>Ga0105249_10003587_pt1 | contig 13426 bp, 9 predicted proteins | sample KBSS44metaG_FD_81522 | JGI IMG/M metagenome (GOLD analysis project Ga0105249, IMG submission 81522) | Switchgrass rhizosphere microbial communities from Kellogg Biological Station, Michigan, USA - KBS S4-4 metaG | ecosystem: Host-associated > Plants > Roots > Rhizosphere > Soil | place... | reverse complement strand
ATCACTCACCGCACAAACTTTTACATCGACCAATCCATTTTGCAAAGCATAATTGCGGATCACATCTTCAGTAATATCAGTATCGATCTTTGATGCCTTTTTATACCAGGACACCCAGATCACCAAAGCAGTATTCCTTTTAATAACCGGTACAAGCTTTTTCATTTCAGCGATGAATTCTCTTTGATACCGTACAAATAAATGAACCAGGTCAGGGATTTCATTTTTCTTTATAAGTTGTTCTTTCAAATTCACTTCAACCAACTCATAATAGTTTTTGGGTTGATCAATCAACAATAATTTCATCTCCGGAGTGATTCCGAGTTTCTTTAACAAAGGAGTTCCTGAATACCCTGCAGTAGCCATAATATGAAGTAAAGGCAATTATAAATTCCCACAAACCCTTTTATGGATAAGGGATTCATTGCTCAATCCACAGCTTTTCCACTGCAATCCACAGCCTACCCACAGTGTTTTTTCGATTCAAAATTATAAAACAGGGGAAACACTTATCAGTACTGAGTTTCACTAAGAGTTATTACTGGGGAAAAAATAAAACTCTAAAAATTTGGTTATTAAGTGGGAAAAAGTGTTATTTTGTGTCAATAATTACTGAATTGCTACAAACCTCTGATAATGACAGGCTTTCTGGGAGAATTCGAATCAACATTAGACGCGAAGGGACGTTTTCTGCTGCCGGGTGGCTTCAAAAAGCAACTACCGGAACAGGCCTCATTGCAGTTTGTAATTAACAGGGGTTTTGAAAAATGTTTGAGTCTGTACCCTATCAAAAATTGGGAACCACTCTACGAAGACATTAACAAGCTCAGTGATTTTGATCCGAAGGCGAGAGAATTTAAAAGGATGTTTTTAAACGGCGCCACGATTGTTGAGCCGGACAGTGCAGGAAGAATACTGGTGCCACCCAACCTGAAGCAACACGCAGAATTGGAGAAAGACATTGTGCTGATGGCGACAGGTAACAAACTCGAAATATGGGATAGTAAGAATTATAAAAAGTTCTTTGACTCGTACTCCCCCGAAACATTTAGTAACCTGGCAAAAGATGTAATGGTGAAGAAAGAGTAATTACTAATTAACAATTATTAATTATTTGGAACAACACTATCATACGCCGGTTTTATTAAATGAATCAATTGATGCGTTGGAAATAAAACCCGGTGGCATCTATGTTGATTGCACTTTTGGCGGCGGCGGACATTCAAAAGTCATTCTTGAAAAGCTAAACAAAAGCGGCCGGTTGGTTGCATTTGACCAGGACATCAGTGCAAAGCAAAATCTTCCTGGCGATTCAAGAGTGTTGTTTATTCAGCAAAACTTTCGACATGTTCATCGCTTTTTAAAATTGCACAATATTGACCAGGTGGATGGTTTGCTCGCAGATTTGGGCGTCAGCAGTCACCAGTTTGATGAAGCGGAAAGAGGATTTTCAATTCGCTTCGACGCGGCACTCGACATGCGGATGGACCAGCGGCAAACTTTGACTGCGGCCGACATTGTGAAAAAGTATAGTGAGCAGCAGTTGCATAAAATGTTTGAGCAATACGGTGAAGTGACCAATGCAAAAACACTGGCGAAGACGATTGTTCAGCTTCGCGACACCACCCGGTTAAATACAATTGATGGATTTAAGAATGCGCTCAGGGGAGTAGTGAAAGGAAATCCCAATAAATACTTTGCCCAGGTATTCCAGGCTTTACGCATTGAAGTAAATGATGAGATTGGAGCGTTAAAAGACCTGTTACAGCAGCTTCCAAAACTGCTAAAACCCGGCGGCAGAGCGGCCATCATCACGTTTCATTCCATTGAAGACAGATTGGTAAAAAATTTTTTTCGTCGCGGCACATTCGATGAGCCGGAAGAGAACCCGTACATGAATGATGCGACGATCAACGAACTGGAAGTGCTAACAAAGAAACCAATCCTACCCACCGAAAAGGAAATGAAACAAAATCCAAGATCAAGAAGTGCAAAACTAAGAGCGGCGATGAGAAAGTAAGTAAGGCGTTTGCTTAATCAGTTCTTGGCATTTATCAGCAACATATAGGTTCATCCCGATCGATCGGGATCCCGGAAAATCTATATCCTTTGAAATAAACCCTTTGGAAGTAGTATACCATACTTAACGAACAAAAATGGAAGAGCAGGAAAAAAAAGAAAGAGCAAACAAAATTGAATCACCAGCCGGTGGATGGAAAAAGTGGTTCAATTATCAATCAGTGGTGAAACAGGTTCCTTTTTTCCTGTTCTTATCGGTACTGGCGGTATTATATATATATAATGGTCACCATGCTGATAAAACCATTCGTAACATTAATAAGGTTGCAAAAGAAGTAAAAGAGTTGCAGTGGGAACATAAGATGATCAAAAGTGAAGTGATGTTCAGAAGTAAACAAAGTGAATTAGTAAAAGCGGTTGAACCATTGGGATTAAAAGAATTGACAACAGCACCGATAGTATTAAAGATCGAAGAAGCCAAAAGAACGAATTAGATAGTGCATCCCCTCCGATGAAGGGCGAATAAGGGAAATAACAAGGATAAACGACCGGGGTGAGTAGCTGAATAGAATTACAGGACGCACAAGAGTGCGACGCAACAGATGATGATAGCAGCACAGGCGATGACACTATAAATCCAGATCTTATAAAAACGATTTCACACAACAACTAAAATCAACTTACGTCATTGGAAGTCAGACGTGACATATTATGGAGAGTGTACATGAGTTTTATCTGTATTGTACTGTTCGGTGTACTGGTACTTGCTAAAACTTTTTACATTCAGCGGGTGCAGGGCAATTATTGGCGCAGTATGAGCGACAGTCTGCACCAGCGCATTGAATCTCTCGATGCTGAGCGGGGTACCATCTTCAGCGAAGATGGCCAAATGCTCAGCACTTCAATTCCCACCTTCGATATCTACATGGATTTTTTGGCGGACGGTTTACAGGAAAAGAATGGAAAACGCTTCAGGGAAAATATTGACTCATTCTCTATTGCACTGGCTGATTATTTCGGAGACAAATCAGCTGCAACATATAAACGTGATTTGCAAAATGCCTATCGTAAGAAAGACCGCTACTATCCTCTGAAGAAAAAACTATCCTTTGAAGATTATAAAACATTTCGCCAGTTTCCACTGGTGAAATTAGGTAGAAACAAAAGTGGTGTGATCGTTGAAGTAAACAGCAAACGCCTTATGCCTTTTGGTTTGCTTGCTAATCGCACCATTGGTCTGTCAAGAGACTTTGTTGCCAGCAATGGTAAGGTGAAAAAGACAAATGTTGGATTAGAGAAGAGTTATGACACCTTATTGAATGGCCAGAAAGGAGAACGACTTGTTCGGTTTATTGCCGGTGGTACGGCTGTTCCTGTTGAAGGGTACCAGATCGAACCGGAAAATGGTAAAGATGTTTTTACAACGCTGGATGTGAACATGCAGGATATTACGGAAACAGCATTGATGAAAATGATGCTCGAATGCGAAGGTCAGTATGGAACGGCCATTGTGATGGAAACAAAAACAGGGAAGATCAAAGCGATCGCAAATCTTGGCAGGCAAAAAGATGGCAGCTACTGGGAAGATGATAACTACGCATTACGGGTTACAGAACCCGGTTCAACAATAAAACTCGTTACATTATTATCAGTACTTGAAGAGGGCAGCTCTGAACCAGATGATAAAGTAGAAGTTGGATCCGCCGGTCAGATGATTGTTGGTCCAAGAAATGTAAATGATGCCGAACGTTCACCCCGCCCGGTATTGAGTGTGAAGGAATGTTTTGCACACAGTTCAAATGTCGGTATGAGCAAACTTGCTTATAAAGCATTTGGTAATAATCCTAAAAAGTTTAAAGAGTACCTGCATAAATATCATATGGACGTTAAATCACCGATCGATTTAACAGATGTACCACGACCCGTTTTTTCTTCCCTGGAAAAAAATGCAGGTGGTTTGATGAATATGATCACTATGAGCTTTGGGTATTCATTAAATGTATCGCCACTGCATACGCTTACATTATATAATGCGATTGCAAATAATGGGAAGATGATGAGACCCTACCTGGTGAATGCAGTGCAGGCTGATGGATTACCCTTGCAACAATTCGTGCCGGTGGTGTTGGATGAAAAGGTATGCAAACCGGCAGCCTTAAAAGCGGCAAAGGAAAGTATGGAATTAGTAGTAACAGAAGGTACAGGCCGGCCGGCTTTCAAAGATTTTCCATTGGCGGTTGCAGGTAAAACGGGTACTGCCCATGTTGCCGACAGGGGCATTCAATATAATGATATGGTTTACCAGGCATCCTTTGTTGGATATTTTCCTGCTAACGATCCGCAATACTCTTGCATTGTGGTGATCCGTACCAAACCACATGCAGCCTTACACTATGGCGGCCAGTTAGCGGCACCGGTATTCAAAGAGATCGCTTCAAAACTCTATGCCATGTACGTTGATAACAAAGCGATCAACTATGCCGGGACCAGGAATGACAGCGCTTCTTATTTCTATTCTGGTTATACAGCAGATTTAAAAAATGTTTTCACAACCATGAATGTTGCCACGAAAGATTCAGCAACGCAAAATAATTGGGGAATGGTTTATAGCGATAATTACCAGCCGGTGATGAAAGGATTTGATGTAAAAAACAAACTGATGCCCAATGTAAAGGGAATGGGATTGAAAGACGCATTGTTTATGCTGGAGAATATGGGATTGAAAGTGACGACAAAAGGAAAAGGAAAAGTAATCAGTCAGTCAGTTGAAACCGGCAAGCCTGTTGTGAAGGGTATGGTTGTATATGTTGAACTGGGTTGATTATTTAAAGCTTAACGTTTAATGAGTGTTATTAAAAGATGTTTTATATAAAGTGGCATTGAGATCTGTCGCTGGCAGCACAGACAGTGAAGTAAAAGATGTCCAGATAGATTCAAGAAAGATCGTTGAGGGGTCTGTTTTTATCGCGGTGAAGGGAGTTGCAGCAGATGGCCACCAGTTCATTGATAAAGCAATTGATGCAGGCGCAAAAACAATTATTTGTGAAGAACTGCCTTCGTCGATGAACGGGAACATCAATTATGTGCAGGTAGAGAACAGCGCTGAAGCTGCAGCACATATCGCACATAATTTTTACGGTCAGCCATCGGAAAAATTAAAATTGGTTGGCGTGACCGGGACAAATGGAAAAACAACAGTAGCAACATTATTATATAAGCTCTTTACATCGCTGGGTTATAAATGCGGATTGCTAAGTACGGTCGAAAATAAAATCGGTGACAGGATAGAAGCGGCTACACATACCACGCCGGATACGATCAGCCTGAATGCAATGCTGAAAAAAATGTATGATGAAGGTTGTACGCATGTGTTTATGGAAAATAGTTCACATGCTATTCATCAGCATCGCAGTACAGGTTTGAAGTTCACTGGAGCCATTTTCACCAATATTACACATGACCACCTGGATTATCATAAAACATTTGATGAATATATCCGGGTAAAGAAATTCTTCTTTGACAATTTATCATCCGATGCATTTGCGATCAGCAATGCGGATGATAAAAGAGGAATGGTGATGCTGCAGAATACGAATGCAAAAAAGTATTTGTACAGCCTGCGCACATCAGCTGAATATAAAGGAAAGATCCTTGATAATAGTTTGACCGGTCTGCATATGCTGATAAATGACCAGGAAGTTCATTTCCGGTTGATCGGTGAATTCAACGCCTACAACCTGTTAGCCGTATATGGAACAGCAGTTTGTATGGGAGAAGAAAAAAATGATGTGCTGAGATTGTTAAGTGTATTGACAGGTGCAGAAGGAAGATTTGATTATATGGTTTCACCAAAAGAAAAGTTGGTTGCCATTGTAGATTATGCACATACGCCGGATGCTTTGCTGAATGTGCTGGCAACGATCAAAAAATTAAGAAAAGGAAATGAACAGGTGATCACAGTGGTCGGTTGCGGAGGAGATAGGGATAAAACAAAAAGACCGGTCATGGCAGAAGTTGCCTGTGAGCATAGTGATAAAGTGATCCTGACAAGCGATAACCCAAGAAGTGAGGATCCGGCGCAGATCATAAAAGATATGGAAAAAGGAGTGGGGATCGCATCAAGAAAAAAAACTTTATCGATAACTGACAGACGGGAAGCAATAAAAACGGCGATTACCCTGGCGACTGCAGAAGACATCATATTAATAGCGGGTAAAGGACATGAGAAGTACCAGGAGATAAAAGGAGTGAAACATCATTTTGATGATAGGGAAATAGTGGCGGAGATGTTTGAGATGTTGGGAAAATGAAAACGTGAATTGTGAGTGGTGAGTCGTGAGTGAGAAGAGTGTAAAGTTTTATAAAGTCATTCACGATTGACGATTCACGACTTACGAAAAATTCGAATTACTTGGACGGTAACACAATACATGCTGAGGGCCGGAAGAAACAGGACTCTTCCGGTTCGAAGCTGGAAAACCAAAGGCAACAATGCTATATCATTTATTTGATTGGTTAAAACATCAGAACATTGACTTCCCGGGGAAGGAGTTGTTCACCTTTATCACATTCAGGGTGATGCTGGCGATGTTGCTTTCATTGATCATCACTTTGGTTTATGGAAAACGCCTGATCCGGATAATAAGTAATCGAATTGGTGGCAGTGAAACTGTTCGGGACCTGGGATTGGCTGGTGAACAAACAAAAAAGAATACACCCACAATGGGAGGTATTCTTATCATACTCGGAATTATTATCCCCACATTACTGTTTGCAAGGTTAGATACCATCTATATAATCATCATGCTGGTGGCGACTGTATGGCTAGGCATCATTGGTTTTATTGATGATTATTTAAAACTCAGAGCAAAGCGTATTGCGCAGGCACAAGGCATTCCTTATAAAAAAGGAGATAAGGATGGTTTAGCAGGTTGGTTTAAGATTCTTGGACAAGTTGGGTTGGGTTTGTTTGTTGCATTGACCCTGTATTTTAATTCGAATGTTCAAATATGGCGAGAGTACCAGGGCAAATACAATCCTGCAGATCCTAAACATCGATTCAGAAAAACAGCAGAAGGATTAGAAAAGGTATATGTAATAACAAAAGAGCCGATTACCACCATTCCATTTGTAAAAAGTCATGAGTTCAATTATTCAAAACTTTTACCGGCTGGGCTAAGAAAATATACATGGGTGCTTTATGCAGCGATCGTAATATTCATCATTACAGCAGTTTCCAATGGTGCAAACATTACTGACGGATTGGATGGTTTGGCATCAGGCACATCAGCATTGATTGGCGTTTGTCTCGGCATATTTGCTTATGCAAGCGGCAGTTTCTTTTTTGCCGACTATCTCAAGATCATGTATATGCCCAATCTTGGCGAATTAGCGGTATTCATTGCGGCGATGGTCGGAGCCTGTATTGGATTTCTCTGGTATAACTCTTATCCTGCGCAGGTGTTCATGGGTGACACAGGAAGTTTGACATTGGGTGGCATCATTGCATCTCTTGCGATCATTGTTCATAAAGAATTATTGATACCAATTTTCTGCGGTGTGTTTTTTGTCGAGCTGTTAAGCGTGATGCTGCAGGTAACTTATTTCAAATACACGAAAAGAAAATACGGCGAAGGCAGGAGGATATTCCTAATGAGCCCCCTGCATCATCACTACCAGAAGAAAGGATATCATGAAGTGAAGATCGTGACGAGGTTTTGGTTGATGACCTTATTGCTCGTTTTATTGAGCATCGTGACTTTGAAAATAAGGTAAATCGTAAATCGTAAGTCCTGAGTCGTGAATCGTGAGTGTGAAAAGACTTCGAAATAATTAATGAAAAACCAATCCTAACTCTGATTCAAATGTTATTGTGGTGCAGTTGTATTTGAGATCCAATGCTTATGAAGAACCAGGTTCCGTACAACCCTGGAGAAGAGTAAAGAATAAAAGTTGAAATGCTTAATTACTCAAGTTGATTAAAAGGTGAAGCCCGGCCTCCCTCTCTGGAGGAGAGGGAACGAGGGTGAGGTTTTATGAAAGGGAAAATGGTAATACTGGGTGGAGGCGAAAGCGGTATTGGTGCTGCTTTGCTGGCGAAACAGAAAGGCTATGATGTTTTTGTTTCAGACGCAAGTTCTTTGAAGGATATCTATCGTAACGAATTAAAACAGGCAGGTTTTGAATTTGAAGAAGGTGGTCATAATGAACAAAGAATCCTGGATGCTGATGAAGTAATGAAAAGCCCGGGCATACCGGAAAAGAATGACCTGGTAAAAAAGATAAGAGCAAAAGGAATTCCGGTCATAAGCGAAATCGAGCTGGCTTACCGGTTCAAAGGTGAAAGTAAAATTATCGGGATCACCGGCAGCAATGGAAAAACAACAACAACTGCTTTGACGTATCATATTTTTAAAACAGCAGGTGTTGATTGTGCGCTGGTAGGAAATATCGGTTACTCATTTGCCAAACAGGTTGCTGAAGATCCTAAGCCGGTTTATATCGCCGAGATAAGCAGTTTCCAGCTTGATGATATAAAGGAATTCAGACCGGATATAGCGATACTGACAAACATTACAGAAGATCACCTGGATCGTTACGAGTACAGTTTTGAGAATTATATCCGAAGCAAATTCCGTATCACCATGAACCAGCAGCCAAATGACTATTTCATTTACTGCTACGATGATGAAGTAACTATGAAATATTTAAACAAATTCAATATTCAATCAACCAAACTACCAATCAGCATGAAAAGAGAACTGCCCAACGGAGCATTTATTAAAGACGGGGATATGTATGTAAGAACAACGGGTGAATACATGACAATGAGTGTATATGATTTTGCACTCAAAGGGAAACATAATCAATATAATACTATGGCAGCCTGTGTAGCCGGAGCAACCATGGAGTTGCGCAAGGATAAAATAAGAGACGCCGTCATCACATTCCAAAACCTGGAGCATCGGATGGAATATGTTTCAACTGTACGTGGCGTAGAGTTTATTAATGACAGCAAAGCCACCAATGTGAACAGCACCTGGTATGCTTTGGAAAGTATGACCAAGCCTACCGTCCTGATCTTAGGCGGTGTCGATAAAGGGAATGATTATTCATTGCTTGCTGAAATGGTAAAAGAAAAAGTGAAAGCAATCATCTGTATGGGTAAAGACAATCAAAAAATCCATGACGCATTTAATGGCATGGTAAATACAATTGTAAATACAGGCAGCGCTGAAGAAGCCGTGCAGGCAGCATTTCATTTTGGTGAAAAAGGCGATGTGGTTTTATTAAGCCCGGCCTGTGCAAGTTTTGATCTGTTCAAAAACTATGAGGACAGGGGAAACCAGTTTAAAAGAGCGGTGAGAGAATTGTAGAGACGGGGCATGCCCTGCCTGTACGACCAGAAAACAGAAACAAACAACCAGCAACAAGAAAGTGGCCGAAATACTAAACATACAAAATCAATTTAAAAACCTTGGACAAAGAACCAAAGGCGATAAAGTCATTTGGGGTTTGGTTGTATTGTTGGTATTGTTCTCATTGCTGGCTGTGTACAGTGCGACCGGCTCATTGGCCTATTTAAAATATCGTGGCAATACAGAGATCTATTTATTCAAACAAATAGGCTTTATCGTTTTTGGATTGCTGGTCATTTATTTTGCCCATCTTGCAAACTATGCTTACTATTCAAAGATCGCACAACTGTTATTCCTGCTTTCTATTCCTCTTTTATTTTACACTTTATTCTTTGGTGTTAGAATGAATGAAGGAAGTCGTTGGATACGCCTGCCGATAATTGGTATGAATATGCAAAGCTCAGAACTGGCAAAGCTTGCGTTATTCATGTATCTCGCAAGATTGCTGAGTAAGAAGCAACATGTGATCAAAGATCTGAAGACAGGATTTATGCCTGTGATCACACCCGTGATTATCATCTGTGCCCTGATTGCTCCGGCGAATCTTTCTACTGCTTTATTACTGGGGGCAAGCTGTTTGTTGCTCATGTTTATCGGCCGTGCTAATTCAAAACATATTCTCATGACCATCGGCATTGCAATGATACCTGTGCTGATACTGATTGGAGCGGCAATGATCCGTCATAATCATGAATCGGGAAAAGAAGTTGCAACTGTTTCCGCTTCTTCAGGAATATTTGGAAGGGTGAATACCTGGGTAAGCCGTGTTGAGAATTTTATTTATGGAAGCAAGAATGCAGTGGATGAAGATGCTTACCAGGTGACACAGGCAAAGATCGCGGTTGCACAGGGGGGAACATTTGGTGTAGGGCCGGGCAACAGCACACAACGTAACTTTTTACCACAGGCTTATAATGATTTTATTTTCCCGATCATCATTGAAGAGTACGGATTTGCAGGCGGTGCGTTCATCCTGTTTATATATGTCGTGTTCTTATACCGGTGTATTCGCATATTTAAAAAATGCCCGTATGCGTTCGGAGCATTCCTGGCATTAGGGCTCAGTTTTACACTGGTGATCCAGGCATTAATAAACATGGCAGTAAGTGTTGGATTGTTCCCGGTTACGGGTGTTACACTGCCCCTGATAAGCATGGGCGGTACAAGTTTTTTGTTTACATGTCTTTCAATTGGGATCATTTTAAGTGTTGCGAGGAACGTTGAACAATTGGAGGGCAAAGACAAAGCAGCGGCAATAGAAAATAATCAATAATTATTAATTAATAATTATTGATTATTAAAGAGAACAATAAATGAGCAGACGCATTATTATAGCGGGCGGTGGTACAGGCGGACATATTTTTCCCGCAATAGCAATTGCAAATGCGCTGAAAAAAAAAGATAACAACATTGAAATTCTTTTCGTTGGTGCAAAGGGAAAAATGGAAATGGAAAAAGTACCGCAGGCCGGATATAAAATAGAAGGAATCGATATAGCAGGTTTTAATCGCAGCTCTTTGATAAAAAATATTGGCTTGCCATTCAAGCTTATCAAAAGTTTTATACAGGTAAGAAAAATTGTCAATCACTTCAATCCGGATGCAGTGATCGGGGTGGGTGGTTATTCGAGCTTTCCTGTTTTAAGATTTGCGCAGGCTAAGCGAATTCCGACATTCATTCATGAATCGAATTCATTTGCCGGCAAATCAAATATGCTGCTTGGAAAAAAAGCAACGAAAATTTTTGTTGCAATTGATGGAATGGAAAAATTTTTCCCTGCTGATAAAATTTTGATAACAGGCAACCCCGTAAGGGCTGTCATTGCACAATCTGCGGCAAAAAAGACAGAAGCATTGAGATTTTTTTCACTGGATGAAAGAAAGAAAACTGTTTTGATCGTTGGGGGAAGCCTGGGAGCAAGATCGATCAATGAAGCGATTGATATGCATCTTGATGAATTGCTGAAAGCAGGTTTGCAATTGATCTGGCAAACAGGTAAGCCTTATGCGGATAAAGCAAAACAAAGATCTGCAGGCAAGCCGGGCGTTTGGGTAAATGAATTTATCACGCAAATGGAGCATGCTTATGCAGCAGCGGATATAGTTGTATCACGTTCAGGTGCGATGACCGTTGCGGAAGAATGTGTGGCAAGGAAACCAGTAATATTTGTTCCGTATCCATTTGCTGCCGAAGATCACCAGACAGTGAATGCAAAAAGACTGGTGGAAAAGAATGCAGCAGTAATGATCAAAGACAGTGAAGTAAAAGAAAAGCTCTTACAGGCAATACTTGAATTAGCGTCTAATGATGCAAGGCAGGCTGAGATGAAGGATAATATTTCAAAGCTTGCGATCACCGATGCTGATACAAGAATTGCAGATGAAGTACTAAAAGTTCTGAATTAATTATAAGATGACTGACGAAGGTCCAATTAAGACTGTCCTTATGAATACCCCCTTCGGGGGGAATAGCGCGGAATTAGGAGTCGATAGTCGGGAGTGGTAATTCGTAATCTATGAGAATGAATATTGAGTATTGAGCATTGTCCCGAAGGGATTCTTTTGGAAAAAATTTTTAACAGTGAATGAAGTAAATAACCCAATTGAAAAGATCAAGGCAGTTTACTTCATTGGTATTGGCGGCATCGGGATGAGTGCATTGGCCCGCTACTTTCACTCAAAAGGAATTAAAGTGAGTGGGTATGATAAAACAGAAACTTCTTTGACAAAAGAACTGGTTGCAAGCGGTATCGGAGTCCATTATGATGAACAGGTTGACCGGGTACCGAAAGATGCAGAGCTGGTTGTATATACACCGGCGATACCAAAAGACCACAAAGAGTTAGTGTTTTACCAGGAGAATAACTACAAGGTTGTAAAGCGGAGTGATGTATTACAGCTGATCTCGGCAAGTTCTTTTAATATCTGTGTTGCGGGAACACATGGCAAGACAACGATCACCACTATGGTGGCGCATTTGCTGCGTCATACCGGTTATGGTTGTAATGCCTTCCTGGGTGGTATATCGGTGAATTACGACACAAATTTCTGGCCGCAGGATTCGGACTCTGTGTCGGAAAGAAGTGGAAGAAATGTTTGTGTGATCGAAGCAGATGAATATGACAGGAGTTTTTTGAAGCTCAGCCCGGATATAGCCATCATCACTGCAATGGATGCCGACCACCTGGATATATATGGTACGGCTGCAGAAATGGAAAATGCTTTTATCGAATTCAGCAGTAAAGTGAAACCGGGTGGATTGTTGTTAAGTAAACAGGGATTGAAAAGAGGGAAAGAGTTAAAAGCAACTAAGCATCTGACCTATAGTTTACAAAATGAGAATTCAGATGTTCATGCGAAGAATATAAAGATGGAAGACGGAAGTTATGAATTTGATGTAATGATAAAAGATAACAGGCTGGAAAATGTGAAACTGAATATGGGTGGAATGCATAATGTGGAGAATGTAACAGCAGCGATAGGTGTAGCAAGTTCTTTGGGAATTGAAGATGAAAAGATCAAAGCGGCGGTGAAAGCCTTTCGGGGTGTGAAAAGAAGATTTGAGTATATCATCAAAACAAAACAAATGGTATTAGTTGATGATTATGCACATCACCCGGAAGAACTAAGAGCATTGTTGAATGGCGCCAGGTCTTTATTCAAAGAAAGAAAATGTACGATCATCTTTCAGCCACACCTGTACACAAGAACAAGAGACCTGGCAGATGGATTTGCTGAAGTGCTTGACCTTGCTGACGAAACGATCCTGTTGCCGATCTACCCGGCGAGAGAATTACCGATAGCAGGTATAAGCAGCGGGATGATCCTTGAAAAGATGAAATCAACTCATAAAAGAGTGATGACGAAGGATGAGCTGATGAAATGGATAAGCGATGTGTTTGTAAAGAATGTGAATAAAGAAAAAGGTGAATTATTGATAATGGCCGGAGCAGGAGATATTGATGTGATGGTGGAGAAGGTTGCTGATTT
>Ga0105249_10003584_pt1 | contig 13437 bp, 15 predicted proteins | sample KBSS44metaG_FD_81522 | JGI IMG/M metagenome (GOLD analysis project Ga0105249, IMG submission 81522) | Switchgrass rhizosphere microbial communities from Kellogg Biological Station, Michigan, USA - KBS S4-4 metaG | ecosystem: Host-associated > Plants > Roots > Rhizosphere > Soil | place... | reverse complement strand
GAATGACGGGCGCCCAGTAGTCGTCCGTCGGTCGCTGATGGCCGTCCTCGTGACGGTAGCCGCGGAGCACGACCATGTGCTTCGGCACGGTCGCCGCGTCGTACACGGCCTTCGCCATGCTGACCGGGAACAGCTGATCGGCATCGCTCTGCAGGACCAACAGCGGCTGACCGAGGTTCTTCACGTCGCGCACGTTGTTCCAGAGGTCCGGGAACAGGAAAGTCGCCCAGCGCGGCACGAGCCCGAACGCGACGGCGCCCTCGCGGGCCGACGAATACGACGCCGCGAACACGACGCCCGCCGGCGGGGGCGTCCACCGCCTCACCGCGTCGAACACCACGCCGGTGCCTAACGAATACCCGAGCACGTACGGGCGGGACACCGGGCCGATGCGCCGTACGAAATCGGCGTACGCAGCGTCCGCATCCTCCTCGAGATGCGCCACTGTTGAGCTGCCCGTGCTGCGGCCGAAACCGGAGTAGTCGAAGACCATCGACGCAATCCCGTGCCGGCGCAGCAGCGCCTGGGTGTCCGCCCAGTACGACACCGCTTCGGCCGTGCCGTGGAAGATGAGCAGCGCCGGCGCGCTGTCGGACGACGCCCGAACGAGCGTGGCGTCGAGCGTCCGATCGCCGCTCGCGATGGCGACCCGCTCGAACGGCGCCCCGAACGAGGCCGGCGTCTCGGGCCCGTTAGGCGCGCTGATGAGCCCCCGCCGCTCGACCGCGAGGAAGGCGATCCGCCGGACACCGAGGAACACGATGCCCAGCACGGCCACGAAGACCATGCGGTGACGCCAGCGAGCTCGCACGTCGGCCGGTCCGCTCTCAGGCGCTCGGCGGTCCGCCCGGCATCCCCAGGCGGATGGTTGGCATCACCGGCCGGTACTGCTTGGCGAGGAGCCGCCGAAACAGCTGAGCCTTGCGGTGGCGGGAGGTCCCGACGAACAGGATCATCGTCGATCGGCCCGCGGGCGCGATCCGGAGCCGCACGGCACCGTCCGGCACGGCGATGGTCGCCTCGTTGCCAGCCCGCGTCGCTGGCGCGCAGATCCGCGACGCGCATTCGTCGATCGTCGTGGACACGATGCTCGAGGTGACACCGACCACCCACCACCGGGATTGCAGGAGCCACCCACCCGCGAGGACGATCACCGCGCCCACCAGCACGCCGAACGAAAATCGCTCGCCGCGCACCGCGCTCACCGAGGCCGCGAGGAGCACGAACAGCGACGTGAGCAGAAAGACCCAGTCGCCGCGAACGACCGTCGGCTCCCGCCGGCTGAGTACGATCACCGCCGCCATGAGTGCCACGACGACGTACGCGGCCGCCCAGGCCAGCACGATGCGCGACTCTCGTTGCCGGTGGCTACTGGTCCAGAATCGCCTTCAGATTCTCGACTGCCCGCGAGCCCTCGGCCTCGTTGAGCTTCTCAACGACGGACGCCTGCATCTTGGAAAGCAGGGTTTGCGGGACTTCGTACGTCACGTCGACTGAAACCTTCACGCCGCCGGCCTGCGACTCCGCGCTGTACGTGAACGTGCTCTGCACACCCGTCGTTGTCTTGTAGCTGAACGTCTTCCCACTCTCGAACCGAACGGTCTCGGCGCGGCCGGAAAACTCGACGCCGCCCATCACGAACGTCCAATCCCACGATGTGCCGGGCTTCTTCGAATCGCCGTTGATGTTCGCGACCGACTTGAGCGGGCCGATGAACGCCGGGTGGTTCTTCACGTCGGCGATGTAGTTCATGATCTGATCGGCGTTGCCATTGATGACCGCTGACTTGACTACCCGGGACATCGCACCCTCCAGAATCCGGAATTGCCGAGATGATCGACGACCGTTCGCGCCGGACGATATCGCTATTTGGACGGCGCGGCTACTACCTTACGCGATCACCCGTCCACCTGCGAGACGTTGTCGTGTCCGACGCCCTGCCACGCGTTCATCTCGTGACTCCGGCGATCGTCGACGAGACGATCGCACGCCACGGCGCGCACGGTGTGCGCGGGGTTCTGACGGATGCGGAGGTCGCGACGTTCGATGCCTTCCCGGCCGAGCGACGACGCCGGGACTGGCTCGCCGGCCGAGTGGCCGCGAAACGGGCGCTGCGGGCCGCCGTTCGCGAGCGAGGCCAGCCGGTGCCGGACTATCGGGGCATCGAGCTCTGGAACGATGGCGACGGAGCCCCGCGATTCATCATGACCCGTATGCCGGAGCTCGGCGATCATCTCGACATCTCGCTCTCGCACACCGACGGCGCCGCGGTCGCCAGCGTTGCCGACCGCCACGCGTCAGGCACGGTAGGCGTCGACATCGAGACGACACGAGCGCTCCCGATGGCGCTCGTGGGCCGGCTGCTCCAGCCGAGCGAGGTCGCGCGACTGGCGGATGGGCCGCACCCGGCGCCGATCGTCATGTGGACGGTCAAGGAAGCCGTCATGAAGGCGGCGCACGCCGTCTGCACCGCGCTCCGGGACGTCGAGCTCACGTGGAGCGGCGCCCGCGTCGTCCACGCGCGCGTGGTCGACGACGCTCGCCGCGCGATCGTCGTCAGGCACCGCAGTGTCGGTCCGTACACGGTTGCTGTCGCGCTGTGTCGATGACGGGCGCGATCGACGTCGGCATCGACGCGCTGACGTACTGGGTGCCCGAGCATGCCCCGACGCTGGCGGAGCTCGAGCAGGCAGGCGCGCTGCGTGGGCCGGCCTCGACGCTCGCGAGCTTCGGGTTCGAGCGCGCGCGTGTCGCGCGGTCCGAAAGTCACGTCGACATGGCAGCGCACGCCGTGCGCGCGCTACTCGAGGAAACAGGCACGGCGCCTGACGAGATCGATCTCGTGCTGTACGCGGGCGCGCTCACGTCGAGCACGACGATGGAATGCGCGCCAGCGCCGAACGGGGCCGTGCTGCACATGCGCGACCTGATGGACTTCTTCAAGTATCCCGCATCGCGTCTGCAGAGCGAGTTCGACCTCACGAGCGCCACCGTCGCGGGCGTCGATCAGCAGGGCTGCGCGGCCATCTTCTCGGCCATCCGGCTCGCCCGCGCCACGTTGTGCGCCGAGCCCGACGTGCGCACCGTGCTGTGCGTGAGCGCGGACCGCCTGCCACACGGGTCGTCGCGTGAAGTCGTCTATAATCTCGTGTCCGACGGCGCGTGCGCGATGCTCGTGCGACGCGGCGCTGCCCGCAACCGCATCGTGGCGACCCACCAGGTCACCAAGGGCGCGTTCTGGGACTCCGGCTCGCTCGAGAACGAGATCATCGCCGCGTACTTCCCCACGGCGCGGACGGTCATCGAGGACACGCTCCGGAAGGCGGGCGTCACCCTCGACGACATCGCGTGGGTGATCCCGCACAATGTCTCGCTGCGCAGCTGGGAAATTCTGCTGGGGTTGATCGGCTGTCCACGCGAGAAGCTGTTCACGCGGAACATTGGTCGCATCGGTCATACGATCGCGGCGGACAACTTCATCAACCTGCGTGATGCCACCGACGCCGGGTTGCTTCGCAAAGGCGACCTGCTGCTCCTGTTCACGTTCGGGTACGGCCTGAACTGGAGCTGCATGGTGCTCGAGCACTGACCGACGTATGGCCAGATCTTCGTCGTTGGCGAGACGCACCGTGCTGGTCACCGGCGGGACCGGTACGTTAGGCAGGGAGCTCGTTGCCCGTCTGGACCGTGATCGGCGCGCGACGGTCGTAGTACTGACACGTCACCCGGCTGCGGCGGCGGCCGGGCTCCCGCCCGATGTGCGCACGCTGGCAGGGGACGTGCGCGTCGGAGGGGCGCTTGGGCTGTCGCCCGTCACCCGACACGAGCTCGCATCCCAGGTCACGGACATTCTCCACTGCGCCGCGGAGACGACGTTCCACCGTCCGCTGGCGGAGGCCCGCGCAGCGAACGTGGATGGAACGCGCGCGGTGCTCGATTTCGCTCGCGACTGCGCGCACCTCGAGCGGCTGGCGTGCTTCAGCACCGTGTACGTCGCCGGTCGGACGACCGGGTGCTTCACGGAAGAGGACATCGGCGGTGCCGACGGGTTCGTGAACAGCTACGAGCAGTCGAAGGCGGAGATGGAGACGGTCGTGCGCGATGCAATGGCCACGCTGCCGATTGCGCTCTACCGGTTGAGCACCATCATCGGTCAGTCGAGCACAGGAGCGGTCACCGGCTTCAACGCGGTGCACCACGCCCTTCGTCTTCTCTATCAGGGTCTCGCACCGATGGTGCCCGGTAGCGAGTCGGCTCTCGTGGATCTCATCCCCGTGGATTTTGCTGCCGATGCGGCGCATCACCTGTTCGGGCACGATTTCACGCCGGGCGGAACGTTCCATCTCTGTTCCGGGCTGCCATCATCCGCGACGTTAGGCGCGCTGCTGGACGCGACGATGGCCGCCTTCGAGCGACACCGGCCGGCCTGGCGCAAGCGGAGCATCGTGCGCCCCGCGCTTGTGAAGCTCGAGACCTACGAGCTGTTCGTTCGATCGGTCGAGGAAGCGGGCAACGAAGTGCTGCTGCAGGCGACGCGGGCCGTGCAGGCATTTGCCTATCAGCTCGCGTATCCGAAGGTCTTCGATGGGCGGAACGCGAATGCGGCGCTCGGCGCGGCCGGCATTCAGGCCCCTCCGGTGCTCGATTACTACGACCGGGTCGTGCGCTGGTGCATCGAGACGAACTGGGGCGCGCCGACATGAGTACGAGCGACAAGGCGCTTCCAACGCCGGCCGAGTTCGAGCGCCAGCTCGCGCACTTCATCAACGGTACCCTCCTCGGCGGCAGTGGGGCGGTCGAGCGCGATACGCGCCTGTTCGAGGACGGCTACATGAACTCGCTCCGGATTCTCGACCTCATCGCCGCAGTCGAGAAGCTGCTCGGGCGTCGCATTCCGGACCGTGCAGTTCGCCTCTCGAACTTCCGCACCATCGCGACGATTGCGCGGGCGTTTCACCCGCACGCGGCATCCCCGCCGCCTGCGGCACCCGAGGCTGCCGATCGTCTGTTCGAGCGACGCGGCGACCGTACGCGATTCACGTCGCCGATCGACGCGTTGCAGGTGAACGGCGATCTCACGATCACTGGCGCCGGTCAGGTGGCGTTGTCCGGTCTCGCCCTTGACGTGTTCGACGCGACGGATCGGACGGTGCGTCGCTGGGCGGACGCGTTAGGTGCGGCGGAGCACCGCTACCCGAGCATCATCGAGCGCGGAGTGCTGGAGCGGGCGGGGCAGGTCGAGTCATTTCCGCAGCACCTGACCGTGATTGGTCATTCCGAGCGAAGGCGAGGAATCGCCATCGTCCCGGAAGAGAGGCCCCTCGATCGGGATGACGGCGATTCCTCGCCTTCGCTCGGAATGACACCGTTTGCTCTCGCCCCCGCCGTTTGCTACCACGCCTATCCCGAATTCGAAGGCAGGACGATAGGCCCCGACCCCGTCTTCCTGACGGCATGCGGCCGCTGCTACCGGTACGAGGGCGGCAACCACGTGCCCCTCGAGCGGCTGTGGGAGTTCACGATGCGCGAGATCATCGTCCTCGGCACCCGCGAACAGGTCGAAGCCGTTCGTCAGTCGCTCGTCAGGCAGGTGGCTGACTTCGTCACCGCGCTCGAGCTCGAGGGTACGATCGGGACTGCCAGCGACCCGTTCTTCGCCACCGGAGATGAAGGCCGACGTCTGATGCAGCAAGCCGGCGCGCTCAAGCACGAGCTGCAGCTCGCCGTCGATGCCGCCGGGCACTCGGTCGCCGCGGCGTCGTTCAATCATCATCACGACTTCTTCGGCACACGCTTCGCCATACGCCTGGCCGATGGCTCGTCCGCGCACAGCGGGTGCGTCGCGTTCGGGCTCGAGCGGTGGGTGCTCGGCGTCCTCGCGCAGCTTGGCCCGACCGAAGCCGACTGGCCCGCCGGCGCACGCGCGTGGCTGCGCGAAGCGCGACGCGGCCGCGAGTCGGCGTCCAGGGCATCCGACGACGGAGCTCGTGCGTGAGCCCGCTGCACAACCGCACGCGCACGTCGGAATCCATTCCGCGAAGGCTGCTGCACGAAGGGAAGCTGCATCTGCTGCCCGTGTATGCCCTCATGCGCACGAGTGATCTGGCGCGAGAGGGCATCGAGAACTCCGGCAGCTACCGGTTCGCGGACCACGTCTACCGCAACGAGGCGAGTGGGCGGTTCGGGATCGGTCGCGCGCTCGACGCGGTGTTGCTGCGTATGCGTGGTGCCCGCTCGATGCGCAATCGCTTCCACCACTCGCAGAATGAGATCCTCGCGGCGGCGCGCGCGTTCGCGGGCCGTACGGCAACGGCGGATACGTCGTTTCGCGTGCTGTCCATCCCGTGCGGGATCGCGCGCGACCTCGCGCTCGTCGCGACGCGCATCCGCCGTGAGCTCCCCGACGTGTACGCCCGGAGCACATTTTTCGGCGTGGACCTGGATCCCGTCCCGCTCGAGCTTTCGCGCGAGCTGGCCCCGTCGGGCGACCACTTCATCTTCACGCGAGGCGACGCCCTCGATGCGAACGCGTTTCCGTCGGATCTCGACGTCATCGTCTCGACCGGGCTCGGCGAGTTTCTCGACGACAAGCTGCTCGTGCAATTCTACGGACACTGCCACGAGCGACTTCGCGTCGGTGGCGTCTTCGTCACGTCAGGCATGCAGGCGGACCGCGTGGCGGACTATCTGATGCGCCAGCTCGCCGAGCTGCACGCGCACTACCGTCGTGGCGACGAGCTGATTCGCTGGCTGCACACGGTTGGGTTTCACGAGATCTCCACGCGTCGCGACGACGTCGGACTGCAGACACTGGTCGTCGCGCGGAAGCAGGTCCGCCCGCGACGGCCCGTGATGGCGCGAAGCGTTCTGTGATCTACGAATCGCATCTGCGAGCCACCGAAGAGAACGCGTGGCCGCTCGACACCACCATCGCGTGGGACGCGATCGACCTCGATACCGCGCGCGCCGAAGGCGAGCTGCATCGCGCGCTGCACGATGCCGCGCTCATCGAGGGCTATCTCCCCGTCTACGCCGCTCGGCTCATGCAGCTCCTGTGGGACGACGTCGACGCGACCGCTGTGCTCAGCATGGAGCTCTACGAGGGTCTCAAGCACTTCACGGCGCTCGCGCGGTATCTCGACCGCGTCGGCTACCAGGGACAGGATGCGTCCGAGGCGGCGCTGGTGGCCGCACGAGAGCGGGCGCTCGCTATCCGCTACGACGAGGGCGAGCTGATCGCTCACCTGACGAACTTCATGTGCTCCGAGCTCTTCGCCGCGTATTTCTTCCTTCGCATCTCGCGGCGCACGAATGAGCCGGTCCTGCGAGCGCTGTTGGATTACATGGCGCGCGACGAGTTTCGTCACAGTGCGAGCGCGGGGGACGTGCTCAAGAAACGCATCGACCGGGATCCGGCGGTCGCAGCCCAGGTGCTCGCGGCCGCGGAGCGTTTCCGCCACTATGGAAGCGACGTCGTCGACGTGCCGGTGGCCGAAGAGAACGACTTCGAGGCGATCATGGCCGTGAATCGCAAGATTCGGCTGCTCTGCGGCCTCGCGCCGACCGAACACCTCAAGGAGTCCATTCCTGGTGGAGATTAGCGAGAACGATCTCTGGATCCTGAGCTACTACCGCGAATCCGAGCTCGCGGGCTCGCTCGTCATGGGTCGGCTCGCGCGCGAAACGGACGACGACGATCTGCGCGTGCACCTCACGGAGCATTGCGCCGAGGAGGCGCAGCATGCGTGGTTGTGGACGGAGACGATTCTGAAGGTCGGTGGCACGCCGAAGCGTGTCGCGGAAACCTACCAGGCGCGGTACTACGCGGAGATCGGAACGCCAACGAGTCTGCTCGAAATACTCGCGCTGACCCAGGTGTTCGAGCGACGGGTGATCCGCCATTTCCGCGCGCACCTCAAGTGGCCGAACACGCACCCCCTGGTCGCGAAGACGCTGCAGCGGATGATCGACGACGAGGTCGGCCACATCACCTGGGTGAAGGACCGTCTCGACCGGTATACGTCGGAGCGCGGTGAAGCCGTCGTCGCGGAGACGATGCGGCGCTACACGGAAGTGGACGAGCGCGTGTACCAGGCGGCGATGCGGTATCGCGACAACGCGCGCGAGCTGCTGGATCCATCGTTGCGAGGCAATGCGGATCTGCCGTCTCCCATCGCCCAGCTGGCCGCGACCGCCAGTGCCGGTGCGGATGCGCATGGTGATCTTCGACGCATCGTCGCCAAGTCGCTCGGTGTATCCGAGGACGTCATCGCCGACATGTCGTCCCTGCGCGACCTCGGCGTCAATTCGCTCGATCTCGTCGTGCTCGTGATGTCGATCGAGGAGACGTACCGCATCGAGTTCGACCCGAGCGATCTCGGGCGACTCGAGACGTTCGGCGACCTCGCCCGTCGTGTGGCGGAGCTGAAAGGCGAGCGCTGACGCTCGTCTTTCGTGCGTCTGCTACTTCTTCACGACGCCGGTCGGCTCGTTGCGCTCGACCACGATGGTGAAGTCGGACGCGAGCGCGGCGATGCCACCGACCGCGGCCCAGAACGGCAGCAGCGCGGCGCCGACGATTCCCGCCGCGAGCGGAATGTCGAGCACCGTACGGCCCTGGCCGTTCTTGATCACGATTCGGCGAACGTTGCCCTTCCGAATGACCTCTTTGAGCTTCGCCTTGAGCCCGGCGCCGCTGACCTTGAACTCTTCGGTGTGTGAGGAGCCGCTCGTCGTCATAATCCCTGGCGTGGAGAGTCCTGATTGACGCGGCCCGCCGAACGCCGCGAGCCGCGCACCTCCCCCAAGCTAGTGCGAGCGTCCTGGCAGGGCGATATCGCGAGGAATTGGGGGCAGGAATTTTGGGTCAGACTCGAATTACATCGTTTCGTCGCAGCCGGTGCTTCCAATGTATGTAATTCGAATCTGACCCCAATTCCCAATTCCAACGTCGTCTGCGGCTATGCCGATGCCGCGACCGGCTGCGCGAACACGACGACATGGCCCCCGGGCTCCCGCACGCCGATCTCGTCCATCCCGTAAAACGTCTTCCGGCGCGGGACGACGATCTCGAGCCCATCGAGCGCTCGCTCGATGCGTTCGACGTCCGTGACTTCGATGAAGAACCCTGCGCCAGTGCCGCGCGAGGGCGGCACGAGCCCCGGCGCGTCCTTTTCGACGCTCTCGTGCGTCTGATACATGACCTCGACGGCGTCCTTGGCGAGGATCACGAACCCGAGACGGTCCCCTTCGGGCACCTCGGCGGTCTTCGTGAATCCGAGCCGCTCCCAGAAGGGCAGGCACGGCTCGATGGCTTCGACCATGATGACCGGTGTGAGCTTCTTCATGGCGCTCGGTGCGCGCTGTTGCGTGGTAGGCATTGGTGTCCGGCTCCTTACAAGGGTTCTCGAGATCAGCCGCGCGTCTGCGGGACGCGTCTGAGCCGAAACTAGGCGGATTTCCGCGTTGGGTCTTGGAGAAATGGAATCGCCATTTTTCCGCTACCCGCTACCCGCTACCCGCCACGCCGTCGGCGTCAACCCCGTCATTTCTCGAAACTCGTCTACCAGATGCGACTGATCGTAGTAGCCGAGCTCGATCGCCAGGGCGCTCCAGTTGACCGGCTCGCCGACTGGTACGGCGCGCACCCGTTCGACGACGCGCCCAAGTCGGACCACTCGGGCAAACGTCTTCGGTGACACGCCCACGAGCTCGGAGAAGCGGCGCGCCAGATGCTGCCGACTCACGCCTAACGCCGGAGCGAGCCGCGTGATGCCGAGCGTACCACCGGCGTCGACGATCCGGCGAACCGCCTCGTCGACGTCATGTTCTGGGCGAGCCGACGTCGGTGACAGGCGCGCCGTCAGGACACGCTCGAGCGCCCGAACTCGCGCAATAGCCTCGGACGGCGCGTCGAGCGCTTCCCGGACGTCCGCCGCGTCCGGCCAGATCTCGTCCAGCGACACACGAAGGTCCGTCACCTCGTTCGCCGGCAGATCCAGAAACGCCGCCGCCTTTGCTGGCCGGAACCGCACGCCGACGAACGACTCCGGCGCATGTACCGCGTCGAGCACCAGCGCTTTCGTCATCGTCCCAACCACCATCGCGGACGCGGGCTCGTCGCCGTGCTCCGAAAACGTCAGCACGACATCGATGCATCCATCCGGAAGGACGCGGTGTACAAGCGTGGCCCGGTCCCCTGATTGCGCGGCGACGATGTCGCGCGTCCAGAAGCAATCCACAAACGGTCGCAACGTGTCTGACGGACTGTACTCTCGATAGCTCGACTCGTCAGGCGGCGCGGCGTCGTGATGGGTCGATCGGGTTCGCGAAGGCATGGTGTAGAGCCTACCGAGCGGATGCAGTCGACTCAAGTACGCATGCTTCCTCGATTTGCTGCCAGGAGACTCTCATGCCTGCCACGCCCGTCCTGTGCTCGATCGCCCGGTTCGTGACCGTCGCCGCCACGTTCGCGGCGCTCGTCGGCACGGCCCGCGTCACGGGCGCCCAGCAGCCCACGCCACCCGCAAAGCCGGTCGCCGTCCGCGTCGCCGATTCCACGCAGGTTCAGGTCATCAAACTGCGCGATGGCTCGTCGATCGTGGGTCGCGTCACGGAGGTCAGCGCCGACACGATTCGCTTTGTGGCGTTAATGGGCACGCTGTCCATCGCGCGCGCCGACGTCGTGGAGCTGCGGGAAGTCGCGAAGTCCGCGCTGCGGCGCGGTGAGGTCTGGCAGGCCAATCCCAACGCGACGCGACTCCTGTTCGCCCCCACCGGCCGCATGCTCGAGAAGGGCGAGGGCTATTTCAATGACACGTACCTCTTTCTCCTGAGCGTCCACGGCGGGGTGACCTCGCGGTTCACACTCGGAGGTGGCATGTCAGTCGTTCCGCTGGACAACTTCACGGACAACGCACTGTACATCATGCCGAAGATCGGCATCGTAGCGTCCCCGAAATTCAACCTCGCGATCGGCGGGCTCGCCGGCGTGGTCGGCGGCCTGGTGGACGAGGACGAGAACGCCGGCTTCGGGGTGGCGTACGTCGTCGGCACGGCGGGGTCCCCCGACGCGAGCGTTTCGTTCGGTACCGGGGTCGCGTACGCGGCCGGAGAGTTCGCCCGTCGCCCGGTCGCGATGCTGGGCGCCGAGACCCGGCTCGGTCGCCGCCTCGCGTTCGTAACGGAGAACTACCTCATCCCGAACGACGACGTCACGAGCGTCATCTCCTACGGACTGCGCTTCTTCGGCGAGAAGGTCTCGGCCGATCTCGCGTTCTGGAATGCACCCGGCGAGATCGCCGTGTTCCCGAACCCCTATGTGTCTTTCTCGGTGAAATTCTGACGCCAGGTAACTGGTCGCGGCCGGCTGCTGGAACAATGGGCACGGCCGCGGGATGCCATATGTCCCGCGGCCGTGCCCGGGTCATCGTCGGCTCCTCAATCGGCCCGCGAGTGCACGGCGAACGCTGCGCCCTGCGGATCCATGCACTGTGCGATGCGGTCGCCGCCCGGCACGTCCATCGGGCCGTTCAGCACCTGACCGCCTAACGCCTTGACGCGCTCCGCCGCCTCGTCCACGTTCGGCACGCGAATGTAGTACAGCCAGTTCGGCGGCATTGGCAGGTCGGCGGGCTTCGTCCACATGCCGCCCAGCTGCTGCTCGCCACGGCCGTACGTCTGGTAGACGCCCATGTCGCCCATGTCGAAGTCGCCGGTCTTGTTCCAGCCGAACAGCTTCTCGTAGAACTCGTAGGCGCTCTTGTGGTCGGTCGTCGTGAGCTCGTGCCACGAGATCTCGCCAACGCTAGGCGCGCCGTCATGAGCGGGCGGATTGTCCTTCGGCGTGAAGATCGCGATCGCCGCCCCCTGCGGATCCGAGATCACGGCGAACCGGCCCACCTCCGGAATGTCCATCGGCGGCGTCAGCACCTTGCCGCCGAGCGCCTCGGCCTGCGCCGCGCTGTCGTCGACGTTAGGCACCGCGACGTAGCCGATCCAGTGCGGCGGTACCGAGCCCGCCATCTCCGGCATGAGCTTCATGACGCCGCCAATGGGCGCGTCGCCGGTCGTCCACATGGTGTAGGGCGTGGGGCTGTTCTCCCAGGGCTGCGTGCCCCAGCCGGCGATCTTGGTGTAGAAGTCCGCCGCCCCATTGGGATCCGTCGTCATCAGGTCGTACCAGACAAAGCGTCCGCGCGGGCTCGTCTCACTCATGGCCGTTCTCCATCGTTGATGAGCAATCTTCGGGGTCCGCCCCGGCGACTGCGACGCGGCGTCGCGCCGGGTAATTCGTATCGGGCCGATACTAATAGTCGCCATCCGCCCTCGCCAGCTGGCGGGGGCAGTAACCTGTACGGGCGATTCGTCGTCGTCGAGAGCGATGACAGAGTCATTACAAACGCCTGGGACGAACCGCACACGCACGGGCCGATCAGTGGCGAAGCTCGCTGCCGTGACGCTCGGAGCACTCATCGTGGCGGGCGGAATTGCGCTCGCGCTCGCACGGCCGCGCGCCGATCGCCGGTGGGTGCCGCAGCACGCCGTCATGGCCCACGCGGAGGTGCGTGGCAGCACCGTCCAGCTCCACCGCCTGCGCAACTTTTCGTACACGGCTGAAGAGCAGTTCACGCCGGGGTACGACGACCGCACCTACGACCTCGACAAGCTCGAGACGGTATGGTTCATCGTCACGCCATTTTCGAGACACTGGCGCGGCCCGGCGCATACGTTCGTCAGCTTCGGGTTCGCCGACTCGCAATACGTCGCGATCTCCGTGGAGGCTCGGCGCGAGCCCGGTGAGACCTACGGAGGCGTCACCGGTCTCTTCAAGCAGTTCGAGCTCATCTACGTCATCGGTGACGAGCGTGATCTCATCGGCTCACGCGCGGAATTCGGCGACTACGACGTGTACCTCTACCCGATCCGTACATCCCGCGAGCGCATGCGTGCGATGTTCGTCGAGATGCTCGAGCGGTCGAACGCATTGGCGACGAAGCCCGAGTTCTACAACACGCTCACGAACAACTGCACGAGCAACGTCGTCGATCACGTGAACCACATCGTGCCGCATGCGGTGCCGCAGGGGTTGAAGACGATTCTCCCCGGCTACGCCGACGAAGTCGCGTACAGCCTTGGGCTCATCGACAACTCGCTCTCGCTCGACGAGGCGCGCCGCCGCTATCAGGTGAACGCGCAGGCGCACCGCTTCGCATCCGATCCGGAATTCTCACGCCGCATCAGAGCATCCGTCGCCGCAAATCAGTGAGGCTGGGCGTCATCGAGCGTCGTCAGGCATCGCGTTCCGAAAGATTCGAAAAAAAAGGCAACAACCTGGCGCGGATAACGCGGATGACGCGGACGCGCTCCGTTGGCGATAACGGCTGGCGTCTCGCCCTGTTCGGTCTCCGTTCTTCTTGGGAGCGTCCCGGGGCCGTT
>Ga0105249_10003583_pt1 | contig 13437 bp, 9 predicted proteins | sample KBSS44metaG_FD_81522 | JGI IMG/M metagenome (GOLD analysis project Ga0105249, IMG submission 81522) | Switchgrass rhizosphere microbial communities from Kellogg Biological Station, Michigan, USA - KBS S4-4 metaG | ecosystem: Host-associated > Plants > Roots > Rhizosphere > Soil | place... | reverse complement strand
GGCAGAAACGAAGGACGCGGGCTATCAAGCGAACGCGAGTCGCCTCTTCAACCAGGGAACGTTCCTCAGCCCTCTGGATTTTCGACGCGTACCCAACTCGGATGCCACTCCACATATCGCAGTGAAACGCCTCGTTCGCGATGTTGTTCGCCAAAGAGACGTACCGGTAATAGGCTTCGAATTGTGGATACTCTGAGAGGTTGACCTCATTCTTTTCCGCGAGCTGCCACAGGTATTTGTAGTAATCCGACTCGCTAATCTGGCCGAGTCGTTGCGATAGCGCCTTAGCCACCAACTCCGTCACTTCGTCGTCTGAAACGACGTTGGTCAGGACCGCAATGAAGCTCTCACGCTCCGCGTTGACCTCCGCGAAGTCGATGCTTTCTTCGAAGCTTTGGGCGGTTAGATAGTCGCTGATGGCTGGTGTCGTAGGAGCTCCTGGCGGGAAAAACTGTTTGACGGCCTCACTTGAGGGAACTTTTCCGTCGAAGTAGGAACGAACGAAGCTGTGGTATCGCGCCAGATCGGGGTTGAAAACTTTCTCGGACTGATGGACGAGTTGCTCGTCAAAATCTGCCAGACGCTTCGATAGATTTTCGATGCGGCTATTATCCAACGAGCCGTCGTTGACGGTGAGATCGAGGTGTCTGATCGCAACGAGCCCCGGGCGCTGGTCCATGTAAGCGTCGTTGGTGAGCGCGGCTAGTTCCTCCAGAGCGTGCCGGCTGGCGAAGGGGTAACCCACCTTTGCGCACACCAGCGCCACGTAGAGCCAGGTGACGCCTTCGCCCGGCGACTCTTCGACAGCCATCTCCGAAAGCCTGATAACGCCAGGCACAGACGACTGGGTGTTGAAGACCCAGAGCAGACGAAGTGCTTTGGCGTCGTGATGAGCGAGCGCCTTCCGGATATGGTCCAACGCGCGCTCGTTTTCCAGTTGCCACGGCGTGACCGAGGTGTCGAGCACAGCCAGTGGACCGAAGTGTGCGGAATGAAGGACGGCGCGAAGTGGCTGCGGATCTCCAAGCACGGAGCCGCAAAGAGGGCACGCCAGCCGCCAAGCGAATAGGTCGAGGTCACCGAGTCGGAAGCACAACGCATCACGCTTGGCGCAGCCGCCGCAGGCGAAGACACCGCAGACCCCACAGCTTACCGTCAGCCGGCCATCCGGCCTTCCTATCGACACTACTGGGACACTGTACGATGGTCCCTCCATCGCGCAGTGTCTATTCGCCTGACATTGGCGGCTCACGCCGGGTTTTAGCGACGTCGCACTCATTGCCCAATCATTTACTTTCCAATTTCCGCGCGCTGATCAAGATGACGTCTCAGCCGAACTGGAGCCTCGCGTTATGGGGTAGAGAATCCAGAATGGAATCTGCTCGCTCGCCAACGTCGCCTTGACCGTCGGACGGTGAAAGCCGAGGCAGATCAGCAACGCCTTGTCGACACTCAACTGGTCCATTTGCTGCAACGTGCCGAGCGCCATTCCGCTCGCACGTTTGCGCGCGCTGTCGTAAAAGCTGATGAAAAAATCCCTTCGCTCATCAAACCGCCGAGCGGCCGCCAGTACGTCGGGCGCCACTGTGACACCGGCTGACTGAAGCGTGGCAAGGATGATGGCGAGAAAGGCGTCGTCCAAAGTCTCAACCAATTGGTCGTACAGTTCGGGCGCGAGTTGAAGTGAGACTAGTCTTTTCAGGAGCGCCCATCGAGTCAGGCACGACATGACCTGCCGCTCGTCACTTCCGCGAAACGCCTTCGCCTCGAAGTAGGCGAATGCCTTCGGCGCTGCGTCCGAGAGCACCTGATATGGATCGTCCGCCTCGATACTTCGCAGCGCCTGTCGGCTCTCGATGAACTTGCAGAAGTTAGGATATGCGTTCAGGCCGACGCCGAGTATCTGGGCCATGTCGCAAGACTCTCTGGGGTCATCTCTTTCCTTGGAGTGTCTTGACTGATAAGCCTCGAGTTCTAACCCGCTGAGAGCTAAGACAAGGTTTCCCGGGTCAATGCCGAGACGCAGCCTGAAGTACGCGAGTGCGGCCGCCTCGTGTGGTGCTAGTGGAACGTTCGCGTATTCCTGCGGTGGCGTAGGATTCGCATACGCGTAAGTCGTCAACTCCGACTGGCTCGGCGCGATCCCCGACTCCAACTTTTTACGGAAGGTCGTCACGCGTTCGGGGTCGAGCACGCCCTCGCTGGCGTTCTGTTTAAGGCGCGCGATCAACTCCTGCTGTTCGGCATTCGCGGTCGCGGCATCCATCTCGGCCTCGCGCCGAATCGCGATCAGCGGCTTCTTGATGTCGGCTGGCAGGTAACATCGCGTCGCCTCTTCGAGCTCGAACAGGTCTTTGAGCAAGACGCCTACCGAGATCCTTCCGCCTTCGTATTTGTGCCTGAGTTGCAGGAACTTACTGAGGGAAGGGGTGGCGAGTTGCGAGGCCCGCAGCTCGATGCAGTCGAGCACATCCGCGAACAACCCATCGTAGCGCGTCGCGGACATCTGTGCCTCGGCCCAGACACTCGTCATCACGCTCTCCAGTGCGAGATTGTCCACGCCGACAACGCGCACATCGCCCTGGCGCAGCCGCTCGTGGACTTTCGCTCCCATTCCGTCGGGCCGCCCGTGCGCACCCTCCATCGCCTCAACGCAGACGAGCGAGACGCCAGCCTTGATGAATATGTCCAGAGTTTGGGTGAGCCGCTCGTCCGCCAATCGGGCAAGATTTTCGCCGAAAGGTGAGCCATCGTTCATCACCGCCGTGAGACAGACCACGGCACACCCGGAGGTGACATCCGGTTCGTAGTTCGAGTCCATGACGGTCGCGTAATGATCGGGAATCTCGACTTTGAAGATCGGGATGAAGGTCACGCTGTTTCTCCGGGCCGAGCAGTTGGGTGAAGGTTAGGCGTTAACCCAATAGCGCCGCGCAGGTCAGCTCCCTCAAAGTTTGCGCCGTCAAGGCGGGCCCGAGTGAAGTCCGCATTACGGCATTTGGCTTCAGTGAAGTCAGAGTCAGTCAGGTCACAATTGATCAGCGACGCAGAGTTGAGGTTTGCATGGGCAAAGCGGCAATGGGAAAGATTCATTCGGCTGAGAGCCAGCTTCTCCAGGCGGAAGCCTGTTAAGTCGACCGTCTGCCGGCCGTGCACCTGACGCTCCAGTTCGATCCACAATCGAAGCAAAACTTTTCTAACATCATTCACGTCGTCGGTCAGTGCGCCATACAAACTTGCTGGTTCACGGCAAAGGCTCCGACGAATGTCTTCGATCATCTTCGCGTCGCCGCCCAGGAGGCCATAGGCGAAATCAAATACTGCATCGTTGGCGTCAAGTTGCCGCGCCAGCCCGAGAATCTCAACCAGGCTGATGATGCTGGCGGCTTCGGGTTGGAGATTCTTGTTGAGGGCGTGGAGAAAGCCACGAGCCTGAAAGAAATGCTCAAAGGAGTTATGCCCGAAAGTGTAGTAAGTCATGTATTCGGACGATTGCGGGAGGTAGAGCGTTATATGATTGAGCAGTGAGTAGGTTCTCAGATCGTGGACGATGTAATCAGTGAAGTCGCTGCCCGGCAGCATCTGGAACGTGCTTGCGGCCACTGCGATAAGATCGTCGTCATTGACATAGACGCGGTTCGTCTGCATACGCGACCCCGTGCGCTGGGCCATCTTCGCGGCCAACAGTTCCATCACGTGCAACTTCTGCGTGGGTGACAGGAGTTGCGACGCGCGCGACTTTTCCATCGTCTTCTTGAAATAGTTCTGGACGTAGAACTCGTAAAGGCCGGCCTCGCCTGACACTTGAGCTGAGAGGATTGTCTCTCTGGTCTCGACAATCATGCGACACCACAGCGGACGGTTCGTAAGATCGACAAGCGAGCGCGTCGCGACCTCGTCGCGAAAGTGTCGCCAGCCGCCGTCGAAGGAAACAAGGCCCTTGGTCTCGCAGCGTTCGAGCAGTTGCTCCCAGTTCGATTGATCCCACGGCTCAAGGGTCGCTGCGGCGAATGTAGGGAACGCCTTCCTGAACTGCTGCACGCCCTGCGGGAAAAGACCTGTGCGAAAGGTCACGAGCAGCGCGAGACGCGTGAACCGTCTCAGAGAGGCGAAGATCGATTTCAGGATTTCCGTAATGGCCGTCGCGCTGGCGGTAGACATCGGCATTTCGTCGACGCCATCAAGGATGAGCAGGCAGTCATGCGTGGCGAAGAGCTTCGCGAGGTCGCACCCGTCAAGTTGCGACTTGAAGTAGTTGCTAATCTGCGTGAATGGATCGTCGACAATGTTCGGCGAGAAGGCGCGCAGAGGATAAAAGAACGGAATGTGCGACGGGTCAGCAGTCTCCGCCAGCGTCAATGCCAATCGCCAGGCGAGGAATGTTTTTCCTTGCCCGTAGTTTGCCGAAACGACGAGTCGGAGTTGCTTGTCCGCTGCCAGTCTTTGCCGGATGTCCTCAACCAGATCAGTTCCACGTGGTCCGTCGTGCCAGGAGCCGCCAATGGTGATGAAGTGATCGCGCGGATGGAACTCAAAGTGATCGTCAGGTTTGAACCATGCATTGCATAGATCGACCAGGCGAAAGCTCAAGTAGTCGTCAAGCAGATCAGACTGTTCGTCGCGTGGTCCACGCTTCGGCGTGATTGCGGTTGGGATGAGAAAGAGACGCGACGGATCAACCCCCGGCTTGCTGAATATTTGCGGTGCGTCATGGTCAGGGCAGCCCTCGATACGCAGTGCGAGGCAGCCTTGCTTGAACGCTTCATGCACGGAGCGCCCGAAGCCAAGTGCTCGGTAGAATGAGGCGGCGAATATGATGGCAGTTTTATCATCGATGGGGCCGCTCATACCGATAGCGCAATCGATGACCTCGCTAACTGACGCTGCGAGTGTCTGCGTATTGCAGGCGTTGAAGACAACCACGCGGATATTGTCCTTGAGCGCCTCGAACAAATCCTTGATGCCGTCCGGCGAGACCGGTTTCGATTCGCCGTTATCGTCAACGAGGATTAGTTCGCCCGCGCGACTCCCGTGGCCGCTGAAGTGAACGAGCTGGGGCCGGTGTTTGTTAAGCGCATGGAGCAGATCGTCCGGCCGCAGGGCGAACTCATAGATGAGTTCGAGACGATCCGGATACTGTGATCGCTCAATCTGAATTCGGGTTTTCCTGGTTTCCTCGTCGAGACTAAGCCGCGTGGTTTCAATCGGGTTGGCAGCGAGGAAGAGTGCCTTCACCTTGTCATCCATTACGTAAACCTCACGCTAGGTGCGTGCGTGTTTGTCAGGCAGCGTCAGGCGGCCGAGCGGCCGAGGAGTTGAAATCTGGGCCAACATACATTGGACCATCACACAGCGGCTGGCCTGACCCAGCGCGCTTCCTCAGTGGGGCGCGCCATCAGCCAGATTCTTATGACGCCCAAATGTGGGGCGAAATCTATGCCCGCGTTGGGTCAGTGTCAAGTCCTTTGTTTGCAAAATCAGCTACTGATGATTTCAATGGCTCCACTGCGGCTGCTATTATCCGCGCGTACAAATGTCTTGGAGAGTGAGACCCAATGAACACGAACCGACGTGATAACCCGTCATTTCTGGATCATTATTGTTCCCCAATCAGTGACTTGTCCGTGTAAAGCAACTCTCAACGAAATGGGACCATTCGGCAAGGATTCTGACAAACGAACGGTTACTTGCGACAAGGTTGTGTTTGGTACACCTCTCAGATCCTCGACTTCAAGCGCATAGACATTATTAGCCGAGTCAATCGCCTGAACAGTTACAGCATGGATCGCTTCCCCTGGAGACAAGCGAAGGTTCGACACGAGTAGTTGGACGCGTGTTCTCAAATCCGAACCACGAATTAAATTCGACGAGTTTACTAACGGGAACGGATCTCGAGTCTGTAATACTGAGTCGAGAGCAGCAGCAGAATTAGATAGTGACGGCGCCGCCGCCATGATCAGTTGCATTGATGGAAACGGAATAGGACTGCTATTGAAACTTTGTGCGATCCCCTGTGCAGTGTTAGTCAGATTCAGATCATAAACAATGCAAATACCGGCATTAATATTGCCCGTCGCACTCGCCGCTTCGGTGGTATTGGTTGGAAATCTCGTGGTCGACACTGAAAGCAAATAGTCGCCCGTCGATATGCCGTTTACGAAAACTTTGTAGTTTCCTGCATCAGGTTCCAGCAGTATCACGGCCGGGTTAGTATCGGAGTCATAGTAAAGAGACCGCGGTATATTGGTTACTGGCGCACCTGTTTCTAATTTGCCAGTTCCAAGGATGCCATCCTTCACAACGAATAAACTCACCTGTCCGGGATCCTGAATGATTGCGTACGTGGTGATCAGCGGCAGGTGATCGATCAGTTCTTTATGTATAAGGGGCTCCGCCGCTCTGACAACTGATTCCATCCAAGTTGGCGCCGGTGAAAGCTGTAGCGCGTTTATGTCCACCCAAAAAGTGAGCGGACCGGTGCGGAGAATATCCGGCTCACCAGCAAGATGTAGAACGTTAACCTCGGTGACAAATCCATCAGTGTGCCATCTCGCATAATGTGTGTTTGACTTAAAGGCACCATTCAAAAGACAGTTATTTCTTGGTCCTGAAACAGAGAAAAAGTTGCACGAGGGAAGTCCAGCGACTTTCGAGCCCTCGAAGGTCGTCAAAGTGGCACTCGCGATACTATGAGCAAACGTGAGAAAGGGTCCAACAGCTGTCGGCGCCCCCAGAACGTTCAGACTTCCAGTGTTAGAGCGAGCTTCACATATCGCGTTCGGAGGAGGTGTGACAGTCGTAAAACTCAGTCCTAGTGCGCCGTAGCGAATGTGCCAGGAAGGCTTATTAGGGATAACGAAAGGCACTGTAACTTCGGGCAGACCGACATTGGAGATTGTCACGCTTGCCTTGCAAACGTCGGTGCTGCCACTAACTGCACCAACGGAGACGGCAGTGTCGAAGTTGGTCTTATTATAAGGGTGTGCCGAGAATCCATTTCCCGCGCTCACTGCAATACCAGTATTCGGAAACAAATCAACACTGAACCATGGTCCATAAAACGCGTCGCTCGGATTTGGCGCATTCTTGAAGCCCTCGATTGTCAGATGGAATTGTGGACCTGCCCCCGGCGCTGGAGTGATCAGCGTCGTGTTTGAACTATCAAATTTAATGGATCGATTCGGGATGAAGTCATGAGCCGTAGGTACAGTAAGCCCATTTGGCAGGATCTCGTACGTCCAAAAAGCGTCTTTGCCGGTCCAGGTTAGAGTGCCGGAGGCGGTGTTGTGAGCAGAATCGACCGCTTGCAAATCCAGGATCCAATTTCCCGCGACGGGTGCGGTTGGTTGTGGCTGTCCGGGATTGTTACGTCCAAAGCTGCTTCCTGACCAAGTGCCGGTCCAAATGCGAACCAGAGCTTCTGCTGGATCGTTTTGGTTCAAACTATTTTCCGTATCTAATTGAGCGTTAGGTGCGGCTGGACCATTCGCGGTTGCGGACGACAACTTGAGCAGGACCGAGGACGCGATAAGTAAGAACGTCACAGCTTTGAATATTTTGTTGTGAAGAATTCGACTCATGAGTGCCTCTCGACTTGAGGTTTCGGCAAAACCAGAAATTCTTAATAGTGACCAGATCAGAAACGATGAAAGGCTACTCAGATGTCAAGACGTATCGTGAGTGAGAGTTCAGCTACCTGAACCGGGGAAACGATATTCTTCTCCATAATCAAAAGTCAACGGTTTTTGTTTAGGTGGTTTTGTGCTATTAAGGGCCTGAAAGCTCAGGCTTCGCAATCACAGGCCAGCCACCAATGGACTGAACCCCTAGATTGAGACACTCGAATTCGGCACACTTAAGCAGAAAGGAGCTGCTAAGTGATGGTCCGCCGCCATTACTCCCAGCTCGGAAGGAGTTGCCCATGTTAACTTGGTTCCGCAGACTCATCAGCAAGTTATCTTGGTACCGCAGACTCATCAGCAACTTACCTCTTTTCCTCCGCCTCCTCAGCAAATTGTCTGTTCCTCATGTAGAAACTGACAGTAGCCCAAACCATATGTACTCACTCGCACGACACCTGGCTCTTTCGTCTGACAAAGAAGTAATCGCCGCGCTCGCGCCTTTTCCTGAATCTTCTCCTGATACGCCTGCGTGGGGCGTGGTGATGGAGATGGCGTATCCTGGCTTTAGCGGGACGTTGGCGGCGTTTAGCAGCGGCCACACGAATCTCCACAACAGCGATGGTCTGGGTGTACCCAATGAGGAGAACAACGAACAGATCCGGCAAGCAAATGCAAAGCTGATTGCGGCGGCGAACAAAGCGATTCCTTATCTGAAGCCGAGCGCGTCTTACCCGCTTCCCGCTCCCTGGCAGGCGCACTTCTACGTGCGCACTGATTCCGGCAATCTCGTCACAGAGGCCACTGGAGAAGATTTTCGCAATGAGGAGCATCCGCTATGTTCGTTGTTTGCTGCCGGCAACGAGGTGCTCACGGAATTGAAGCTCGTAGCGGCTGCACAGCAAAAAGATTATGCGCTGAAGCGCATCGCCGGGCTGAGTGATGCGATCGCGCAGCATCCGACAGGTGAGGACCATGCTATGCGAGCGGAGTATTACGCCGAACTCGGGGACTTCGATAAGGCGCTGGCGGATTTTGAAAAGGTCCTGTCGCTCATGCCTGTTGCGGACGCGTTTCTCGGTCGCGGGTGTATGTACATGAAGATGGGAAATCTCACGTCGGCGCTCGCTGATTTTAATCATGCCATCGAAATGGAACCTACAAACGCAATGGCGTATTCAAATCGGGGCGCCGCTTATTCGAAGCTCGAGGACATGGAAAAGGCCCTGGCGAATTACGATCTTGCAATTCAGCACGATCCTAATTACGCAACCGCTTACGCGAACCGAGCCTTCGCGTATTACAAGGTGGGCAGATATAAGGATGGTGTTAAGGATTGCAATCGAGCCCTGGCCCTCAGGCCCGATCACGCGAACACCTACAACAACCGCGGACTTTGCCGCGCCGCACTCGGCGACAAGGAAGGCGCGCGGGCCGATTTTCAACGCACACTCGAATTCGACCCACCAGCCCCACCCAGCGTGATCCAGGAGGCGCTAAGCGGGATGCATGCTCTCGATTATCCCGGTGAACCTCTTCCGGTCTGGAAGAGTCCCAGCGTCTGGGTGGCGCCTTCGAGGACTAAGACGTAAAACTATCTGAAGTTCGCTTCCATTTTCGTGTGCAAGTCGGAACGCTCTCACGCGTTTATTACAGCATCACACTCTCCTCCGTTGACCAAAACAATAAATGCAGGTAGCCGCGAGAAGGTGGACGAGTTCTGCCAGTACGAGTGAGAGGGTAATCGACCGTCAACGTTGCCGTCAACGTTGAAACTCACCTTGGTAAGTAACTGAGAAGGCTCACGTTCTGAGCGCGAGCCCGTTTACTGAGCCAAGCGGGCAATCCTTTTTATCGGACCGCTATGATACCGCAATCTTCTGCTTTCCAAAGGTTTACCCTTCTCGTCCACTGTTCCCGATGTTCCCGCTATTCCTTTCATTCCCGCAAAGGAGGCCAAGAATAGGCCAACGCTTTCGATGCGCTGATCAGTAGCTATCCAGCCTTGCGTTGGGGCGTGTAGATAAACCTTGAACGACTCGAGCGACTTGTGACCACTATAGGACATGACCGGCGCCACATTGTTTCCTTGCTTCCATCATATCGGTGATAAAGGTGTGGCGGAGACTGTGACAACTAAAGCCGTTGGTTCGGCTGAGCTTTGCCAGTTGCGCGGCTTTCCGGCACGCCCTTGCTATGGAATTGTCAAACGTCGCAGTTTTGGCGCGCGGAAATAATAGCTCGCCGTCGGTGAGGCCTTCCTTGATTTGACTTTGCGCAATCTCTTTAATGCTATCCCATAATGGCAGGTCACGTTGATTCTCGGTCTTCGTCGCATACAACCCCAGCTTACGTTTAGTCCGCATGAGTTGATCTAGGCGTATGCAGACGATCTCGTTGAGCCTTCCTCCGGTCGAACGGAGTAACTGAACAACATCGGCGGCATCGCGCCATAGGTTATTGCGTTCAAGGAACTCCTGCATCTGAGGAAATAGATGAATTGGAAGCCCGAGGGTGTATGCCTTGGGACTGAGGTCTGATACAAGTGGCGTGTGGTTCGCACCAGAACTCAAACAGAGAAAGTCTCTTTTTAATGTAAAGATGCGTAGAAGGAGATTCCTAAAGGCAGGCGCGCCTCCATTTATGGACGCTGGATTTTCGGAACTACTTTTCGTTGATTTTCTGCCCAGGCGCTATGTGTGCTAACGCACAGACCCCGCAACAGAAGCCTTTTACTCTGGTCCATCCAACCTAAGGGCCACTGCTCGGAAACGAGCAACACCGAAAGGCTTCCCAATGCGATCCACAAAAGGACGTATCCTCTGTACTGAGGATGATGTTGATACTCGGGAGTTGATTGATTTTGTCCTAACCCAGTATGGCTTTGAGGTAGTCTGCTCAGCAAGCAACGTTCAGGCTATTGATCTTGCAAAAACCCAAAACTTTGATCTGTATCTGGTAGACAACTGGATGCCTGGACTTTCTGGTACGGAGCTTACCGAAAAGTTACGCCAGTTCGATCTAAAGACACCCGTTCTCTTCTACTCAGGAGCGGCGTACGAGACTGACCGGGAAGCAGCTCGCGTTTCGGGTGCTCAGGGATACTTGGTTAAGCCCGCAAACGGCGACCAGTTGATAGCCGAAGTGACACGACTGATCGCGGAATCCAAAACTACCTCACCTGTCGAGATCGCTGCGTAACCGCAGAGGGATGGTGGCGGGCGGATACACACAAAAGCAAAACAGGAGGAAATACAATTATGAAAACACAAATTTCAATCATTAAATCAATCGCGATAGCAATGATTCTAGCTGCCCTCCTCGTCGCGACTTCCATGCAAGCCGCCCCGCAGACCGAGAAGAGCCTGTACGAACGGCTTGGCGGCGTCTTTGCGATCGCCGCGGTAGTTGACCACTTTAGCGACGCGATTGTGCAGAACCCCATCGTGGGAAAGAACTCGAAGAACCCAGCCCTCAGGAAATGGCACACGAACAACTTGGACAGGTTACCCGGACTCAAGTTCATGCGAACCCTTTGGGTCTGCGAGGTCACAGGCGGGCCGTTCAAATTCTCGCCAACAAAGCCAGGTAAAACTCCTTTGGGTCTTGAGGAGGCGCATCGTGACCTGCATATTTCCCCAGCGGAATTCGACGAGGTCGCGGCCGAGCTAGGGCGCTCGCTTGACTTCGCTAAAGTGCCTGCCCGTGAGAAGGCAGAAGTTCTCGCCGCGTTCGCAGCGCATAAGGACGAGGTAACGGCTGGCTACAAGGAGAAGTGATTACCCGCCAAGGGCGTCAACCAAAGTCAATACGTTGCCGGATGGCGGGCACTTAGGTCTTGCTTGATGTGATAGAGGGACGCGGCGATTTGTGAGACGCTTGCTGCACGCGTGCCCCTCGCTAGCAACAATCGCTCGCGACGGCGGCCAAGAGCACGTATCAAAAGCGTTAGTGAGACGCTCACCCCTCCGAGCCACTCAAATACCTATCATGTCAAGATCGATATGCAGCGGAATATGGTTTCAAGCGTCACCCCATTACGGACCTGTTGAATACGTCGAAAGTGAACCACGTCTCAGATTCCGCATATAGAAGACAGCAAAACAGGCAGTCAATGGTCCATCACTGACTGTTTATAAACTGTTGGTTCTACTTGGTGCCGAGGGCGGGAGTCGAACACCTTGATCAGTGTGACCTATCACTTAAACGTTAAGTTTTCGTTGCTTGCAGAAAACCGACCGCGCGTGAGAAGTTCATGCCAGGCCCTTTCCGAAATACTCAGTGAAAAAAGAAGAATTAGCCGTTGTAATTGCCCGACGTGGCTTACAGGTAATACAGGAGATCCAAGAGCAGTTTACTGGCGGGAATATTTTGATGGTCTCTCATAAAGCAACTATAAGGATCATTCTTTGCAGCCTTCTGGGAATCGATGTTGGCCGCTTCCGTTATCGACTGGTCTGTCCAGTGGGTTCCGTGAGCATCGTAGAATTCACCCTGGATGGTCCTATGCTAAAGGCGCTGGCTGACCGTTCTCACTTAACGGAGGGTCTACAATCTTTACGCGGCACTTGATAGGAAGCTGTTGATACGCTTGACGAAGACTCACTCAGGCGCGTGATTTATGAGGAACGGCATGCTGCCGCTGAAACAGGTGGAATGGACAGAAAGCTGACAAGTCACGCCTCGACTCACTCGACTCCCCCCACTTTTTCGCGTGATTGCAAATCGTTCTACTCGAGGCTGCTGTGTACTGCGATATTCAGTCTACTGGTCCTACTCCCCAGCGCACTGGCCGCCCAACACTTGACGGGCCGCATCAAGGGTACTGTTAAGGTCACTAGTGAAGCCACAAATGTGCCTCCGACTCTACTTGTCGGGGCGCGGCTTACGCTTGTCAATCGTGACCTGCCGGAGCAACTTTTCAAGGTAGTCACTGACGATGTGGGCAATTTTATCTTTACCGATCTGCCAGCGGCGACGTTTGTGCTCACGGTTGAGGCCGATGGATTGGCCACCGTGAAGCGTGAAATCAGTCTGGCGGCCGGTGTAGGGCTGACCGTTGAAATCGTGATGAAAGCTACGATTTCCGAATCGGTTACCATTTTTGAGGAAGAGGGCTTGCTCAGTACGGCCGAAACGACCACCAGCAATACCGTTCGGGCCCAAACACTGAAGGATGTGCCGCTACGGGCAGAGAACTATCAGAGCGCGCCGTTGCTGACTCCCGGTGTTGTGCACGGAATGGACGGAGTAGACCACCAGAAAGGCGCCCGCGCAGGCCAGAGTGCCTACACAGTCAATGGAGTGGACATCACGGATCCTGTTACTGGAAACCTCGCCTTCGACATCCCGCTCGAAGCGGCAGCAAACGTAAGAACCGAAGAGAACCCGTACTCGGCGGTGTTTGGCCGGCTTACGGGCGGCTCGACCGATCTTGAAACCAAAGGCGGCAGCAACAATTTCAAAGTCACCGCCGCGCGCTTCTTTCCAACTTTTCGCAACACATTCTCCGGCCAGATCGATTCATTTCGTCCGCGCGTCACGTTCAGCGGCCCCGTAGCCCGCGATCGTCTTTTCTTCCTGCAGTCCTTTGAGTACCGTTTTACACGCACTCGCGTGCCGAGCCTCGCAGAGCCGGGGGACGAGTCAACATCCGAAACCTTCAACTCATTCACGCAGTTCGATTTCAACATCAACAAGACTAACAGCGCCAAATTCATCGCGGCATTTTTCCCGGAGAAGGTACGCTTCGCCGGACTCAACACTTTCAATCCGCAGCCGACAACACCGAATACGAAGCAGCGAGGCTTGCTCGTCT
>Ga0105249_10003576_pt1 | contig 13450 bp, 12 predicted proteins | sample KBSS44metaG_FD_81522 | JGI IMG/M metagenome (GOLD analysis project Ga0105249, IMG submission 81522) | Switchgrass rhizosphere microbial communities from Kellogg Biological Station, Michigan, USA - KBS S4-4 metaG | ecosystem: Host-associated > Plants > Roots > Rhizosphere > Soil | place... | reverse complement strand
TTGATGTATTGTGCGAGCCTCACTTCACTGACGCCGATCGATTTATACCGCCGCGGCCAGACTGATATGACATTGAGCACTAGCGACACCGTAAACGGACCGTACAGCGCGAGGTACTCCCAGAGCGCTAGGCCGGCCGATGTCTGATTGATAAAAATAATGATGGCTATGTTGGCGCCGAGGATAGTCAGTGCTTTGGTATCAATGGCGTCGCTGTCGCTAAAAACGAGCGACAGCTGGCTCTGCTGATTGGCGAGGAGTGGTTCGAGGTCGTGGTTTTGTTCGGCAGCCATAAGCGCTATACTTAATAGGTATCAAGACGAGTATACACCAATGAGCGCAGTGATTTGTCCCACGGTTTTGGCTGGCAATATCGACGAGTACTCGCAGCAAGTGGAGCGGATCGCCGGTTTTGCCACGCGCATGCATATTGATGTTGCTGACGGCCAGTTTGCGCCCACTAAAACCATCGGCCTTGACCAGATCTGGTGGCCGGGCGGTGTGCTGGCCGATTTGCATGTTATGTACCAAGAGCCGTTCAAGCACGTCAAGTTATTGGTCGGACTGCGGCCGCAGCTCATTATTGTCCATGCTGAGGCAGACGGTGATTTTATTGCCTTTGCCGAGGCCGCACACGCTGAGGGCGTAGAAGTTGGGGTTGCGCTTAAGCCCGAGACCATGCCGGAGAAAATCATACCGGCTTTGGACTGGATCGATCATGTGCTTGTATTTTCGGGCAACCTGGGTCATTTTGGTGGCCAGGCCAATACGCACTTATTGAGTAAGGTCCTGAAACTTAAACATGCCAAGCCGCGTTTGGAAATTGGTTGGGACGGCGGCATCAACAACCAAAACGCCGCTACCTTGGCGGCGGGCGGGGTCGACGTGCTGAACGTCGGGGGTTTTATTCAGCACGCCGGTGATCCGGAACGAGCCTATGAATCCCTCAAGGAAGAACTCGCCACATTGCCAGATAAGCGTAAGCGGGTATAATTATACTGATATGCAGCAGATTTTTTCGATCGAGGCCTTAGAGATTAAAGCGATCGCCATTCGCCAAGACATTATTAAGATGCTGGAGTTGGCGCACAGCGGGCACCCCGGCGGCTCACTGGGGCAGGCCGATATCTACGCGGCGCTCTACTTTAATATCCTCAAGCACGACCCTAAGAACCCGGATTGGAACGAACGCGACATCCTGATTCAAAGTAACGGCCACACCTGTCCGGTCCGTTACGCCGCCATGGCGCACGCCGGCTATTTTAGCCGCGATCACCTGTGGACGCTGCGCACATTTGGTTCCATATTGCAGGGCCATCCGGAGCGCATCAAGCTACCCGGGGTTGAAAACACCAGCGGGCCCTTGGGATCGGGGCTGAGTCAAGCCGCCGGCATGGCTTTGGCGCTGCGCATGAACAAGCAGCAGCACCGCTGGGTGTACGTAATCACCGGCGACGGTGAGCTCAACGAAGGCAATAACTGGGAAGCGATCATGCTCGCCAGCAAATACAAGCTGACCAACATGATTGCTATCGTGGACCGCAACAATATTCAAATTGACGGCCCGACCGAGGTCGTTATGCCGCTCGAGGACTTGCGCGCCAAATGGGAAGCGTTTGGCTGGCACGTGCTGGAGATCGACGGCAACGACATCGAGGCAGTCATCGATGCAGTTGGCATGGCCAAAGCAATCGTCGAAAAGCCGGTGGTCATCCTAGCGCACACCATTCCTGGCAAGGGTGTCGATTTTATGGAGTATGATTTCCACTGGCACGGTGTGGCGCCCAATCACGAGCAAGCCAAGCTGGCCCTCAAAGAAATCCACACGCTGCGCGGTAAAATTAACAAGGAGCACGATTGATGAGCGACCCGTACCTTGTTGATGACATACGGTCCAAAGGCGCCAAAAAAGATTCTATTCGCGACGGCTTTGGCCGCGGCTTACTGGCTGCCGGCAAAAAGTATGATCAAGTTGTCGGTATTTGCGCTGATCTGACCGACAGCACCAAAATGAGTCTATTCGCCGATGCCTTCCCCGAACGTTTTATAGAGGCCGGCATTGCCGAGCAGAACATAACGACCATTGGCTCGGGCATGGCGGCGATGGGCAAAATTCCCTTTGTGAGCAGCTACGCGGCGTTTTGCCCGGGGCGTACCTGGGAGCAGATTCGTACAACAATTTGTTTGAACGACCGGCCGGTGAAAATTATCGGTTCACACGCCGGGTTGTTTACGGCGCCGGATGGGGCGACCCACCAGGCACTTGAAGATATCACCTTGATGCGCGTGCTCCCCAATATGGTGGTGCTCGTGCCTTGTGATAGCGTTGAGGCCGAAAAAATGGCCTTGGCCATGGCTGCCGATCCTCGGCCCAATTATGTGCGTTTGGCGCGCGCCGAATCAACAATCATCACCACAGATAGAACTCCGTTCCAGATCGGCAAAGCTTACGTGTTCCGCGAAGGTAGTGACGTGACGATCGTCGCTACTGGCACCAGCACCTACCAGGCTCTAGTGGCAGCTGACATGCTCCACAAGGACGGTATTTCAGCGGAAGTAATACATGCGCCAACGGTTAAGCCGCTCGATACAGCCACCATTCTGACGAGCGTTAAAAAAACAAAGGCGGTGGTGACGGCCGAAGAAGGTCAGATTGCCGGCGGTTTGGGCGGGGCAGTTGCCGAATTACTCGGTGAGGAATATCCCGTGCCGCTCCGGCGCATCGGGGTTCGCGATCTTTTCGGTCAGTCGGCGCAAACGCCAGACGAACTACTCAAGCACTACGGACTTGATGCCATGCACATTGCTTTGGCGGTTCACCAGGTAATAGAGCGCAAACATGCATGACGTAACAGAAAGAGACTAACATGGACACACAACTGCTAGAAGAAACGGTCAAGAAGCTCCTAGCCCCAGGAAAGGGACTGTTGGCGGCTGACGAAAGTACCGCCTCCTGTCAGAAGCGTTTTGATGCTGTGGGCGTACCGTGCACCGAAGAAACGAGGCGCGAGTACCGTGAATTATTAGTAACAACACCGAACGCTGAGCAATTCATGAGCGGTGTTATTTTTTATGATGAGACGTTCTGGCAGGCCACCGAGCAAGGGCGGGTTTTTCGGGAGTATCTCAGGCAGCACGGCCAGGTGCCCGGCATTAAGGTCGATAAAGGGTTAATCGATCTTCCCGGGTTCCCTGGCGAAAAGGTCAGCCAAGGCTTAGATGGTTTGCCAGAGCGGATGACCACCTATTACGGCGCCGGCGCACGCTTTGCCAAATGGCGTTCGGTGATAACCATTGGGGACGGTATTCCAACCGATGAGTGCATTGGGGCTAATACGTTCGTGTTGTCGCGCTACGCTCGGGTTTGCCAGGATGCCGGCATCGTGCCAATTGTCGAACCAGAGGTGTTATTCGAGGGCGATCACACCGCCGAGCAATGTGAGCAAGTGCTGGCGCATGTTTGTGACGTACTGTTCCAGACCATGCGCGCCTTTCGGGTGCACCTGCCAGGGGCGATTCTCAAAACGAGTATGGTGCTGCCCGGCAAGGATAGCGGCGTGGCGATCGACCATAACGACGTGGCCGAGCGTACGGTGCGCGTCTTCCAGGAGCATGTGCCCCAGGATCTAGGTGGCATTGTGTTTTTGAGCGGCGGGCAAACGAGTACTGACGCTTTTGCCGATTTGGCAGCTATAATACACTGTATTGCGCAGCGGGGGCCGCATCCCTGGCCGATCACGTTCTCGTATTCGCGTGCCTTGCAGGATCCGGTCCTGAAGGCCTGGGCCAAAAACCGGGCCGATCACCGCGGCGTGCAAGCCAGTTTGTACCGACAGCTTGAACTAGCCAGCGCTGCCGCCAAAGGCGAGCTTAACGAAGCCGATCTGCAGCAAGACGCGTTCGTCTCCCATGCACAAGATCTATAGACAATCCCCACGCATTGCAATACCAGGCTTGTCGTGTGACAATAAAGCATAAGCACGTAGCATCAGTAATATAAGGAGCTCCCACGGTGCAGTTTGACGTATTGAGCATAGGTGATGTCGTGACCGACGCCTTCATTAAACTGATTGATGACGAAGAATACATCATCGAAAACGACAAAGGCAAATGGCTAGCAATTCCTTTTGGCACCAAAATTCCGTTTGACCACGCCGAGGTTATAGAAGCCGTCGGCAACGCCGCCAACGGGGCAGTTGCCTTTGCTCGCTTGGGCATGAATACTGGCTTTGTTACCAACGTGGGGAGCGACCAAGAGGGCCGCGACATCATTGCCGCATTGCACAAACAAGGGGTCGAGACCAGCTTGGTGCGCACCAACCCCGGCATGAAAAGCAATTATCATTACGTGCTGTGGTATAAAGCCGAGCGCACTATTCTGATCAAGCACGAAGAATATGACTATCATTGGCCGCATTTGCGGCCCAAAGAGACGCCACGTTGGGTATACTTTAGTTCAATTAGCCAACACGCACTCAAGTATCACGACCAAGTAGCCGATTGGTTGGCCAATAATCCGGATGTGCGCCTGGCATTTCAGCCTGGAACCTTCCAGATGGAAGCTGGCACCAAACGCCTGCACCGTATTTACGAGCAAACCGACATCCTAATTTTGAACCGCGAAGAAGCGGTAACTGTCGGCGGTGGCAATCACAAGGATATCAACGATCTTTTTGACAAGCTGCACGTGCTTGGTCCACAGGTTGTGGTGATTACCGACGGACCAGACGGTGCCTATGCCAGCGATGGCCACCAGCGTCTCAAGATGCCGTTATACCCCGATCCAAAGCCGCCGATTGACCGTACCGGCGCCGGGGACGCCTTTGCCGCGACGTTCGTGGCCGCGGCCGCTAAAGGGCTGAGCCTAGAAGATGCTTTGCTCTGGGCGCCAATAAACTCAATGAGCGTTTGCCAAAAAGTTGGTGCCCAAGCCGGACTGTTGACCGAAAAAGAGCTGCACAGTTACTTGGGGCGCGCTCCTCAGCACTATCACGCCACCGCTTTATAGACAGCAGGTGGCAGAGTCTGGCTTTCGGCAAGATCCTGCTTGTGGTAATCTGAATAGAGATATGACACGATTTTTGTCGTTAGCGCTGGGGGCGCAAGAGCCGACGTTTAGCCAGGGCATTCAACAGCTTGAGCACGCTGCCGGAGCACCGAGCACCGATATTCGTTTAACGACCGAACTCCTGCAAGGCTTGCGGTCCAAGATCTTGGTATTAGGGCTTGATCCGCACGACACCACCGGCCCCGAGTTATATGCTGCATTACATGAGCGCCTCAGAGAGGACGAAGGCATTGTGCGTGCGAGTCTCGAGATCGCTGACGATGCCACGGCCAATGATGTCGTCCAACGCGTCCAGCAGTTTTTACAGCACTACACCATGCCCAAGCAATGCTTTGCGCTCAAAGCCGCAGTTGCCAAAAAACTGCTCAAGAAGAAAATTCCCAAAGCGACCATGAAGCGGTTGGGGTATCGTTCGGCTGATTCGATGCTCAAACACGAGTCAGCGCCCGCGCTCTATGAAGCAACGCGTATTGTGGAGTCGCCGAGCTGGCACAAAGCTTTTCGCGAGCAGTACGCCAAACTTCAACCCAGCGACTTCGAGACTCGAGACATTTCATTCGTGCATCCTATGACTGCCCGCTGGCAAAAGCTGGCCGCCGAATATGTGGCGGCGGCCAAGCACAATATTATGAGTTTTTCGGAACTCGGGGCAGTGGTGTTTTTGCCGCTGCAAGATACGGTTGACGGTTTAGCGATCACGACACTCTTGTTGACGCTGGAGGAAATGAACGGCATTCGGGCCCACAGCTCGTACGTCAAATTGCAGCAAGTAAAACCCGACTTTGGCAGAATCATTGAGCGCTCTTCGGCCAGTGAGCCGATGACGTCGGCGCAGCTCGCTGGACAGCCGGTGCCATGGCGGATGATTCAGCGCTACTACGCACGCCTGGACAAGGCGCAGCATCCGGAAATTTTTGAGCCGCACGTCCAAGCCGAAGATCTGGAGTGGTGCAGCGGCGAAGATGTACTAGCGGGCATTAGTCCACGCCTGGCTTTTTGGCAAGACACGCAGTGCCTCGGGTTGCTCCACGATGATGGGGAAATTGTATCGTGTAATGTATTGGACGTGGCACTCAGTTTTTGTAATCATTTGTCGTTCTCTGACCGCATTGTGCACTTTGTGCGAGACAATTTGTGGCACGAGCTCATGATGCGCTACCTGCACCAAGGCAACTTGGAGGCGGCCGTCCAACAGCAACTGTCGGCTGATCTCGTGCAGCCGCTGGCATTAGCCGAGCAAGAAGCATACAATGAAGCATAAGGATTACTGCCATGACACCCGACCTCGATGACCTCAAATATCTGCGCTATTCGATTTGTGTGTCGGGTGCCGCGGCCGGGCCGACCGTAACCGCCGACCATGAGGTGGCACAGCGGATCGGCGCCGAGATTGCCAGGAGCGGCCATATCTTAACAACCGGTGCGACCGTCGGCTTGCCGTATTTTGCTGCGCTCGGTGCCAAAGAAGCGCACGGAACAAGCATCGGCTTTTCCCCGGCTAGTAGCCTACGAGAGCACATTCGTAAATATCGCTTGCCCTACAACGTGTTTGATTTCGTGAACTTTACCGGCATGAACTACGTCGGCCGCGATTTGTACCTGGTGCAGTCGAGCGACGCCGTGATCACCATTGGTGGCCGGTTTGGTAGTTTACACGAGTTTACCTCGGCCCTGGAAGCGCACAAGCCTTGCGGTATTTTGCTGGGTAGCGGTGGCGCCGCTGACGCTATTCCGGAGCTAATGAAGATTCTATCGCCGCCAGCCAACGACCTGGTGATCTACGACAATGACCCCGTGCGGTTGGTGCAAAAAATTATCAAAGTGCTGGACGAAAAATACGACGATGTGCGCGACCAGCTCCGCTACCACGACCACCATTGGTTCCTGCGCGAGACGTCGACCAATCCACCACCGCACGCCGGGTAGCGGCAACTGGTCACCATTCGCATAACTGCTACAATAAAAGGATGACGGCGTTTCAACTCCAGAGTGATTACCAGCCGAGGGGCGATCAGCCGACGGCTATTGCGCAATTGACCAAAGGTGTGACCGACGGGCTGCAGCACCAAACGCTGCTGGGCGTGACCGGTTCGGGCAAAACCTTTAGCATGGCCAATATCATCCAGAACACGCAGAAGCCGACGCTGGTGCTTAGCCACAACAAGACGCTGGCTGCGCAGCTCTATGCCGAGTTCAAGCATTTTTTTCCTAACAACGCCGTGCACTATTTTGTCAGCTACTTCGATTATTACCAGCCCGAGGCCTACATCGCCCGCAGCGACACCTACATAGAAAAAGACTCGCAGATCAACGAGGAAATTGATCGCCTTCGCCACGCCGCCACTGACGCTTTGCTGTCGCGTCGTGATGTGATCATTGTGGCCAGCGTCAGCTGCATCTACGGTATTGGCTCGGTCGAGGATTACGACGGTCTGTCGATCCGCCTCAAAGTCGGCGAACAGCGAGTGCGCGACAAACTCATGCGCCATCTGAGCGACATTCAGTACCAGCGCAATGACATTGATTTTCACCGCGGCACGTTTCGCGTCCGGGGCGATGTGATAGATGTTTTCCCGGCCGGCGAAGAGCTGGCCTATCGCCTGGAATTCTTTGGCGACGAAGTCGAACGCATTCTTAAAATCGATCCGCTGACCGGCGAAATTTTAAGCAAGCCCGAGACGCTAACCGTTTTCCCGAGCTCACACTACGTGACGCCCCAAGACAAGCTTAAGGTGGCGATCGGCCAGATTCAGGATGAGCTCGGCCAGCGCCTGCGCCAATTTAAAGGCGAGGGCAAGTTGTTGGAGGCCCAGCGCCTGGAACAGCGTACGCGCTTTGATCTCGAGATGCTGGAAGAAACCGGTTTTGTGAAAGGCATCGAGAACTACAGCCGCTATCTCACCAACCGCCAACCGGGTGAGCAGCCGGCCACGCTTCTCGACTACTATCCTGATGATTTTTTGATGCTGATCGACGAATCGCATATGACGATTCCCCAGATCCGTGGCATGTACAATGGCGACCGCGCCCGCAAAGAAGTGTTGGTGGACTACGGCTTCCGCTTGCCGAGCGCGCTGGACAACCGGCCGCTCACTTTTACGGAGTTCGAAAAACACGTCAACCAAGCGATCTACGTCAGCGCCACGCCCGCCGAGTACGAGTTGTCGCGCAGCCCGGAGCCGGCGCAGCAGGTGATTCGTCCCACTGGATTGCTTGATCCGCCCATTGAGGTCCGGCCCATCGAGGGACAAATTGATGACCTGTTGGCCGAGATTCGCGCTACCGTCGAAAAGCGACAGCGCGTGCTGGTCACTACCCTCACCAAGCGTATGTCCGAGGACCTTACCGATTACCTCAAAGAGCTGAACATTAAAGTGGCGTACCTGCATAGCGACGTCGACACGCTCGACCGAACTGATATTCTGCGTGATTTGCGGCTCGGCGTCTACGATGTCATCGTGGGCATTAACTTGCTGCGCGAAGGCCTAGATCTGCCTGAGGTGTCACTGGTGGCGATCTTGGATGCCGACAAAGAAGGCTTTTTACGCAGCGCCCAGGCGCTCATCCAAACCGTGGGCCGCGCTGCCCGCCACGTTGAGGGGCACGTCATTATGTACGCCGACCACATCACCGACAGCATGCGCCGCACCATGGACGAGACCACGCGCCGCCGCACTATTCAGGAAGCATACAACACCAAACACGGCATCACGCCGACCGGCATCAGCAAAGCAGTAGAGAAGGGCATGCGGCCTGACCTTCCCGAAGAAGCCAAGCGCGCTAAACTCAATCTCAAAAAAATCCCCAAAGATGAGTACAAGACTCTCATCAAAGATTTATCGGCGCAGATGGATCTGGCCGCCGCTAACCTTGAATTCGAGAAAGCTGCCGAGCTGCGGGACATTATTGCCGACATCACAACCAAGTTGTAGAATTGTAGCAGTAATTGTGGAGTAGACAGTATGCCACGGTCTAATAGACGAGCAAGCGGAGCTGGAGATGGAGCGAGCGGGTGGGAAGCACGGATGCTCGCTGAAATCAGTGTGGACCAGCCAGTGCCCTCAAAAAGGCGTACAAGCCCCAGAGTTGCTCCTAAAAGGGAGAAGTACCAACCGCCAAGAGAGGATCCGGGAAAGCGTCATCGCCGCTGTATGATCGGTAGAGTGGCATTGGGGGATGTGGATGACTTTGTGGCGACACTTATCGAGGCTCTGCCCAACCCTTTGCGCAATCAGGGTGCGGCGCTTGTGCCTTGCGAGTCATCATGTCAGCGGCACGTGAGCTTTGAGGATTCAATAGGAGCTGCCAATGGAGGTTTGCCAGACGTAGTGATCGCAAAAGGCTGTGCGCATATCAGTATATTGAGTTGTGTTTTGCAACAGCTTGGAGCAGAGAACTTCGAGCCCATCGAAGTACGGACTGACCTGAGGCCGATTTATCGCAATGTTCGTCAGCGCGGCAGCGATTATACAGGCGAGAAACCACCGGGGAGATTTGTATTTGGCTATCGGATTGCCGACCCCTCTTTTGCTGCAGAGCAGACGGCATTTGCACCGTACCACTCGAGAGAGCCCAGGTCGCACAGGCAGCGTATCCCTCCTCGCTTACCTACTGATGTGTTTATGGCGCTCGGCACTAATATCCACCAGCTGGACATACCAGATATTAAAGCGGCGCTTGCAGTAGTACGTCCTCCCGTGCTTTCATTGGGCCATCTCGTCCATCTAGACGTATAAAGTGCTAGCCAAACGCGTCATGTACGTCCGGGTGGCACCGACGACTCAACATTCTGTAGCGCATCTGGTATAGTAATACAAATATGGCTGATCTAACCCGCGAAGATGTCTTAAAATTGGCCCGGCTCGCCCGGCTAACTATCTCCGACGAAGAAGTTGAACGCTACCGCAAGGAACTGACCGAAATCTTGCACTACGTGGAATTGCTCCAAAATGCCGACGTCAGCGGCCTGCAGCCCACCAGCCAGGTTACCGGTCTTACCAACGTCACTCGCGAAGATGAAGTTATTGATTACAGTGCTACTCCGGATGATTTATTACGCCTTGCCCCCAACAAACAGGACCGCCACGTCAAAGTAAAAAGGATGATCGGATGAGTCAGTGGCTCCCCATCCCCGAACTAGCAGCCCAGGTCCGTGCCGGCCAGCTCAAAGCCAGCGACTTGGTCGAGCAAGCCCTCAAAACTATCGAGGACACGCGCGAGTTTGACGCTATCCTGGCTACCACCGCCGAACGCGCTCGAACCCGCGCCGCAAGCATCGACGCCGCCGTCCAGAACGGCAAAGAAGTTGGGCGTTTAGCCGGCGTGCCGTTTGTTGCTAAGGATAACTTGTTGGCATTTGGCGCGCAGTCTACGGCCGGTAGCAACATCTTGAACGGCTTTGTCTCTCCCTACCAAGCTACGGTGCTTGAACGCCTGGAAGCGGAAGGCGCTATTTGTGTCGCCAAGGCCAACCAGGACGCGTTTGGCCACGGAAGTAGTACCGAGAACAGTGACTATATGACTACCAAGCACCCCAAAGATAAAACACGAGTACCGGGCGGTTCATCTGGTGGGTCGGCCGTGGCGGTAATGCTCGATATGGTGCCATTCGCACTCGGGACGGATACCGGCGGCTCAATACGTCAGCCGGCCAGCCTTGTGGGAGCCGTGGGCTACAAGCCAACGTATGGCCTCACTTCGCGTTACGGAGTCGTTGCTATGGCGAGCAGCACTGATACTGTGGGCATGCTTGCACAAACGGTAGAAGATGCGGCAGTGGTATTCGATGTGATTGCTGGTAGAGACCCATTAGACGGCACGACTATTGAGCGCGATGCGGCTGGTTATGCCGATGCGCAATTGGCGGTAGCGGGCAAACGATTCGGCCTCATAAAAGAGCATATGGGTGAAGGTGTTTCGTCCGATGTGCGTCAGCGTATCCGGGAAGCGGCGGACAAATTTCGCGCAGCTGGCGCAATTGTGAAAGAAGTTAGTTTGCCTTCCCTAGAGCTGGCCCTCGCCGTATACTACATTATCGTCCCTGCAGAGATCAGCAGTAATCTCAGCCGCCATGACGGTCAGCGCTATCCATATAGCCATACAAATGCGAATAATCTCGAAGAAAGCTACACTAAAACACGTGGCGAGGGTTTTGGCCAAGAAGCTAAGCGCCGCATCATGATTGGTACGCACGTGCTATCGAGCGGATATTACGATGCTTATTACCACAAGGCGCAGCTGGTACGCACGAAACTGATTAACGATTTCCAGGCCGCATTTGATAGGTTTGACTTCCTTATTGGGCCCGTCTCGCCGGAAACGGCGTTCAAAATAGGAGCTACTACCGAGGACCCGCTCAAAACGTATTTGCTTGACCTTATGACGGTGGCTCCCAGTATGGCGGGCATTCCGGCAATTAGTGTGCCGGCGGGCACTGATGCTGCAGGATTGCCGGTAGGCTTGCAAATTATGGCGCCCCAACGCGCTGATCGGGCATTACTCGGCATTGCGAAGGCGACACAGGAGCTCCTCCAATGAGACAATGGATGATCTTCATTGCCGGCATTGTTTTGGTGCTGGCTGTTGCGGTGCTGGTGCTGTGGCTGCGCCATCGGCCCAGACAGCTCAAGACCGAGAGCTACCAGACCAAATGGAAAGAGCTACAGGGACTATTGCGCGATAAGCAACAGTGGGCAATGGTGATCGTTGATGCCGACAACCTACTCGATGTAGCTCTCAAAAAGCGACACATCAAGGGTCACAGCATGGGTGAGCGCCTCGTCAAAGCCCAACGTTTGTTTACCGACAACGACGGCATCTGGTTCGGCCACAAGCTGCGCAACAAAATCGACGCCGATCCTACCGTTAAACTGAAAGAAAAAGACGTTAAGCAGGCGCTGGTCGGCATTCGTCAAGGACTTAAAGATGTAGGAGCTCTGCCCAATGGTCAGCCCACACGTTCGTAGCCAATACACCGCCACTATTGGCATTGAGTGCCATGTCCAGCTCAAGACAGCCACTAAATTGTTTGCTGGCGTGGGTAACGATGCCCGCGAGGCGGCGCCCAACACGCTGATCAGTCCGCTCTGTTTTGGTCTGCCCGGCACATTACCTGTCCTCAACAAAGAGGCCCTGCATTTGGCGATGCGCGCAGCCTTTGCGCTCGACACCGTGCCGCAAAAATACAGTTATTTTGAGCGCAAGCACTATTTTTATCCCGACCTGCCGCTTGGCTACCAGATTTCGCAGCTCGCGCACCCGATTATTGTCGGCGGCATTGTGCCCGTTGATGTCGGCGGCCGGAGCATCTCGGTGCGGATTAATCGCGTCCAGATCGAAGCCGACGCCGGCAAAAGCACGCACCCGACGGGCAAAGACTACAGCCTCGTCGACTTTAACCGCGCCGGCACGCCGTTGTTAGAGATCGTTTCCGAACCGGATATGCACTCGGCAGCCGAGGCGAAAGCCTACACCCGAGAGCTCTATCTCCGCATGCGCTACGCCGATGTTTCCGACTGCAATCTGTACTACGGCAATATGCGATTTGACGTCAACGTCAGCGTCAGCAAAATCGACGAGTGGGGTACGCGCACCGAAACCAAGAACATTAACTCCTTCCGCGCTGTCGAAAAAACCGTGGAGTACGAAATCAACCGCCAAATCGAAGTCTTAGAAAAAGGCGAGCCAGTTGTGCAGGAAACACGCGGCTGGGACGACGCCAAGCAGCGCACCTTCACACAGCGCACCAAAGAGAACGCCGAAGACTACCGCTACATGCCTGAGCCGGATATCCCCCCTATCGAACTGACCGACGACATGATCGACACCGTGCGGGCCGAAATGCCAGCCATGCCGAGCGAATGGCGCCAGCGCTTGAGTGCGCTTGGTCTTGACCCCGCAGCCATGGAATTACTACTGGAAGCCGAGCTCGACGACCCAACCGTGACGTATTTGGTGCTCATCGAAGAAATTATGCAAGAGCAGGATGTTGCCAAAGCCGTGGCCAATTGGTTTGTGAACATCGAAGTACCGTTGCGCCGTGACGAAACGACAGTTCCCAACAAGCAGCTGACCGCCCAAGGTCGCCTGGCGCTGTACCGCGCCGTGTATGCACTCGTTAAAGCCGGCAAACTTAGCTCATCTAACGCCAAGGTATTGATAATCAAAATTTTGACCGGCAGCGAGCAAACGCCAGACATCGAAGCCTACGCCAAGCAGCACAACCTCATCCAAGAATCAGACACCGGCGCACTAGAAGCAGCCATTAAAAAAGTGGTTGCAGAGAACCCGCAAGCCGTCACCGACCTGCAAAACGGCGAGATGAAAGCCATCGGCTTCTTGGTTGGCCAAGTCATGAAGCATACTCAAGGCCGCGCTAACCCG
>Ga0105249_10003575_pt1 | contig 13453 bp, 31 predicted proteins | sample KBSS44metaG_FD_81522 | JGI IMG/M metagenome (GOLD analysis project Ga0105249, IMG submission 81522) | Switchgrass rhizosphere microbial communities from Kellogg Biological Station, Michigan, USA - KBS S4-4 metaG | ecosystem: Host-associated > Plants > Roots > Rhizosphere > Soil | place... | reverse complement strand
GCGCGTGCACGACATCGACGACCGGCACCTGGATCCGCCTGGCCGACGAGAACCAGCCATTCACGGTCGGCACGAACCAGACGGTGCGCTTCGGTCGCAGCCCTGGCCCGTACGTGCAGAAGGTCGTGAGCGGCGCCGGCCAGTGCACGCTCGCATTCTTCGGAAGCGACCCTGCGCCCGGCCAGGGCAAGTTCTGCGATGTGCTCGAGGGCAGCGGCACGGCAGCGCCACCGCCCGTCGTCGTGATTCCCCCGCCAGTCGTCACCGGAAGCGCGGCGCTGAGCTGGGTGGCGCCCACGAAGAACGCCGATGGCACGCCGCTTACCGACCTCGCGCGCTACCGCGTGCAGTACGGGCTGACGAGCGGCCTCTACACCGACTCGGCTGTCACGACCGGCACCGAGACCTCGGTCGCCATTCCGAATCTCGCTTCCGGCCGCTGGTTCTTCGTCGTGAAGGCCGTGGACATCAGCGGCAACGAAAGCGCACCATCGAGCGAACTCTCGAAAACCATCCCGTGAACCACCTCAACCACCGAAAGAGGAAGCATATGCCCGGACCAGCACCGCAAGTCGTTCCGATCAACAATCTCGGCCCGAACGGCTACAAGGTGACGGGGGGCAACCTCACGTCTCCGCTGATCGTGCCGGCCGGCACCATTGCGCCGTCTCCCCCGGCCGTCGTCTACGGCACGGTGCTGGTGATCGAGCTGCTCGACGGCGACGGCCTGGGCGGCGGCCACGGCGAAGAATGAACCAGCTCGCGCGCGCGGCATCCGCGGCGGCAGCGCTCGGGCGCCTGGCGCGCGCGTTTGTCGCAAACCTGTTCGCCGAAGTGACGCTGGAGTCGCTTCGGATTCCGTCGGTGCTGCTGGTCGTCGTTGTCGTGGCTCACATGGGCTACGACCCTATCGGCAGCCTGTACGCGACCAATCAGGAGCGAGCGGCCACGGCCTGGCATTCGGTGCTGCGCGCCTACGAGTCGACAGTGCTCTACCTTGCCGTCTGGCTCCTAATCCCCTGGCGGCCTGTTCTCGTTCGCCTGGCTGGTAGTCTGGTGTGCGCATGGGGAGCGATCGAGTCGTTCCAGATCGCCGCATGGCGGCTGCAATTCCCGATGAACCAGCCGCCACCCGCGACAGCCCTCTATTCCAGCTTGGGCGATGCGAAAACCGGCTGGCCGATCTACATGCTGACGATCGCCCTGGTGCTTGCCGTCGCGGTTCTCGTGCGGGTCTTCAAGAAGAAGGAATGACGGGACATGAGCACCGACCTGCACCGGACCATGCTGTATTTCAAGGGTCACACTCTGATCGCAAAATCAGACGCGGTCGAGGTGCACCTCGACTCGCTGCCGACGATCGATGCGCTGCCGAAGAACACGACAGAGATCCACTTCTACCCGGCGTTGTGCGAGTACGAGATCGTTGAGAAGGGTAGGCCGAAGCGACCGATGCGACCGCCAGAAATGGAGGCCGTGCTGCGGTTCCTTCGCAAGGTCAGCGACTTCGGCTGCGGTCTCTTCAGGCGCAACCCATGAGCGAGGAGCACGACATGGATGACGACTCGCAGCGCATGCCGCTGGAAGAGCGCCGGCTCGGCCACAACCGCCGGCGCGTCATCCGATGGATACCTGACTTCTCGGCCGGCACGGTGGGCGTGATCCTGACGATCGCGGCCGGCGTGGTCACGATCTATGTCGACAACGGCAAGCGCGACGAGCGGATCGCTACGCTGCAGGCGGCGCGCGAGTCTGATCGGATCCAGGTCAACGCGACCCTGCAGGACATCAAGAACGAAATGCGAGAGACGCGGACGGCCGTGAGCTCGACGAAGGAAGACGTCGCAGCCGTGAAGGCGCAACTCGGCGTCATGCAGACCAATCAGCCGGCGAGGAATCGCTAAAAGGAGTTCTATGGAACACCACGACAACTTCCGATCGCCCATCAGGTTCGAGCTCGCAGTGACGGTGCGCATCGCGCCGATCACTGTCACCCTCGTGACCCATCAGGCCGACGCCGCAGCGCTCTCAGCGCTGACGAAGGACGTCAAGCAGCACAGTGACGCGCTCAAGCAGGCGCTGACCAGTCCTCCCCCCGCTGCGGTTTAAAGGCAGCGGCGAGGCAGCGGCAACTCGTAGAAATAGCCGACCACCTCAACCCTCGAAAGGAACTCTCATGTCGAAAGAAATGGACGATCTGCAATCGGCAGTCACCGCATCGGATACCGTGATCGACTCGGCCATCACCTTTATTCTCGGTGTGGCTTCGCAGATCGCGGACGCGGCCGGCGACCGGGCGAAATCCCTGGCGCTGGCAGCGGACGTGAAGGCGCGCAGCGATGCGCTCGCCAACGCGATGGTGACCAACACCCCGTCTGCTCCCTGAGCGACCCAGCGGCGACACAACGTGGAAACCGTGTCGCTGCGCGAATACCTGGAGGCCCTGAGTCGAGAGCAGGATCTCCGCTATCAGCAGCGCTTCGACGCCCAGAATAAGGCGATCGACGCTGCGCTCGCATCGGCCGAGAAGGCCGTCACGAAGGCCGAGGCCGCGAGCGAGAAACGCTTCGAAGCGAGCAACGAAGTTCGCGGCGCGATGGACGACCTGACGCGGACCATGATGCCGCGCTCGGAAGCACAGGTCGGCCTGAACGCGCTGCGCGAGAAGGTCGACGAGCTGCAGAAGAAGATCGTCGCCAGCGAGGCATCGCAGACCGGGCGCGCCTCGCAGTGGGTGCTGATCGCCGGCGCGATCTTTCTCGTGATTGCGATTGCCGGCTTCGTGCTGCCATACCTCAACAAGGGCTGACCCGTGGACAATTTCAATCGATACGTGCAGGGCTTCCTGGCCGTCGTCACGACGCTAGGCTTTTTCGCTGTGCTCGCTGCGCTGATGCAAATGTCAGAGCTGAACCCGGCGATCAAGGACATCCTGCTGGTGATGCTCGGCGCGCTGCTGGCGAACTACAAGGAGATCACCAGCTACTTCTTCGGCAGCTCCAGCGGCTCGGCCAAGAAGGACGACCAGAATGCGGCGCTGACCGCGCACCTCACGGGCACCCCGACGCATGCACTGGCTGCAGGCGCGACGGCGAAGGTGAAGATCGACGACAGCGTGCCCGTCAAGGTCGAGGAGACGAAGCCGTGAACTTCGACGTGATCATCAGCAGGATTCTCGCGGCCGAGGGCGGCTATTCGAACAACGCGAACGACAAGGGCGGCGAGACGAACTTCGGCATCACAGTCGCGGTCGCGCGCGCGAACGGCTACCTCGGCGAGATGCGCGACATGCCAGAGTCGCTCGCGCGGCTGATCTACCTCAAGCGCTACGTGGCGACGCCGGCGTTCGATCGCATCGCCCAGATCAATGAGAAGGTCGGTGCCGAGCTTATCGATACGGGCGTGAACATGGGGCCGTCTGTGGCCTCAACGTTCTTCCAACGCTGGCTCAACGCCTTCAACTACCGCGGGCCCTACCAGGATGTCTTCGTCGACGGCCGGATCGGAAGCGTGACCGTCGAGGCCTTCCGCGCTTTCATGACGTGGCGCGGCTTGCCAGGCGAGACCGCAATGCTTCGCGGGCTCAATGCGCTGCAAGGCTCGCGCTACCTGGACATCGCTGAGCGAGACCAGAACCAGCGGCAGTTCACGTTCGGCTGGATGAACCGCCTGGACTGAGCATGCGCGCCGACGATCCTGACCCGTTCCCTCTCGGCGCTCCGGTCAACCGCAAGCCGACGGCTCCACCGACTCCAGTGCCGGGCAGACCCGGATGGTTCTACGATCGACGCGGCGGTGATCCGTTCTACGTCGAGCCAGGCACACCAGTTCCCCCACCGCCTGAAAGGCAGACACCATGAAACGACTACTCCTACTTGCGTTCGCGCTGCTCATCTCCGGCTGCGCGCAGCTCGGCATGCAGAAGCCCGAGAGCCCCGAAGATCAGCTGCGCTACGGCCAGGCCGGCGTCTCAGGCGTGTACAAGACGATCGGCGACCTCAAGGCCGCCGGGTCCATCACGACCGACGAGGGCGTGTCGATGTTCCGGCAAGCCGAGGGCATCGAACGCGACCTGAAGGCGCTGGAGCCGCTGATCGTGGGCGCCAGTCCGACGTCGCAGAATGCCGCAGCCGCCAAGCTACAGCTGACGCTGGCGGCCCTGGTGGCGCTCCAGACCGAACTGCGCAAGCGCCAGGGCACGAAGGCCTCGGCGCTGATCCTGCAACCGGCTGCGGCCTGAAAGGAACGCCATGGAAACCCTTCTGCTGATCGATCGCGCCGTGGCGCTGATCACCGGCCTCCTGAACATGCTTGGCGCCGGCCAGGTCGTGAGCGACATCATCGCCAAGCGCATCGCCGAGGGCGGGCGCGACTGGACAGACGAGGAGCGCAAGGCCGTCGGGGATGATCTCGCTGCGAACAAGGCCTACGCGGCCAAGCAGCTTGGGCTGACGCCCTGATCAGCGCACGCCGACGAACACGACCGGCGGCACGTCAGCACGCATCGAGGCGATCTCGCGCCCGATCCGGCTGACCTTGCGCACCGGCTCGCCGGTCTTCGGATTGTTCCTTCATTCGTGCGCAGCGCCGCGCGAGCTCGACGAGCCACTCGGCCAGCTGGGGGGGGGTGTGCTCGCGTTCAGCGCGGCTGATCTCGGACCGATATCCGAAGTCGCCAGCCCGCAGGCCGTTCCGGTTCGTGACCACGTTCGGTGCCGTGCCGAGCACGATCGGCATCGATGGCACGTCACGCGGCGAGCATCCGACTACGTACAGCAGCGTGGCCTTCTCGGCGCGGTGCCCGAACCAATGCTGGTGAATGCCGATCGTGAAACCGCCATGCTTGTCGAAACCGGCGCCAGGGCCCGGAAGGCCACAACGAGGCCAGAGCCGAGACATCCGCGGGTGCTCGAGCACGCCACCCCACCGCCGGATCTGGCGCAGCGACCAGGTCGCGAGGTGCCGCTCGCCAGGGCGCGGCTTTGCCAGCCGCCGCAGCGAACCCCATGCGCGGCACGGCGGGTGCGCGACGACCGGCGCGCCTCCTGGCCACTTGCGTGCATCGCGCTCGATGTCCCACACGTCGCAGCCCGGCATGGTCTTGTAGACCGAGTCGGTGCGCGCGAACAGGATGGCGACGGGCTGGGTCACGGCGTGGGCTCCGAGTCGCGGCCGATCGACGGCTCTGCCTGAAGGGGATGGTCTGCTGGCACTCCTACTGCAAGGATCGCGCGAGCAAGGCCGATCACATCGGTTCTGCGGTCGGTGTTCGCACCCGTAAACTCGACCTCGTCGCTGGGCACTCCTACTGGAGCAGGGGCAGCGAGGCGTTTGTCGCGCTGATGCCAGAAAGCGATTGCCATTCCTTCGGCGTCGATGCGTCCGCACCATTCCAGATGCGGGTATTCGTCGCAAGTGCAGCGGATCGTGCCTTCTGCACTCTCTGGCCATTCGGGCTCGGCAGGTGCCTGAGTAGAGGCTCGACCAGCGAGGGCGCGGACCTTCGCCTCGACAGCACGGGCCAGCCAATGCTTCCAGTCGTCTTGCGCGGTCACCATCTGACCACGCGGGCCGCTGCTTCGATGCTTGTTGAAGGCGATGTTTGCTTCGTCGATTGCCGACTCAATGTCCGCTTCGGTCAGTGCTGGGGCTTGGGCAGCAGCACGAGAAGCGAGGGCGGCGCCAGCGCGGATCAATTCGCGGCGCAGCGTGTTGTGCGCCGTGATGTCAGGGTTCAGGTCAAGCGTGTGGCTGCCTCTCGCGGCAGCAACGCGGTCCATCGCCTGGGCGGCGGCCTTGTCGCACTGTTCGTCTGTCCACAAGGTTGGCTCTTTGGGGGTGTCAGTCATGAGTTGGTTCCTTGCATCTCAAAGTCATAAAACTCCGATCCGACCCCTGCAGGTTGGCGGTCAAGAAAGGAAATCGCATGCTGTTCTGCCTCTTCTTGAGTGCGCCACCAGATGCCCTCGCACAGCTTTAGTCCGCTTGTCCTGTCATCCCAACGAGTAGCGTTGAACACGAAGCGAACGCGCCAACGTGGGAAGAAGATTGGCAGATAAACGGTGCCCACTCAGGCTCCTTCTGTTGTCTGCTCGAAGACTTGCGCCGGCGTGAGCGACTTGATGCCGACCATCCACGCCGGCGGCAGCGGCAGATCGAGCCCGGCCGGCCGCCACAGATGCAGGCAGAACGGGTGGTTGTTCACGTACTCGCTGCGCGGTGGGTGGTACTGGACGACGCAGTCGCTCGCGATGACCTTCAGAGGAGCGGTGCCGGGCCGGCGTGGCACGAAGAACGCGCCATTGTTCCCGGCACTCTCATCGCTCGCGAAAGCCCCGCCGCGGACTCGGTGCTTGTTCGGCACGTGGAACATTTCAGTGCGCCTTGCTGCCAGCGGCTGCCGCAGCACCTGCCGCCAGCGCCGCGGCCGTCTTCGCCTTGCCGCGCGCCGTTCGTTCAGCCTTGCTGACCTTCGGCTCGGTCAGGTGCTGCGCCGGCGCGCCGCCAGCCTTGCTGCGGTCCTTTGGAAACGGCCAGGCGGCCTCGTCGCTGAGCTGGGCCTTCGCTTCCTTGTGCGGCGGCTTCGTCTCCGGGTCGACGCCCTTCGCCTTGTCGACGGCGGCGCGCTCTGCTGCGCCTGGCTTGCGTGGCGGTGCCGGCGGGATCGCGCTGCGCTCGAGATCCTGCTGGGTGATCTCTGGCGGCTTGAGCTGCGCGATCTCGATCTCGCGCGACTTGAGCTTCGCCAGCTTGCCGAAGGTCTCGGGCGTGATGTCGGCCGACTCGCAGTCGAAGCGCGCGATCACGGTGCCTCCTTCCTTCGGCATCAGCCGCCAGTTCGAGAGGATCGAATCCTTGATGTTCAGGTTTGATTCCTTCCGGCCGGTGCCGTAGGCTATCTCGAGGAGGTAGCCGGTCATCTCGTGCGACCAGAGCAGCTTTCCCACCTTGAGGCCGATCTCGGTGAGGTTCGGCGTCTCGCTGGCCGGAGGCACGCCCTCGAGCGAACCCTGCGCAGCGCCGTCGCCGGCGGCCGCCTCGAACAGCATCGACGGCAGCTTCGGCGCGAAGTGCGCGAGCATGGCCGCCGGCAGCTGCACCTCGATCGAGAGCTTCGCACCCGGGTTCTCGTCGGGCGCTCGGTTCTTCTGGCTGAGTACGACGACGTTGACCATCTTGCCCTTGGTCTTCATCGCTTCGGTGATTGCGAACATCGTGGCTCCTGGCTGTGGTGGGTGGGTGAGGGGATCAGGTGTGCGCCGGCGCGCCGGCAGCAGGTGCAGGCGCGTCGCCGGCCGTCTCGACCTTGATGCCCTTCGGCAGCAGCAGCTCGAGGTGGTTCTGCGTGGCAACCTGGACGGCGATCACCGACTGCGCGACGTGCGCAAGCGCAACGCTCTGCCGTGTAGCGCGGACGAGGCGTTCGGTCTCGCCGAACTTCACGTGGTAGATGCGATTCGGTGCCATTACTTCTTCTCCCAGGTGCGTTTGTAGACGGCGACCAGCTCGTCGTATTGGTCAGGCGGCAGATCTCGCGCGGCGTCGAGCTCGAGAGCCGCAGCCTCGGCGTCCGTCGCCTTCTGGATAGCCTCTGCGAGGGCTGCGAACGAACGCGGCGGCGGCGCGTTGCTGGCGGCCTTGCCTTTGCCCTTGCTTGGCGCTGGCGGCGGCGCAGGCGTCTGCGCTGGCGGCTCGTTGCCTCCGATCTCGCCGGTCTCGGCGTCGATAAAGACGAAATCCTTCCCGAGTGAGCCAGCTGCACCGGTGTCTGACGTGGCCGAGACCTGCAGCGCGGCCGATAGCTCGACGCTGCTCGGCATGTACTTCAGCACCTGGAGCAGCGGCACCTTGCGCGCGTACATCTCCCAGTCGCGAAAGCTGTAGTGATCGGTCCCGACGCGGTTGTACTTGTCGCGGTGCTTGCGGACCTTGGCGGCCGTCCAGACCTCGATGACAGGCCATTCCGAGCCCTTCACGCGGCCGACGGCGTAGACGTGGGTGAGCTTCGCCGGATCGTCTTCGTCGCCCTGCTTGTGCTTGATGAACGGCTGATCGCCCTGCGCGTAGTCGAACACCGGGTCGCCCTCGAAGACGGCACCGGTCCAGACCGTCGCGCGGCCTGCTCGGTTGACCAGGTCGCACAGCCCCTTCCAGCCCGGTACGAACGTGCAGGTCTGTTTGTACGGGATCAGGTAGCCCTGGCCCATCACGCCAGGCTCGAGGCCGAGCTGCGCCGCAGTCATGATGCTGGCCGCGATGGACTGCTGCGTGCATTGCTGCAGCTTCGGCGAAGTGCTGAACGCGGTGAGCGCCAGGCGCGCCATGCGGTCGCCGTTCAGGTGCTTCGGAAGCGCGAGCTCCATCTGCGGTTTGAGGCGATCGAGGAAGTGCGAGAACGTCGCGATCGGGTTCTCGGCTTTGCCTGTCGCGGCCGTCTTCAACGCTGCTTGCGTCATGCTGTCCTTTCGGTAGGGTGGGGTGATCAACGCTTCGCCGCGAACCGCATCGCGCGGCCCTGGTCGGTCTTCAGGTACAGCTGGTACCAGTCCGGGTGCTCGCGCTTGAATGCGTCGAGCTCGAAGCGCTTGCGCTCCTGCTGGTCCCAGGAAATCAGGTTCCGCACGCCGTTCGTCAGCAGAGCGTGCTCGCCCATGAACGAAGCGATCTCGAAGCGCAGCTGCTCGTCGGCCTGCTTCAGGTCGCGGAGCTGGGTGCTCACCTTGCGCAGCTGCTTGACTTTGTCGGCGATCTCCTGCGTCGCCGCGATCGACGACTTGATCGCGGTCGGGAACAGCGCGCGGACGTCGCTGAACTTGCGCGGGTCCGGCGGCACGCGCGGCACGACGTGCTCGGTCCAGAAGGCGACCATCTTCTCGCGCATCGCCGCGATCGTCTCGTCGTCGCGCTCGATCCAGTAGAGGTCGACGTCGTCGAAGCTGCGCAGCGCCGCGACCAGGCAGCGCCGGCGGCCGGTGATGCCCAGGCCGTGCATGAATTGCGCGGTGTAGTAGATCGGGATCTGGTCCGTGCCCTCGGTGCCGAATTCCTTGCGCGCGTAGGCGTTGACGCTCTTCGCGTCGACGTTGGTCTCCTCGCCGTCGAGCAGGATCTCGAAGTCGATCTCGCTGCGCAGGAAGCGGTGCCGCGCATCGGTGTGCCGCTTGTTCTTGTTGAGCAGCCGCACCTCGTGGCCCTCGTCGCGCAGCTTCGTGATCGTCATCTCGCGGATCACCGGCTCGAGAAGGCGGCCGCGCTTGAACACGCGCTCGCGGGCTTCGTCGACGTCGTTCGCCGCGATGCCGACCTTCTGCTGCCACAGTTCCACCGGGGTTCGCCATGGGCTGATGCCGAGCACTGCAGCGGCATCTGAGCCGCCCAGGAATGGCCGAGCGCGTGCGCTCATGGCAGCAGCCCCGTCTCGAGCATCGCGATCCGCGAGCGCAGCAGCGATGCCTGGCGCTCGCTGTTCTCAAGGTACCGCGGCCCGAGCGGCACGCCGGCACGCTCATACGTCTCGCGCTCATCCTCGATGCAGCGGAGGCAAAAGCGCAGATAGGCCAGCAGGATGCGGCGCCACACGGCGCGGATGACCTTCGTCACGGCTTCGGTCCCCAGGTCAGGCACGCCCACACGATCAGCAGCAGCGACGCGAGGGCAACGACGGCGTAGACGAGGAAGCGCAGCGCCTTCTCGGTGTCGCTCGGTTCGTCGAGCGGCTTGAAGAAGCGGATCTCGTGCGGCGCGCGCGCGGGCAGCGGCGCGAGATCGGGGGCGCGCTTCAAGATGCGGCTCCGGTGGCTTTGGCGATGAGGCGGTCGGCGTAATAGCGCGCCCATCCCTCGGAATCGTCGTAGCTGTCTTTCGGACTCCATCCGAAGAAGTCGCGGCCCTCAACACTCTCGCGCTTGCCGACAGACTCGATGTAGCGCATGTTGGCTACGCAGTTCAGCAGGCTCTGAGCGTCGTTGCTGATTCGCCCCGGCGTGTGCTGCGCGCTCATGGCGTCAGCCTTTCCGCCTCGGCCAGAACCGCGAGCGCGTGCTCGACGGCCTGCTGGATCTGCTTGCGCGCGTACGTGTCCTGGATCAGCAGCGGCACGCCGGACAGCAGAAACGTGAGGCGATGCGTCGCCGCGTGCAGCTTGTGTGCGGTCGCGAACAGCTGGGCATTCGCCTCGCATTCGTTCGGCATCGCCGGCGAGAACGTGCTCGCGATCGGGCGCAGGCCGTCGACGACGTTGCAGCATCCGGGCCCGGCGCGCTGGACGTGTAGCGTGCCGGTCGTGAACCGCGTGCGGCGGGTCAGGCCGGGCAGCTGTTCCAGGGCGTCACTCATTGCAGTCCGCCCAGCAGGACGAGGTTGCCGAACCCGTCGTCGGCAGCGAATCCGCCGATGCTTTCGTAAAGGTGGCCTTCCTGCATATCGGTCTTCGGGATGACCTGCAAGAGGTGCGCGAAGATCCGCCACTGCCCTGGCTTGTCGTGGGCGCGAAACCAGATGAAGGGGCCGGCCTGGCCGCCACCATCGGCCCACGTGCGAACGGGTTGTTGTTGCGAGCTCACGAGAAGATCCTCGTCGCGCACCGGATCACGAACGCGATCAGCGACACGTCGAGCAGCGCGATCGCGCCGCATGCCCACACCATCCAGCCGGTAGGCCAGAACTCGTCGTACGAGCTCGTGCGAATGACTTGCATCACAGCAGCTGCCCCCATGCGGTGACGTCGGCCGGCACAGCGGCGAAGCGGTCGCCGGCCTTCTCGTGTGCACGCCGGATGAGCGTATTGCGCATCGGGTTCGACTTCACCGACTCGAACAGGTAGATCACCTGTCCCCGCGAGCGCTCGAGCCGGGCGCCCTCGGCGATCTGTGCGTTGATCGCGGCGAGCGCTGCGGCCTGCGACTCGAGGAACTCGTGCCGCTGCGCGACGAGCGCATTGCTGAAGGCGACGAGCTCGCGGGTGGTCTGGATATGGATTGTGGCCTGCGACATCTTCTCTGCTCCAACCGGCTGCGGGATGCAGCGCGTTGAAGAAGACTTTACCCACCGGTGCACCACTTGTCAACACCAGCAGGTAAATTTATTTTTACCCGTGGGTTTGACAAAAGCAAACACCGCTAGGTAGACTGTGGGCCATGAAATCCCATGCCTTCAAGGACTACTTCTTCGGCCTCCCGGTCAATGAGCGGGAGTCGTTGGCTAAGCAAGCCGGGACGTCCCGGGGCTATCTGACGCAGGTCGCCTACGGCAACAAGTCGATCGAGCTCGGTGCTGCCGATGTGCTCGTCGCGCTATCTGGCGGGGCGGTCACGTTGGACGGCCTGCCGCTCACGACGAATGCCACGCGGCAGCGACTCATCCGGGAAAGGCGCCCCGAGGACACGGTATTGCTGCAAGGCGCGTGAGCCATGCGCGCCGATGTCGACGCGAGTTTCGCGGGTGCCCTGGCCGGTGAAGGTGCGAGCCAGAGAACCCGCGGCGAAGCCGGCCTGAAGGGGCACCCGCTCTTTGTCGGAGCGCGCCCATGACTCGCGCGCTCGTTGGCGCGGCGATCGGTCTATGCGGCGTAGCTGTCATCGTTCATTCGATCGGCTGGCTTCCGCTCGGTGGAGTGTTGCTTCTCATGTGGGGCAACAACATCCAAAGGGATCGGGAATGAACCCGAACGAGATTAGCCGGCGCATTGCGCACGCTCTCGGCATCGACCCATGGCGGGTCGTCGGGTTCGAGGTGCGGTGCTGGGTCGATGAGATGCCGCGCGTCACCGTGACGCGAAACATCCTCGACGCTCACTCGATAACCGAGCAGACCGACGTGTTCGAGCTGAGTCTGCGCACCCCACAACCATTCGACCTCAACCGGGCCTGCTACGACGCGATCAAGCGGCTGCGTGCCGCCGTCGACGACGCCTGGATGGATGCGCAGGACGCGATGAACCTGAGTTACGAGAAGCGGCTCCGGGAGATCTGGCAGCAATGAGCTACGAGCCACGCGGAGACACCCTTGCTTCTCGCGCGATCGCATACGTCGATACGCTGCCGAAGGGGAGCGAGATCGCGACTGGCGCACTGTGCACGCAGCTCGAGACCACGACGGCGCTGCTGATCAGGGCGCTCGATCCGGCTGTGCGCGCCGGTGCGATCTTCAGGCGGCAGAAGGGCGGGCACATCCGCTCGCCGCTGTTCTGGTCGCTGGTCGACCACGCGAAAAAGGAAACACCCCAGAAGGGGGCTAACCGCGATGCAAGCGCGGGGCAAAGTCATGGCGTCGACACGTCCAGCAGCGGCGTCGACCGAGGTCACGGGATGCCTGCTGCTGGTGCCGCCCCCGCATTTCTTCCTGACGACGAGACCAGGCCGCCCCGCGGCTGGCTCGCGCTTCCTGGATACACCGAAGGGCGGGACTCTCAACACGTTGTGAAGGCAGAGGGCGTGAGCCCCGACGCTACGGACCGAGAGACCCCCGCCAATGCCAGCCCGAGCGTCGGCTCTATGGGCGCAGGCCAACCCGCCGACGCGGGCGCCCCGTGCGATCGGGTCGACGTTCCAGAACGGCGTCGCGTGCGTGCTGGCGTGCCGCCGCTCTGCGCGCACAAGCGCTCCCGCTTCGGGCATTGCGCAGACTGCGAGGCTGAGCAGCTTGGCTGCGTCGAGCACTTCCACCGCACGACCATCGACGAGGCGCCGGTGCTCGGCACGAAGTCGGCGTCGACCAACGACAAGCAGGCCGAGCTGTTGCAGCGCGAGCTCGCAAAGCCGGTCGTGCGCGTGACGCTTTCGATCCAGTGCACGCAGCACCAGGCTGAGCGGATCTCGGCGTTCGTGGCCTCGATGGAGGTCGCGTGACTATTCGCATCCTCACCGGCGATTGCCGCGACGTCATGGCGACACTGCCCGAGGCCAGCGTCGACGCGATCGTTTGCGATCCGCCCTACGAGCTGACGTCGGCGCGCCCTGGCGGCCGGAGCCCTGCGACCGAAGGCAAGGTGATGAAGGGCTTTATGGGTATGGCCTGGGATGGCTCGGGCGTCGCCTTCGACGTGAACACTTGGCGCCAGGCGCTGCGCGTGCTCAAGCCCGGCGGCCATCTGCTCGCCTTCAGCGGCACGCGCACCTATCACCGGATGGTGTGCGCGATCGAGGACGCCGGCTTCGAGATCCGGGACCAGATCGGCTGGCTGTACGGCTCGGGCTTCCCAAAGTCGCTCGACGTGTCGAAGGCGATCGACAAGGTGCGCGACTGGTCAAAGGTCGAGCGGCTGAACGGCGAGATTCGCAGGGCGCGCGAGGCGGCCGGCTTAAGCCTGAAGCAGATTGGCGAAGCGATGCAGGACGCCACCGCCGGCCAGTATGGCGCGTGGTATCACCGAGGCGGCCACATGTTTTTCGAGACAGGCCGCGCGCTACCGAGCCGGCCCGAGTGGGAATGCCTACGTGCGGTCCTGCCGATCACG
>Ga0105249_10003572_pt1 | contig 13461 bp, 12 predicted proteins | sample KBSS44metaG_FD_81522 | JGI IMG/M metagenome (GOLD analysis project Ga0105249, IMG submission 81522) | Switchgrass rhizosphere microbial communities from Kellogg Biological Station, Michigan, USA - KBS S4-4 metaG | ecosystem: Host-associated > Plants > Roots > Rhizosphere > Soil | place... | reverse complement strand
GTAGAGCCGAACCAGATTGACGCCCATGCGTTTCAGGCTCGTCACATCATCACGGCCGCGGTATGTAATACCGCTCTGTGAGGTGAAGCTCTCGCCCCACAGCGGCTCCATGCAATTATAAGCGATGTCGCTCCCGAAGAAGATGCGGGTGGTGTTGGCGATCGATGGGTCGTAAGGTACCGTTTGTTGCTGCGGATTGACGTAGAATGGCATCGGCTGGTAGCACATGCCCTTGTAAAAAGGCCCGTCAACAAGCGGAGCTTGCTGAGTTCGGGCGAACGGCGCGGTGCCCAAGAGGGTGCCAGCCCCGGCGATAACGCTCGTCTCTAAGAAGCGCCTGCGCGTGACAGAGTGAATTGTTGTATCTTGATTGGATACTGGGGCTATCGAGCTCTCTTTTTTTTTCATTTTCATGCGGAGGAAGTTGTCTAGTTGTGTAAACGAGCCTTTCGTTCACGGTTACCCCTGCGGGAAGAGGGTCAGGTGGAGCTCTTGGGGGAGACGCCTAACACGACTTAACGCGAGCGCTACTCTGCAAACGGCGGGAGAAAGTGTCAATACTATCTTGCGAGCCGCTGATGGAAGGTCCAGAGGCGCCGTCAGCTTTTCTTTCTGCGCGGCCATTACGAGATCACATCGCGAATGCGTGGGTCGCCCTTTGCAGTTCCAGAAAGGCAGTCGGGATTTCATCGGTGCGTACGATGAAACGCTTTCCGTAGCCATGCGCGTCCACAATCCAGATTGTTCGCCCTTCAAGATCCAGATCGAGAGACCGGGCGGTAAAAACATTTTTACAACCCAAAAATGAGCAGTAAAAAGAAGAGAGAGGATCAAACAATGAAAAAGGAAGAAGGGAAAGACAGTTGAAAAAGCTTTTCTTAGTCGCGTTCGTGGTAAGTGGACTGGCTTTCGTTCCCGTGCAGCGTTCGGACGCTCAGATCGAAATTGGAATCCCGGGAATTGGGACTGGACCGGGCATCAGCTACGGCTATCCCCATTTTGAATACGGGTATTATCCCCGCGGGGGGTATTACTACCAGCAACCCTACGCTGGGTACTACGGAGGGCCGTCATACTATGGGCATCACGGGCATCAAGTGTATTACCGTCACCACCGTAAAGCCTCGGTGGGCCCAATCAGCACGTATTGACGAGTTCGTTTTTTGCTCGCCTTTGCTTGAACGCCGCTGCTAAAAGCTAGCGCCTCGTTGACGTTCGGATTTTCGATTCGACCGGAAACGTCGAGCGCGTGCTTCCGTTCGACAACGCGAATCGAAAGCTGTCATGCCATGACCGAAACGCACAAGCACAAGAGGAATTTTTTGCGCTCAACTGCCTCCCAATCCACAACAATTTTCTACTCTCGTGTGCGCTCGCGTTCACAGCGCTCTTTGGAAGAGCGGATGATAAAACGCAAAGAATAATGGACGGTCCGCCCCGTTGGCTGTTTCATGCGCCCATAGAAAAAAGCCTCAAGAACGCGGAGCCCGCGGGAGATTTTAAGGGGTTGGTAAAGTTTCCGTGATCAAACTCACTGCGAACTCGTGTATGTTTGATTGCCTGCATCATGACAACCAACCGCGACGAAAAGTTCATGCGCGTTGCCTTGAACGAGGCGAAAAAGGCGCTCGGTCAAACCAGTCCGAATCCCGCAGTGGGCGCCGTGCTGGTGATTGACAACCAGATAGTGTCTAAAGGACATCACAGAGAAGCAGGATGCGCGCATGCTGAGATTGAATGCCTGCGCGATTTCGGCGCGCCGATTCCCGCGCGTGCTACGCTCTATGTAACTCTGGAGCCATGTTCGACAGCCGGGCGCACTGCGCCATGCACGGGTGCGATAATCAAGGCTGGAATTAAGAATGTCGTCATAGGCGCGACGGACATGAATCCGCGACACTCCGGCAGAGGTACGGTCGAATTGCGAAACGCCGGCGTCCGCGTGCGGGACAGGATTCTGGCAGAAGAATGCACGCGGCTGAACGAAGCGTTCAACAAATGGATCGTCACGGGGCGACCCTTTGTAATCGCAAAGTGCGGCATGTCTCTCGATGGACACCTAACACGCCCGCCTAACGAGTCGCACTGGATCACCAGGCGCGATGCTCGGCACGACGCACATCAGCTGCGCACGCGCGTAGACGCGGTGCTCGTCGGCGCGGAAACCGTCCGAACCGACAATCCGCGTTTGACCATCCGCGGGGTGCGCGGCGCACGGCAACCGTGGCGCGTTGTGCTGACCCGCTCAGGCAATTTGCCACGCCAAGCTCGCGTCTTGTCCGACAAATTTGCTGCGCGGACTTTGATCTACAAACGAAAATCTCTGGCGTCGGTGTTGAAGGATTTAGGTAAACGCGGCATCACCAACGTGCTGATCGAGGGTGGCGGCGAAGTTCTTGGTGAGGCGCTCGACAAGCGGCTCATCGATAAAGTGCAGATCTATTTGGAAGCAATTTTGACAGGAGGACCCGTACTCGCATTCCCGGGGGAGGGAGCAGACAAAACTGCTGATGCGTTACGGCTACGCGATATCGAGTATCAGCAGATCGGTCAAACTATCTCCCTCAGGGGATATCCGGATGTCCCGAAATGCGAATAACCAGGAAACTTTCCACCGATTCCCCTGTTTAATTACTGGGAGGTGAAATCATGAAGAAACTTCTGTTAATCGCAGTCGTGGCCGGGGGTTTTATGGTCGCGGGGACGACGCGTTCTGATGCTCAAGTTTACTTCAGTATCGGGTTCGGTCCGGGCTATTACGGGTATAACCCTTATGGTTACAATTATCCGTACCGATATTACGCCAGACCTTATTATCGATCCTATTATCGGCCGTACTATCGGTATGGCGGCAATCGTTATTATCGCAACCATTATCGCTATCCCTATTATTACCGGTACTAGTTTGACCGGAATAGCCACACCGGGCTGGCTCGAACTTATTTCGAGCCAGCCTAATTTCTTTGAGCGGGAACTCGCTGAGGGGGTCGGCCGCGCGAGATAAGGCGGTCTATTTCCCTTACTTCGGCGAAGCGGCCGATTTACCAGGGCTTTTGCCCAGCTCATCGAGCTGGAACTCTTTTCTCAACTGCTGAATGAGTGCCGGTATTTCCTTTTGCCTCTCCGTTTCGATTTGCTTCCGGAGGGATTGTTCGACTTTTCGGCGTTCCTGAATGTACCGAGATTCAAACCGGGCGCGCTCCTGTGGATTGAGTTGAAGACCCGAGTCCCGAACTGCCGCGTCTGCGTCGCGTGTCATAATTTGCCTTCGCGTAGTCTCCCGTTGGCGCATGAGGTTGCGCTGCTCCGGAGTCATCTGCATCCAAAGTTGGGCGTTGCGCTGGAAATTTTGCCGGGCATCTGGCGGCATCGCGAGCCAGCGTTCCCTTACGCTCTGCCCTGAAGGTGGCCTCTGAGGCGGCCCTGAAGGCGGCCTTTGAGGCTGACCTGATGGCGGCCCATGAGGTTGACTTTGCGGTGGCCCGTGAGGCGCTCCCATTTGCGAGGGTCCACGAGGTGCCGCCATTGGGGGCGGCCGGCCAACCGGGCCGCCGCGATGTTGTTGTTGCGGCTGCGCTTGCGCGTAAGCGCAACACAGGGCAAAAGCCGCCAAACCGATGAAGAACTTACAAGGTTGGCTTATCTTCCCACACGGTATTTTCATCCCAGGCGATCAATGCATCCAGATCAGCCACGACGTCATAATCCTGTGGATCGATTTTAGCCACTACATCTGAGTCGTTCGAAGACGTTGTCCGCGGACCCGGATAATGCGAGACAAGAGCAAGGGCGACAAGGACCGCTGCCACGGCCGACGCTCCAACAATCTTTCGTACGCTGAACCAGTTCCGCACCCGCTCGAAACGACTCGGTTCCCGCCGAATTTTTCTTAGGACATTCCGAGCAAAAAAAGGCGAAAGCGTGGGCTCAGGAAGCCGGCCCAAAACATCCCATAGCTCTTTGTCATCTTGAGGTTCCATGTTGTCCCTCCGATTCAACAGTCTGCATGCCTCGAAGTTGCGCTAGAACAGGGTCCAAAATATGATCAAATTCCCGGCGCTTCAAGAAATCCTTCCAGCTGCCGAATCCGGGTTGGATGCCGCATTTTGCGCAAGGCTTTTGCCTCGATCTGCCGGATCCGCTCGCGAGTAACCTGGAACTGCCTCCCTACTTCTTCCAACGTTCGGCTGTAGCCGTCCACGAGACCGAATCGTTGCTCGAGGACTTGCCGTTCTCGATCCGTGAGCGTTTCCAGGACATCCTTGATCTTTTCCTTCAGCAAAACGATCGCAGTCATGTCGCTCGGGTTTTCGGCGCCTCTGTCCTCGATAAAATCGCCAAAGTTGGTTTCTTCGCTCTCGCCTACCGGTGACTGCAGCGAGATTGGTTGTTGTGCCATCTTTAGCACTGCCCGAACCCGGTCCACTGGCAGCAAGACCTCCTCAGCTACTTCCTCAGGCGTAGGCTCCCGCCCATATTCCTGGACCAGCTGTTTTTGCACGCGCAAGAGTTTGTTGATCGTCTCAATCATGTGCACTGGAATTCGGATCGTGCGCGCCTGGTCGGCGATCGACCGAGTAATCGCCTGACGTATCCACCAGGTCGCATAGGTCGAAAACTTGTATCCGCGCCGATACTCGAACTTCTCGACTGCCTTCATCAGCCCCATGTTTCCTTCCTGAATCAGGTCGAGAAACGACAAACCGCGATTGGTATACTTCTTTGCGATAGAAATAACCAGACGAAGATTGGCCTCAACCATTTCGGTTTTGGCCTTGAATGCCTGGCGCAGCCAGGTTTTCAGCATCCGATATTCCTCGGAATAATCGGAAAGCGAAAACCACAGGCTTTTTTCCAAATCGCGGACCTTATTCTGAAGCTGTAACCGCCGTTTTTTGCTGCGAGGATTTTTGGCGACCTCGGTCTGGAGATATAGCGACGTGTGGTGCGCCTCATCGGCGAAGTGCACGAATTCTTCGGTTACCCGCTGCTTTAGGTAAAAACGAGGGTAAATCTTTTGCAGGGTCGCCATCGTTCTTTGCAGTGCCTTGCGCTTTTGCGACGCTTTCTTTGAAAGATCGCGCGCAAACTCGAAAAAGTGCCGGCTGATGGATGCGCTCAATTGCTCCACCTGCTTACACAATCGCGGGAGGTTCTTCATGTATCGCTCGCGGCTCTCGATTTTCTTATCGAGGATCACGCGATCGAACCGTTCCCGGCCTTCGATGAGTTTTTGGGCAAGATCCAGATGGCCGCGGGCAACAAAGCCGAAGCGACTCAGATGTTTTTGCACCATCGCTTCAGCCTCTTCAATTCGCTTCGAGATCTGGACTTCCTGGTCTCGAGTCAGCAACGGAACCTGCCCCATCTGCTTCAAATACATGCGCACCGGATCGTCCAGAATATCAACCTTGGTTGCCGTTCTCCCTTCTTCTTCTTCTTCCTCCTCGTCGACGTCTTTTTTGCCGTCCCTGTACCGGTCAACTTCGGAGGCCTCAATGATGTCAATCTCCAGACGGCGCAGACGCGTGAGGATCAGATCGAGTTCGTCGGCGTCGGTGATTCCTTGTGGTAAAGCCTCGTTCAGATCGTCGAACGTGAGATAACCCTGTTCTTTCGCGAGTTTGATCAGCTCGCGAATGCGCGCTTGAACTTCGACCGAAGAATACAAACCCGTTACTCCGAGCGCGGGCATCGAAAGAGATCCATTGCCGCTACGTCGTTGTAACGAAGACTTGATACGCGCTGGCTTCCGAGAATTGAGTCGCGGCGGCTTGCTGTGATTTCCTTGTGAATTCAAACGCCTTTTCGGTGCCCTGCGGCTTCGCTTGCTTTTAAGCCGACGAGCCGACGACTGTCGGCTGCCCCCCCTTCGTTTCGAATGCCTTGCCAAGTTTGTTCGGTTAAGGATTTGGTCTAAGACCTTCGGCCTGCCACGCGGCAGTGAAGACACCTACGTGTCGCCTCCGCCGATTGGCCGCCAAAAGTCGTGGAGCTGTTCCTGCAGGTCAAGAATTTGTTTTTGTAAATTTAGGACCTCACCAGCGCTCAACCCAGGGACTTTGATCCGGTTTTTTGCCGTCTCCAGACGACGGCGCATAACACTCTGACAAATCCCCTGCCACCACTTCTCTACCACTGTTTCCGTGGCCGCGGGCATCTTTTGCATCAGCCATGAGGAAGCGAGCCGTTCCTCCTCTGGTGAAAGGGTAGCCATAAATGCGTTGAGCGACGCAGTGTCATCCGGTGCAAGGTCGCTTTCGAGAATCCGTATCAGCAGGTTCGTGTCCGGTACCTGCTCGAGAATCTCGCGCCAATTTTGCGCGCGAAGGAAATTGCGGGCGCCTGCATCGCGCAACGCCAGCAGGCAAAGCATCACAATATCATGTGGTGGACTCGCCGCGGCACGAGTTTCAGTTGCGCTCGAGTTCACGGGTCCACCTGGCACGCGAGCGTGCTTTGCCAGAAGTGATTCGAAATCCGCAGGCGCAACACCGAGGCGCGCCGATGCTTTGTTCACAACCTCTCCCCGCAGGACGGGATCGTGCACTCGCGACACAGTCGCCGCCAAACTGCGCGCTGCTTGAATCTTCGTTCCCATCGAAGTTAAGTCGATGCTCCCAATCTCTCGATCGATCCAATAATCAAAAAAATCACGCGCGTTCGCGACGCGTTTTTCGAATTGCTCCTTTCCGGCGCGGCGAACGAGAGAATCCGGGTCCTCGCCCGGCGGCAACTCCATGACCCGGACGATAAAATCGTTTTCCAGTAGTGCATCGAGCGAGCGCTCGGCCGCTTTGGCGCCGGCTGCGTCCGAATCGAAGCACAGAACCACTTCGTCAGCAAAACGCTTCAGGATACGCGCTTGATTTTCTGTGAAGGCAGTCCCCTGTGGCGCGACCACATTCGTGATCCCAGCCTCGAACAAGCTGATCAAATCGAGTTGGCCTTCGCACACAATTGCACAGTTCGCTTCGATCAGGGGACGCTTGGATTTGTGCAATCCAAAAAGGACGTTGCCTTTTCTGAAGAGCGGCGTCTCGGGTGAGTTCAGGTATTTCGCCGCGCCTTCCTCGTCTTTCAGCAGACGTCCGCTGAACGCGATCACTTCGCCAACGTCGTTGCAAATGGGAAACATGATCCGACCGCGAAAACGATCGTATGAAGTTTGAGGTGTGATGTTTGAGGTTTGATTTTCGTCCTTCGGTTTGATAAGCCCGCTCGCCAGCAGATCGCGCTGTTCGTACCCTTGCGTCCGCGCCCAACCGCCAAACGCGTCCCATTCATCAGGCGCGTAGCCAAGCTGCCAGCGCTTAGCGATTTCGGCCGTGATTCCGCGTTGCTTTAAATATTTACGCGCCGGTTCACCGATTTCCTTCTTAATGAGATTTTCGTGGAACCATTCCGCAGCTTCGGCATGTAACTTTACTAATTTGCGGCGGGTTTCATATTGTCGATTTTCATCTGCCGCACCACGTTCTTCGACGATGGTGATTCCGGCCCGCGTTGCGAGCTTGTGCACGGCTGCTGGAAAATCGAGGTGTTCGTATTCCATGACGAATCGGAAAACGCTGCCGCCAGCTCCGCAGCCAAAACAATGAAATGTCTGCCGGCTGGGGCTCACCATGAACGATGCTGTTTTCTCCTGATGAAATGGGCAGAGCGCCTTGAAATTCGCTCCCGCGCGTTTCAAAGGGAAATACGAACCGATCACTTCGACGATGTCGTTTGCCGCCGCGATTTGCTCGATTGTTTCTGATGGAATTGCCACAGAGAAACTGCCAAGCTTATCCGCGCCTGATCAATTGAAAACATGAAGATATTCGCGATCAGCATTTGCTCCGCTTTTGTCCTTGGCGTCTCTGCGTCGGCTCCTGCCGCCGAAACGATTCACAAAGGCGACGTTGTTGTTGTGCCGCTTCACGGTGAAGTCGCTCCATCGCTGCTAACCTTTTTGCGACGCGCGGTGAAAACGGCCGAGAGCAATAACGCTTCCGCCATTATTTTCGATATGAACACATACGGCGGCCGCCTCGACACAGCGACTGAGATCGTCAACGCGCTTAATCAAATCAAAATTCCGACGTACGCGTTCATTAACACAAATGCAGGATCGGCCGGCGCGCTTATTGTCATCGCCACGCAACACGTTTACATGGCACCGGTAAGCGCAATTGGCGCTGCTGCACCGATCCTTTCGACGGGCGAAGATCTGCCCGCCACGGCAAAGGAGAAAACGATTTCGTACTGGTCTGCACTCATCCGGGGCTCCGCCATTAAGAACGGCCATAATCCCGACCTCGGGGAGGCATTCATGAACAAAGAGAAGGAAGTGAAAATCGGCGACCGCGTCGTGCATCCAAAAGGCGCAGTCCTTACTCTCAACGCGCAGGAAGCCATCGAGAAAATAAACGGCAAACCGCTACTCGCGGAAGGGATTGTCGATTCGGTCGCTGATCTGGCCAAGAAAGCCGGACTCAAGGGCAACGTCGCCAGGATCGAGCCAACTGGCTTCGAGCAGCTGGCATTTTGGATCACCGCGCTTGCGCCGTTGCTGCTGCTTGGCGGAATTCTCGGCGCGTATTTGGAATTCAAGATCCCCGGTGTGACGTGGCCCGGCGTTATCTCGGCGATTTGTTTCGCGCTCTTTTTCCTTGGCCATTATTTCGCCGGGCTCGCCGGCTGGGAAGTTGTGGCGCTCTTCGTTCTGGGATTGATCCTGGTACTGATCGAAATACTTTTCTTCGCGCACAGCACAATCGTTTTCGGAGTTGTCGGCGTGTTTCTGATCATCGCATCATTGCTGTGGGCAATGATCGACCGCTACCCGCAGCAACCCTTTCTACCGACCGGCAAAATGCTTGCCATCCCGTTGCTCAACATGTTCATCGCGCTCGTGGGAGCGTTGATCGTGATTGCGCTCCTTGCGCGCTATCTTCCGCGTACCAATTTGTACCGGCGCTTTGCGTTGTTCGATTCAAATCCTCCCGGACCATCTCTCACCGGCGCGCCGCGACAATTCGCAACCGCTCTGGCGCTCACGCCCGGAATGCAAGGCACAGCCGTCACCGTGTTGCGACCCAGCGGCAAAGCGCGTTTCGCCGATCACCTTGTCGATGTCGTCACCGAAGGCGAATTCATAGCACGCGAAACGCCAGTAACTGTCATTCAAACCGATGGGATGCGCGTGGTGGTGAAAAGCGCAGCTGAGTTCTAGTTAATTTTGCCTATCCACCGGCAACGACGCGGATGAATTCGATGCGGTCGCCTTCGGCAAGTGAACGCCCTGGCCATTCGTGTCGATGCAAGGCCAGACCGTTGTGCTCCACCAAAATCGATTGCGGCGGCAATTGGTAACGATCAACTAACTCGGCGATCGTTTTCGCTTCGCGAGCATCAACGGTTTCCCCATTGAGTGAAATTTTCACGGCTGCGCGACGTTAAAACGTTGAAGTGTTGAAGCGTTAAAGCGGCGTCAAGCCGCCGCACTCTGAAGCGCGCTGCGCGCGTGCAACAATGGTCACGCGTCGTTCGTGCTCATCATTCGTGTTCATTCGTGTCCATTCGTGTTTGCAGACAACGCCTGGTCCCAATCTTTCCAAACTGGTTCGAGTCCCTGGTGGCGAAGGACAGCAGCGATTTCAGCGGGGGAACGTTCGTCGCTGATCTCGAATTGGCCGGTGGCGAGTTGGTCTTCGCCGTTCTGGTATTCCGGAGCGACGATGCGGCCACGCACGGTGAGATGCAGATGTTCGCGGCCTTGCCGGGTGTAACCGCCCGGCTCGGTATGACTGCCGGCACTCATCATTGTTACGCCAATGGAAACCAGTGCATCGCGGAGCGGCGCGCGCTCGCGCGTACTCAGCACGATCCCGACCTGCGGGAACGTGATGCGCAACGCGCACACCAATTGCACAAGTTCGCGGTCGCTCATCGTGAATAGCGGGCGAAATCCGCCGGCTGCCGGACGCAAACGAGGCACGCTCACGGCAATCTGTGCTTGCCAACAGTGTTTGAACAAGTGTTCCAAGTGCGCAGCCAGTGCGACGGCTTCATCCTGCCATCTCGTTAGGCCAATAAGCGCGCCGATTCCTAATCGGCGAAAACCGGCGGCGTAGCCGCGTTCGGCACAATCAAGACGATAATTAAAATCGCGTTTCGGGCCAGCCGTATGCATCTCGGCATACACACCGCGATTGTAAGTCTCCTGATAAACGACGAGCCCTTCGGCGCCAGCCTCGACGATCGGCACGTAATCCTCGGTATCCATCGGGCCGACCTCAATAGAAATCGACGAAAAATCGGAGGCGAGGGCGCGCACGCACTCGACGAGATAACCGCCGCTCACAAACTTCGGATGCTCGCCCGCAACAAGGAGGATTTGGCGAAATCCCTCCCGCGCGAGATGTTGCGCTTCGGCTACAACTTCATCGGCGGTAAGGGTGACACGCAGGATGGGATTATCCCGCGAGAAACCACAATACTGACAATTGTTGATGCATTCGTTGGAAAGATAGAGGGGAGCAAAGAGCCGCATTGTCCGCCCAAAATTTTGCAATGTGAGCGCGCGAGAACTTTGCGCCATGGCTTCCAGTTCCTGATCGGATTTAGGCGCAATCAGATGCTCAAAGCGCTCGATCAGCTCCGATTTTCTCAGAGCAAGGCTGTCCAATGTCTCGATAAACGACATCAACGTAATTTCGTGCGCATGGTCAGCTTCGCAAATCTCGTGCGCGCACAAAAAAGGCGGCGTCTGGTATTCCAGACGCCGCCATGACAAATGCTCTTGGGAACGGCCTAGAACGCGAAGTTCACACCGGTGCGGACCATACCAAAGTTATTGTTTGGACCGTCCACGAAGTTCCAGCTGAAATCACTGACCCAGCCGATGTGCGGCGTTAGGCGGATCTCCATACCGCCGCCGACCTGGCCGATCGCTCGTGTCTCGGCATCTGTATGACCGGTCGTCGCCACGATATCGAAACCTTCTCCCGGCTCGACAAAACGCTCGTTGACTTGCTTCTGGCCACCGCCAAAGATTCCGCCACCTCCACCAAAAACGTACGGCGCGAAGCGCGAGCAAGGGATCGGATAACGCAGGGTGACAGTGCCCAGCACTGCGCCGATCACGTTGCTCTCGCGGTGAACGCTACTGGCAAAGATTCCGTCGCTGAAATCAACGAAGATATCCTGGCGCGCCTGCCGAGCATCAACTACCCAGCCCTCAATCCCCAGGCCAACGTACCGCATGAAAAAGTACTTCAGATCGACGCCACCGCCCCAGGCGTGATCGGCCTCGATATAGCGATCATTGATCCACTCTTCTCCCGTAAAAACGTACGTGCCCCAAAGCGAGACGTTGATTTCCCGGTCCGCGTACCACTCAGGGCACGGCGGTGGAGCGACCTGCTTTACTTCCTTGCCTGAATACCCAACCCCGGCAAAAGCGGCCGAAGCGACCAAAGCGGTCCCCATCAGGCACAACAGCAGCTTTTTCATCCATTTCTCCTTAGCGTAAGTGCCTCCAGACATTGCCCAAGCCGAGTTGGTAAACGACTTTCACGGCACGTCTGGATGCCGCGAGTCTGAGCCGGCGGGCCCAAAATTGCAAGCTTTTTCAGGCGTCCCTGCCGAACTCAGGGCTTGAGTTCTGCCCCAGTATTGGCGTCGGTAATGACGAATTTCTCATGATGAAATGTGGGATCGGCCCGAAACATCAGCCTACCGGCGTAACGGCGCTCCAGTTCCACAAGCAGTTCCTCATCTTCCTCTTTTAATCGCTTCAAAACGTCAGGGTTCAGGATCACCCTAATGTCGTGGATGGAATCCTGGTACCTGCGCATGACGGTATTGAGCGTCCGATGTAATTCCACACTCGTACTCATCGTCGTCTTCACCACGCCCCGCCCGCCGCAATAAGGACAATTTTCATAAATCGTGTCGCTCAGACTTTCCTGCGCCCTTTGGCGCGTCATCTCCATCAGACCGAGCTGTGAAATGGGAAGCACATGGGTTCTGGCCTTGTCGCGCTTGAGCCGTTCCTTCATCAAATTGTAAACCGACTGCTGATCTCTGCGGCCCTTCATGTCGATGAAGTCAGCAATGATCAATCCCCCGATGTTGCGTAATCGAAGCTGGCGCGCGATCTCGTCCGCTGCTTCGAGATTGGTTTGTAAGATTGTTTTCTCGACGTCGCGCCCACCTTTGTTCCGTCCGGTGTTCACATCGATGGCGACCAGCGCCTCAGTCTCGTCGATCACAATATATCCGCCGCACTTGAGCCAGACTTGCCTGTGAAACGCGTCATCAATTTGTTTCTGCACACCGTAAGTTTCAAAAATCGGCGTGGCACCATCGTAGTAGCGAACACGGTTTTTCGCGCGCCGGGAGATTTGACCGACCATGTCGATCATTCGATCCGTTGCCCCGCGATCGTCGCAAAGGATCTCGTTGATTTCTTCGGTAAGAAAATCACGGACCGTGCGCTCGACCAAGTCCGGTTCTTCAAACAGCCGGCACGGGGCGGGGTTGTCGCGAATGGCTTGATCAACTTTGGACCACTGATCCAGCAGAACGCGTAAATCGCGGACAAAGTACCTAGCGCGTTGACCTTCTCCAACTGTGCGGATGATGACGCCAATCCCTTCAGAAATATCCAACTGCCGCAGAACCTTGCGCAGTCGCTCGCGTTCTTTGGGCTCTTCAATTTTTCGCGAGATACCGCTGCGATCGCTGAATGGCATCAGGACCAAATAGCGCCCGGCGAAACTAAGATTCGTCGTGACGCGCGGACCCTTAGTGCCGATTGGGCCTTTGGTGACCTGCACAATCACGTCCGAGCCGACCGGGTAAATGCTTGGTATATCTTTTACCGTGATCCGTTTTCGAGGGCGCTTGTTAGACCGTCTGTCGATTTCTTCGATGCCGCTATCGAGCGCCGCAGGAATGGCGTCCCAGAAATGAAGGAACGCATTTTTTTCGAAGCCGATGTCGACAAACATCGCCTTCAACCCCATCTCGATGTTTTTGACTTTACCCTTGTAGACGCTGCCTACGATGTTCCGTGAGCTCTTACGCTCAACACTGTATTCCTCAAGTCGGCCGCCTTCGAGCAAAGCTACACGGGTCTCGAGTTTCTCGACACTCAGGACGAGCTTGTTGCCAGTTTTTCGTGAAGGAAGACCCAAAATCTTTCTGACCTTGTCTATCATAAAAGTGGAGGGGTTGGTCGGTCATCAGCGGAGCTGCCGATACGAGCTGCAGGAGCGATTCTGACCGAAGGTTCATCTTGTTGTGTTGCGCTGTTTCCGGCTGGGCGGCGGTGGAGGAGGCGGTGCGGGCTGGCGCTTGATTCCGAAAAGACGCTGAAAGAAGTTGCGTTGTGGCTGGGGCGCTGCAACCGGCATAGGGCGAGCCGCCGAAGCCGCACCCCGACGCGCTACTCTCCCGCGTGAATCTGCT
>Ga0105249_10003566_pt1 | contig 13470 bp, 13 predicted proteins | sample KBSS44metaG_FD_81522 | JGI IMG/M metagenome (GOLD analysis project Ga0105249, IMG submission 81522) | Switchgrass rhizosphere microbial communities from Kellogg Biological Station, Michigan, USA - KBS S4-4 metaG | ecosystem: Host-associated > Plants > Roots > Rhizosphere > Soil | place... | reverse complement strand
TGAGCTCGTCTAGTCCACGTAGGGGCCGTTGAACACGGGGATCTCTCCGTACGGCTGCCCGGCCATGAGCAGGAACCGTGTTCCGGGAACGGCATCGGTCACCATGAGCTCCTCACCCGGACCGAGCAGGACGAGCTGCGGAGGCCTCGCCGGTCGCCGGTTGGCTCCGAAAACGGCCTGGCCGTCGAGCACGTACGCGAAGCCCTGGAAGTCGGGTGGAACGCGCGTCGTGACCTCGCCGCCATCGGGGAGCTCGACGTCGAGGACGGTGGCGGGCGTCCCCAGCTGCACGGGGGAACCCTCGCCGGCCAGCACCCTGACCGTTGCGTCCCCCTCGTGCCGAACCGTCATCTGATCCGGCAACAGCACCTGTGCGCTCGGCTCCACCTGCTTGTCCTTGCGGGCGAGGTTCACCCAGAACAGCACGCTCCGCCACTCGGTGTCGCCCAGGCCCTCCTCGCGTTGCTCCGCACCGATCGCCTCCGCGTGCCACGCGCCGCGCCCGGTCGTAAGCGCCAGCAGTGCGCCCTCGGGGAGTCGGGCCCGCTCGATCGTTCCTCCGGGTCCCGTGCTGTGGCCGGTGCTGGCCGAGCCCTGGAGGATGTACCAGAGGTTGTCGAACCCCCGGTGGGGATGCTTGGTATCGACGTCCTGCAGCTCCGAAAGCCGGAAGCGAGCCTCGTGGACGAGGATGAAGGGATCGACCCGTTCGTACGGCACGCTCCGCGCCGGCAGGGGTTCGAGGATCTCGAAGCCCATCATCGGCCGGACGTGCGCATCCTCCACGAGGATCGCGTCTCGCGATGTCTCCTCGACGGGTTGTCGCATGGTCCTCATCTCCCTTCGAGTGGTGGGTGGGAACTTCTATCCGGCTAGCAACTAGGAGTCTGCTAGTCTTATTCCCATGAGCCGATCGACCAAGCAGCCTCCGCGTCTGGACGCCGAGGCGTGCGGGCGCGCCGACGGGGCGCTGATGCGCGCGTTCGACCTGCTCGGCAAGCGCTGGACGGGGGTGGTGCTGGGGACGTTGAGCGGCGGGCCGACCGGCTTCCGCGCGCTCGCGCGCGCGGTCGAGGGGATCAGCGACTCGGTGCTCTCCGAACGCCTCGGCGAGCTCACCGACGCCGGCCTCGTTACCCGCACCGTCGCGGAGGGGCCGCCGCTCTCGGTGACCTACGCCCTCACCGACGCGGGCCGCGCCCTGTTGCCGGCTCTCGCACAGATCAGCCGCTGGGCCGAGGTCCACCTTCCACGCTAGGGATCGGGGTCGATCCAGTCGGGGAACAGGCCGCCCCGGATCCCCTCGATGTCCAGCGACGCCCGGCCGGTGCCGTCCGGACGGATCACGTACAGGTCGTAGCCGGAGATCAGCAGGTACTCACCCTCCGGGGACCACGTCACGAACTGACCGAACTCCGACGTGACCCTGGTCAGACCGGACCCGTCCGCGTTCACGACCCAGACGTCGTGATGCGGCCCGATGTCTCCGGTGGAACGACAGTCGGGGGCATCGGAGTAGGAGCAGTCGTCCCGCACCGAGCTGAACGCGACCCGGGTCCCGTCCGGCGACCAGGCCGGCCAGCCGTCGGAGCCTGGTGAGTCGGTGAGCCGGGTCAGGTTCGACCCGTCCACGTCCACCACCCAGATGTCGTACTCGCCGGCGCTCGTCCCGCCCATGAACGCGATTCGCGTTCCGTCCGGCGACCAGGCCGGGTACTCGACGTACGCGTCCGTCGCGATCCGATGGAGATGGGATCCGTCGGGGTTCATGAGGAAGCCCCCCATGGGCAGCCCGTCGCGGTCGGAGTTGAACACGATGGTGCGGCCGTCGGGGGACCAGTCCGGCCCCCAATCGTTCCCCGGGTCCTTCGTGAGGTTCCTCGCGCCCGTGCCGTCGGTCCCCACGACGTAGATCTCGTCGTCCTGGTTGATGCCGCGGCGCGAGTCCCGATACACGATCCGTTCGCCGTCCGGCGACCACGCGGGGTCGAACTCGGGACCCGGCTTCCGTGTGACTCGGATCAAGCCCGTACCGTTGGCCCTGGCCGTGAACACGTCGTCCTCGGACGACAGCACGATGCGCCCGCCGAGCGAGGCGACGTCGATCGGCGGGCCCACGAGGACCGGCTCACGCGAGTCGATCGGCGGTCGCGAGGGCTCGGGAGACGCATGCGCGCTCGAGTGCGGCGCCGGCGATCCGGTGCCGTCCGTGGGCGACGACGCGGTGCACGAACCTGCGACCAGGATCGCGACCAGCGCGCCCACCCGCGGACGGTGCCGACGTTCCATGCGGAGATCCTCCCGCTCGTGACGCTCGGGATACGTCCGATCGGGGGAGTTGGTTCCGTGTGCTCCCCGAAAGCCGAGCCGAACCGTGCCCCCTCCGGATCAGCCCCCTCGCAGAGCTTCGGAGGTCGGACCGCTCCGTGTGACCCGGAAGAGGGCGATCGGTCCCGGAAGCCCCTTGAGCTCCGCATCCTGCATCCGTTCGAACCCGAACGTCCCGTCGCCGGCTCCGTCGGCCACCGCCTGGCTCGCAAGGACCTCGCCTGGGCGTGCCGCGTCCGCGATCCGCGATGCCAGGTTCACGGTTTGCCCGAAGACGTCGAGGTCGCGCTCGATCACGGGTCCGGCGTGGACGCCGGCGTGCGAGGACAGCGCTCCCTGGCCGCTCATCGTCTCGACGAGGTGGAGCGCGGCATCGACGCCGACGGTGGCGTCACTGAGCCGCAGCATCGCCCCGTCACCGAGGAGCTTGACGAGACGCCCGCCGTGACGGGTCGCGATGGCGTCGGCGTGGCGCTGCAACGACGTCGCCGCGGCGACCGCGGACGCATCGCCACGCTCGCGCGTCATCCGGGTGAAGCCGGAGAGGTCGACGAAGACGATCGCGGGCGGACTCGGCGGCTCGGGGATCGGCGCGAGCCCGCGCGAGGCGAGGAACCGCTCGAACCCCTCGACGATCCCGCTCACGCTCCGGTACTCCAGGTATCGCGCGCTCAGCCACGTGAACATCTCCGGTGCCAGTCCTGTCGCCTTGATGAAGGCGAGGCGAACGTCGTCCGGGAACTCCTCCAGCTCGCCCCGGAGGAGTCGCTCACGCGCCGGCTCTGCGAGTTGCTCGTCTTGGAGATCCATCCACCCGAGCATCGCCGCGCGCGTCCCCTGCGCCATCAGCCGGCCCGCCCGGATCACCGAGTCCTCGTCCGGCGACATCGCCCACACATCGAGGAAGCGTTCGAAGAGCGCCTCCTCGTCGAGATGGATCGGGGCCGACGGGTCGGGCTTGGGCAATCCCAGCACCTCGTACACGGCCGGGAGCAGCTCGGCCCTGGGTCCGGCGCTCGCCTGGAACTCGGCGAACGTCCGCTCCGACCGTGGCCCGGGCTCGTGGGGGAGGTACTCGTCGGTTCGCCGGAAGGAGAGCAGTCCTTCCGTGGCCGCCCGCTCGATCGATCCGGCCGGCACGCCCGCCTCGAGCAGCGCCGACGCCATCTTGACCGCCAGCACGGCGCCGCGCGTGAACCGGCCCTCCTCGTCGGGTCCGATCAGGCCGATGCCCGTCATCCACCGGATCCGTTCCTCCGGGCACGCGGCCTCTGTGGCGACCTCCGCGACGGAGTAGGTCCTCGGCACGAAGGCATCGTAGCCAGCCCGCGGCGTCGTCGATCCAGAGCTCGACCGATCCGCTACGAACGGCGAGACGCGTCGGACAGATCTAGGTGCGGTCGTGGTGGGGGGTCCCCGCCGCCTCCGACCCGACGCCGCCGTCCGTTCGACGATCGTCCGGCCGTGACCCGACGAGGTACCAGGTCTCCATCTCGCCCTTGCCCTTGACCGGGATCGTTCCGCGGGGCCTGCAGAAGAACTCGTCCTTCAGCAGCTCGTACGTCTCGCGCGTGATCTGGATCTCGCCGGGCGTGCCGTGGGACTCCATCCGGCTCGCCGTGTTCACGGCGTCGCTCCACAGATCGTAGAGGAAGCGTTTCCTGCCGATCACACCGGCGACGACCGGTCCCGAGTTGATGCCGATCCTCAGCTCGAGACCCTCTCGGCCCGCCACCGCCGAGGTCGCAACCGCTTCGCGCATGTCCAGCGCCAGGAGCGCGGCCCGGCGCGCATGGTCTAGGTGCGGATCCGGCACGCCGGCGGCCGCCATGTAGCAATCGCCGACGGTCTTGATCTTCTCGAGCCCGTGCCGCTCCACCAGCGAGTCGAAGTGGGAGAAGAGCCGATCGAGGATGTCGACGGTCTCGGCCGGCGAGAGCCGCTGCGAGAGCGGCGTGAAGTCCACGACATCCGCGAAGAGGATGGAGGTCGCGTCGAAGTGGTCGGCGATCGTCTGGTCGGCCGCCTTCAGTCGGGCGGCGATCGAGCCCGGGAGGATGTTCACGAGGAGGGCCTCGGACTTCTCCTGCTCGGCTCGGAGCGCCGTGAGCGCTGCGTTGCGCTGGTCGGCGAAGACCGCGAGGAGCGTGAAGGCGACCGCGCCGGCGCCGATGACGTTCAGCGCCAGCATCGTGCTCGTGAACCCAATCGGGAGGTCTGCGTCCGGGAACAACACCTCGCCCGCGAGGCCCAGGAGCAGGAAGACGAGGACGTACGCGACGAACCAACGCACGGCCTGACGCGCCTCGAGGAAGACGAGGGCCCCGAGCGGGGCCAGGATGCCCCAGAGCCCGACCGCCCCGGAGGGAAGGAACCCGCCGACCAGCATCATCCCGGCGGTCGGCGAGAACAGGATGTCGAGGAGTTGCGTGACGAGGAAGGGGTGGAACCGTCGGGTTCGCGCGAAGACCACCAACGAGCCGAGCGAGACGGCGAAGTAGACGAAAGGGATGACGCCTGCCGGCGAGCCGAAGCCGAGGTAGAGGCTGCCCCATACGACGGAGATGGGCAGGATCAGGACGGCGATCATGACGAGCAGCGCCTTCTTCTGGCGCAGGTCCTCGTCGTCCCGGGGATCCGCGCCGATCCGAGCGAGCCGCGCGGTCGCCCTGGCCATCCAGCCGACCCTCGATGTGGGCTGCTCCTGCGGTGAGGCTGTGGCCTCGGTCACGAGCGGCGGAACTCCACTTCCAGCACGTCGTTCGCCTCGGGTGCCTGCCGGTGACGTGATCTCGTTCTCGGCCTGCGCGTGCGGGTCTGGAACCTCCACGGGCGCATCTTCGCCGTCCCCGAAGGGCACGACAACCAACAGCGAGCCGACGATGCGCGGAGCCGCGCTAGATTGGCCACCATGAGCGCCTGGGTGGAGTCCCTCGAGCATGGAGGTGAGCACCTTGAGAAGGCTGATCCTCGAGGAATGGATGTCGCTCGATGGCTTCGCCGTGGACGCGGAAGGGACGTTGGACTTCTTTCCGCCGAGCGAGGCGGACCGGTTCTCGGACAGAGATCAGCTCGAGTTCCTCGAGAGCGTCGACACGATCCTGTTGGGACGACGGACCTATGAGCTGTTCGTCGACTTCTGGCCAACCGCAACGACGGACAAGGAGATCGTCGCCGACCGACTGAACGAGCTTCCCAAGCTCGTCTTCTCCAATACACTCAGCGAGGCGCCATGGGGAGCGTGGCCCCCGGCGCGAGTCGTTCACGGCGACGCCGTGACCGAGATCGAACGTATGAAAGCACAGGACGGGAAGCACATGGTCCTGTGGGGCAGCCTCTCCCTGGCCCAGAGCCTCATTGCGGCCGACCTGATCGACGAGTATCACGTCCAGCTCTGCCCGACGCTGGTTGGAGGCGGGCGAACGTTGTTCCCCAGTCTTCAGGGCTACGCGAGGCTCAAACGCGTGAACGTGCGGACCTACGAGACGGGTGCTGTGTTCCTCCACTACGAGCCACAACGCTGAGGTTGGCTCCCCGCCAAGAACCGTGCGGGGCTCCCGGCTGACAAAGCCGGCTTCGAGAAGTCATCATGGTCGGCCCGGGAAGCGTTCGGCGAGGGACGTGATGAACGAGATCGAGAAGTCGATGACAACTGAAGAAGGGTCGCGATGGTCGGTCAGGCTGGAGCAGCTGCGGCTGCGGTTCCGCGATCCGGGTCTCGAGTCGGCGTATCGCGCCGACCGTTTCCGTCACGATCTCGGCAACATCCGCTTCGGCTTCCTGGCCGGGATCGCCATCTGGGTCGCGTGGGGCCTGCTCCTGCGCCCCTACATGCTGGCCCTGTCCGATCAGCGACTCGACATGGTCATGCGGTTCGGCGTGTTCATCCCCGTGTTGATCGTCGGCTTCGGGCTCACGTACACCCGGTTCTTCGGGCGCGTCTGGGAATGGGTGGCGGTCGCCATCGCAGCGGCGACGCTCCTGTTCTGGGTCTTCTACGTCTCGCGCATCTCGACGTTGCCTGCGGAGTACGGCTACATCGGCGTCATCCTGATCACGGCGTTCACCTACGCGCTGCTGCGCCTGCGGTTCGTCCTTGTCGTGCTGGTCACGGTGATCGGAATCGGCGCATACCTTCCGTACGCCATCACGGCGAAGTACATCCAAGACGTGAGTCTGGTGCTGGCGATGCTTTACCTGACCTCGTTCGGCCTGCTGGGCGGGCTGGCCGCCTATCGGACGGAACGGTTCAGTCGAGACCTGTTCCTCCGCGAACGTCAGGTCGAGCAGGAACGGGCGCGGTCCGACGGGCTCCTGCTCAACATGCTGCCCGTGGCCATCGTCGAGCGGCTCAAGACCTCCTCCGGCGGACGGATCGCCCAGCACTTCGATCAGGTGAGCGTGTTCTTCGCCGACGCGGTCGGGTCCACGGAACAGGCCGCTCGATCATCCCCGGAGGCGTTCGCCGATGCTCTGGATGAGCTCTTCAGCCACTTCGACGAGATCGCCGCGCGGCACGGCCTCGAGAAGATCAAGACGATCGGGGACGCGTACATGGCCGTCGCCGGCGCGCCGACCCCCATGGCCGATCACGCCGATGCAGCCGTCGGGATGGCGGTCGACATCCTCACCAAGGCCGGGAAGATCACGTGGCCGTCGGGCGACCCGATCGTGGTGCGCGGCGGGATCGCCACAGGACCGGCCGTCGCTGGGGTGATCGGGGTCCAGAGGTTCGCGTACGACCTGTGGGGCGACACCGTGAACCTCGCGAGCAGGCTCGAGACGAACGCGGGGCCCGGCCGCTTCCTGGTCTCGGAGTGGACGGCCAGGGAGCTGGCCGATCGGTACGACTTCGGGCCCTCCGAGACCCTCGAGGTGAAGGGCAGGGGGCCCACGACCGTCCGCGTCCTCCTGGGCCGCCACCCGAACGTCCCCATCATGGCGCCGCTTGCCCCCGAGGTCGAATGACCGCAACGAGGACGAGCGCCCGAACGATCCGCGGACGGATCCGGACGCTCCCTCTCGGGGGACTGATCGGACGCTTCCGAGGCGCCCTCATGCGCCCGGTCGCGGTCATGGCGGTGTTGGGCACCCTCGTGGCCGGATGCACCGACTCGGATGTGGGCGGGATGCAGCGTCCTTCCACCGGAGGCTCCGACGTGATCGTCGTGGGCGTGTCCGGCGATTTCGCCGAGAACCAGATCGTCGCGGAGATGTATGCGCAGGTACTGGAGCACGCCGGCTACACGGTCGAGCGACTGCTGGAGCTGCGATCTCGAGAGAGCTCGCAGAATGCCCTGGAGGCGGGGGTCATCGACGTGAAGCCGGAGTACCTTTCGTCGTTGCTGCTGTTCCTCGATCCGAACGCGGAGGCGTCCGCGGATGCCTCCGATGTCGCCCGGCAGACCGCCGAGCTGCTTCGGCCTGAAGGGCTCACGTTGCTCACACCATCGGCGGCCGAGGACACCAATCAGTTCGTGGCGAACGCGGAGACGGCCCAGCGGTTCGACCTGACGACGATGAGCTCCCTCGCCCCCGTCGCCGGCCAGCTGACGTTCGGCGGGCCACCGGAATGCCCCCAACGGCCCTTCTGCCTCCCGGGATTGCACGAGGTCTACGGGGTCCTCTTCGACGACTTCACGCCGCTTGACGCGGGAGGGCCGCTGACCGTCGACGCACTGAAGGCCGATGATGTCCAGATCGGCTTGTTGTTCTCGACCGACCCGAGCATCGGCCAGAACGGATTCGTGCCGCTTACGGACGACAGGCATCTCCAGAACGCCGAGAACATCACGCCGCTGATCCGCTCCGAGATGCTGAACGCCGAGGTCCGTGCCTTGCTCGATGCGGTGAGTGCGCGACTCTCGACGGAGAAGGTCACCGAGCTCGTGGGCGAGGTCGTGATCGATGGGCAGGACGTGGCCACCGTGGCCAACGGATTCTTGACCGCGAACGGCCTGTTGTAGCGTCTGGATAACTCCCCGCTGCGACCCTGGAGTCGGCCCACTTCAAGGCAGGGCTCAGCCCTTGTAGTTCTCGCGACGGCGCTTCCTCATCGCCGTGCGGTAGATGGCCGCGCCTCGTACACCTCGACCGGGGACGCCATCCCCTTCAACGAGACCTTACCGAGGCTTCGGAAGCCGATGTCATCGTGGCCGCCGGCGAGTCGCACGACCTCGGCGTCCACCACGGTCTGTCCGGGTTCCGCGACCCCGGCGAGGCGGGCGGCGAGGTTCACCGTGCGCCCGTAGTAGTCACCGTCCTGGAAGATCACGGGCCCGACCGCGATGCCGGCGTGGGCGGGAGGCAGGCCGACATCGCCCGTTCGGCGGCCGACCTCGATCGTCGCGAGCACGGCCGCGGCGGAGTCGCGGAACGAGAACATGACACCGTCGCCGAGCCACTTGATCGCCTTCCCGTCGCGGCGCGCCACCTCCCCTTGCACGAGCTGGCTCAGCTCCGCGGCGAGGCCCGCGGCAGCCTCGTCTCCCCTTTCCTCGGTGAGCCTCGTGTAGCCGGTGAGGTCGAGGAACGAGAACGCGGTCGGGCGTTCGGGCCGTTCGTACAGCCCCATCGCTTCGATCGCGCTCTCCATGTGCTGCACGCCGTCATCGGTCCACACGCGCTCCTGTTGGCGGCGGTAGATCCCGAGGACGAGCTTCTCCATGCCCGGCGTGAGCTCGGCCCCGATGCGGTTCACCACCTCGAGCATCTCGCCGTGGCTGAGCCCCGCCTCCAGGCGCGGCACCTCGATGAGCCGATGGAACACGTCGCCCTCCGTCTCGGCGATCCGGCGGAGCGCGTCGGCGTAAACGCCGATGAGGCGCAGGTGCGTGCGATCGTCGATCACCCCGGCCTCCATCGCCACCCGTGGGGCCTCGAGCAGCGCCCCGAGGTCCGAGGGAGCCGGGTCGTCGGGAGCGGGACGAACCTTCCCCAAGGCCTCCTCGAACGCGAGGACGAAGTCCAGTGGGACGCCGACCTCATCCGCGACCTCTGCGTAGGTCCGGGGCGAGAGCGGGGCCCAGCGGAACTGGGGGCCGTCCAGGAACGCAAGCGAGAAGCGGCCGTCGTGGATGGCACGGGCGATCGCCTCGATCGAGAGGCCGCCTCGATCCGACGCCCACACGAACCGCGTGCGGTAGACGTCGGCGTCGGAGAACATCCCCTCCTCGCCCGCGGACACGATCCCGAGCTCGATCAAGCGGTCGACGTAGGAGGTAGGCACGCCGGCCCGCTCGGCCAGCTCGTTCGGGTGGCACGCACGCACGGTGGGCGCATGATATGCCTCACCTGCGCTTTCACCGGCGGGCCCGACCGGCCGATGAGACATACGTGCCGAAACCCGCCGAGTTCCTGAGGTCGCAGCTGCGCCTGCGGATCGCCGTCTTCGCGGCGACGATCTCCGTCGCGGGCGTTCTCGCCCTGATGGGCGTGTGGTGGTGGCCGGCGACCTTCCTGGCGCTCGGGCTCCTGTTCGTCCTGCAACGCCTGGCGGGGAAGGGCCGCGTCCTCGATCCCGAGCGCCTCCGAAGGGGCATAAGCGGTGAGGAGGCGGTCGCGGACGCCCTGGCCGGGCTGCCGCCCTCGTACTGGGTCCTGCATGGCGTCTCGACGGGGCACGGGGACGTCGACCACGTCGTCATCGGCCCCACCGGCGTGTTCGCGCTCGAGACGAAGGCCTGGGACGGCAAGTTCTACCGTAGCCGAGGACAGCTCTACTGCAACGGGAAGCCGGCCGAGCACGTGTTGCGTCAGGCGCGGGGCGCCGCGGGGCAGGTCCGCGAACTCCTCCTGGCGGCCGGCATCGACGAGTGGGTCGAGGCCGTCGTCGTCGCCGCGCGGGCCTCCGTCTCGCGCTCCCCCGTACGCTTCCGAAAGAGCTACGTCATCTCGATCAAAGATCTGGTGGGTTTCGTCACCGACCGGCCTCAGTCGCTCAGCAGCTCGACGGTCCTGCAAGCGAAGACGACCCTGATGCAGGTTGTTCCCTGACGATGAGGCTCCACCAGCACGGCCAACCTCCGAAGACGAGATGGGGCGGTGTCAAGGATCATAATGCGTTAGGTCGGCGACCCCGAACGCTGAGGGGGGCCTCCTGCTGACCGCCGTGCTTCGAACGCGTGCAACTGCTTCGTCAACTCGAGGATCTGTCGCGAGAGGTCGAGCAGTTCTTGGTTCTGCTTGTCTTCGTCCTGCACGGTTGCCCACTGCTGATCGGCGACGACCTGTCGTTTCGCGTCCGCGCGGTTCTGGCTGATCATCACGAAGGTCGATAGGAAGATCGCCTCGAGCGAAACGATCATCGTCAAGAGGCCGTACGGGTACTCCTCGACTCCGAACCCTATCCAGCACCCGAACCAGATGATGTGGATGTAGACGAAGGTCATCGAGCCGGCGAACACGGTGATCTTGTCGGCGATCCGGTTCTGGGCGCTCTCGGCACGCACGCGGGCGTGTTCTGCCAACGCCGGGTTCGGCAGCAGATTCAGCCAGTTGCGATGAGCCGTTGGCCCTCCACCCGCGACGGCCGTGCTAGGGGATCCGGAACTTCCTGTCTCTGCCATCTCGCCTCCGCTCGTCGGACGGATCGGCCGATCTGTCATCGACACATCCTTCACCCATTCCCGCATCGTGGCAGGGTGTCGGGGGACGATCGGCAACGCACATCGCCCGCACCGCTGGGCCGGACGCTGCCACACTGCTCGGATGACCGACCCGCACGAGGGGTCTTCCGAGCGATCACAAGTCCCGCCTCCGATGCCGGCGGCGACCCGTCGGCAGTACGTCAAGTCGGCCGTCCTTCTTGCCGTGACGGCGGTGTCGCTCTATCTGCTCCTTCCCGGCCTGATATCGGTCTTCTCCTCCTGGCGTTCGCTCGAGCATCTCGACTGGCCCTTCGCGGTCCTCGTGCTCCTCTTCGAGGTGGCGAGCTCGTTCTGCCTGTGGGAGCTCGACCGGATCGCGTTGGGCTCGAAGGGGTGGTTTCCGATCGCGTGCGCCCAACTGGCCGGCAATGCGCTCGGCCGGATCATCCCCGGCTCGGCCACGCCGTTCACGGTGGTGATGCTGCAGAAAGCCGGGATGGACGGTGGAGAGGCGGCCGCCGCGCTCACGGCGTCGACCGGACTGCAGATCACCACGGCCCTGGCGCTCCCGGTGCTCGCGCTGCCGGCGATCATCGGCGGCGCGCCGATCAACCGCGGGCTCGCGACCGCCGCCTACCTGGGCGTGGCCGTCGTCGTGTTGCTCATCGGAGCGGGCGCCGTGCTTTTCAAGACCGACGCTCCGCTCGAATGGATCGGTCGCGTCATCCAACGTCTCCTCAACGCCACGTTTCGGCGCCGACGCCCCGTGACCGAACTCTCGGATGAATTGCTTTCCGACCGGAACTTCATCCGTGCCACGCTCGACCGACGGTGGAAGGCCGCGGTCCTCGCGGCCGCGGGGAACACCGGCTTCGATTACCTCGCGTTGCTGTGTGCCCTTCGGGCCGTCGGAGCAGCCCCCCGACCGTCGCTCGTCGTGCTCGCCTACGCGTCCGCCGAGTTGCTCGCGCAGATCCCGTTCACGCCGGGCGGGCTGGGTTTCGTGGAGGCGGGTCTGGTGGGCACGCTCACCCTGGCGGGCGTCCCCGGGCCCGAGGCTCTTGCCGCGACGCTCCTGTACCGGCTCGTGTCGTACTGGCTGCCGATCCCGGTCGGTGGGGTTGCCTATCTCCTCTTCCGGCACTACCGGTCGGGTCAGGAGGACCAGCACCGATCTCGGGGCTGACGGCGTGGTGGAACACCCCGGTCTAGGATTCGAGAGCACGTCAGGCTCGGGCGCGAATTGGAGGGTTCGGTCGGAGATGCCCGATGACCGCTTTCCCGCGATGAGCTACTGGGCGCGAGTGACCCTGACCATCGCGGGCGTTCTCGTCCTGCTCGCGACGGCCTGGTCGGTCCGGCATATCCTCCTGCTCGTACTCGTCGCCGCGGTGATCGCTGTAGGCCTGGACCCGCAGGTCCGCTGGTTCCAGCGCCACCGACTGTCCCGCGGGTGGGCGGTGACGGTCATCCTTCTGTTGAGCATCGGGTTCCTCGTGCTCTTCGCCTGGCTCGTGATCCCACAGGCCGTCCGCCAGTTCCACGAGTTGGCAAGGACCGACTACCTGGATCGACTTCAGCATGCGACCGGGTTCCTCGGGACCTTGGAGGCGAAGTTCCACCTCGCGGAGCGGCTCAGGGAAGCGTCCGCGAAGATCCCCGATCTGGCACTCGGGAAGATCCCCAGCATCACCGCGGGCGCGGGGAGCGTGATCTTCAACCTCCTGACGATCACGGTCCTCGCGGTGTACTTCCTCCTCGGGTTGGAGCGAAGCCACGAAGCTGCCAAGGCCCTCGTGTCGGGGCGGCATGCGGACCGCAACGTCCGGATCTTGGACGAGTCGGTCGAACGGATCGGCGGCTATGTCTCCGGGAACATCCTCATCTCCGTCATAGCGGGAACGCTGGCCTTCATCGTTCTGGAGATCCTGGGAGTCCCCTACGCGGCCGCGCTCGCTGTGTGGGTGGCGATCGCAGACCTGATCCCGGGCGTCGGCGCGATGCTCGGCGCGGTCGTCTGCGTGATCGTCGCGTTGTTTTCCTCGGTCGCCGACGGCATCGTTGTGGCCGTCTACTTCATCGTCTACCAGCGGATCGAGAACTACCTGATCCTGCCCAGGATCATGGGAAAGGCGATCGACCTCTCGGCACCGACGGTGATCATCACGCTGCTGATCGGGTCGAGCCTCGCGGGGCTCGGCGGCGCTCTGATCGCGCTCCCGATCGTCGCCGCCCTCAAGGTCGTCATCCGGGAGGTCTGGCCGAGCATCCTTCAGCACTCGGCCACCGTGTCGGAACCGTCCGCTTCCGACGATGGTCAACCTTCGACACCTGACGCGCCGCCCGACCGCTCTCCCTAACTGGCCCCATACGGTCGATGGCGAAGCCGCGTCCCTTTGTTTACCAGGGTCGAACCTCAGCGAGGCCATTCGGTGTTCGCCGGTATTGCCACTACTGCCGGTGGCTTCCTTCCACCCGTCTCGCAGAGGACCGACGGTTCTAGCTGGGCAGCAAGGCGTAGGCTCGAGCCGTGGACGTTCCCGACTACGTCGAG
>Ga0105249_10003562_pt1 | contig 13473 bp, 13 predicted proteins | sample KBSS44metaG_FD_81522 | JGI IMG/M metagenome (GOLD analysis project Ga0105249, IMG submission 81522) | Switchgrass rhizosphere microbial communities from Kellogg Biological Station, Michigan, USA - KBS S4-4 metaG | ecosystem: Host-associated > Plants > Roots > Rhizosphere > Soil | place... | reverse complement strand
TCTCCTCCGTGCGGGATCGGCTTGGTCAAAATTGGCGCGTCTTTGTTTTGCGCGATTGCCGGAGCGATGCGCGAAAGCGCCCCTAACGCCGTACCGGTGCCGACAGCGGCGATGAGATCGCGTCTTGAAAAATCCGTGCGAAGCTTCTTCATAAGAATCTCGGTAGCGGCTGATTGCGTACTTTTTTAGCCTGCAAGCAGCCCCTTCACTGCGCCGCTCGCTTTTCCGAAATCCATCTTGCCTGCATAGGTCGATTTCAGCGCGGCCATGACCTTGCCCATGTCTTTCACGCCGGCGGCACCCGTCTGCTTGATGACCTCAGAAATCGCGGCCTTCATCTCAGCTTCCGACATTTGCGCGGGCATGAAACCCTTGATGACTTCGATCTCGTCTTTTTCCTGCTTTGCGAGTTCGGCGCGGCCGCCCTTCTCGTAAAGCTCGACCGAATCCTGCCGCTGCTTGATCAGCTTCTGGCAAACGCCGAGAATCTCTTCGTCGGCAAGCGGCTGTTTTCCCGCCGTGCGGGCCTCGATATCGGCGTTCTTGATTGCAGCACTCATCATCCGAAGCGTCGACAGCTTGAGCTTCTCGCCCGATTTCATAGCCTCTTTGGTGGCTTCGGTGATCTTGTCGCGCAACACTGTGAACCTCGTCTTTTGTAGCTTTGACGCATACGTGCGTCGCCGCTATGTAAGCCGCTCATGAACGCGAAACAAGCCGATGGCGGCTGGTCGGAGCCCATTCCGACGGCACTGCTGGTGCTCGCCGATGGCACCGTTCTCGAGGGATTCGGCATCGGCGCGGCGGGCAAGGCGGTCGGTGAAGTCTGCTTCAATACGGCGATGACCGGCTATCAGGAAATACTGACCGATCCTTCCTATGCCGGCCAGATCATCACGTTCACATTCCCACATATCGGTAATGTCGGCACCAACGACGACGATATCGAAACAGTCAATCTCGCGGCCTCGCCCGGCGCACGCGGCGTGGTGCTGCACTCGGCAATCACCGATCCGTCGAATTATCGCTCGACACGCCATCTCGATGCGTGGCTCAAGTCGCGCAAAATTATTGGCCTCGGCGGCCTCGACACTCGCGCACTGACCGCGCTCATCCGCGAAAAAGGCATGCCGAACGCGGTGATCGCCCATTCGCCCGAGGGAAAATTCGATCTCGACGCTCTGAAAAAGGAAGCGAGCGAATGGCCCGGCCTCGTGGGCATGGATCTCGTGCCGATGGTGACGACCGGCCAGCGCTATTCGTGGGACGAGACTACATGGCAATGGGACAAAGGCTACGGCCGCGAAGAGTCGCCGAAATTCAACGTCGTCGCGATCGATTACGGCATCAAGCGAAATATCCTGCGGCTGCTCGCAGGATCAGGCTGCAAGGTGACGGTGGTTCCGGCGAAAACTTCCGCCGAGGACATACTCGCGATGAAACCTGACGGCGTATTTTTATCAAACGGTCCCGGCGATCCGGCGGAAACTGGAAAATATGCGGTGCCTGTCATCAAGAATATTATCGACTCCGGCACGCCGACTTTCGGCATCTGCCTGGGTCATCAAATGCTCGGCCTTGCCGTCGGCGCGAAGACGATGAAGATGCATCAGGGCCATCACGGCGCGAACCATCCGGTGAAGGATCTCACCACCGGCAAAGTAGAAATCACTTCGATGAACCACGGCTTCGCAGTCGACCGCGAAACACTGCCGAAGGACGCCGAAGAAACCCATGTTTCGCTGTTCGATGGCTCGAACGCCGGCATTCAAATCAAGGGGAAGCCGGTATTTTCGGTGCAGTATCATCCGGAGGCTTCACCTGGCCCACGCGACAGCCGTTATCTGTTCGAGCGGTTCGTAGGGATGATGCAAACGCGCCGCGCGAAGTAACTCGTCACAATCCGAAAAACCGAAATGCTTTCTTGCGGCTGCGAAAGTCGTATTGCGCCTGGTTCGCCTCAGGCACCTTGCGATAGCCGAGTTCCTGCGCTTGCTTCATCAGGCCGTCGCCGGTCACGTCGGGCACGCCCACAATCTTGTTGTGGCAGACGGCCCAATAGTGAATGTGCGAGTCGATGGCATAGCCCGCCGCCGGCTCGCCGACGTTCAAAACGTGCGCATAAAATCTATTGTTCGAATAAAAGATGAAGGCGGGTTTCTGCAGCGAACAGAAAGCATAACTTACTTTCACAAGCCCGAAATATTTCGGGGGTCTCACATTACCAGGATCGGGGTCTTTACGCGAAGGTGTCACGATGGCGGAGCGCTCCTTCACGAGTAGCATGTAGCCGGCGTCGTTCTTTCCGATCGTTTGCGTGGAGATGATTTTCGAAAACGAGCATTCGCCTTGATGACAGCGGCCTCGCAACAGCATCTCAGGCGCGGCTGCGAACGCGGAAACGGCGCTCCCGGCAACAGCCGTGAGAACGAAACAAGGGACGAAAAATTTCTTTAGATTTGTCATGAGGCTCCAAGCGCTCGAAGTAACAACGCTACTAGCGTTTGCAAAGCTTGCCACCGATTCCGTTCGAATCCTTAAGCAGCCCCTGCGTATCACTGACGAATTTTTTCCAATCGGGCAAATTTTTACAATTTGGGAGCTTGTCCAAGCCTGCAAGGATGCCCCGCATCTCCTGGGCAAACAGCGGGTTATTGCCGCAGAAAGCCGCCAAATTCTCCGGCGTCCTGCTATCAATATATTTTTTCCGATAGGGCGAGCTCATGTTAATTGCAGTAATGAGCCTTGCTTCGAGCGGCGCCATTTGCGTCTTACAGTCGGCGTTTTGAGCAAGCGCGTCTTGCGGAATCCCTGCGAGCGCAGCAACCAGGATAACGATGATTTTCAACATGACTTCTCCCTGCGCCCAACGGCTTGTCGACCTTAATGCAAGGTGGCAACTGTTCAAGATGGCAGCGCTCGCATTGTCTTGGAGTTACGCGTGAAAGACTGGGTCAGCTTCTGGGATTCCGATCATCCGATTTACGTGAATGCGCGACATTTCGACGTGCATTATCGGGCGATTGCGGAGGACATCATTCGTGTTCTGCCACACGCCGACGCGCGCGTGCTCGATCACGGATGCGGCGAGGCGCTGCACGCGGACAAAGTTGCCGCGAAATGTCATGGGCTTTTTCTCTGCGAAGCGGCGCCGACCGTTCGCGTGCGCGTCGCCGACCGATTCAAGGACGAGGCGAAAATCCGCGCCATCGGCCCCGGGGAGGTCGAACGGTTGCCGAGCGATTCGCTCGATCTCGTCGTCGCCAATTCCCTTCTTCAATATCTCAAGCGCGATCAGCTTGAAGCACTTCTCGCCACCTGGCGTCGCATCTTGAAGCCCGGTGGGAAGCTCGTGATCGCGGACGTGATCGGACCCAATCAGAGCGCGATCGCCGACGCCGTAGCGCTGCTGCACTTTGCTGCCTCCAATGGATTCTTGATCGCCGCCTTTTTCGGCCTGGTGCGAACGGTGTTTTCGGATTACGGAAAATTGCGCACCCAGCTTGGCATCGCGCAATATTCGGAGGACGAAATGCTAAAAATTCTCCGGGAGGCGGGGTACGCGGCGAAACGCTTGCCGCAAAACTTTGGTCACAATCAGCAACGCATGGCGTTCGAAGCAGTGAAACAACCATGAAGAGAAATCAAAAACCCCATCCGCTTTCCATTGTTCCGAAAGGGCGCCTCGATGCGCTCACCGACGGCTTGTTTGCCATCACAATGACGCTGCTCGTGATCGAGATCAAACTGCCGGAGCATTTTCACCCGAAAGATGCCCAGGAACTGACGCATGCGATTCTCGAACTCGTCCGTAGCGGGATCGCGTTCTTCATCAGCTTTTTCGTACTCGGCGTTCGATGGCTTGGAATCGCGCGGCTGATGCACGGCGTGGAACATATCAGCCGTTCGTTCGCTCGGTGGTCTCTCCTTCACCTGTTTCTGACCGCGTGCATTCCGTTCTCTACCATGTTGGTCGGCCGTTATACCGAGTTTCCGATTTCCATATGGATCTATGCGGCGAACATGTCCCTCGGGGGGCTCGTGGCGATGCGGCTCTATGTCGAGCCTACGCTTGGCAAAATCCCCTGGTACCAGAACGAAAATGCGAGGAGCTTGCTTTGGCTTCTCGCCGCAACAATCGTTTCAGTCGTGATTAGTTTCTTCAATCCGATGTACGCTACGCTCGCTTATATCCTGACGTTACCCACCATCCGTCCCGTGAAATCGCAGAAAGCCTGAATCCGCGACAGGAAACGCCCGGATTCGTTGCTTCCCCGGCGCACGAATCTCCGCTAGAACCTCGGCGCCGCAGCGGGCGTTAGATCAAAAACTACGTAGGTTCGAAGGACGCGCGCTCGCGCGCCCTTTTTTTATGTGCCGCAACCAGGTCCAATGCCCAAACGCACCGACATAAAGACCATCATGATCGTCGGCGCCGGCCCGATCGTCATCGGTCAGGCTTGCGAATTCGATTATTCCGGCACACAGGCCTGCAAGACCCTGAAGGATGAGGGCTATCGCATCGTGCTGGTGAATTCGAACCCAGCAACGATCATGACTGACCCGGAGCTTGCCGACGCTACCTATATCGAACCGATCACGCCAGAAATCGTCGCGAAGATCATTGAGAAGGAGCGGAACGTGCTGCCCGGCGGCTTCGCGTTGTTGCCGACCATGGGCGGGCAGACCGCCCTCAACACGGCTCTTTCCCTGCGCAAGATGGGTGTGCTCGAAAAATTCAATGTCGAATTGATCGGCGCCACTGCGGAAGCCATCGACAAGGCCGAAGACCGCGAGCTGTTCCGCGACGCCATGAAAAAAATCGGCCTGGAGACGCCGCGCTCGCATCAGATCAAGACGCTCGTGCAAGCGCTTCAGGCGCTCGATGACATCGGTTTGCCGGCAATCATCCGGCCGAGCTTCACACTGGGCGGCACCGGCGGCGGCATTGCCTACAACAAGACCGAATTCATCGAGATCGTCGAACGCGGCATTGACGCTTCCCCCACCGGCGAGGTGCTGGTCGAGGAATCCGTATTAGGCTGGAAAGAATTCGAGATGGAGGTCGTGCGCGACAAAAAAGACAACTGCATCATCGTCTGCTCGATCGAGAACATCGATCCGATGGGTGTGCACACCGGCGACTCGATCACCGTCGCACCCGCGCTGACGCTGACCGACAAAGAATATCAGATCATGCGCGACGCTTCGATTGCGGTATTGCGCGAGATCGGCGTCGAAACCGGCGGCTCGAACGTGCAGTTCGCGGTCGACCCCAATACTGGCCGGCTTATCGTGATCGAGATGAATCCGCGCGTCTCGCGTTCATCCGCGCTTGCTTCGAAAGCCACCGGCTTCCCGATTGCGAAAGTCGCCGCACGCCTTGCGGTCGGCTACACTCTCGATGAGATTGCCAACGATATTACCGGCGGCGCGACACCGGCCTCATTCGAGCCGACGATCGACTATGTCGTCACCAAAATCCCGCGTTTCGCTTTCGAGAAATTTCCCGGCGCAGATCCGGTGCTGACGACCTCGATGAAATCCGTCGGCGAAGCCATGGCGATCGGCCGCACATTCCGCGAGAGCCTGCAAAAAGCTTTGCGCTCGCTGGAGACCGGGCTCGACGGCCTCGACGAAGTCACAATCGAAGGCATGGGACAGGGCGATGACAAAAACGCGATCCGTGCCGCGCTCAGCACACCGACGCCCGAGCGCTTATTGAAGGTGGCGCAAGCGATGCGCCTCGGCTTCCCCGACAACGAAATCTACGAGGCGTGTAAAATCGATCCGTGGTTCCTGGCGGAAATGAGAGCGCTCGTCTCGGTGGAGGCCGAGATCAAGGAAAAGGGCCTGCCGAAAACAGCCGGCGCCTTCCGCCGCCTGAAAGCTCAAGGATTTTCCGACGCACGGCTTGGCACCCTCACCGACAATAGCGAAGCGGAAGTAACCAAACTGCGCCGCGCGCTCGGGGTGAGGCCGATCTACAAGCGCATCGACACATGTGCTGCCGAATTCGCCTCGCCCACCGCTTATATGTACTCGACTTATGAGCCGTCATTCGCGGGCACGTTCGCCGACGAGGCACGGCCTTCCGACAGGAAAAAAGTCGCGATCCTGGGCGGTGGACCGAACCGCATCGGCCAGGGCATCGAATTCGATTACTGCTGCTGCCACGCCGCCTTCGCACTGAGGGACGCCGGCTTCGAAACCATCATGATCAATTGTAATCCGGAGACAGTGTCGACCGATTACGATACTTCGGACCGCCTCTATTTCGAACCGCTAACCGCGGAGGATGTTCTCGAAATTCTTTCGCGTGAGCAGGACAACGGAATTTTGCATGGCGTCATCGTGCAGTTTGGCGGCCAAACGCCGTTGAAGCTCGCCGATGCGATTGAAAAGACAAAAGTCACTATTCTCGGCACCTCCCCCGACATGATCGACCTCGCCGAGGACCGCGACCGCTTCAAGACGTTGCTCGACGACTTGAAACTGCGTCAGCCGGAGAACGGAATCGCCAAAAGCGCCGCCGAAGCGCGGCGCGTTGTGGAGAAGATCGGCTATCCGGTGGTGATCCGGCCGTCCTACGTACTCGGCGGCCGCGCTATGGAGATCGTCTACGACGCGGCGAGCCTTGAGCGCTACATGAAGGAAGCCGTGGTTGTGTCGGGCAAGAGCCCGGTACTGATCGACCGCTATCTTTCCGATGCGATTGAAGTCGACGTAGACGCGCTCTCCGACGGCAAGGACGTATTCATTTGCGGCATCATGGAGCACATCGAGGAAGCTGGCATTCATTCCGGTGACAGCGCCTGTTCGCTCCCTCCACACTCACTGAAGGGCGCCACCATCAAGGCGCTTGAGGAGCAAACCCGCGCACTCGCACTGGTGCTGAAGGTCGGCGGCCTGATGAACGTTCAATACGCGATCAAGAACGGCGATATTTATGTGTTGGAAGTGAACCCGCGCGCTTCCCGTACTGTGCCCTTCGTTGCAAAAACCATCGGCATTCCGGTTGCCAAAATCGCTGCCCGCGTCATGGCGGGGGAAAAGCTAGCAAGCTTTGGTTTGAGGCAGCAGAAGCTAAAGCACGTCGCGGTCAAAGAAGCCGTTTTCCCCTTCGCCCGCTTCGGCGAGAAGGTCGACACCGTTCTCGGCCCGGAGATGAAATCGACCGGCGAGGTCATGGGTCTCGATTTCGACTACTCGATCGCCTTTGCGAAAAGCCAGCTGGGCGGAGGTGCCGCGGTCCCGCGTTCGGGTACGGTTTTCGTATCGGTGAAAGAAACCGACCGGCGTCCCGCCATCGTCGAATCGGCGCGGCTGCTAAGCGAAGCAGGGTTCAAACTGATCGCCACCGCTGGAACGCAACGCTATCTCGCCGAGCATGGCCTGCCCGTGGAAAAGGTGAACAAGGTTCATGAGGGCCGGCCGCACATTGTCGATGCCATCAAAAATGGCCAGGTACAGTTGGTCTTCAACACTACCGAGGGTGCGCAAGCCCTTCAAGATTCACGATCTTTGCGCCGAGCCGCCCTCTTGCATAAAGTCCCGTATTACACCACCCTATCTGGAGCCGTCGCAGCGGCGCAGGGAATCAAGGCCTATTTAGGCGGAGATCTCGAAGTACGCGCTCTGCAAAGTTATTTCGGCGGACGGGCCTAACGAACAGTCCGGCCGGCCAGTTTAGCGATGGTATGTTCGTAATCAGTGCGGCGGTCGCAGCGAGCCGAGCGTTCGGGACGCGCGACAGCCGATTTTTGTGAGTCGACCGGGTCTCGGAGAGAACCATGGAAAAAATGCCGATGACCGCCTCGGGCTTTGCCGCTCTCGAGGCCGAATTGCGTCACCGCCAGGCGGTGGATCGCCCGCGCATCATTCAGCAGATCACCGAGGCCCGCGGCCACGGCGATCTTTCGGAAAATTCTGAGTATCATGCCGCAAAGGAACAGCAGTCGCTGAACGAAGGCCGCATCGCGGAGCTTGAGGACAAGATTTCCCGCGCGGAAGTGATCGACGTCTCGAAGCTCTCGGGCGATACCGTGACCTTCGGCGCGACTGTGACGCTTGTCGACGAAGACACTGACGAGAAGAAAGTCTGGCAGATCGTCGGCGAGACCGAAGCCGACGCCAAGGCGGGCCGTATTTCGATCAGTTCGCCGCTCGCGCGTGCGCTGATCGGCAAGAAAAAGGGTGCCTCGGTTGAGGTCAATGCCCCGAAAGGCGCCAAGGCTTACGAGGTGATGAAGGTCGAGTGGCGTTAAGCCCTCGACCTTCTGCCTGGACTAATTCGTTCGTCAGGATTGAGAAATTTCGAGCGGAACGCTCGCTTCGTCCTTGGAGCGCCCAAGCGCGAGCGCAGTACGGATACTGCGAATGTTGGGTGTGGCCGTTAACTCCGAGAGAAACACCTGAAACGCCGTCAGGTCGGTGGCAACGCACTTTAAAATAAAATCGACTTCGCCCGAAAGCATCCAGCACTCACGAACCAAAGGCCAATTCCGCACCTTTTCATTGAATGCGGCAAGGTCCGCCTCCGCCTGGCTCACCAGATGAACCATGGCGAATACCATGACCTCGTAGCCAAGGCGTTTTTCGTCGAGCAACGCCCGATAGCCGCGGATGATGCCTGCCTCTTCGAGCGCCCGCATCCGGCGCAAACAGGGTGGCGCGGAAATGCCCACCCGGCGCGAAAGCTCCACATTGGTGATGCGCCCGTCGCGCTGCAATTCGGCAAGGATCTTCCAGTCGATCGCGTCGAGTTGCTCGCGCATCCGAAGACCCCTCGGGTCAGCCCGGGACGGGCTCCGGGACGTGTAAAGCCCGGGGCTAGCCGGCGCAAGCTTGGCTCTAGTGCTTTGGTCCATCTGTGAATTTCGCTCCGGAAACCTGTGGAAACGTGAATGCGTTTTGCAGGCGAGGCATGAACACGCCATATAGGGGTGCGGCCGTGACGATTCCACAGCTGCACGCAAGGGGCGACTTTTCCATGGCGAACGAACACGTCCGCGTCGCGATCATCGGCTCAGGGCCCGCCGGCTATACGGCGGCAATCTATGCTGCACGTGCAATGCTGGCGCCTGTTCTGATCCAGGGCACCCAGCCCGGCGGCCAGATGACCATTACGACAGATGTGGAAAACTACCCCGGCTTCGCCAAGGTCATTCAGGGTCCGTGGCTTATGGAGGAAATGCGTGCCCAGGCGGCGGAAGTCGGCACACGCATTTTCACGGACACGGTAACCGACCTCGACATCACCCAACGGCCCTTCAAACTGACGTTGGAAGGCGGCGACATTTTTCTAGCCGATGCCGTGATTCTGGCGACGGGCGCGCAGGCGCGCTGGCTTGAGCTTCCGTCCGAACAGAAATTCCGCGGCTTCGGTGTCTCGGCCTGCGCCACCTGCGACGGCTTTTTCTTCCGTAAGAAGGAAGTGCTGGTCGTCGGCGGCGGCAATACCGCCGTCGAGGAGGCGCTATTCCTCACAAATTTCGCGTCCAAGGTCACGATGATTCATCGCCGCGACTCATTCCGCGCCGAAAAAATCCTGCAGGATCGCCTGTTCAAGAATCCGAAGGTCGAGGTGATCTGGGATTCCGCGCTGGCAGAAGTCGTCGGCGCTTCGGATCCATTGAAGGTGACGCACGCGAAAATCAAAAATGTGAAGACCGGCGCGATCACAGAAAAGACGGTTGATGGGGTGTTCATTGCGATCGGCCACAAGCCTGCGACCGAACTGGTCGAGGGGAAGGTCAAGATGAAGCCGTCGGGCTATGTCTGGACCGCACCCAATTCCACGGCGACGTCGGTGCCGGGCCTGTTCGCTGCCGGCGACATCGCGGACGATATATTCCGCCAAGCCGTTACTGCCGCGGGGCTCGGTTGCATGGCTGCGCTCGAAGCCGAACGATTCCTCTCCGCGGAAGAAAACCGCCGGGCCGCGGCCGAGTAACCGATGGATTGGGAAAAGCTCAAGATCTTCCACGTCGTAGCCGAAGCAGGGAGTTTTACCCACGCAGGCGAGTCGCTTGGGCTTTCGCAATCCGCGGTCAGCCGGCAAATTTCCGCGCTGGAGCAGGAATTGAAGGTTCCGCTGTTTCATCGTCACGCGCGCGGACTGATCCTCACCGAACAGGGCGAAGTCCTATTCCACACTGCGCACGAAGTGTTCATGAAGCTAGAGGCGACGCGCGCCCGGCTCACCGACAGCCGCGATAAACCCAATGGAGAATTGAAAGTAACCACCGCGGTCGGTTTTGGCAGCTTCTGGCTCGCGCCGCGCATCGGCGAGTTTCTTGAACTCTATCCCGACATCGGCATCAGGCTGGTGCTTTCCGACGAAGAACTCGATCTCGCCATGCGTGAAGCGGATGTGGCTATTCGTCTCAGGCAACCGGTGCAATCGGACCTGGTAATGCGGAAACTATTTACGATTCATTTCCATGCCTATGCGTCGCCTACCTACCTCAAGCGCCATGGCCATCCCCGCTCGCCGGAAGAACTCGACGGCCATCGTTTGCTCACTCTGGGAGGCCCGGTACCAGCATACTATCAGGGTCTGAATTGGCTCGCGGAAGCAGGACGAGGCAGTAACGGACCGCGCCATGTTGCTTTCACCATCAATAACGCAATGGGGTTGCGCATTGCGGTAGAGAACGGCGCCGGAATTGCCACGCTGCCGGACTATATCGCCGACGGAACAGGGCTCGTGCAGCTCTTCTCCGACCGCGACGCGCCAACGCTCGACGCATACTTCGTCTATCCCGAAGAAATGCGCACGCTCGCCCGGCTACAGGTGTTCAGAGACTTCCTAATCGCCAAGGCGGCGCGCTGGAATTTTTGAGCGTTGCATCTCCCGCATGTCGGCCATGCGACGATCTGCATTGCCTGCAATGCTTTCCGGCCGCATCGTAAGGCATACACGAAGTCCGCCTCGCCATCCGACGCGGGACTTCTTTTGCGATACCCGCCACTTTAGTGACGGGACTCGCCGGGTTCCCTCCCCCCATCCCCCGGAACCCGGCGAGTTTTTTCTTGCCGGTTTCCGGTCGGGGAATCGACTTCAAACAAACAGCCGCTCGTTTTCGAGGCCCTTGTAGAGGCCGGCGACCTGCTCACCATAGCCATTGTACAGAAGCGTCGGCCGCCGGTTGCCTGTGCCGATGTCCTGCTCTGTCGCTTGACTCCAGCGCGGATGCGAAACGTCAGGATTCACATTCGCCCAAAATCCGTATTCCCTCGACTGCAACACTTCCCAGGTGCCCTTCGGGCGCTTGTCGGTGAACGTGAAGCGCACAATCGATTTCACGCTCTTAAATCCATATTTCCACGGAGTCATCAGCCTGATCGGGGCGCCGTGCTGCTTCACGCCGGGTTTTCCGTAAATGCCGGTGACCATAAAGGTGAGTTCGTTGTTCGCCTCGGCCATCGTCAATCCCTCAACGTAAGGCCAGGGAAAAATTGGCAGCCGCTGCGCGGGCGCCATCGAACTGTCGTTGAAGGTTTCCATGCGGACATATTTCGCCGACGACAGCGGCTTCGCGTAAGCGACGAGGTTCGACATCGCGAAACCGGTCCACGGCACGGCCATCGACCACGCCTCAACGCAACGCATGCGGTAGAGCCGCTCCTCGATCGGCATGGCGCGAATTAAATCGTCGATGCCGACGGTCATCTCCTTTTCGACCATGCCGTCGAATTTCACGGTCCATGGCCGCACCTTTAGCGCCTGTGCGCGCGAAGCGATGTATTTGTCGGTGCCGTATTCGTAGAAATTATTGTAGTAGCTCGCCTTGTTTTCCGGAGTGATCTCACGATCGAGCACGTATTTTTCATTTCGTTTTGCGGGATAAAGATCGCCAGTTGGATCGGTCTCCGCGCGCGCGGTCATTGGCGCCGCCATCAAGGCCGCAAGCGTCGCTGCCCCGCCCAGTAACGCGCGACGGCTCATATAGATTTGCTCGGGCGTCGCCTGCGATTCCGGGATTTCCCAGCTGCGGCGGTGGATGATGTTCATCGATTCCTCCCAATAGGCTCATTGGGGCTACACCCGGTCGCACCTCACCAACAAGTCACAATCTCGCGTGCCGGCCTTTGTGTACTTGGGGCGCATCGCTAATATTTGGAAACACCCGAAGATTCGGGCGTTCGGGGAGAATTCGTGGAGCCAACGTTAAAAATCCCTCTCGGCCAACGGCCCGACCTCGTCGATATGGCCGGCCCCGCATACGATCTCGTTTCGCCGAAGCCCGCGCAAAAGACCCTGCTGATTTGTTCCGCCCCGCGCACGGGAAGTTACGAGCTATGCCGTTTTCTGATCGCCGCGGGGATCGGTATCCCGCACGAATATTTTCATCCGCAATTCGCAACAGACATTGCGAAGCGCTTCGGCCTATCCGGCAATCCGCTCGCGGGTGAAAATATCAGCCCTTACATCGACGCCCTGCGCAGCCACCGATCGCAAAACGGCGTGCTTGCGATCAATATGCAGTATTGGCAGTTTTCCGGCCATTTGATGAACGCGCCCGGCGCCGCGCTATTCAAGAAGGCCCTCGTCGTGCATCTGTTTCGTCCTGATATCGTGAACCAGGTGACGTCGTGGCGCGTCGCCATGAACACTGGCATCTGGGATTTTTCGCCGCGCCGTACTTCCGAGCCTCGCCAGTATCCGCCCGAGCTGGAAAAACGTGTGGAGCAGTATCAAAACGACCTCAAATTCGTTGCGGGCGAGGATATGGGCTTCCGCGAGTTGTTCGCGCTCGCAGGCATTCGCCCGTATTTCATCACGATGGAAGATTTCTTTCGGGCGCCACAGCAGACAATCGAACATATCGCAAAAGAACTCGGCGTTTCCGTCAACACAGAAGCAATGAACGCCGCGATTGCTGTGGGCAAGCCATACGCCAGGAATGAAGTCGCTTACCAACTCGCAACAATCGGACTCGATGACCCGCTTCGCAGAAAGGCATTTCTGCTGGAATGAGCGGACTGAACTCCGAGCCGCGAGATCATTCCGCCGCTTTTCGCGCCGCTACCACCTGATCGGCCTGTTTGCCGGTCAACTCCTGCAAATGATCGAACTTGAACGAAAGCCCGCCGACGCCCGCCGTCGCCGAACGAATTTCGACGATCAAATCGCCGATTTCCGACTCCGGCAACATCGCTTTCACCACGTCCCAGCCATCCCAGCCTTCGCGTGCCTCGAAGCCGAGGATTTGCCCATGTCGCTGCGACAGGATCGCATTGATCTTCGCTGTCGCGTCCGTCGGGCACACGATCTCGACCACGTGAATCGGTTGCAACAACACCGGCTGGCATTGCGGCATGCCCTCGCTCATTGCGAGACGGCCGGCGAGCTGAAACGCCATGTCGGACGAATCGACATCGTGGTACGAGCCGTCAGTAAGCGTGACGGCGACGTCCACTACTGGAAAGCCAAGCGGGCCGGATTTCAGGTAACCCTTCACGCCC
>Ga0105249_10003561_pt1 | contig 13474 bp, 10 predicted proteins | sample KBSS44metaG_FD_81522 | JGI IMG/M metagenome (GOLD analysis project Ga0105249, IMG submission 81522) | Switchgrass rhizosphere microbial communities from Kellogg Biological Station, Michigan, USA - KBS S4-4 metaG | ecosystem: Host-associated > Plants > Roots > Rhizosphere > Soil | place... | reverse complement strand
GTGCCCGAGACTGGAATCGAACCAGCACATCCTTGCGAACGGCAGATTTTGAGTCTGCTGCGTCTACCAATTCCGCCACCCGGGCTAAGGGGCTGCAATATTACGACATCCCGTTTAATTGCTGTTGAATGCGATAGAGATATTTTTTCTTGTAATAATATTCTTTTACTTGCAACAGTTCTTTTTCGGTAGTAACACCGTCCTTATAATGCTCCACAGTTTCTTTAACAGGTTCATAGATCTCAGACTGCAAATTGTTGATCGCAGACTGTAAATTTAGCTTTAATTCAGGATCATCTTCGGCATCCATTAATTTTTCGTTTATTTCTAACACTTCCATTAGGAAATCAGGTGGTAATTGATATTTTTCCTCTTCCTGGAGCAACTCTTTTAATTGTAATACATATTTGATAGTATCATCGGGGTTTTGAAAAGTTTTAAAGGCTTTGTTGAGATTGGCCGTTATTTCCAATGCCTGGTGCTGTTCTGATGGAGTTGTATTTGCATAAAAATCAGGATGAAATTTTCTGCTGAGCTCAAAAAATTTTTTTGGTAACTCGTTTTTGTCGACTTTCAATTGAATGGGGATCCCAAATATTTCAAAGTAGTTCATTGTTTTGCTTAATAGTAGTACAGGCTTTCAATGGAGCGTCGCAACTAAAGCTCAATCAAGGCGCTGTCGCTGATACAATAATAATTAAATTCGTGAACGATTAAATAAAATCTAAAGCTCAAGGTTACAAATTTAGTTTCTTCGGTTACAATAAAAGAATAAAGCATGGATAATGGCAGCGAAGTAACTTCGAATAGATTGAATAAGGTGAGAAGGATCGTCCACTACAGTGTTACAGTAGTTGCCAGTGTGTTGCTGATCATTGTTTGCATTGTGGGGTATAATTTTTACCGGTTATCTTCTGACAGACTTTTTGCGGAGAATTATTCCGCTTATGAATTGACTACCTCTCATGGCGAAAATGATAGCACTGAATCAAAAATTGAGAAAGCTTATCGTGAAAAGAATTATGGCGAGGTAATAAAGCTAAATACCAATTCTGTTTTATCAATAAAAGATGTTTTTCTGACCGGCATGTCTTATTTGGAAGCAAATGACCTTTCAAAGGCCATCAGCAATTTCCAGGTGGTGCTTGCTGATGTGAAGGATGATAAAAACTCTATGCTGAAAGATGGGGCTGAGTATTATTTGGCGCTGACTTATTTAAAGAACAATGATTATGACCAAGCGATCGAGTTAATGAATACAATACGTGAAAATTCATCTCACATGTATAAAAACAAGTTCAGCCGTAAGTATATTAATAAGGTTAAACGATTGAAGTGGAGATAAGTTCATCCAGCAGAGGTAACACATAAAAAAAGCCCGTCAAAATTGACGGACTTTCTATTTTATTGAAAAGTTAGTGGTATCTATTTCACCGGCGACTGAAAGCTGGTACTAACAACCGGGAAATGTCTCGTGGATGCATTATTCTTTTTTAGTTGCTCGTCAAGACTTTCGGCAACGGCACGCAAATTTCTTCCATCGCTTTCATCATAATCATTCATGGCAAGAGCATCCGCTTCACGCATTGCAGCTGTAGGATCGTCGAGGTACAAATATATTTTAGCCAGGTTATAATAACTGGCATAGCGAAGCTTCCTGGCTTCTTTATCGGTACCTGAATAAATAGTTTTTACTTTGTCGTAATAATCAATAACTGGTTTCAACTTTTCTTTCACTTTATCGAGTGGTTCATCGGGGCTCATTAATACAATGGCATTTTTAAAATTATTCCAGGCTTTTTGTTGTTCGCCATATTCAGGATGTTTTTTATTATTCAATACCCAGAAAATATCATTTACTTTTTGGATTGAATAACCATAGGTTGTATTTAAATAATTATTCAGATTACTCACAGCGCCATTTACTAATTGTTTGGCAATGTTTGATTTTGTCTCTAATGCTTTATTGTTGAAATTATTGGCAGCGTCAACCGGGTTTGAAAATTCAGGCGTGTTGTATGTTCTTTTATTTTCTCTCTCAAACAAAATATAATTACTCGTCACTGTATTTCCCTTGTAATCATAAATGGTAGCTCTTGCACTGAACGAATAGGTCATCTCTGTTGAAAAGAATGATTTACGTATCTCAACATTATTTTTGTCTTTTGTTACCTGGACTCTTTCTTTGGTTTCTGTTTTTTCGATTACAATATCATCAAGCATGGCAAGAATAGTAATATGGCCGGTGCCGCTTACTTTTTTTAATCCTTCAATATTAATCAGGTTTTCAAGATTGCCTGCAGAATAGCCTAATCCCAACGATGGCGATGCTTCAATGCGAACATTATATGTTTTATACTCAGTAGGCAAAGGCTCATTAGGAAAATTCCGGTATGAAGCTGTAAAGTTGAATCTATCAAGATCGACCCGCTGTGCAAATGCCGAAGCAAAAAATAGCGAAGTACATAGGATAAGTACAAGTTTTTTCATGAGAATTGGATTTTGGCTTACAAATTGTTGTAACAGTGAAATAACGTTTCCCGAACTTAAAAATTGCTTTTCACGGCAATTATTAAGACTGTAATGCGAAGTCTTTGAAATCGGAGAAACCTCGGGAGCAAATAAGTAGCTATTAAAGTATTATATCAATCTTTAAAAATTTTACGAGGATAAATTAAATAATACTATATCCTCTAAATAGTAGCATGTATCCGCACCCTTCATTCCATACTTAAGCCTTGTCCTTCCTTATCGCCTTATCTTTTTTTATTTATATCCTTATTGAAAAACTGTGAATTCTAAACTTAAAAATTTACGGTATGAAAAAATTTTGCCCAACAGCCAAGCTTGTCACCATTTCATTTTTCACCATTATTCATTTGTCAGTTAGCGCCACAGTTTTCCCGATCAATGTAACCTTTAGTGGGTTGCAGGAAACACCGGCTAATGCTTCTGCCGGGACGGGAACTTTTGTTGGCACTTACAATGATGCCACTGACAGTTTGATCTACACGGTAACCTTTGGCGGGCTATCTGCAAATGTTATTGCTGCCCATTTTCATGCAGCACCTCCGGGTATTAAAGCGGGTGTGCTCATAGGTCCAGGCGGTTTTCCAACAGGAGTACTAAGCGGAAGTTTTACTGATACATTAGTGTTAACTGCTGGCCAGGAAGACAGCCTGAAACGTGGTCTTTTTTATTTTAATATTCATACCACTGCCTTTCCTGATGGCGAAATAAGAGCACAGATCTTTTTGCAAAATTCATCTTTCCTTGTTCCAGATATATTTTGTCCTGCAGATACTAATGTAAATGCTGATGCGGGACTTTGTTCAGCTTCAATAGCTTTTAATGCAGGTGCTCATGTAGGTTCGCCTGCACCTTTATTTTATTACAGAATTGGAAATACAGCTATCACTTCTCCTCATGTATTTCCGGTAGGTACAACTACCGTTATTGCTATTGCACTTAATTCTGCTGGTTACGATTCTTGTTCATTTAAAGTAATAGTAAAGGATGCACAGTCGCCTATTATTACTTGTCCTGCAAACATTACCAGGGTAAATGATCCTGGTCAGTGCGGTGCTGTAGTTAATTATACAGTTACAGCAACTGATAATTGCACTGCGGTTACGATTACTGTTCAGCCTGCATCCGGAAGCTTTTTCCCTGTAGGAGTTACCACGGTTAATGCAAAAGCAACTGATGCTGCAGGAAATACAGCTACTTGTTCATTTACTGTAACGGTAAACGATGTAGAGCCCCCAGTTATTCATGATCTTCTTGTTACCCCTCCGGTACTTTGGCCACCTAATCATAATATGAAAAATGTGAATGTAGATTACACAAGTACAGATAATTGCCCGGGACCGATAACTTGTCATATAGCTGTAACAAGCGATGAACCGGAAAATGGAACAGGCGATGGCGATACTGCCCCCGATTGGGAATTGACAGATGATCATCATATAAAACTTCGTGCAGAAAGAGCTGGCAATGGTGATGGAAGGGTTTATACACTTACAATAACATGTACTGATCAGTATGGTAACAGCTCAAGTGGAACAAAAACAGTATTAGTGCCAAAGAATATGTCAAAGAAAGATATCAGGCTCCTTGTTTTCCAATACTGGACGCAGGGGCATGGTCATGGAAATGGACACAGAACCGATGCTGGATCTGCATCGGACAAAAATGCCGTGATCATGAACGAAGAAGATCCTGAAACGAGCACATTGGTTCGTGCATATCCAAACCCAAGTACTAGTTACTTTACATTAAATATTCAGACAGGAAATAATAGGGAAAAAATTTCTGTAAGATTGATTGATGTGGCAGGAAGAGTAATGGAAACCAGGAGCAATCTTTCCGGAAGCCAGGTTGTAATGATTGGTAATAACCTCGCTGCAGGACTTTACATTGCAGAGATAAGGCAGGGGAATTCAACAAGGCAAATCAAGCTATTGAAACAGTAATTATAATTTGAGTGACACTACTTAAAGGCAGTGAGATTTCACTGCCTTTTTTCATTGGTAAATGACCACGTATAACTTCAGCTGTTTATTCTTGGTGTTCTTACCAGCACTAAATAAATGATCAGATCGTTTTATATTGATAAAATACAATTATTATGATCACGAATTCTGTTTCGGAAGTTGAAAAAATCATTCAGGATTATATTGAGCAGAAACAAAAATCGCATTATTATCATAAGAGAAAGAATGATGCGGAAAAAGAATATAATAAACTGCTCGTTAGTTGCGGAGGAGAAGAAAAGAATTTTTCATTAGAAGAGGCAAACAAAATTTACCAGGCATTCAAAGAAATGCAGGTCAACGAAGAACATTTAAAAATTGCTGAAGATAAATTCAATGAAGCCGATGAAAAACTAAAAGAGTTAGGTAATATTCTTTTCCATGCATCAATAACGGCTGATATAATTATACCGCCAATAAATGGAGAAGGGATTATCTCAAAACAGGTAACAGTGAGCTTCCCAAATGGACAGGCATTAGTTATTCAATAAAAAAAACGTCTCGCCTAAGGCGAGACGGATGTAAAAAAACAGAAACGAAGTTCATTACTGGACTACCAATTTATTTGTAAACGAAACATTATTATTCACACCATTTATTTTTAATAAATAATTTCCCCCGCTAACAGATCTTGGTATTCTTACTTCTTCAATATGCCTACTGCTGTTGACATTAATTTCTTTTGACTGGATCAATTTCCCTGTAATGTCTATCAACTCTACACTGTATTTACCAGCTGGTTGATCCGCGAATGTAACTTTTACAAGCCCGGTTGTTACTGGGTTTGGATAAACTGAAATACCATTGTTAATGATCGCATTCTGTAATGGAGGTTTTTTAGTTAGATCTTCTGTTATTTGTTGTTTTGCTTCTTCGGCATTTTTTCTATCTTTTTTCTTTTTTGCAAAAGCCAGCCTTTCATTCGCCAGGTCAGATGCATTGAATACTGATGCAGTAGTAGAAACTTTTTCCGCCAGCATAGTTGTAAGGTCAAATCTATAATAGCCAATTGCGGATTCAGAGCTTGCAACAATTACATTACTTCCTTCTTCTACCATGGCACCGTTTGTTGAAAAGCCGTCGGGTAATCCTTTGATGGTTCCCTGGTAAACAGCCACTTTGGTTTCAATAGATATTTTGAAAACATTTCTGTTTGCTGTCAGCAGGTATAAATTTCCAGAGGCATCGGCGACCATATCACCACCATAACCTTTGCGGTTATGTACAGAATAATTTGCATTGTTTGCATCATCTGATAAAGCACCAAGATCGGTGATCACCGGATTTTTTCCAGTTGAAAAACGAATAAGATGATTGCCATCATTGGTTAATGCATATCCATTTTCATCTGATGCTATTACCATGCGGCATATTTGGTTAGCACCATCGCCAGGGCCACTTACAGTTCCGAATGGCTCGTTTTCGAAATAGTAGATCTTATTTGACTTCAGGTCAATATAGCGAAGCTGGTTAAAGCCCATTGGAGTATAATAAAGCCGCTCATGTTTTTTATCATAAGCCATCGCTGCGGAGTTTGTGGCAAATGGTTTGTCATATTGGTTACTGTTATTATTTACAACAACCGTTTTTACTCTTACATTGCTTCCGTTTGCAGCAGCAAGTTCCTGGTCAAGGTTCACAATTTTTTTGACGGGTGCTTTTGCAACAGTCACATCCTTTTTAACAACGGGATTACCTGTTCTTGCATTCAAAGCTTCTTTTTCCTGTTTGCTTTGATAAATCGATCTTATTTCTTCGCCAGTGGTAATATTTACAAGACGAACTTCTTTCCAACTTCTGCCTCCTTTTTCAACAGCAGTTATGGCATATCCTGTTAATGGTTGTTCTGCCTTTTTTCTTTTTTGTGCGAATGACCCTGTAATGAAAGAGGTCATTATAAGCAGTAGTAAAGTTTTTTTCATAATCGTTAGGTTTTGTACCATTAATCTACGATATTTTTCGTTGAACAAAAAAAATTATTGATGAACAGCTTATTTATTATATGAATGGGGATAGCTAAACTGTATCAAACTTCAGACTCACAGCAATAATTGTAAATTCACAACATGCAAGCACTCACATTTGGAGGGATGGAAGAGATCATTTATCAATCCGTTTCTGAACCACAGATATTAGAATCAACAGATGCAATTGTCCAGATCATATTGTCGGGTATTTGTGGTTCTGATCTTCATGTATACCATGGGAGAGAAACTGGAATTGATGAAGGTACAGTCATGGGGCATGAATTTGTGGGAACAGTTATAGAAACAGGAAATGCTGTAAAGAAATTCCATAAAGGGTCAAGAGTGTTAAGTCCTTTTACCACATCATGCGGGACATGTTTTTATTGCCGTATAGGATTGACATGTCGTTGTGAAAAGGGGAATCTTTTTGGTTGGGTACAAAGTGGTCATGGTCTGCAAGGGGCGCAGGCTCAATATATCCGGGTGCCAATGGCCGATACTACACTCGTTTCATTGAGTAATGATATAAGTGAGGAAAAAGGTTTGCTACTCGGTGATATTTTTTCCACCGGTTATTTCTGTGCGGAAAATGCCGGAGTAAATAGCAAAGGAACATATGTGATCATCGGTTGCGGCCCGGTTGGCTTAATGACGATCCTGGCCGCGAAAGATATTGGCGCTGAAAACTTATTTGCTCTTGATCATTCAAATGAGCGTTTGCAAATGGCGAAAGAATTTGGAGCCATGCCATTAAATCCATTAGTCGCCGATGCAAGATCAACGATCCATAATGCTACTAATGGCCGCGGAGCAGATGCGGTAATGGAAGTGGTAGGTAGTCCGGATGCACTTCGCCTTGCGATCGATTTATTGAGACCTGGTGGAACTATCTCATCGGTCGGTGTTCATACAGCAAAGCATTTTTCTTTTTCACCGGGTGAAGCGTATGATAAAAATCTGGTGTATAAGATCGGCCGATGCCCCGCACATTATTATGCTGAGAAATTGTTGAGGGAACAAGTCATTCAACGAAACCCTGTGGAAAAGATCATCACACATCATTTTAGTTTAACTGATGGCGCAAAAGCCTATGAGGTATTTGACAAAAAAATGGATAACTGTATTAAAGCAGTGTTGCATCCATAGTCAATTAGTTTGTTTTCGCTTATCAATCTATCCTTTTTGTTTTTATACTGTCCCATCATTCTTTTTTTGGGAAATGAAGAAGGATCTAATTTTTATAAAGAATCTGAACAATCTACTTGGAAACGCGGAGGGGAATACACCATTTATGTTGGTATGATGATGAAATAAATCAAGATTTTATCCGCCCATCTATTTCACGTTTATCAAGACATCAAAATCACCTAACTTTCGCATCTTAAAAAAATAATGCACATGAGAAAATCATTTTTATTTATCCTGTCTTTTGTTTTAAGCCTGCAATTAATAAATGCGCAGGAAGAAAAAGTAGACATGGATATGATGAACAAGATCCGCAAAGAAGGGCTTGAAAATTCCAAAGTAATGGAGATCGCAATGTACCTGACTGATGTAAGCGGCCCGAGACTTACTGCATCTCCAGGTTACATGCGTGCTGCTACCTGGGCAAAAAATAAATTAACTGAATGGGGTTTGTCAAATTCTAATCTTGAACCATGGGGCGAATTTGGCAAAGGTTGGGAACAAACAAAATGCTATGTGGCAATGACAGCGCCTTATTATGTACCATTGATCGCTATGCCCCGGGCATGGACAGGAAGTACGCCAGGAAAAAAATCAATGAAAGCCGAAGTTGTTTTAATAAAAGCAAAAGACACTGTTGAGTTAATGAAATATGCAGGAACATTAAAGGGAAAAATCGTAATGACATGGTCTTCTGCAAAACTTACTCCTTCTTTTACAGCCGACGGAAATCGTTTTGCTGATACATCTTTGGAGAAAATGGCAGCAGCCGAAATGCGTCAACCACAACAAGGCGGCGGTCAGCGGAATCAGGGAAATAATCCACAGGTAAATCAATTTATGCTGCAAAGAAGAATGAACGAAATGATCAATAAAGAAAAACCTGCACTCGTCTTAACAATGTCAGCAAATGGCAATGATGGAACAATTTTCGTAAGCAGTGGCGGACAATATGCTAAAGACGCAGAAGTTGCACCGGCAAGCGTTGTGCTTTCTTCTGATGATTATTTAAGAATTCAACGATTGATAGAATCAGGAGTGCCGGTAAGTATTGAAGCAGAAGTAAAAACAAAATTTTATAACGATGATCTGAAGGGGTATAATGTTGTTGCTGAAATTCCAGGTACTGATCCTTCGTTGAAAGAAGAACTTGTAATGTTAGGCGGACATCTTGATAGCTGGCACGCTGCTACGGGAGCTACAGATAATGCTGCAGGTTGTTCGGTAATGCTGGAAGCAGTAAGGATATTAAAAACGATCGGCTATCAGCCCCGTCGTACTATTCGTATTGCTTTATGGAGTGGGGAAGAAGAAGGGTTGCATGGCAGTCGCAATTATGTAAAAAATCATTTTGCTGATACCGCAAAAACATCAACAACCCAAAACAACGCAAAAGTTTCTGCGTATTATAATTTAGATAATGGCACAGGGAAGATCCGTGGCGTTTATTTACAGGGAAATAAAGATGCAGGTCCCATTTTTACAAAATGGCTCGAACCATTTAAAGATCTCGGAGCAAGTACAATGACAATAAGTAATACTGGCGGTACGGATCATCTTGCATTTGATGGTGTAGGTATTCCTGGATTCCAATTCATACAAGACCAGATCGAATACAATACAAGGACACATCACACTAATATGGATACTTACGATCATCTTGTACCTGATGATCTGAAACAGGCTGCTACTATTGTTGCAGCATTTGTTTATAACACTGCACAAAGAGATCAGAAGATACCAAGAAAGCCCATGCCACAAGCACAAACGCAGAACCGGGCATTTTAATAATTCATTAATAAGTAATTTATGGAAGTGAGAAATTTTCTTCTCACTTTTTTATTTCAATAGAATTAAGAGAGGATTTTACTGAGTGCTGCGGGGATCCTCATAAATAAACCTCACCTGGGCACTTTTCTTTTCGGTTGAGGTAAGATAGAGTTGATATCGTTTATTCCCCGCGGTAATAATTAGCAATGCTGTATTTGGAGGAATATCACCAAGATTTTCTGCTACCATAGTTACTTCCTGTTCCCTGTTAATCAAATCAACTTTTATTTCAAGTGTAATTGGTTTTGAAGTAAGTTTTTGATTAGATGCAAGTGGCTTGTTGTTTAATAAAACTGTTATGATATCACCATCTACCTGTGCATTATCATAAAAATCCAAACGTATTGTACCGGTATCAACTTTGATTTCTTTGATATGCTCAAAATCGGATTCTGCCACTCTTGATAAAGTGATCTTCCCGGCCGGGCAACTTGCATAATTATTCATAGTAACACCACCCCAATCACCTGTAAGCACTTCTTTATTATCCTGCTTTTCGTAAACGAGATTGTATTGTTTAATACAAGGAATACAATCAGGCGGCACATGAAACGTCAACACTTTAAGCTCATTTATATTAAGCGATTTGTTTGAAGAGTTATAACTACCTCCAAAATCTTCTTTTACATAGTTTGTGACATCGGAATAATGATAAGAAACGCCATTGATCTTTCCATTTTCTGTTTTTATATTCAATTCGATATTATAAACACGAAAACAACCACCGGGACCTTGCGTCAAAGTACCCCGCCACACACCATTCAGATTTTGTGCAGTTGAACTAATGGAAATGATAAAAATAGTTAACAGGAACGAGGCGGCTCTCATTGCGGGTAAACTTAAATGAAATTCTTTATTTGGTTGAAATGATTTACGGGAGTGGTATTGGAACGCCAGGTTTTACATATTTAAATCTGACCATCGCATTCTTTTGTTCTGTTGAAGTTATTCTTACTTCAAAGCGTTGGTCACCGGCTGTCACGATCATAAGTGAAGTATTTGGCGGGATGCGACCCATATTTTCTGCTACCATGATCAATTCATGATCCGGGTTTGACTCATCCATTTTTAAATTAACAGTTATCGCGGCTGCCGACAATCTTTTATTTGATAATATTAATTTACTATCGAGATAAACGGAAATGGTGTCATCATCTATTTCTCCATTATCATACAACTTTACAGTAACGTTTTCGGAATTGATCATTAGTGTTTGTACAAGACTATTCTCTCTTTTTTTCAGGATATTCGGTGTTTTATTGTTCGATCTTATTGTAAGATCTTTTTTGTCTTCTGGCTGTATCGGATTTACCTCGACTTTTACTGAATCGGTTTTTGGTTTTACCAAAACCGTATTCTTATTTGTATTGGTGGAATTGTTTTTATTCGGATTAGTAACCGGTGGTTTTGTAGTAGTCTTCGTTGTTGAGTTATTTGTAGTCGGATTCGTTTTTACCAACGGAGGATTATTATTTACAGGGGTATTCTTTTTTCTTAAAAAGGGCTCAACATAAAAATCTGATGTGATAACTTTTCTTAAGATCATTTTACCGCCCCCACAATCATCTCCTCTTCTTGATCCACGTAGCGAATCTGTTTTCTCGATAACGCTGCTAAATGTTCCTTCCAAAAACTCTTCTTTACCTGATTTTGCATAAGTAAGAAGACATTTTTGAATACAGGCCGAACTAGAGAGAGACATTCTTACTTCTATTGTTTTTATTTCCTGTATCAATGCGTTGCCGGACGAATTTGAAAAATTACCAATCATGGTACATTTTCCATAGAAACGCTTGTCCTGGTAAGAATAAGTAACACCCGATAAAGTGTTGTTTGATTGTTCCATTTGTATTTCAAAACGGTATTGCTGGCCATCATCCGTAATAAAATATCCACGCCAAATGCCGGTTATGTCCTGGGCAGATGACAAAAAAGAGAAAGCCGGTAAAAAGGTGAAAACGGTGAGTACAAATCTTTTCATAATCCTTACTGTCACAATGTAAAGCTAACAAATAACATAATTTGTATAAATCTGTTATACAAACGATTTGTTAATAAAAACTCTGGTTCGACTTCGCTAAATTTGCAACCTCTTAAAAAGAACAATTTAATGATCAATATTACATTTCCTGATGGCGCAGTGCGGCAGTATGCTGAAGGCACAACTGCAATGGACATTGCAAAATCAATTTCAGAAGGATTAGCAAGAAAAGTTATTGCAGCCGGAGTCAATGGCCAGGTTTGGGATGCATCAAGGCAAATAAAGGAAGATGCGACCGTAAAACTTTATACATGGAATGACGCAGAAGGAAAAAATACTTTCTGGCATTCATCTGCCCACCTGATGGCGGAAGCGGTTGAAGGCATGTTTCCGGGAGTAAAGTTTTGGGTAGGGCCGCCGGTTGAAAATGGGTTTTACTATGATATGGATCTTGGCGATAAGAAAATAAGTGAAGAAGACCTGTCGGCAATTGAAAAAAAGATGAATGAACTGGCGAAGAAAAATAGCCAGTACATTAGAAAAGAAATACCGAAAGCCGACGCTGTAAAATATTTTACTGAAAAAGGGGATGAATACAAATTAGATCTGTTGCAAAATTTGAATGATGGTGAAATAACTTTTTATACGCAAGGAAATTTTACAGACCTCTGTCGCGGGCCGCATATCCCAAATACGAGTTTGATAAAAGCAATAAAGCTTACCAATATTGCCGGCGCCTATTGGAAAGGGGATGAAAAGAATAAACAGCTTACAAGGTTATACGGTGTAACATTCCCATCACAAAAAGAGTTGGATGAATACCTGGCATTACTCGAAGAAGCAAAAAAGAGGGATCACAGAAAGCTTGGTAAGGAATTAGGGATCTATACTATGGATGACGATGTAGGCCAGGGTCTGATAATGTGGATGCCGAATGGTACCGTGATAATTGAAGAATTGGAAAAACTTGCAAAAGAAACCGAAAATGATGCAGGGTATAAAAGAGTGGTGACTCCGCATATTGCTAAAGAAAGTATGTATCTCACCAGTGGTCATTTGCCATATTATGCAGATAGCATGTACCCGCCAATGGAATTGGAAGGGGAGAAATATTATCTCAAATCAATGAACTGTCCGCATCATCATAAGATCTATGCAGCTGAACCAAAAAGTTATCGTGACTTACCTTATCGTGTTGCAGAGTATGGAACTGTTTATAGATATGAGCAAAGCGGTGAGTTGTTTGGTTTAATGCGAGTTCGCTGCCTGCATATGAATGATGCACATATTTATTGCACCAAAGAACAGTTTGAAGAAGAATTCAGAGCGGTAAATGAGATGTACCTGAAGTATTTTAAAATATTTGGGATTGATAAATACGTGATGAGATTGTCATTGCATAGCGCAAATAAGCTTGGAAAGAAATATGTAAACGAACCGCAACTTTGGATAGAAACAGAGCAAATGGTAAGACAGGTGCTTATTAATTCCAAAATACCATTTGTTGAGGTGCAAGACGAAGCTGCATTTTACGGACCTAAAATTGATGTTCAGATATGGAGTGTGATCGGCCGGGAATTCACTTTGGCTACTAACCAGGTTGACTTCTCTCAGGGCCGCAGTTTTAAATTAGAATACACTACCCCTGACAATCAAACTGAAACTCCATTGATCATTCATCGGGCGCCTCTGGGAACCCATGAAAGGTTTATTGGTTTCTTGCTCGAGCATTATGCCGGAAAGCTACCAGTATGGCTGGCCCCGGTGCAGGTAAAAGTGCTGCCGATAAGTGATAAGTTTTTGGATTATGCAAAGAGTGTAGCAGGTAAACTGAAAAAATCAGATATTCGTGCCGAGGTTGACGACCGGAATGAAAAAATAGGAAAGAAGATTCGTGATACTGAACTAATGAGAGTACCTTATATGCTGGTGGTTGGTGAAAAGGAAATGAATGAAAATAAAGTAGCAGTAAGAAG
>Ga0105249_10003559_pt1 | contig 13478 bp, 6 predicted proteins | sample KBSS44metaG_FD_81522 | JGI IMG/M metagenome (GOLD analysis project Ga0105249, IMG submission 81522) | Switchgrass rhizosphere microbial communities from Kellogg Biological Station, Michigan, USA - KBS S4-4 metaG | ecosystem: Host-associated > Plants > Roots > Rhizosphere > Soil | place... | reverse complement strand
TCGCTCGGCCCGCGCCCGGCGCTGGTCGCGCTGGTCGCGCTCGGCATCGCCCCGCTGTTCATGTTCCTGGCCGCGTCGTTCTACACCCACACGGCCACGCTGATGTTCCTCGCGATCGCGTTCGCCGCGCTGGGCGCCTGGACGCGCCGCCCGCGCGATCGCTGGCTCGTGCTCGCCGGGATGGCGATCGGCTGCACGTTCCTGACCCGGCCGCTCGACGCGGTCCTGTTCGGCCTCGCGATGCTCGCGTTCCGATCGCCCCGGGCGATCGTGATCACCGCCGCGAGCGCCCTGCCGTTCGTGGCGATCAACTTCGCCTACCAGGCCGCCCAGTTCGGATCGCCATTTCTCGACGGTTACCACGCCTACGAGCCCACGTTTCGCGCGCTCTACGGCGCCGAGACCGCCGCCGCCTCGCTCTCGTTCGCGCACCTCGTGAACCCCGTCCAGCTGTGGAACCACGTCGATATCTATCGCGCGTTGATCGTCGACTGGACGGTGACCGGGACCGCGCTGGTCGCGCTGGTCGGCGCCTACACGATCGGCCGTGATCATGCGGCGCGCCCGATGCGAACGTTCTCGATCGTCCTTGCCGCCGCGTTCGCCCTCGCGCTCTTGCCGACGATCTCGGATCCCGACGACGGCGCCCGCCCGCGCTATCTCTCGACCACGCTGATCCCGCTCGCGTTCCTCGCGGCCGCGGGGTTCGCGCCGACCTGCGCAGCGATCGCGTCGCGGTTCGGCCGCCGCGTGCGCACGATCATGGTCAGCGCCGCGGTGGTGTTCGCCCTCGCGCAGCTCGCTTCGTTCCTCCAGGACCGGACCCCGAAGATGTGGAAGCGCGAAGGGCTGTACCGAGTGACTCAGGCGCTCAACGTCCGCGACGCCGTCGTCATCGTGCGCGCGCAGTACCCGTCGCGCTACGCGCGCAACGGGCCGTGGTTCGACGGTGTGCTGTATCTCTCAGCCCCGCCGGACGCCACCGTCGAACAGATCCGCCAGGCATTCCCAAACCGGCCGATCTGGGAAGCCCACGAGGGGGAGCCCTGGACCCTGCGGCGCGTGCAATGATGTTTACACGGGCCCCGCTCTCCGTGTATCTACGCATGGATGCAGCCTGGGACGGCCAGGAAGGGCTCAGCCGTGGAGGCGTGCGACGATCGGGCACGCATTTCTGATCTTGACCAGGCTGGCGCGCCGCGGGTGATTCACAATCGCCGTCCATCTGCCCGAGCGAACGCGGGGAGCCGCCGGCGCAACCAATGATGAGGCGACGTTACGCGGCAGCCCTCCTGGGCCTGTGCATCGTGTTGCGCCTTGGCTCGCTGGTTCGCCCGTGCCTGTCGGATGACGAAGCCACCTATGCGGTCGTCGCCCGCGACATGCTCGCCGGCCATGCGCTGTATCGCGACGTCGTCGATCACAAGCCCCCCGCGATCTATCTCGTCGGCGAGCTCACCCAGGCGATCGGCGGTCCGATCGGCGGGATGGTGGTGCTCCACGTCTTGCTGATCGCCGTCGTGTGGGCCACGGCCATGCTGCTAGCGGGCCTCGCGCGCCGCTTCGAGCCATCGCTCCGTGCGCCCCCAACCGCACCAGGTGCAGCCCCGATCGCCGACGACGAGCGCGGCCCCGCGATCGCCGCGCTGCTCTACATCGTCTTCACGACGACCTTGATCGACGTCGACTCGCTCGCCGCCAACTGCGAGCTGTTCATGATGCTGCCCCTGGTCGCCTCCATGGTGATCTTCCTCGGCGCCAACGAGCGGCTGCGCTACCACGTCGCGGCCGGCGCCCTGATCGGCATCGGGATGCTGTTCAAGTATCAAGCCGGCATCCAGCTCCCGCTGCTCGCCCTCGCCCTCGTGATCGCGCAGCGCCGCACGCCGGTCCGCGCGATGCTCGGCGTCGTCGCCCTCGGGGTCGGCGTTGCCCTCCCCGTGCTCGTCACGATCGCCTGGCTGTGGTCGTGCGGCGCGCTCCACGCCGCCTGGTTCTGGTTCCGGTTCAACTTCGCGTACATCAACACCGGCGCGAACGACTCGATGCTGCCGCGCATGGTGATCCGCGGCGGGTTCGTCGTGCTCGCCGCGCTGCCGCTCTACGCCATGGCGATCGCGGCGGTCGCGAGCCGTCGCTACCGTCGCCCCGCGTTCCGCAAGCTCATGCTCGGGTGGGCCGCCGTCGGCCTGGCCGCCGTGACGGTCGGTGGCCGGTTCTTCGGGCACTACTTCCATCAAGTAACGCCCGCCCTCGCGATCCTCGCCACCCCGGTCGCGCTCGAGTTCGGGAGGCGCCGGCCGCGCGGCTTCGTCGTCGGCCTCGCGCTCCCCGCGACGGTGTTCTTCGCGCTGTCCCTCGTCCACGACCCGCTGATGGCCGCGGCCGGGGAGCCCGATCCCGACTATCGGACCGTCGTGAGCTGGCTCGACGACCACGCGCCCAGAACGAACAAGCTCTGCATCTGGGGCAACTCGCCGATCCTCTACTTCGACGCCAACCGCCCGCTCGGCTGCCGGTTCGTGTTCTCGAACTACCTCACCGGCCTGTCGCCGGCGACCTCGACCCAGACCGATCCGGAGGTCGACTCGTCGGCCAACATCGTCCCCGAGGCCTGGGACATGCTGGAGCTCGATCTGCGCAGGCGAAGCCCACAGTTCATCGTCGACGGCTCGCCCGGCAATGTCGCGTTCTACGGCAAGTACCCGCCGTCGAAGTTTCCGCGGCTGTGGCAGATCCTCCAGTGCAACTACGAGCCGACCGCCACCGTGGCCGGCATGCGGATCTATCGCCGGCTCGCCATCCCCCGCTGCACCAGCCCCGCCCTCGATCCCGGCCGGCTGACCAATCTGGGTGAAGCCGACCTCGAAGCTGCCGATTGAATATGAAGATGTGATGTATTCTGTGCGAACGCTCGCGACGTACGCGCATTGTCGCCAAATTCACCACACGAATTCAGAATCCTCTCCCCAGGAGCGTGCATGATCGATCTCTACAACCCGCAATTCCTGCAAGATCCGTTTCCGTTCTACCGACAACTGCGGACCGAGGCGCCGATCACGCCGGCGCTGATACCGCAGTCGTTTCTGGTCTCACGCTATGATGATGTGGTCGCGGTCCTCAAACGGCCGGCGGTGTTCTCGTCGACGATCGGGACGAATCGCCGAGCCAGCCTGCTCGCCTCCTCCTTTGTCACCAAAGACGCACCGGAGCATACCCGGCTGCGCGGCATGGTCAGTCGCAACTTCGCGCCGCGCGTCATCGAGCTCCTGGCGCCGCGCGTACGAGCGGTGAGCCACCAGCTCATCGACGCGATCATCGCCGGCGGACGCCGCGACATGGATCTCATCGCCGACTTCGCGCTGCCGCTCCCGTTGACCATCATCGCAGATATGCTGGGCGTCGATCCGGAGCACAACCAGGATTTCCACCGCTGGAGCGACATCCTCCTGGCCTCGTCCGACACTCCCTCCACCGTGCCGGAAGAGGTGGTGCAAACGGCCGTCGCGGAGTTCAGCGAATATTTCCGCCGGCATTACCGCGAGCGCATCGCCGCGCCCGGCAGCGACCTGCTCAGCCAGCTCACGCGCGCCGAGGCCGGTGACCAGCCGATGGCGACCGAGGACATGCTGGCCTACGTGGCGCTGCTGCTCATCGCCGGCAACGAGACCACCGCCAACCTGCTCGGCAATACCTTCGCCGCCCTCACCGACTTCCCCGATCAGCTCGCCAAGGTGCAGGCGCAACCGGAGCTGGCGCCACAGCTGGTCGAGGAGTCGCTGCGCTTCAACGGGCCGGCGCCCGTCGTCTTCCGGCGCACCCTCGCGGATACCGAGCTGGCCGGCATGACCATTCCGGAGAATCACCGGCTCCTCCTCCTCCTCTCGTCCGCCAACCGCGATGACGCACAGTTTCCAGACCCCGATCGCTTCGACGTCGAGCGCGACGCCTCGCGGCACGTCGCCTTCGCCCAGGGTCCGCACTTCTGCCTGGGAGCGCCGCTGGCGCGGCTCGAAGGCAGCATCGCGCTCGAGGTCCTGCTGTCGCGCCTCACCGACTTCCGCCGCCTGAACGAGTCAGTCAAGTGGCGGCAGACCCCGCTGGTCCGCGGCCCCGCCAGCTTGCCGCTCGCATTTCAGCTTCGGCTCTGACAAGGAGTAGGTCCCGAGCGTGGAAGGTGAAAAAAGCCCCGGCCGCAGGCTCCAAGCCTTTCAACCGAAGCGTAGGCCTCAGCGAGCACCTCTTTACATCATCACTTCATTTTCAAGGCGATCGCGTCCCGGAGCAGTGTATGCGTACCTTTGTGCTTTGGAGTCATAAACAATAAGTCCATGAGGTACCGAAACTGCGTAGACCCAAGCCCATATATTTCCGCAGCTCGCGCATTGAGCTCGATCTCTGCCTCCATGCGCTCGGTTGTATCTGTGATCCCATCGCGTTTGGGCCTAAGTCCGACGCATCTCGCGAGAGCGTCGTAGTCGGCCCAGGGGCGCACTGGTGTCGACGGCAGGCATGTTAGGCGTGCACACAGTTCAGCGACCCGATGATGAGGCTTCTTGTCCTGCCAGGGTGGAACAGGCAGAGCACGAAAGATGTTTGACTTGAAGTCCTTCTTCGCGAGACGTGTTCGTGCAATGGAGTCAGCGGCAAAGCTGGAGAGCATTCCGGCGAGGTACAGTAGTTCCCAAACATCGTATTGGTCCTCGATCCGAACTCCCTCGTCGCTAACGATCAACCGAAAGGGGCGCACATACGGTGCTTTGTCTGTAAGTGCAACACCAGGTGGAACGATCGCCGTGATTAGCGTGCGTCGATCATCGTTGCGAGCCTCAGTGCGCCATGCGATCCTGTAGCCATCCCAATCAAGCCGGACCCATTTGTCGGGAAACGTCCTGGTGTTAGTCAGACGCGCGATCCAGTCTTCTGCTGCCTTCGTTTTGTTTGCCGCCGGAGCTTTCTTGGATGCTACGAGCCAATCTGCTACGGCAGCAATCACGCGACTGCGTTGCTTCTTGCGAAGGAACCCGCCAGCTCCATCCTCGCCAGGATCGACCCAATAGGTCGGTAGTTGCCCTTCGTGCACGCCAAACAGACCGAACTGTTCTCCTTGTAAGAGCGGAAAGCGACTATGGCTTTTTTCTAAAAAATATCCGCGCTGCTCGCCAGCGTTCAGCTCACGCGAGTAGGTATCAATGTTCCATGGCTCATGATCGAGCGATGGATGTGCACTTAGTGCGCGTTCGGCTTCGTAGTGTTTTACGCTGCGCACTTCAGGAACAGGGTAAGTGTCTCGTCGATCATGCCGGATTGCGTCTACTGGAATCGATATGGCAAGTTTATCGAAATCATCTAACGACGCAAAGTCGTCCTGCATGAAGACCGCGTTCAAGGTGGTGGTTACCCCCCCTTTCTGGAAAGCCGTCACGCCAAAGCGCTGCCGTGGATCTACATCGATAAACAATCTATCCCGATTATGGAAGCCGCACACACTATCGACACGATTGTGATCAAGCAACAGGTGGCGAAGTCCGGAGGCTGCCATGTCACTCCACAGCCCACCATCCAATACGAGTCCAGCATAACCTTCGGAGCGCAACAGCCGCCATGACATCTCGGTCGCGTACTTAAATAAATTGGTGTGAGCACCGGGTCGCTTCCCTCTAATCGCACGAGACTGATATTGATACCAACCGCTTGTGAGTAATGTCTTATAATCTTCGATGGATGTCTTGAAGTCATCAAAGCGCTTCGAGATCTCGGGGTCCGAAAGCAGCTCGCGCTCTCGTTTGAGCGAATCCGCTCCCTTGAGATCTTTATACCCGGCATCGAATTCCGGAAGGAATTGTTTTAGCTCCGCGGCTGGTTCCTCCCATGGTGGATTTCCGATGACGATATCGAAACCAGCTTCTTCGCGTAGGCGGACGCTGTCTTTGCCCTTTCGCTCGAAGAACACCTCTGGGAACTCCGCTTCGTAAAGAAAGCAGCCCACACGCCGGATACGAGCCAGCGCTTCGGCATCGGAGTTGCCGTCAAACAGATCTCCGAAGGCTCGTGTAACCTCCTGCCGAACGATCTCTTCCGTGATGGCGCGCGCAACGTTATGTGTTTCAACCCACAAGTTTCTTTTAAGGGCCGGATCACGGAGTCGGCGTCGAAGGTCAATCAATGACGCCAGCTGCTTCGTATAGGTCTGCGCAAAAACTCCCCGCTCGGTCTCCGAAAGAGGATTGACTAACGCGTTGCCGGGTTTGAGGCTCGTGTGAAGAAACGACGGAAAACACACCCCATGTCGCTTATAGGTCAGCGCAGATAACGTGAGGAGATTCGACGCAATATTTAATGCTTTAACATCAACGTCAACGCCGTAGAGCATGTTTAGCAGGATGTGCCACTCCCATTCACCGGCTTCGGCGCGATCTGTCACAATCCGATAACGTTCGTCGCGGCCAAGAACCTCTCGGTCGTCCTCTGTTAACCGAAGCACATGCCCAACGACCCGCTCGCGCTGCTGGGACAAGTATTCGAAGGCGGCTCGCAAAAAGATACCGCCGCCGCACGTAGGGTCGATGATTCGTAACCCCACTAACGCATCGAGGTGCTTCTTGACCTGCGACAATTGCGACACTCGTCCATTTGACTGTACGATCTCAACGAAGCGTTCTTCCCACGCTCGATAGAATCGTCCCACGGTCCGGTCGACAAGCCATCGGCAGAGGCGCTCGTCCGTGTAAAACGCCCCGCGTTCCTTTCTGTTCCGCTCGAAATCACGCGCGACAACGACAGCCTTCTTCGTCTCAATATCATAGTCGACAGAAAGATCCGTCCCGATCGTTCGCTCATAGAAGCCTTGGAACGCACGCGGGTCAAGGTCGGCGTAGTCAAACGAGTACTCGTCCGTGGCTGTTCCCGCGACGAGCTCCGCGAAGAGGTCGCGTCCGTCCTCTTCTAGCAACCATGCTTGCAAGATGTCGGCTGCTTCGGCAACGACGCCATGATGGAGATCGCCGCCGGCTTCGCGTTGATACCAGTCTGCGCGCGCGCGCAGCTCCTTTGCGAACGTCTTCGGCTCTTGAACGTGGGCGAATAGATCCAGCTGCTTCGGCTTCGGGAGCTTGCCGGCACGCAAAGCATTAAGCTTTTGGCGATCGAGGGTAACCGTCTTTCGCACGATCTCGTCGTATGACCCCAGCGAGATTTCGCGCTGCTCCTCTTTATCCATGTGATGGCCAAATTGAGCCTCGAGGTAGCGATAGAGCACGAGGCGCAAAAGGACGGTGTCGACCGTCGCAACAAGAGCCGAGCGGAGCTTTCGATCACGTGCAATCACCGAAAGAGCCGGGAGCCTCTCCCTTCGCGTATCGGCGTAGGTGTCTTGCACTTTACGCCAGATTGGTTCAAGAAGCGCTTCGCGGAGCTTCTTGTCGATCAGCAGTCCCAGCAAACGCGCCCTCTGGACATGAAGAAACGCGGTGAACCCCTCGTCGGGTTTTCCGCCGGTGAAGAGTTCGTCAAAGTTCCACGAGATGGCTGAGCCGAAGAGTTCGTCAGCGAGCGAACCCGTAGCTTGGTCCTTGTCTACCCAATTTTCAAAAGTGGAGGCGCGAAAGCGCGCAAAAGCTTGCTGCGCCGGCGTACCCGGTGTCGCCAGTCGGTCGGGAGTGAAGCGGACACGTCTTCCGAATGGATCGCCGTCCAACGGAAACGCACACAAGAACTCTGGACACGCGATCAATGCGAGGGCCGGCGAATCATTTTCTAATCCGTCTGCTCTAAGAGTCGTGCGGTATTCGTGAGCGTCTCGTTGGCGCATGCGAATTTCGGCTCCGACAAGGTGATTGACGTTCCACCGTTCATCGTAGAAGACCAATAAATGCGGTGCTCGCGAGTGTGAGCGCGCCGAGTAGTGAGCCGCACCGGAGAGAGATCGCTTCACGGGCACCGGCGGTGCGGGTGAACGAGGCACATATCCGCGGCCCTCCAGCCAACGCGCAAGAGAAGCGCCGTTGCTAAGCGCTTCCGCCAGCTCTTCCGAGGCACTCACCTGCCGGTCCCCGCAAACGTCACAGCTATTACGCATAGGCGTAAATCTGACCACAGACCCTCGAAAGCTGGGACGTGCGTCTGAGCGTCAGCTGCAAGCGCAGTCTGTTTCGTTTGCCATAGCCCACCCGCGAGCCTCTCAAAGAATGAGTCGAACTCCTCGCGCAATACTCTGTCAGCATGATCACGAAGATGTAAAATAAGATCCTGCGTGGCTTTTTCCCCAACCTCGGCAATGACGTCGGAGAGTTTGTGGGGTTCAAGAATAACTTCGTGCAAGAATTTCAGGCGTTCGCGTCTCGTCATCAACAACGCGGCCGTTGCGGAATCCTTGGAGACCCGCTGTGAAGCTGAGATCAGCGCATCCCGAGCGTCCACCACCAGATTTCGCAGCTTCTGACTCGGATCGGCCTTGCCATGGGGGCCGAGTCTTCCAGCAACACGCGCATGAACTTCTTTGTTGTGTCGCGACAGCCAAGCCTCGCGAAAACATTGCAGTTTCGCGTCGATCTCGTGAAGTGCCTCTGTCCATGCATGCAATGACAGACCGGGACGCGTGAGCGTTTCGTTATTCGCCAGTAACGCACGCACAACCGCCTCTAAGTCTGAGTCGTTAGCAGCTGCGTGAATCGGCAAAGACGCTAGGGCCTTCTTCTTACCTGCGAGTGATGCGCCTCGCCCATCACGGGGATCGAGTTCCACCGTTACCCAGAAGGCTCGGTCTTCGCCGACGCTCCCACACGCGAGCGGCGTGTCGGGAGCCCGGATAGCATCGCGATCGCTACGCCATTTTGAGAGCAGACGGAGCGCATCAAGCTCGGATCCGACGGTCGCCGAAAGCTCGGGTGAATGCCCGCGTTGCTCTGCGATTCGCTGCTGTTCGATTCCGAGGACGCTCGCGGCTGCTTGTTCTCGCGCTCGTACTTCGCGAATTTTTTGAATCCGATCGTGTAGTTCGTACAGGAGAAGTTCGTCGAAATTCGTATCTTCAGATTGCGCCTGTGGCGCGCGCGCGAAGGCGTGTCCTAAGCTGGACTTCCTGTTCGATCGCCGCATCACTCCAGCAGTAGTGAATATCGACGATCTTTCGACTATGAGGGCGCTGTACATCCGCGCGACCGCCACCTCGTCGATCGACACGGCCAATCCTTTGTTCGATCACCATCGGATTCCAAGGAAGATCTAGTTGAACTAGACAAGTGGAGTCCTGGAGGTTGTGGCCGACGCTAATTGCCTCCGACCCGACGAGCACATCGATCTCGCCGCCGAGTTGCTCGAGCAGAATTTTGCTGCCGAAGCGTGCGCGAGGAGCAAATGCGTCGAGAGCGTCGCTCGCTGCGAGAAAGCTTCCGCGCTGCGCACTAACGATCCATGCGGCGCCTCGCGCGGTACGTGGCATAGCTCGGCCCTCTTCCCACTCCGCTTTCTCCAACGGCTTGCGATTGTGGCGGTCTGGCCGATGTAGCCAAGCTTGACCATTCCCCAGAACGAGCGCTACACGCGCTTCTGGCATCGCATCGATCACGCGAAGGAACGCTCGCATCCCCGTATCGGCATAGCCGGCGACAAGGATCGGCTTGCGACCGTGCGCGTACGCCTCGCGCGCGCGGCGAAGTAAAAGCAGGTCCTTCGGAGACTGTTCATCTAAGTCGAAGGTCAATCTCTGTTGGATATGATCTACGATCGCCAGGTCGGCAACAATCTGATCTGCAATCATGCCATCAAGCACGCTGCACACGGTTTTGTCGGTCAACCCACTCAGCAGCGTCGCGACTCTGCTAAGGCGCGCCTTTTGATCCGAAGCCAGTGCTTCGCGATTGGCCTCCTGCTCGTCCTCGTATGGGTCGGCATCATCAACCTTAACCTTCACAAAGTCCGCCAAGAGGTAGCGATCAAGCGCAGACTTCGGCGCCAAACTGCTCCGAAGCTCGAGGAGTAGATCGCGGAACTTGTGAAGGCGCGCCTTGATGGTTTCAAGTGAGGCAGCGAGTGCGAACAGCGAGCTTTCGGCGCGCTTGTACAGCTGAGTGAGGAAGCTCCGCTCCAAGTTGGACTCGGCGTCGTCGAGAGCGCCGCCGCCGAGCTTTGTTGCGGATCGCTGAAAGGCTAAGAAGGGCTCGCGGTACGGGATTCGCAAACGCGGAAGCTCAGCGGCAAGAGTTGCAAAAAGACCGTCGTAGGCCTCCGATGGGGGTGTGTTGTCTGCAAAGACGCGACGCTCAGGAAAGTCGACCGCTGCCTTCTGTGCTTCCAACCGACTCCGAGTACGTTGTACAAACACTCCGTCGAAAACCTCTTGGTAGCGATCGCGTGGCAGTTCAAGGAATGCGCTCACACCACGAGAGACCGGAAGGCTACTGGCAGGAGCCACACGAAAAGAATTGAGGTGCGAGAGAAGTGGCGGCGATGCTAGAGCTGGATAGCGATCCGCAAGTCCTGAGCCCTCGTTCCAGGCAAGCAAGACGTAGTTGTAGATGTCCTCACGACTCGTGTTCCAAGGGGTGGCGCTGACTAGGAATACGCGGCAATTGACGTGCGCGCGAAGATGCGCGCGAAGGTGCATCCATAACTGGTTTCGCCGATTGCGCAGCGTCTCGTGAGCTTCCTCAATTATAATCAGATCGTACGGAGAAAGCTGTTTCAGGGCGTCACTCTCTTCGAGACGCTCCAGCTGGTGTCTATTTATATGCTCGATTGTTTCATTCGATATCTTTAATCGATCCGCATCAGCTTCCCAGTGCTCACGTAGCTTGCGCGGAGCGATAAGTGCAATTCTCAGGGCCAGGCCGTTGCGTTTCATGTAAGCGGCTACGCCCAACGACGTAACCGTCTTGCCGAGGCCCACACTGTCCGCGAGGAAAGCGATCCGCGCCTGCTCTAGTCTCTGGACCAGAGCCAGCACGCCCTCGAACTGTTCGGTAGTCGGATGCAACGTCCGTTCTGGGTCGTCGAGGAAGGCATCAGCATTCGGGACCTGCAATTTCGATATACGGTCGGAGTAGAGGCTCGCCAGAAGGGCCAGGTGCTCACTCGGATCGCGAAGGCGTCCGTCTCGACCAGCTCGCCAGATCGCGTCGATGCCCTCGGTCATGAAGATCGGCGGGGGGCCCGGCTTGGCCCCGTCGAGCACTTCAAGGAGTGCCGGCTCTGGTTCGGAAGCCTCCTCCCACCTTCGCTCGAACCAAAAATTCAGAGCGGTTGTGCGGTCGCGATCATGAACGCTAACATCAAGCTCAAGGTTTCCACCGTGATGCAGACCCGGCGCTGAGACGTTCGAGCTACCCACGACTGCATAGCCGTTCCGCAGCTTCCCGAGACGGTCGATACCGTCGAAAGCAAGGAAAAGTTTCGCGTGAAGGAAAGCATCCGTGTAGACGCGAACTTCGAAGCGTTTGGCTGTGACCGCGGCATGCAACCGGTTCCAGAGGTCTGATGCGTTTAAATCATTGTCTAGTTCGCTGCGAATAACCATGTCGAGCAATGCAGTGAGTGCTCTTGCTGTTGCGCGGTCTGTTCGACCACTGAAGAGCAAGCGAACAGACTTGATTCGAGCGTTCTCGAGAAGCTTCAAAGTTCGCCCGAATCCTTCTCGATAGAGGTAGCCGCTGACGATACGTACATGTTCGAGTGCGTGATCAGGGCCAGAGAATCGTTCGATAAAGTTCTCAAGCAGGCTGCCCATGCTGAGAACGATGTCAGTGTTATCTGCGATCTCCGCGTCTCGCTTGAGCACCATTCGAGGAAGCCGCTGCAGCCAAGTGGGACCAGAGAACGACAACCCCAGCGAACTCACCTGTTCGTTCTCATGAATGTACAGGCCTGGCGCGAGCTGCAAAGCACGCGTGATTTCGTCGATCGCTGCCTCCGTGGCCCCTTGTATCCAGCGGGCCTCAACGATAATCCCGGTACCATCGTTGCGCGGATCGATCAGAAGCAGCTCTGCACTGGCGACGCCTTCGATCCGATGCTCCCGGAGCACCGGATCAAGTTTGGGCACGGGGGTGCCGTCTCGCCGAACGGCTGGAAGCACGATCGCTGGAAGCCGAAAGTGTGGATCGCCATGGAACAGGGGGCCGGATCCCGGCCTTCGCTCGTGCCCCAGCCGGAAGCGATGCGTGAGCTCTCCAACTGGGACACGAACCTCAAATCCGTCTACGGCGTGCGATGACAGCTCCAGCACAACCGGGACACTACCATCTGTTCTCTGAGAGAGCACGTCCCTGATTTGGCTGGTCCGGATTGTGATGAAAGAGATAGGAGCATCGTCCTCAATTCAATGTTGATGCTTGCATGACAAAAATGCGGGCGCTGATCCCCGAGTGCCACCGTAGAAGCATTGTCATTGATATAACGTTGATGCTGCACGACGCTGAAAAAAAAAGGGGGGGAGGGAGTGAGCGCTGAGGTCGCAATTGTTCTGGCGTAGAAGCATCGTCCTCAATTCAGTGTTGATGCTTGCACGACCGGTGAATTGCTCTGGGGCGTGCCTTTGATGTAGCAACATCGTCGACGATCCCGGTGCTGAGCGTGGGCGCTCGCCGAAGGTGACGACGATCGGTACCGCGCCGTCGGCATCGTGCGCCGAGTCGACCCTGTGTCTGCGCCGTCATGGCGCAGGCATTTGCCGGAGGCTAGGCGATGCCCTGTCGACGATAACTACGGCATGTTCGAGGTGCGGCAAAAGGATCGGACGACTGCCTGGGCTGGCCGACCCTCCCCGGAGATCATGCCGCCCGATCAGGGCCGAGCGAGACGACGTCGTTCGCAGCGTGACATCGATGATAAACGGGCCGCTCGGTCGTGGATGCGCGTGTTCGCGCGGGCCGAGTACGCCGACGAGCTGCCAAGCGGAGAGATCGCTTTCTTCGCGAAGCAGAAGCAGCAACTGACGATGCGCCAGGTTCACAGCGCCGGTGACAAGCTGTTCGTCGATTACTCGTGGAAGCCCGACCCTTGTCGATGCAGTGCACACATGAACGGCGCCGGCCCATCAGCTACGAGGCAAGACCGACACATCAATGCTTAGCAACCACTAAATGGGTACCCTGCCCCAACAGAATCGCCTAAGTACGTGGAGGATAGGGGGATCGAACCCCTGGCCCTCGGCTTGCAAAGCCGATGCTCTCCCGCTGAGCTAATCCCCCGGGTGGCGACTCTGGTAACGCGCCAGGGGGAGCGTCGTCAAGAACGATAACCTCGATGTGGGCCGGAGTGCTGAACGAGGTCGTCCGTCTACCCACGTGGGGCGAGGTTGGGCGTCCCCCACGTGGGGGCAAGGTTGGGCGTCCCTCACGTGGCTCATCGAACGTACGTGCCGGCTCGTCAGCGACGTAGCCCCCGCGGCGGATCACGCTATGCCCGAAACACCTGAAGCAGCATGCCCTGCTCGGTGACCTCGCGGTCCATGGCAAGGCCAGCCGCAAGCGCCCAGGCGGCGA
>Ga0105249_10003557_pt1 | contig 13478 bp, 11 predicted proteins | sample KBSS44metaG_FD_81522 | JGI IMG/M metagenome (GOLD analysis project Ga0105249, IMG submission 81522) | Switchgrass rhizosphere microbial communities from Kellogg Biological Station, Michigan, USA - KBS S4-4 metaG | ecosystem: Host-associated > Plants > Roots > Rhizosphere > Soil | place... | reverse complement strand
TTGGGTCGTCAACGAAACTAATCGTGTTGATTTAAATCAATATAAAAGCCATGCAGCATTTTGCATGGCTTTTTTCTCTTCTTTTACTGACGGTTAACTTTTATTACTTACATTAACAACACACACATTTATGAGAAAACTCCTACTCCTGCTAGGGGCTATGCTATTTGTATTTACGAATAGCTTGCTCGCTCAAAACCAGGTAACCGGAAAGGTTACAGATGCAAATGGTTCTCCGCTAAACGGTGCAACCATCAGAGTGAAAAACTCGAAAGTCGGTACAAGTGCAAATGCCGATGGTACTTTCAAAATCAATGCTCCTTCAAACGCTACGCTAGTCATTAGTGAAGTGAATTATGAAACTAAAGAAGTAGCGGTAAATGGAGCTTCAAACCTCAATGTTCAATTAACGCTTGATGTAAAATCATTAAGTGAAGTAGTAGTAACGGGTACAGGTGCTGCAACAACCAAAAAGAAATTAGCAATAGCTGTTGAAACCATTACAGCCGACAAATTACCAGCCGCACCCACTGCTTCGGTTGACCAGGCATTGGTAGGTAAAATTGCGGGTGCGCAAATCAGCTCAGTTAATGGTAACCCTGGTCAGCAAGCACAAATTCTTTTACGTGGTATTAACACATTACGTAGTGGAACAGCGCCAATGATCCTATTGGATGGCATTGAAGTAAAAGCTACGGATCTGAATTCATTAGACCTGACTGCTGTTGAAAGAATTGAAGTTATACAGGGTGCTGCGGCCGCTACATTGTATGGTGCACAAGGCGCAAACGGTGTTATCCAGTTATTTTCTAAAAAAGGAAGAGGCGGAAAAATGAATATTGATATCTCTTCGAGTGTATCATCCAATTCTCTTATCCAAGGCGGTGATTTTGGCAAAGCTAAATTCCACAGCTTAGCGACCAATGCTAATGGTGAAGTAATTGGTAGCGGTAATGTTCCTCTCGTATTTGATGCTGATTATAGCCATTATGCAAAAAATGTGATTTGGAATAGCCTTGATCCAACGAATAATAATAATAAACCCTATGATAAGAACCTGAAATATTATGATCATTACAAAATGTTCTATCAAACGGCTTATTATTATAACAATGCAATTTCATTAAACGGCTCAGGTACTAAGTTTGACTATAATATTTCAGCATCTGATAGCCGGCAGGAATCTGTATTTAAAGGAAACGGAAAATACTCAAGGTCAAATTTTGTTTCTAATATCGGTATTGATTTAATAAAAAATATGAAACTACGCTCCGTCACACAGTTGGTATATACAAACAATCAATTACTTGACAACACCGGACGTACAATTGTTTATGCATTAAATAATGCAAGACCTTTCGCAGATTTTAATTATAGAAGTCCTGACGGCAACTATGGGGCATATTTTGGTGATGCTCTTGGTGTAAACCACTACAATCCAAATTATATGTTCCAATATGGGCATCCTGATAATAATCGCTTGGATGTAATTCAAAACCTTGATTTGAACTATCGTCCGACTGCATTCCTTGAGGCTGATGTAAAATATGGAATGAACTATCAGAATGATGAGACCCGTTACCAGATAGATGCACAGGATAATAATCTTAATGCAGATTATTGGCAATATTGGCTGGAGTTTTATTCTCCGCGTTATAGCGCCGGCGCTCCAACTGTTGCTTCTGAATCTGGAGAAATAAATCTTCAAACTTATAAAACCACCTTTCAAAACTTTATACCATCTGTTACACTTCGTTTTGACCTGAATAAAGATTTCCACCTAGGCCTTCCTATCAGAACAACTACTTATGGAGCATTCGACTATAGGAAAAATGTAGCAAATGCGAATGTTGTTTATGGAACAGATGCACCGTCATTTACACCATTTACAATGTCCAACATGGCAACTTATCGGGTTGTTACAGATACGAAAACTCCTTTCATAACGTATGGTTACGTATTCGATCAAAAAATCGATTGGGGTGAAATTGCAGGTATTGCAGGAGGATTCAGAACCGACTATTCTTCTGCATTCGGTCGTGGCGCAGAGCCTTTCACATTTCCTCATTTTAATGGATATGTGAGGTTATCTTCTTTTAATTTCTGGAATAACAACAAAATAGGTGATCGCATTACTGAATGGAAATTGAGAGGTGCATTTGGTAAGGCAGGTATTCAGCCGAGTCCCTTTAGCCGTTATGTTACATTAAACACACCTCAAATGGGAGATAATGTCGCCTTTTCTTTCAAGACAATAAATCCCAATCCTGATTTGAGTGTTGAAGTATCAAGAGAGACAGAAATCGGTACGGATATAAACATTAAAGGTTTCAAAGGAAACTGGTTTTCAAATTTTGGTTTAACTTTCTCATATTGGGATAGAAGAACTGATAATGCAATCTGGGATGCTGACGTAGCTCCATCAACGGGCCAGGGAGGCATTGTTGACAACCTTTTTGGATTAAAATCGAGTGGCGCACAAGCTCAATTGAACATCAATGCTTTTTCTTCCAAAAAATTAAGCTGGAATTTTACTACCAACTTCAGCAAACAATCATCTGAGATCACATTTGTAAAAGATAAACCTGTTGTTCTTATATCAAATGCCGGCAGCTCAGGTTATGTATTGGAAGCAGGTAAAAAAATTGGTCAGTTATTTGGTTACCTGATGTTACATTCAATTGACGAGGTTAATCCTGTAACCGGTGATCCATTTATTCCTAAAGCTGAGCAATCGCAGTATATCGTTGCCAGCAATGGCTGGGTAGTTTATAATGATCCTACAAGTGTTAACTATAAACAGCCTTACGTAACAGTTGGTCAGTTTAGCTTTGGAGATCCGAATCCTAAATTCAATATGGCTTTCATCAACGACTTAAACTTTGATGGATGGATTAATTTATCTATGCAATGGGATTGGTTGCATGGTAATCATCTCTATAATCAAACCAAGGAATGGATGTATCGTGATGGTATCCACCAGGATTATGATAAGGCAATTACCATTGGTAATGAAACAGGAGCCTGGACAGCTTTTTATCGCGGCGTTTATGCCCAGGTTTCAAGAAATGGTACAAAGAATTATTTCTATGAGGATGCTTCTTTCTGGCGTTTAAGAAATCTTTCACTGGCTGTTGACCTGGCCAAGTTTGTAAAAGTGAATGGCATTCGTAAGATCCAGTTAGTATTTACCGGAAGAAATATTATTACTATTTCTGACTATACAGGATTAGATCCTGAGATCAGCTCTGGTACCACTAACTCTGCCTGGGACAGAGGTGTTGATCATAACTCTATACCCAATATCAAATCTTACCAGTTTGGAATCAACCTTGGTTTTTAATTATTAAATGAAAAAAATCATGAAAAAAATATTTTTAATTCTAACAATCGGTTCAGTTGCTCTCTTCTCCTGTAAGAAACAACTGGATGTAAAAAACCCGAACGAGCCTACACCCGAGGCTTCGACCAATGAGCAGGGTATTATTTCACTTGCCCAGGGTGGTACTTATGTAAACGGGTTTAAAACTTTGAAATACGGCGATGGCGTTTTCGGTCTGTACTGGTCTGGCGCCATGGGTTTTCATGAACTATTGGGAGATGTTGTCGGCGCGGAAGCAGCCAATTCATTTTTGAACCAGATCGGTTGCCCGGATAAAGTAACACTGGATAATGGATCAGTACTTCTAAATCCCAATAACCCCAGCAGATGGTACACATTCCTTCGTTCAGTAAATACAAATGATCAGCAAGGTTCTAATTTCATTTATTATGAATGGGCCTATATGTATAATATGATCTCAGCTGCTAATAAGATCCTGGAATTAATCCCTGATGTTTCCTTTAGCGGAAATACCGCTACTAAAGCCGCAACATTAAAAGCATGGGCTCATTTCTGGAAAGGGTATGCGTATGCCCGTATCGGTTCTATTTATTATGCAGGTATTATTACAAATACTTCTGGCGCTACAAATGGCGATTACAAAACCAAGGAGGAGATCATTACAGAGTCCAATGCACAGTTTGACCTTGCAATTGCTGACCTGGCTGCAGCCAGTAGCAACAGTGATTATAATAGTGTCATTGAAAGATTGATTCCTTCTTTTTGCCAGGTAGGAAAAGGCTTACCCCCTACACAAGCCATGTGGACAAGAACGATCAATACTTTGAAGGCAAGAAATATCCTGGTCAATAAACAAGTGGCTAATCTGACTGCAGCCGACTGGACCAGTATTCTTAATCTAACCAATAATGGCGTTCAGGCCGGCGATTATATTTTTACCGGAAGAACCACTACCACGGGTGATTTTATTCCTGCTTCTGCCGGTTTTGTAACAGCAAAAGTTCAAAGCTCGGGAGCAGGCGGCGGTACTTATAAACTAAGCGAACGCTGGGTACAAGATTTCAAAACAGGTGACAAACGAAAAGACCAAAACGTAAAACAAGATGCTGCTGGTGCATGGATTGGGAATAGTGACCGTGGTAACGCATTTAATACACGCTTCACTTTGTATAATGGTGGTAATGGTTTAAGTGGAGTTTACATTTTTGCCAATATAGCTACTGGTGCATTTGAGTTGCCTATTGCAGCTACTTATGAAGAAAATGAGCTAATGAAGGCAGAGGCAACAATGTATGCGGCTAATTTTTCTGCAGCCAGTATACTTTCAGGTATGGCTATGATTGATAACGTGAGAAACTATCAGGGTGCCGGATTGGGAGTTACAGTGGCTGCTACAGCTGCTGTAGCCAAAGAAGAACTACGTCGTGAAAGAAGAATTGCTCTTGCTTTCAGAGGTCTTTCATTCTATGATGCACGCCGCTGGAAAGTGAGTGAGCCCATTGCTGCCGGTGGTGGCCGCACAGGTTGCGTGGTAGTTACAACCGCAGGAGTGGTGAATACAAACTGTACAATTGATTATGGTTATTTAGATTATTGGGATGTACCAGATAATGAATTAGCTTATAATTCGCCTGTATCCGGAGTTGTAAAGAATCCAAAACAATAATATTATACTTCTATAAAGAAGGCTCTAATTGGGCCTTCTTTATTTTTTCTGAACTTACATGTATGAAAAAACCTGCACTCAATTATTTGATTTTAATTGCAGCAGGAGTTTTTATAGTTAATTCATCAATTGCTCAAACAACACCCAGGCCAAAACCGGTCGCTATACCAATACACAATCCTCCTTCATGGGATAGCCGAATCAATATCACAGATTTCAATGGCAGGCTTTTTAAAAACATCTACGCAGATATTGAGGGCTCGGCCTATTTTCTTGACTCGTTTTGTTACGCAAATGTTACTACTACACAAGGTACAGCGTATGAAAATATCCAGGTTAAAATTGATCTGCATAGCAATGATATACTCATTATCACAAAAGAAGGAAAAGAGATGATACCCCAGGGTGGATTAATAAAAAATATTTTATTGATTGATTCATCAAAGAAAGAACCGGAAACTTATTTTTTTAAATCAGGCTACCCTGCTATTGAACAAAATACAGAGTTAACTTTTTATGAAGTATTATCAGATGGACCCATTCAATTATTAAAGTATAATAAAAAGGATATATCTGAGATCAAAAATGAAATGAGTGGTGATACCCGAAAGGAGTTTGTGTTACATGAAAATTATTTTGTTTATACAAATGGAGAAATAAAAAAAATGAAACGGGAAAAGGATTTCATTCTTGAATTGATGCAGGATAAAAAGGATAAAATAAATGAATACCTCAAAATCAATAAGCTCAATTTCAAAAACACTGAATCAATTACAAAGTTGTTTGAATATTATAATTCTCTCAAAAAACCTTTTTAAAGCTTTATCTCCTCTTCGTGCTGATTAAAGAATCTAAATTCAGTAAGATGGTAATTCGTATCCTGTTGCAGATTGATCTTCTGATTGTATTTCTTCTTCCATTTAGCCAGCCTTGTTGACCATGGCCATCCTTTAGTTAAATAAGCATACAAAATTGGATGAACGATCAATGTCAGGTTGCTGTGTTTATGTGTGATCAGGTACGCCAGATTCTTTTCAATTTCATCTTCCAATAAAAGAGCTGATGATATTTTACCCGTACCGTTGCAACTCGGACATACTTCCTGGGTATTGATGTTCATCTCGGGTTTCATTCGCTGGCGGGTGATCTGCATCAATCCGAATTTTGAAATAGGAAGTACCGCATGTTTGGCGCGGTCCGGCCCCATAAATTCTTCCATCTTTTCAAATAACTTCCTTTTATTTTCAGGAAGTTTCATGTCAATAAAGTCGATCACGATGATCCCGCCCATGTCGCGTAAACGGAATTGACGGGCGACTTCTTCAGCAGCTTCCAGGTTTGTCTCCATAGCATTCAACTCCTGGTTGTTACCTACACTTTTATAACCGCTGTTCACATCAATCACATGCAAAGCCTCCGTATGTTCAATGATCAAATAAGCGCCGCTATTCATGTTTACCGTCTTACCAAACGATGATTTCACCTGCTTGGTAATGCCATAAGAGTCAAAAATGGTAGAGCCATTATTGTAATAGGAAACAATATCCGCCTTATCGGGAGCAATTCTTTGAATATAACTACGGGTATCGTTGTAAATGTTTTTATCATTTACAACGATCTTATTAAAATCTTCATTTAGCAGATCACGAAGAATACTGGTAGTTTTTGTTTGTTCACTTAAAATTTTGGCCGGGGCTGTCGCATTTTTCAAATTGGTCTGGATGGTCTTCCAGGTTTGCACTAATTCTGAAAGATCTTCATGTAATTCAGCTGTATTCTTTCCTTCTGCTGCTGTGCGAACGATCACTCCAAAATTCCGCGATTTGATCGATTCAACGATCCGTTGCAATCTCTTTCTTTCATCTGATGAATGAATTTTCCTGGATACAGCGACAATATTATTGAAAGGAGTAATAACAATAAAGCGGCCGGGCAATGATATCTCGCAACTCAGCCGGGGACCTTTTGCTGCAATGGGTTCTTTTAATATTTGCACAAGGATGTTCGGTTTCCCGCCTAATACTTCATTGATCTTGCCCGTTTTTACTATTTCCGGCTCTATCTCAAATTTTCCAAAATCCATGATGCCTTCGGATTTATCATGCATAGAGAGATTTGTAAACTTGAGCAGTGACCTTGCGTATGGACTAAGATCTGTATAGTGAAGAAATGCATCTTTTTCAAAACCTACGTCCACGAAAGCAGCATTTAATCCGGGGATCAATTTTTTGACCTTACCGAGATATAGATCTCCCACTGCAAAACGTGCATCATTTTTTTCGCTGTGCAGCTCTACAAGCTTTTTATCTTCCAGCAGGGCAATTTCCACTCCCTGTGGGGCTGCGTTAATAATAAGTTCTTTGTTCATTGTACCACTATGGCTTCATTTCCCGAATGCCTTAACCGATGGCCAGGTAAACTGTACGTGTATGCAGGAGTTGAACCTGAGAATTTATAGTGCAGCAAATTGGTGGGGAGCAAACCTGTACAGCAAACAACCGGTTTCTTTTAAGATTACCGGGAATAAAAATCCCCGGTAATTCTATTCAGAAAAAGAAATGATTATTTATTCCTTTTCTTATGACGGTTCTTTCTTAATCTTTTTTTGCGTTTATGTGTCGCCATTTTATGACGTTTCCTTTTCTTACCGCTTGGCATACGAAAATGTGTTTTTTAAAAAATTAATTAAATAAGTTTCGGTCTATTTCAATTCGTTTATTCTCTTTTGTACCTCCTGTCTCCAATCAGCCCTTTTTAATAATGGTAAACTTTTGGTGTACCATTCAATTGCCTCTTTTTTTCTGCCAAGCGAAGTATATGCATCCGCCAGTTTCAAAATCGCATCTAGATTAGCGGGTTCGAGGTCATTGATCTTTTTCAAACGTTCGATCGCTTTATCATATTGCCCCGAAAACATTGATGCATCGGCAAGGGCCATCAGGGCATAGATATTCGTGCTGTCACGATCCAGCACCGCCTTGATCTTTTGAATTCCTTCCATTGGGGTTTCAGCAATACCACCGTAAATATTACAAATACCCAATTCCACTTTTGCGGAATCATTTAAAGGATTAACATTTAAAGATCTATCATATAAGTCTTTGGCTTGTTCTGCCTTCCATTTCTTTTTCCCTGGATCTGCTTCCTGTCTTAAGTCCCCTAAAAACAAACGGGCAGCAAAAATGAGGGTTTTTTCGGAATTTTCCAATCGGGCTGCTTGTGCTTCATACCAGGCATAGGGTTCAAAAATTCTTGCAGAATCAGCCCAGAAGTGAGATAATTGATGATATATTTTCAATTGCTGCTCTTTTACATCTCCCCGACTGATAGAATGCTCCAGTTCATTTAACCGCAAAACTTGTTGATCGCTGATTCTTGATTTTGCATTGGCCAAAATACTATCCGTATTATAAACCAACCCCTGGTTATTGATGACTTCTTTTTTAATTGTTCTTTTTTTGTCTGCGTCCGTTTTGCCGAAACTATATAAGAAATAAAGAAGTGCTAATCCCGCAACTGCCATGATAATCTGAGGTCTTTTCACAAATACATTTTTATTAAAGGAAAGGCTATTGTGCGCAGCAAATGTACCTCAAACTACGTGAAGAAAAAGAGAATCTATATAGGATGAACTAAAGAGCCTCGGTGTCTTCTCCGGGACCAGTATCAGGTTTTGGTGTTACGAGTTTTTTAACTTCTGCAACAAACTCCTTTGCTGGCTTAAAGGCAGGAATATAGTGCTCAGGAATATGAACAGCAATATTTTTTTTGATGTTACGGCCAATTTTAGCAGCCCGTTTTTTGGTAATAAAGCTTCCAAATCCGCGGATATAAATATTTTCTCCACTGGATAATGTGTCTTTAATTTCCTTAAACATGGTTTCTAAGGTTACCAGCACATCAACCTTGGGAATGCCGGTTTTTTCGGAGATCTGGTTTACCAAATCGGCTTTTCTCATTGTCTGGGTTTTAGGTTTTAGTGGGTTTGTTTCCCGAATTTAGGGTAAAAATAGGTGATTTTCAAAGGGATAGGCAAAATTTTTTTTGACATTTTGTTTTTCTAACATGAAATTGCATGCGCCGTAGTTATTTCATTATGTCTATTGAAAACAAAAAAAATAAATTCCCTGCTCTATTATTAAAGTGGAATCGCGAAAAAAATAGCAGGACGATGCCATGGAAAGGAGAAAAAGATCCATATAAAATTTGGCTCAGTGAGATCATTCTGCAACAAACCCGCGTTGAACAAGGTCTTCATTATTATAAGAGGTTTATTAAAACATTTCCTGATGTAAATAAACTTGCTAAAGCTCCTGATCAAAAAGTAATGAAGATGTGGGAGGGTTTAGGGTATTATTCACGTTGCAGAAATCTGTTAAGTACTGCAAGAGTGATAGCAAAAGATTGGAAGGGAAAATTTCCCGACAGCTATGATGAAATAAAAAAACTAAAAGGTGTTGGGTCTTACACAGCATCAGCAATTTCCTCCTTTGCTTTCAACTTGCCACATGCCGTTGTGGATGGGAATGTGTACCGTGTTTTATCAAGATTCTTTGGCATTAAAACTGCCGTAGACACTACAGAAGGAAAAAAATACTTCAACACCCTGGCACAGGAATTATTGGATAAAAAACAACCGGGTATCTATAACCAGGCTATCATGGATTTCGGAGCTGTGATCTGCAAACCTGTTTCCCCGGAATGCAAACAGTGTTATTTGAAAAAACAATGTCATGCATTCATCAATGATGCCATAAATGAATTTCCTGTAAAGGAAAAAAAGATCACGATCAGGAAAAGATGGTTTTATTATTTGGTGCCCGAATACAAAAACGAGATTCTTATTCAACAAAGAATGGGAAAGGATATCTGGCTGCATTTATATGAATTCCCTTTAATAGAGGAAAAAAAGAAATTGCCGGATTCACAAATCAAAAAATTGACAGAAAGAATTGGAGTTGTATCAAATGATTTAATCATTTCACCTTTACACACGCAACAACTTTCACATCAAAAAATACATGCATTTTTTATCCGGGTAAACGTCAAACAAAAACCAACCTTATCTCAAAACGGCATTTGGATACGGTATAATCAATTAAAGCGATTTGCATTTCCCGGCATCGTCAGGAGCTTTTTAGAAACATTCAAATAGCGCTATTACTCAATGCATAAACTTTAATAAAAATCCATTGAGATGTTTCTCTTGTTAGAAAATTAGGTCTGATTTATGTTGCCTTGATATAAAAATATTTGCTTCATACCCTTAAAAATTTTTAATTTTAAGAAGCATTCCGTGAATTTCAGACGATTTTAAACTTTAAATGAATATCTATGCGTGGCGTAAACCGTGTAATGCTGATTGGGAACCTGGGCAAGGACCCGGATCTACAAACCCTGGAAGGAAACATCGCTGTTGCAAAATTTCCATTAGCTACTACAGAAACTTTCAAAGATCGCGGTGGTAAATTAGTAAGCCAGACCGAATGGCATACCGTTGTGCTTTGGCGGGGGCTGGCAGACCTTGCCGCAAAATATTTACATAAAGGAAGCCTGGTATACATTGAAGGTCGTCTTCGCACCCGTAGCTGGGAAGATAAGGAAGGCCATCGAAAATTTGCAACCGAGGTGGTTGGTGATAATTTAATTATGCTGGACAAAAGGATAGATGGAACCGGTACAACACATACCGAATCGGGAGTAGAAGGCAGTGATATACCGCCTCCTGCCGAAACCGGCGATCTTAGCTTGTAACATGAATAGCTAAAACCATATTTTTGTAACAACAATCAGAAAGGCAGGTTGCAACCTGCCTTTCTGATTGAGTCTGAAACCAAAATCATTTCATTTGGAAAGCCATTCGCAGTTTCATTGGTTCTATACAAAATCACTTTTTATTTTACTTGCCGGGCAAACGGATTCTTTAATATTGCCCGTTATACTTCTTGCATTTTTACTACTTATGTCTTTTGCAGTTTCAGGCGCTGAAGTCGCTTTATTTTCATTGAACAATAAGGATATCAATATGCTGAAAACAAAGCAGCATGATGCTGCAAAAAGGATCATCAGCCTGCTGGAAGAGCCTAAAGAAGTATATGCGACATTAATGATCACAGGTACTTTCATTAATATCAGCATCATCGTACTTTCCAATTTTTTATTAAATAAGGTAATTGCTCTTGATAAGGTATCTTTTTATGCTTCTGTCATCATTAAGGTTATATCCATAGGATTTGTATTGATTTTTTTTGGTAAGATATTGCCCAAGGTGACCGCTACCCAAAACAATCTGCGTTTTGCTTATGACTCCTCATTTTTTATCGATGCACTTCATATGGTTTTTCGCCGGGTCAGTAAATGGGTGGTATCGCTGGCAGATGGCATTGGGAAAAGGCTGGGCGCCGATAGAAGCGAAGCCATTAGCATCCGTGAACTGGATGAAGCAATTGATATAAAATCAGATGAAGAGGCTTCCCAGGAAGAAAAAAATATTATGAAGGGGATTGTGAAATTTGGGAACATAACGGTGAAACAGATCATGCACAGCCGGCTGGATGTGAACGGCATCGATCATGATCTTCCTTTTAAGGAATTGCTGCAAAAAGTAGGAGAGCTGCATTATTCCCGTTTACCTGTTTATAAAAATAATATGGATGAAGTGGTTGGGATTATCAATACAAAAGACCTGATTCCGCATTTAGATGAACATGAATCGTATGATTGGCATCAACTCATACGACCGCCCTATTTTGTGCCCGAAACAAAACAAATTGAAGACCTGCTTAAAGAATTCCAGCAAAAGCGAATTCATTTTGCTGTTGTAGTTGATGAATTTGGGGGCACGAGTGGCATCATTACTCTTGAAGATATTATGGAAGAAGTAATTGGCGAAATAAAAGACGAATTTGATGTAGATGAAAGCCGGAATAAAAAAATTGATAACAACAATTTTGTTTTTGAAGGTAAGACCCCATTGATTGATATTTGCCGTATTATGAAAATACCTCCTGATACTTTTGATAAAGTAAAAGGAGATAGTGAAACGATGGCTGGCCTGGTACTTGAAATACATGGTGAAATGCCGGCCGAAAATGAAGTAGTACGTTGCGGCGACTTTGAATTTACGGTAACTGAAAAAGATCAAACAAGGATACAGTTAGTTAAGGTTTTAGTGAACCGCACTTTGAAATAAAAATCGATCCCGTCTTATGAATAGATCAGCCTTTCAATTTACAAGCTTCTTAGTGCTCAGCGCTTTATTCTTTTCAGCTTGCAACAGCAACTACACATTTAAAAAAAGGGGTTATTATAAAATTGACTTCCCAAAAAAAGAATATCGCTTATTTGATTCACCGGGCTATCCCTATTCATTCGAGTACCCGGTATATGCTAATATTGTAAAGGACTCTACCTTCTTTGGTGATGCAACTGAAAATCCCTGGTGGATCAATATTGACGTGCCTCAACTGGCAGGACGCGTATATATAAGCTATAAAGAAATAAATGCAAAGAATAAATTCGATTCATTACTGAATGATGCTTTTAAAATGACTTACCTGCAGCATAGTAATGTCGCCAGTGGCCGTGATGACAGCCTGATGCATACACCGAATGGCGCAGATGGTTATTATTTTAAACTGTACGGTAATACAGCTACCGCTCACCAGTTTTTTCTTACCGACTCAGTAAAGCATTTTTTACGGGGAGCTTTATACTTTGATGCAGCCCCTAATGAAGATTCACTGAGTATTGTAAATGATTTCCTCAAACAGGATCTGTTTCACCTGATCAATACATTGAAGTGGTCGGACAGGACTCCTAAGGAGAAATAAAGATCCCCGACCATTGATCGGGGATATGAGCAATTTGCTTTCGAACCTACTGCTCTTTTGTTTTCACGGATTCTTTCTTAGCCGGTTCAACTTTGATAGTTTTTTCGATTACATCTTCTCTTAGCGGTGCACGGCTAAACGATTTATAACTGATCTTTCTTGGCTTTTGGATCTTTTGCTTGACAGGTTTTTTTACAATTGCCGGCTTGGATACGTTACCATTCTTTGCAGCTTCTTTTTTTACACCAGGGATTTCTGTCTTTGATTCGGATACAGATTGTTCTTCTTCTGTTATTGCAGGTTGAACAACTGCCTGCTCTTTTGTTTCGGTTTCCCTATAGAGATTGCTGAATCTTTTGTTGTGTTTTGTTTTACTGTAATCGACAAAACCATAAATGCTGGCACCCACCATGAGCACCGCACCAATAAAAAGGAATTTTTTCATGCTAATTGACTTTAGAGGTTATGAAGTTGAAAATGTTTGCAGGTATGATTTGCTTTTCCGATAAATGATCCATTCAGCAATAAGCATATTTCCCAACACACTTATCCAAAGCGACAGCTCATAATTTTTAAGATGATCCCATCCCAATAAATAAAACACAATATGATAGACACGAAAGGTAACAGCTGTCAT
>Ga0105249_10003556_pt1 | contig 13479 bp, 14 predicted proteins | sample KBSS44metaG_FD_81522 | JGI IMG/M metagenome (GOLD analysis project Ga0105249, IMG submission 81522) | Switchgrass rhizosphere microbial communities from Kellogg Biological Station, Michigan, USA - KBS S4-4 metaG | ecosystem: Host-associated > Plants > Roots > Rhizosphere > Soil | place... | reverse complement strand
CGATGTCGGCTTCGGCAAGAGCTACGTTGAGCACCTCGTCGGCCCCGACTCGATGGTCGTGGGCATCAAATAACGCGAATCGGGATGAGTTTGTGATCGGCCATCCGTTCTGGCGGTCAGAAGCTGTCAGACGACAACGGAGGGCAATCATGAAGATCGTCGTTATCGGAGGCACGGGCCTGATCGGCTCAAAGTTGGTGCACGCGCTGGACGAACACGGCCATGAGGCCGTCGCCGCTGCCCCGTCAACGGGGGTGAACACCCTGACCGGCGAGGGCCTGCCCGAGGTTCTCGCTGGCGCCTCGGTGGTTGTCGACGTGTCGAACTCGCCGCAGCTGGATGACTCGGCCATCGAATTCTTCCGCACGGCGACAACGAACCTACTCACGGCCGAGAAGAATGCCGGAGTGCGCCACCACGTGGCGCTGTCGGTGGTGGGCACCGCGCAGTTGGCCCCGCAGAGCGGGTACTTCCAGGCGAAGCTGCTGCAGGAAAACCTGATCGCCGAAGGCCCGATCCCCTACACCCTGGTTCATGCGACGCAATTCTTCGAGTTCGTCAGGACGCTCGCCGACTCGGCAACCGTCGACGGCACGGTACGGATGCCACCGGCCTACTTCCAGCCGATGGCCGCCGCCGACGTCGCCGAAGGGCTTGCCATCGCTGCCGTCAACGAGCCGGTGAAAGGAATCACCGAAATCGGAGGGCCGGAGGCGTTCCTGCTGCCCGACCTGATCCGGACCGCGTTGACGGCCCGCGGCGATGCTCGCGAGGTCGTCGCCGATCCCAAGGCCCAGTACTGGGGCATCGACATCGACGAGCGCACCCTGTGCCCCGGCGAGGGCGCGACGCTGTTCGACACCCGGTTCGAGGACTGGATCCTGGAGGCTGCCGCCAAGGGGTAGCCAGACGGGCCGCGGCACCGGCCCGAGGCTCCCGGGCAAGAGCGACTTCACAGCCGGTCCGCCGGTAAGGTCTGCACTGCAAACAGACGCGGTGGAGCCTATGTCGAGCGACGGTCGGGGGACACGTCTTCGCGGTCGCGCCAGCGAAAGCGAGACGCTTCGGGGGCTGATCTCGGCTGTCCAATCGGGCACCAGTCAGGTGCTGGTGCTGCGGGGCGAGGCAGGAGTCGGCAAAACCGCGCTGCTCGAGTACGTGAAGGAGCTGGCGACAGGATTCCGCTGCGTCCAGGTGGCCGGTGTGCAGTCCGATATGGAACTCGCCTTCGCCGGCCTGCAGCAGCTGTGTGCGCCGCTGCTGAATCACCTTGGTGAACTTCCTGAACCACAGCGTGAGGCGCTCAACGTCGCCTTTGGTCGCGGAGTCGGCGCCACCCCGGATCGGTTCCTGGTCGGTCTGGCGGTGCTGAGCCTGATCGCCGCGGCCGCCAACGACCAACCCCTGCTCTGCATCGTCGATGACGCCCAATGGCTCGACGAAGTGTCGGTCCAGACGTTGGCATTCGTGGCGAGGCGGCTGTTGGCCGAGCCGGTCGCGATGGTCTTCGCCGCCCGCGAACGCGGTGCCGAAGCTTTGCGGGGTCTGCCGGAACTCGCGATCAGGGGCCTGTCCGACGGCGACGCGCGCGAACTGTTGGAGTCGGTGATGGTCGGGGCGATCGACCCGCGTGTACGCGACCGCATCGTCGCCGAGACCCGCGGCATTCCGCTCGCCATCATCGAGGTACCGCGAAGCGTTTCCGCGACGGAGCTTGCCGGCGGCTTTTGGATTTCAGGCAAGCGGTCATCCACAGCGGCAATCGAAGACGGCTTCGTCAACCGCATCAAATCCCTACCCGCCGAGACCCAGCGGCTGCTGCTTCTCGCAGCAGCCGAACCGGTCGGCGATGCCGCGCTGTTCCTGCGCGCGGCGGCGAAGCTGGGCATCGCGGTCGACGCGTTGGCGCCGGCCGAAGCCGACGGCGTCATCGAATTCGGTTCCCGCATGCGATTTCACCACCCGCTGCTGCGGTCGGCCGCCTACCGGGCCGCCGATCTCACCGACCGCAGGGCCATTCATCGGGCGTTGGCCGACGCCACCGATCCGCAGTCGGATCCCGACCGTCGCGCGTGGCACGCCGCCAACGCCGCAACGGGCCCAGACGAAGCGGTCGCCGCGGACCTGGAGACCTCGGCAGGCCGGGCGCAGAGCAGAGGTGGAGTGGCGGCGGCCGCAGCCTTCCTGGAACGTGCGACGGCCCTCACGTCGGACCCGGCGGTCCGCGGGGCCAGGGCCATTGCCGCCGCCCATGCCAAACGTGAGGCGGCGGCGCCCGAGGCGGCATACGATTTACTCGCGATTGCCGAGCTCACCCCGCTGTCTAGGTTGCAACGAGCCCAGATCGCTCGGATGCGTGCCCAGATGGAGTTCGTGCGAAGCCGCGCCGGAGCGCCGGGTGCCGTCACGACGAGCGAAGCTGCCGCGCAATTACTCAGCGCTGCAAAACAACTGGATGGGTGTGACGACGCCTTGGCTCGGGATACGCATCTCGAAGCCCTCGCCGCTGCGATGTATGCGGGCAGGCTTGGTGGGCCGAATCTGCTGGCGGAGGTGGCGATGGCAGGTCGTGCCGCGATCGACCGACTGCCCCAGATACGTCGCCCGGTCGACTTTCTGTTGAGCGGCCTCACAAGTCGAATCATCGACGGCCCCGGCGCGGGATCCGACCATCTCCGTGCCGCACTGGAACTCTGGAACGCCCACGAGGAGTCAAGCGACGACGAGGGCCGCAGCTGGCCGTTTCCCGTCGCGCAGGAATCCGCCGCACACGAACTCTGGGACGACACGGTGCTGCAGCGCATCGCAACCGAGACCGTCCGACGCGCCCGCGAAGTGGGCGCGCTTGCCGCGTTGCCGCCGGCGCTTGCCTATCGCGCCGGAGCTCATGTGTATAGGGGCGAATTCACCTCGGCGGAACGGCTTCTCGAAGAGGTAGATGCGATCACAACGTGGATCGGCCTCGCACCGAGGAAGTATCACGCGATGAACCTGGCCGCGTGGCGCGGCGTTCCGAGCGAGGCGGAGGATCTCATCGCCTCGGCCAAAGCAGAGGGCGCTGCGAAGGGCGAAGGCCGCCTTGTCGGTCTCGCCATGTTCATTTCGGCGATCCTGTTCAACGGACTCGGTCGATACGACGATGCTCTGCACGCCGCACGTGAGTGCTGCGAGTACGAAGATCTCGGGTTTTACGGCTGGTGCCTCTACGAACTCATTGAAGCCTCAGTGCACGTGGGCAACAACGGATCTGGGGCGCCAGCCTTGCTGCTTCTCGAACAACGGGCAGGCACCAGCGGCACGGACTGGGGGCTGGGTATCTTGGCGGCAGCCCGGGCTATGGTCGCCGACGACGAGACCACAGAAGACCTGTTCGCCGAGGCAGTGCAACGGCTCGAGCGGGCCAACGTCGCGCTTCACGGTGCGCGAGTCCGACTGTGCTACGGCGAGTGGCTGCGGCGGGTGAATCGTAGGATCGACGCCCGCCAGCAGCTCAACACCGCATACGAGATGTTCGCAAAAATGGGCGCCGAAGGTTTCGCGGAAAGAGCCCGACGCGAACTAGCCGCTACCGGGGAGAAGGTGCGCAAGCAGCCGATCAAATCCGGCGAACAGCTGACTGCTCAGGAGGCGCAGATCGCGCGGCTGGCAGGCGACGGACTGACGAATCAGGAGATCGGTGCGCAGCTGTTCATCAGCACCCACACCGTGGAATGGCATCTTCGGAAGGTCTTCGTCAAGCTCGGCATCACCTCGCGCAGGCAGCTGCGCAGCATCTCCTGGGCGAGCTAGCCGCGCGCCCCTCATCCGACGGCCAGCACGGCGTGACGATTGTGAACTCATCTCCACTCCGCCGAACCACGGACTTCCAAGGGTTCGCATGCCGCTTGGGATGTTCACGCTGAAGGCATGGATGTATATGAAGCAGTGATGAGCCGACGGGCGGTACGCGGATTCACAGACGAGCCGGTTTCCAGGGAGGTACTCGAGCGCGTGCTGACCGCCGCGGGTAACGCGCCGTCCGGATCGAACGTTCAGCCGTGGAACATCTATGTGGTGACCGGCGCACCGCTGGCGCAACTCAAGAAGCTTGCCACCGAGCGCGTGGCTGCCGGCGACCCGTGGGATGAGCGGGAGTACGTGATGTACCCGCCCGCTATGAAGTCCCCGTACGGCGAGCGCCGGTCCGCGTTTGGCAGGGATCGCTACAGCGCACTCGGCGTCGAGCGTGAGGACTGGGAAGCGCGTACCAGGGCTGCCATTGCGAACTGGGATTGTTTCGGCGCACCGGCTGCCCTGTTCTGCTACATCGACCGCGACCTTGGCCTGCCGCAATGGTCGGATCTCGGGATGTATCTGCAGACCGTGATGCTCTTGCTACGCGCCGAGGGTCTGCACAGCTGCCCGCAGATGGCGTGGTCGCAGGTTCGCAAGACCGTCGCGGATATCGTGTCGCCGCCAAAAGAGCTCATGCTGTTCTGCGGCATGTCGATCGGGTTCGAAGACACCACGGTCGGCTTCGTCCGTAACGAGCGCGCACCGCTGGATGAGACGGTCACCTTCATCGAGGGTTAGCGCATCAATGGGTCCACTACGGACCACAGACTACGGACAACCAAGGGTTCGCTTCACCTCCGAAAGCGCGAGTCTGATCTGGACGGCCCGGATACGGGCTCACCAGCGCGAAGATCACGCAGCGAGGAGATTCGATCATGACTATGACGCCCGTCCGCAGCACCTCGGAGCGGGCCCCCGATATCGCGGCGCGCTTCGCCGACGAGGTTGAGCCGTTCTTGGACGTCCTTGCGCGCGGGGCCCGACGGCTGGCCCGCAGCGGCGCCGACGCCGAGGACCTGCTGCAAGACGCACTGCTGCACGCGTACGTGGGGTTCGACACCTTCAAGGAGGGCAGCAATCTGAAGGCGTGGCTGTTCCGGATTCTCTACAACCGCTGGGTCAGCGCGTACCGCTCCAAACAGTGCCGCCCGGCCGAAGTTCCGGTCGACGGCCTCACCGAACGGGATCTCGCCGACGGCGCCGCCCGGCTCCAGCCGGGCCACCATCGGTCAGCCGAGGCCGAGGTACTTGAGGCGTTGCCGCACAACGAGATCACAGCGGCAATGAAGGCTTTGCCGGAAGGCTTCCGAACCGTTGTGTACCTCGCGGACGTCCAGGGCTACACCTACGCCGAGACCGCCAAAATTCTCGGCATCCCCCACGGAACCGTGATGTCACGGGCAGCCCGAGGCAGGCAGCGGCTGCGTGTCGCACTGGCCCACGTCGCCGACCAACGCGCTGCGTAACGGAGGAACCAACAGATGTCGAAGACCTACGACGCCGAATGGGAGAACGCGTTGACGGTTGTGCAGGAGGCGCAGCCGCCGGCCATTCCCGAAGGCGCACATGCCATGACCGTCGTCATCGAATACCCGCCAGGCAGTGCCGGCGCCCCGCCACACCGACATCCCGGCGGGCCCGCCTTCGGCTACATGCTCGAGGGGGAGATGCTGTTCGAACTCGAAGGCCAACCGCCGCGAGTTGTCCGCGCCGGCGAGGCGTTTTGGGAGCCCGGTGGTGATGTCATCCACTACTCCGACGCCAACAACCGCGACGACATGAAGAGCCGCTTCGTCGTGACGATGCTCTGTGTTCCCGGCCAGCCCATGCTCACCCTCGTCGACGACGAGGAGCTCGAAGCGCGCAAGCACCTGCGTGCCACCGCCGACTAGGAGCTGACAATGTCACGAATCTTGTTGCAAACCACCATCACTGAGAGTCCCGACGACTGGAACATCAGCCGATTCTCGCTGTTGGCCGACGAGCTGCGTGCCGCAGGCCACGACGTGACCGCGCGTAACCGGGCCGACGGCGACGACCCGATTCTGAGCCGGCTCGACGAGCTCGACTTCGACCAGCTATGGCTGATGGCAGTCGACCTCGGCGAGGGCCTGTCCGCCGCCGACGCCTACGCCATCCGGCGGTTCCGCGAGAACGGCTGCGGCGTGCTCACCGCGCGGGATCACCAGGAATTGGGTTGCTGCATAAGCCGACTGGGGTCGCTCGGCGTGGTCAACGAATTCCACGACAAGAGCATCGACCCGAGCACGATGTGCGACGACCAGGACACCCCGAGTATCTCGTGGCCGAATTACCACTCCGGCGCCAACGGTGACTATCAGCCGGTGCTGATCGAAGGTCCGGTGCACCCGCTGTTGCGCACCGACCGGACCGCCAGCGGGCGCATCGAATGGTTTCCTGCCCACCCACACGAGGGCCTGGTTTCGGCGACCGGACCGTTCGCCACCGCGATCGCGCACGGCCGCAGCGCTGCGACCGGTCGCCGGTTCAACCTGGCCGTGGTGCTCGACGGTGAGCTCGCACCCGACGGGCGTCCGATGGGCCGCGCGGTCGCAGAATCGACGTTCCACCACTTCGCCGACTACAACTGGGATCTCGACTGCGGGGCACCGTCATTCGTCAGCGAGCCGCCTGGCAAGCAGATCAAGGCGGACCCATCACGACTGGCGATCTTCAAGGACTATGTCCGCAACGTCGTGACCTGGTTGCAGCCCGCGACCAATCTGTCAGTCGCGGTGTGACTGGCGGTGGCATCCTGGCCTGATGGGGCTGCTCCTCGTCCGTCTCGTCGAGTTGCTGATCGTCGTCGTTCCGGTGATCGGCCTGGTTGTCGGCGCCATGAAGGCCTTCTCGGCCGCACGCGCCCGCCAGGAGCAGGCGCCCGAGGAACTCGACCCCGCTGCGTCGCGCACGCCCGCCAGCCGGGCAGCGCAATGGCGCGCCATCACGCGGACCGTCAAGGAGCATGACCGAACGGACACCCGGTGGTTGGACTATGAGCTCGACATCGGAAAGCTGCTCGACTTTCCGCTCATGACCGACATGCGCAACCCGATGACGGAGCGCTTTCACCGGGCCAAGCTGAGAGCCGACCTGCTGCGCCCGGCAAAGGCCGAGGACCTGCTCGAAGACGCTGACGCTGCACGCCAGTACCTCGACGCCGTGGAGAATTACGTGACCGCGTTCGAGGTCGCAGAAACCGAGGCAATACGCAAGCGGCGCAACGATTTCACGAAGCCGGAGCAGCAGCGTCTCACTCGCGCGCGGAGCGCTCTTCGAGTGGCGGTGGATAGCGGCGCTACGCAGCAGGAGCGGGAACGTGCCTACGCCGTTGCTTCACGCGAACTCGACGGCCTGATCGTGCTGCCAGCGCGCGCTCGATCCGCCATCGAGCGCGGAATCCTCGGCGAGCTTGACGGTTAGGTGACCGCTACGTCCTCGACCCGTTCGACGAAATCCGGTCCATCGCGTAGCCCGCCGCTTGGGCTGCCATCCCGTTCTCCGAATACAGGTTGTGGGCGCCGTTATCGGTGCCGCCCGGCGAGCAGACGTTGTCCTCGGGGATGCACAGGTCGAGCGTCTTGCCGGCATACAGCTTGCCGACCGTGATCGGCGGCGCGCCGGTGTAGATCATCTGCAGGAAGCCGCTCGACGGCTTGCCGAACAGCACCACCGCGGCGACGTGCTTCGCCACATCCGGCGCCATCGGCCCGGTGATTCCCTCGGGAAGGGTGAAGCCATTGGGGACCGCGTCCTCGGTGGTGTACGCCACGACGGCCGCGCCCTGGGAGTAGCCGCCGAGCACCATCTTGGTGTTCGGGCAGCGCGCCGCCATATCGCGAACCCTGTTACTCGTGTCGATCACACCGTCGGCGGCCGTTGCAAAATCAAGAGACGCAGGATAATTGACCGGATACACCTCCATCGACTTGCCGCTGAGGCGATTCCTCAGCTCGTCGACGAACGCTTGTCCTGTCCCGCCGACGCCCGCGGGCTCAAAAGTGCCGCGGGCGAAAACGACTTCGACGTCCGGACAAGGATCAGCAGATGCACTCGGGCTGGCGACGGCAGTGCCCAACAGCGCCGAAGTGAAGACCACCGCAGTACCGAAGATCCGACCGATGAAGCTCACCTTGACTCCCGAAAATGTCGCAGCGCAAATGACGCGGGTGAATACCCGGCGATCGTGATTACGAAACCCTATTTTAGATAAGCATCGGCCCACGCGCCGATTATGCGAGCCGCGCGACGCGCCTGCCCGGGACCAGTCAGCAGGTGCTCAGAACCCTCAAGGGAAACGAAGCTGCGCGGATGGCGCGCGGTGCGGAAGATCTCGCTGGCGTTCGCGATGCCCACGGTGTTGTCGGTCGGCGAGTGCAGGATCAGCAGTGGCATCTTCAGGCCGCGGATCTTGTCGTGGAGGGCCGCTGTGCGCACGTCCTCGACGAAGTCCCGCTTGAGAGTGAGACAGCGTCCGCCGACCATCCACTCGGCACTGCCCTCGGACAGCACTGTGTCGACTACCGCGTCGTAGTGGTGCTCGGCGTGCGAAGGGTCCATCGGCGCGCCGATGGTCGCGACGGCCCGCACCCCCGGCGATTGCCTGGCCGCGGCGATCACCGCTGCACCGCCGAACGAATGCCCGACGAGGATGTCGGCGGGCGTGCCTTGTTCTGCCATGAATTCGCATGCCCGGATGACGTCGTTGACCTTCACGGTGAATGAGCCGTCGCCCCAGTCACCCTCGGAGTCGCCCAAGCCCAGCGCATCGAAGCGCAGCATGCCGATGCCGTCCTCGGCGAGCTGCTTGCAAATGCGGGCCGCCGCTGGCGAGTCCTTGCCGAGCGTGAAGCCGTGGGAGAAGACGCCCCAGCCGCGGGGCTCGCCGGCAGGCCGGTCGATGATTCCCGCCAGAGTTGGTCCCGTCGAGCTTGCGAACGTGACGCGCTCAGCCATGCCGGAGGTTTACCACCTTGCGCTGCCCGATTGCCAGGTCGCTACCGTTTAGACATGTCTGAACAGGTCACCACCAACGCGCCCGATCCGGCCGACATCGGCTCGCGCATCGACCCGGTGCTAGCCAGGAGCTGGCTGCTGGTGAATGGCGCGCAGGCCGACCGGTTCCAGGCCGCCGCACACTCGCGCGCCGACATCGTCGTACTCGACATCGAGGATGCGGTCGCGCCGAAGGACAAGTCGGCCGCCCGCGACAACGTCGTGCAGTGGCTCAACGCGGGCAACTCCGACTGGGTGCGGGTCAACGGCTTCGGCACGCCGTGGTGGGCCGACGACCTCAAGACCTTGGCGGGCACGTCCATCGGCGGCGTGATGCTGGCGATGGTCGAATCGGTCGACCATGTCACCGAAACCGCCAAGCGGCTGCCCAACGTGCCGATTGTCGCGCTCGTGGAAACGGCGCGCGGGCTGGAACGCATCACCGAGATCGCCTCGGCCAAAGGCACCTTCCGGCTGGCGTTCGGCATCGGCGATTTCCGTCGCGACACCGGCTTCGGTGAGGACCCCGCCACGCTCGCCTATGCGCGGTCCCGCTTCACCATCGCCGCCAAGGCCGCGCATCTGCCGAGCGCGATCGACGGGCCGACCATCGGCTCGAACCCGCTGAAACTGATCGAAGCCACCGCGGTGTCGGTGGAGTTCGGGATGACCGGCAAGATCTGCCTCAACCCCGATCAGTGTGCCGTCGTGAACGAAGGGCTATCCCCGTCGCAGGACGAAATTGCTTGGGCGAAGGAGTTTTTCGCCGAGTTCGAACGCGATGGCGGGGAGATCCGCAACGGCTCGGACCTGCCGCGCATCGCGAGGGCCACCAAGATCCTCGAGCTGGCTCGCTCGTATGGCATCGAGGCGTCGCACTTCGACGACGAGCCCGTGCACATGCCGGCCCCTTCGGACACCTACCACTACTAGGTGCCGCAGAAGGTGCGATAGGAACCGAAGTCATCGGGTGCCGGTTCCGCGTAGCGGTCCAGACCCGGCCGCTCGTCATACGGCGCGGTGACCGCCGTGAGCAACCGCGAGAGCGGATCGAGATCGCCGTCCGTCGCCGCAGCGAGGGCCCCCTCGACAAGATGGTTGCGCGGGATGTAGGCCGGGTTGACCCGGTCCATCGCGTCGGGGTCCGGCCCGAGCGCGCGCCAGCGCGCCAGCCAACGGTCGAACCCGGCGAGGTCAACGAACAACCCACGCGCAGGCTCCACGTCACCGCGCGCCGCGCGGCCGAGCGCGCGGAAGAACGACGTGTGGTCGACGTGGCTCTGCTCGAGATGCTCGAGCAGTTCGGTGATCAACGGTGTCGCGTCATCGGTACCGGCCAAGCCGAGTTTGGCGCGCATACCCGCCGAATACGCCGCGACGTACTCCCGGCGGAACCCGTCGAGTGACTCCTGCGCCAGGACGAGCGCTTGGTCCAGGTCGTCGGCGAACAGCGGAAGTAAGGTCTCGGCGAACCTGGCCAGGTTCCACGCGGCGACCGCAGGCTGTTGCCCGTATGCGTATCGGCCCCAGGAATCTATCGAGCTGAAAACGGTGGCCGGGTCGTAGGCCTCCATGAACGCACACGGCCCGTAGTCGATGGTCTCGCCGGAGATCGTCATGTTGTCGGTGTTCATCACGCCGTGCACGAACCCGACCAGCATCCATTGCGCCACCAGCGACGCCTGCGCCGCGACGACCGCCTCGAACAGCGCGCGGTACGGATTGTCCGCTTCGGCGGCGCCCGGGTGGTGGCGGGCGATGGCATGGTCGGCGAGTCGACGCACCAGGTCCGTGTCGCCTGCAGTCGCGGCGTACTGGAAACTGCCGACCCGCAAATGGCTGCTTGCGACCCGCGCGAGGACAGCGCCGGGCAGCGGCGTCTCGCGGATCACGGTGCGGCCCGTCGCCACCACGGCCAGCGACCGGGTGGTGGGAATGCCGAGGGCGTGCATCGCCTCGCTGATGACGTACTCGCGCAGCATCGGCCCGACCGCCGCCAAGCCGTCGCCGCCCCGCGCGAACGGCGTGCGCCCCGAACCCTTGAGGTGCAGGTCGCAAACGCTGCCGTCGGTGCCGGCCAGCTCGCCGAGCAGCAGCGCCCGCCCGTCTCCCAGCCGAGGCACGAAGCCGCCGAACTGATGCCCGGCGTACGCCTGCGCGACGGGCGTGGCGCCGTTGGGCACCGCGGCGCCGGTCAGGAACTGCAACCCATCGCGACTCTGCAACCAGTCGGTATCCAAGCCGAGGTCGGCGGCCAACCCTGCGTTGAGCACCAGCAGCTGAGGTCCAGGTGGTACCTCGGCCTTCCACTGCACCGCCATCTCCGGCAGCGCACGGGCGAACCGGTCGTCGAGGACAACGGCGGCATCCGATGCGAGGCTCACTTCATCCAGACTACGGACGAGACGGGGGGCTAGCGGCGGGCTGAGCCCGTCAGCGGGCCACCGTTTGACGCCTGAAGCAGGCAGATAACCGTGCTCGGCAACGGGTTGGCCGACGTCCGGTCCTGGTTGGAGTCGATCAGGTAGGTCATCGCGAACGGACCGCCGCCGGTGTATTCCGTGAGTCCCGCGCTGCACTGTCGATCGGCGACGTCGGCGACCGCGGCGTTGACCGCGACGTCGGTGCGCAGATACACCTCCGCCGCGTGCGGTATCGCGCAGTCGACGACGGACACCACGACGACACCGGGATCGATCGGCGGCGGATCCGCAAGACATTCGCCGGTCTGCAGGTCGATCCACTTCTTGAGCTCCGGGCCCTGGACGGCGACCGTCGTGGTGGTCGTCGTCTCGGCAGCAGCGCTAGTGGCGGCCGTGCTTGTGGCGCTAGGCGCCGTGTCTTGCGCACTGCAAGCTGTCAGCATCGCCAGCGCGGCCAGGCAGCTCGCCGCGGGACGCCAAGAATCTCGCAAGGCCCTCATCGGATGCTGCCAATTGTGCCTCACGCCACGCGAATCAAGGCTGCGACGCTCGCAGCCGTCATCGTCGCGACGTGCGCCGCATGCGGGTCTACACCTGCCGCATCGGCCGGTCCGATCTCTGTCTTCTCCGAACTCCCCGGCTTCACTGTTACCGAGATCGGCCCCGCCGATGTCGACCCCGCAGTCGCGGGCGCAGAGTTCAACGACCTGACCGCAGGCATCGTCAGCCAGAATGGCGCTCCTGTGCTCAGAGTGCTTGCGGGCCAAGTCAAATCGGGCAATGGTGACGCGTTCGTCCACACATATCTGGAGAAGTTGTCTGCACGGATCCGCGTCGTGACGCACTTCAATGCCCCGTTGGCCGCCGAAGGCTATGCCTCCGCCGCAGGATCGACGGTCGTGATCGCCTATGTCGCGCTCGGTTCACCTCCGGCGACCGTCGAAGACGGGCTGACGAAGATCCTCGCCAACCTGTGACCGCTCAGTCCTGCGCCCAGACGCCGTATGGGACGTACGGGTCGACGCCGTACGGAACGTACGGGTTCGCGCCCCCGTAAACGGACTGCGGGTAGACGGGGGCGGGCGCGGGCACATTCGAACCACTGCCGGCGTCCGACAAGGCCGGGCCCGCAAGTCCGATGGCCAATGCCGCCAGGGCGCTGGATACCACGGTGGCAAAGGTGATCTTCTTCATGTGGTGACGCCTCCTTCGGCGGTCTTGGGGGATTGCCGTCCGAGCGGCGTTTCCCATCTGTTTGGTTAAACGCGCAGGTAGGCGCCTGTCATCCCGTTGGCAGCATCTCGATCAGCCGTGGCAGGATCGCAGCGTGAAATAAATGGCTGCCACTCGCGGCGTGGGTGGCGAGCATCGGCTACCGGCCAGTCGCTAATCTCGATCGCAACAGTGAAATCTGGTCCTGCCCGGCGGCATCGTCGCCTTCCGGTCGGAGCGGACAGTCATGCAATGAGGAGCAACCTCTTGACCCTCAACACCGTCGCCTTCGAGCTGGTGCCGCCGAACGCCGACCTCGGCCCCGAGCAGGCCGTGGAGGAAGCACGCAAGGTGCTGCGGTTCTCCAAGGAAACCGGCATCGACGGCCGGATCGGGCACGTCATGATCCCCGGGATGATCGAGGAGGACGACGACCGTCCCGTCGAGATGAAGCCCCGGCTGGACGTGCTCGACTTCTGGAAGCTCATCAAGGGTGAGTTGCCGGGGATGAAGGGGCTGTGCACCCAAGTCACCGCGTTCATGGACGAGGGCTCGCTGCGGCAGCGGCTGACCGATCTGCGTGACGCGGGCTTCGACGGCATCGCGTTCGTCGGCGTGCCGCGCACCATGAACGACGGCGAGGGGTCCGGCGTCGCGCCCACCGACGCTCTGTCGATCTACGACCAGCTCGTGCCCAACCGCGGAGCGATCCTGATCCCCACCCGCGAGGGCGAGCACGGCCGGTTCAACTTCAAGTGCGGCCAGGGTGCGACATACGGCATGACCCAGCTGCTGTACTCCGATGCGATCGTCGGGTTCCTGACCGAATTCGCGAAGACCACAGACCACCGCCCCGAGATCCTGCTGTCGTTCGGGTTCGTGCCGAAGGTCGAGACGCGAATCGGGTTGATCAACTGGCTGATTCAGGATCCCGGCAATGCGGCCGTTGCCGACGAGCAGGCGTTCGTCACACAGCTCGCGGAGACCGACCCGG
>Ga0105249_10003554_pt1 | contig 13484 bp, 11 predicted proteins | sample KBSS44metaG_FD_81522 | JGI IMG/M metagenome (GOLD analysis project Ga0105249, IMG submission 81522) | Switchgrass rhizosphere microbial communities from Kellogg Biological Station, Michigan, USA - KBS S4-4 metaG | ecosystem: Host-associated > Plants > Roots > Rhizosphere > Soil | place... | reverse complement strand
GCCAGCGGCGCGGTCGCCAGCGCCGCCGGGTTCGCAGTACCGAGCCTCGGGGTGGCGGCGCTGATGCTGCTGACCGTCTTCTATGCCTACCGGGTGCTCGACGCCGAACCGGCCGAGCCGCAGGTCGAGGGCTAGGGGTGGCGCCGGCGAGGAACGGTCGCGAGTGGCGCAACTGGGCCGGCGACCAGTCGTGCCGGCCGGCGGCGGTCGCGGCGCCGGCCAACCGCGACGACCTGGCGGCGGCGGTCGCGGCGGCGGCGCAAGCGGGGCGCAAGGTCAGCGTCGCCGGCGCCGGCCACTCCTTCACCGAGGCGGCGCTGACCGACGACACGCTGATCCACCTCGGTGCCCTCAGCGGCGTGCTCGAGGCCGACGCCGCCAGCGGCCTGGTCCGGGTCGGCGGCGGCACCGTATTCGGTGCCCTGAACGAGGAGCTGGTCCGGCTCGGGCTGGCAATGGAGAACCTCGGCGACATCGACCGCCAGACGATCGCCGGCGCGATCTCGACCGGCACCCACGGCACCGGCGCCCGCCTGCGCAACGTCTCCGCCCAGGTCGAGGCGATCGAGCTGGTGACCGGCACGGGCGAGGTGCGCGAGCTGACCGTCGCCGGCCAGCCGGAGCTACTGCGGGCGGCGCGGGTCGGGATCGGGGCGCTGGGGGCGATCGTCGCGGTGACGCTGCGCTGCGTCCCCGCCTTCACCCTGAACCGGGTCGACAGCCCGCAGCCGCGCGAGGCGGTGCTCGACGAGTTCGAGCGGCGCGTCGCCGCCAACGACCACTTCGAGCTCTTCACCTTCGCCTACTCTGATCTGGCGCTGGTGCTCGAGCGCAACCGCACCGAGGAGGCGCCGCGCCCACGCGGCCGCGCCGCGGCCTTCCTCAACGACGTCGTGCTCGAGAACTGGGCGCTCGAGGCGCTCTCGGCCAGCGCCCGGGCGCTTCCGGCGGCGATCCCGGCGCTCTCGCGGTTGGCGGCTCGGGTCGCCTCGGGCAGCTCGTCTACCGACCGCTCCGACCGGATCTTCGTCAACGAGCGCCGCGTCCGCTTCACCGAGATGGAGTACGCGCTGCCGCGCGAGCACGGCCCGGAGGCGGTGCGGCGGGTGATCGAGTGGGTGCGCGCCAACCGCTACCCGGTCTTCTTCCCGATCGAGGTGCGGGTCAGCGCCGGCGACGACGCCCTGCTCAGCCCCGCCCACGAGCGCGACTCCGCCTATATCGCCGTCCACCAGTACCGCGGGATGGAGTGGCGGCCCTACTTCGAGGCGGTCGAGGAGATCATGGCCGCCTACCGCGGCCGGCCGCACTGGGGCAAGCGCCACTTCCAGACGGCGGCGAGCCTGGCGCCGCTTTACCCGCGCTGGGCCGACTTCGCCGCCGCCCGCGACGAGCTCGACCCAGGACGCGTGTTCGCCAACGAGTACGCGGAGCGGGTCTTAGGACCCTGACCCGTTCGCTATTTCTACTCCGAACGAGGTAGAAAAAACGAACGGTTAGAGGAATGCCCTGCCTTCGCCGCGATAGGTCGGCACCACGTCGACGATCCGCTCGCCTTCGACCAGGTGCAGCTGGTTGAAGTGCTCGCACAGCTCGCCGGCCTTGGCGTGGCGCAGGTAGACGCGATCGCCGACCGCGAGGGCGGCCGCGGCGGCGCCGAGCAGCGGCGTCTGGACCTCGCCGGCGCCCTCCTCGACGTCGAGCTCGAGGCCGGCCGGCAGCCACGGCGCCGGCAGGCGCGAGGCGTCGCCCGGGCCGGAGGCGAGGTAGCCGCCGCCGAGCGCGGTCGCCAGCTCGGGTGAGGGCTTGCGGACGATCGGCAGCGCGAAGCCGGCGGCGGGGGTGAGGGTGAAGCGGCTGTAGTGGTCGAAGAGGGCGGGGGCGAAAAAGCCGGAGCCGGCGGTCACCTCGGTCACCGCCTCCTCGGCGCCGGTCAGCTCGAGGCTGCCGGTGCCGCCTCCATTCACCACCTCGAGCTCGACGAACTCGCTCAGCGCCGCGACGATCGCCGCCCGCCGCGCCGCCAGCTCCTTCGCCGAGCGCCGCTGCATGAAGCGGATCATCGCGCCGCGCCAGCGGCGGCCCGGCGGCTGGTCCGGCACCCCGGCGATCTGCCCCTCGTAGGCCATCAGCGCGTCGAGTTCGATCTGCCCCCGCCGCTCGATCTCCCGCGCCAGCTCGACCACCTGCTCGGGCGTGCGCAGCGGCGAGCGCTTCGGCCCCACCCGCACGCGGCCGCCGAGCCACCACCAGCCGGCGTCGACGTCGATGCAGACCCGCACCGGCGGCGCGTCGGCCCCCAGCACCTCCTGGATCGCGTCGAGGTGCTCGACGCAGTCGACCGGCACGATCGGCGCCCGCTCGGGGTCTGCCGCCGAGCGCAGCGCCAGCGCTTCCAGCGCCGCCCCATCGACCGTCGGATAGGCGAGGAGCAGGTCGTCGAATCCCTGCTCGGACAGCCACAGCGTCTCCGGCAGCGTGAAGGTCATCAGCCCGGCGAACCCGGCGTCTCGGCGCAGGATCATCTCCAGCAGCGCCCGGCAGCGGATCGACTTGCTCGCCACCCGGATCGGCTTGCCCCCCGCCCGTCCCAGCATCGCCGCCGCGTTCGCCCACATCGCGTCGAGGTCGACGAAGGCGAACGGTGCCTCGACCTCGGCGAAGATCCGCTCGTAGCGGTCGTGCGACTGGCTGGCCGGCCCGGACACCCAGATGAGACTATCCGCGCCGGCGGCAGCGGAGAGGGAGGGATTCGAACCCTCGAGAGAGCTTGCGCCCCCTACTCGCTTAGCAGGCGAGTGCCTTCAGCCACTCGGCCACCTCTCCGGGCACCCGCTCGATTGTAGGTCCTGGCCGATCGGCAGGCCTGGCCGACCCCGATTTGGCCTATTGCGCAACCACACTGATCTGGTCCGCGGTGACTCGCGTAGGAAGGCCCAAGTTGTGTCGAAGAGTCCAGTGAAAGGAAGCACGATGCGTACCGATCTCCTGCCCCGATCGAGGCGAAAGGGTGTGCTGCTGATCCTCGCAGTATTGGTGGCCTCAGCCCTGGTGGTCTCGATCGCGGTCAGCTCGAGCCACCGCGAGGCACCGAACATCTCCCTCGACCCGGCGGCTGACAACACCGACGTCTATGCGTGGACCGCCAACGATGCCACCGACGCGATCACGATCGCCTCGAACTGGATTCCGGGTCAGGTTCCGGCCAACGGCCCGAACTTCTTCCGGTTCGACGACCGCGCGCGCTACTACGTGAACATCGACAACAACGGTGACGGCGTCGCAGACATCCGCTACCGCTACGAGTTCAACACCCAGGTACGGAACCCGAACTCGTTCCTCTACGCAGGGCCGGGGACGACGAGCTACGACCAGCTCAACATATTCCAGTCCTACGATCTGACCCGCGAGGAGTACAGCCACGGTCGCCTGACCAGCCAGAAGAAGGTCGCCGACGACTTCCCGGTTGCGCCCTCGAACATCGGCCCGAAGACGTTCCCGAACTACGTGAACGACTTCGTCGGGCCGGCGATCAAGCAGCTCCCAGACGGGACCAAGCTGTTCGTCGGGCAGCGTGCGGAGCCGTTCTTCGTCGATCTCGGGGCCGCGTTCGACGCGATCAACGTCCGCCTCGGCACCGGCAACGAAGGTGGCGGCAAGGACGATTTCGCCGGCTACAACACCTCGTCCACGGTGTTGCAGATCCCGGAGCGGCTGGTGACCAGGGACCACCGTCCGGTCAGCTCGGCCAGCGATCCCGACGCCGTCGTCGGCGTCTGGTCGACCACCGAGCGCCCCGAGCTGCAGGTGGGCTTCATGGGCACCCCTGCGGGCGGCCCGGTCTACAGGCCCGACGGCAAGATGCACGGGCACAAGCACGGGAAGAAGCACGGGCACAAGAAGGCCCATTCGAGTCATGACGACGGTTGGGTCCAGGTCTCGCGACTCGGCAACCCGCTGGTGAACGAGGTCGTGATCCCGCTCGGCCGCAAGGACGAATTCAACCGCACCACGCCGGATGAAGACGCCAAACGTTACGGACAGTTCGTCCTCAAGCCCGAGCTGGCCGCCGTCCTCAACGCACTGTTCAAAATCGGTGCCCCGGAAACCAACCGCACGGACATCGTCCAGGCGTTGCTCCAGGGTCTGCCGGGCCTGAACGAACACTCGGGCAAGTTCGCCGGTACCCCTGTCGACACCCTGAAGCTGAACCTGGGTGTGGCACCGTCGGCGAAACCGAACAGGTTCGGTGTGATCGGCGGAGACAAAGCCGGGTTCCCGAACGGTCGGCGCCCGAGTGACGATGTCGTCGACATCGAGCTCCAGGTGATCGCCGGTTTCCTCGGCGGCAACAAAGTCCCGCTCGGCGATGGCGTCGACCAGGACGACAAGGGGTTCCTCAGCCAGTTCCCCTACCTGAACAACCCGGAGTCGGGCTTCGACTCGAAACCGTCGCAGCGGTTCGAGCCGACCCACCCGCCGGTCCCGGCGGGCGGCGCCTGAGTCGGATCGGGAGGAGGGAGCGCGGCAATCCGGCCGCGCTCCCTCGACCGAGGACCTCGTCCGATGACCGCAACGATCTTCACCCACACCCGCCTCCTGCGCTGGCTCGCCGCGCCGCTGATCGCCTTCGCCGCCGTCACGGCGGTCCTCATCGCCACCAGGGGATCGGGCTCGACCTCGCCGCAGGCGGTCCCCAGCGGCAGCCCGATCGTCGCCGAAGGCGACCGCGCCGACGCCGGCCCGAGCGCCGGTCTGGCGACGCTCGACACCGAGGCGCGGATCGCCGCCTACCAGCGCCTGCTGCGCGAGGCCCCCGAGACCGCGGCCTACGCCGCGCTCGGCGACGCCTACTACCAGCGCGCCCGCGAAACCGGTGACCCCGCCTATTACTCACGCTCGCAGCGCGCCTTCGAGACGGCGCTGGCGCGGGACCCCGAGGACCTCGACGCGACGATCGGGCTCGGCACCCTCGCGCTCGCCCGTCATGACTTCGCCGCCGGGCTCACGCTCGGCGAGCGCGCCCACCGGCTCGAGCCGGGCCTGGCCCGGCCCTACACGGTGATCGCCGACGGCCAGATCGAGCTGGGCCGCTACGCCGCAGCGGCGGCGACGATCGACCGCCTGGCGCGCCTGAAGCCGAACCTCGCCGCCTACACCCGGGTCTCCTACCTGCGCGAGCTGCAGGGAGATCTGGCCGGGGCGGCGCAGGCGATGCGGCTCGCGGTCTCGGCCGGCGGCTCGACCGAGGGCTCCGCCTATGTCAGCGTCCTGCTCGGCGGCCTCGAATTCGACCGCGGTCACTACGCCGCTGCCAAGCGTTCCTACCGCGAGGCGCTGGCGCTCGACCCGGGCTACCCGCCGGCGCTGGCGGGCCGCGCTCGGGTCGATGCCGCCGAGGGTCGCTTCGACGCCGCGATCGACCGCTACCGGCGGACGGTCGCGGTGCTGCCGCTGCCCGAGTACGCAACCGCCCTTGCCGAGGTCGAGAGAGCGGCGGGAATGGAATACGCCGCCGAGCGCGACCTGGCCCTGGTTGCGGCCCAGGCAAAGCTGCTCGAAGGGAGCGGGGTCGACGTTGGTGTCGAGCAGGCGCTGTTCGAGGCCGACCACGGCGACCCGGCGCTCGCGGTAGCCGCCGGGCGCGGCGCCTGGCGGCGAGCCCCGAGCGTCCGCTCCGCCGACGCCTACTCATGGGCGCTCCACGCGGCGGGTCGGACCGCGGCGGCGGAGCGGCTCTCGCAGCAGGCGATGCGGCTCGGCTCCCGCACGCCCTCATTCCTCTACCACGCCGGGATGATCGCCCTGGACGCGGGGAGAGAGGCGCGGGCGCGCGCCTACCTCGGGCGGCTAGTTCGCCAGAGCCCGCGCTTCCACCCGATCTTCGGGCCACGCGCGGAGCAGGCCATGGAGGGCCTGCGATGAGCGCCCGGCGTCTGAGCGGAGCGCTGCTGGCGCTGTTCGCCGCGCTTGCGGTCCTCGCCGCCGCGGCGCCCCGCGCGGGCGCCCACCCGCTCGGCAACTTCTCTACCAACCAGCTCGTCAAGGTTGGGATCGACGAGCGCCAGGTGCGGGTCACCTACCTGCTCGACCTGGCCGAGATACCGACCTTCCAGGCGATCGGCCGCCATGACTCCGACGGCGACGGCGATGTCGACAGCGCCGCCGAGCGCCGGGCGTTGATCGGCGAGGTCCTGGCCGAGGTTCGCTCGGGCCTGACCCTGAGCGCGGACGGCCGCCAACTGCCACTGGGTCCGCCCGCTTCCACCTCGCTCAGCTTCCCGCCAGGGCAAAGCGACCTGAAGCTGACCAGGGTCGTTCTCGACTTCCGGGTGCCGGTCGCCGGCGCCGACCGAGTCGAGATCGTCAATGACGCCTACGCGGGCCGGATCGGTTGGCGGGCGCTGCAGATCCTGCCCGGGACCGGTACCGACGTTTCTTCCACCGCTCCCCGGACCGACCCGACCGGCGGCCTGCGGGCCTACCCGCAGGATCTGCTCGCGAGCCCGGCGAGCGAAGCAGAGGCCCGCTTCGAGGCGGTGCCGGGAACGGGGCAGGTCACCGCTCCCGAATCGGAGTTCGCGCCCGCTGAAGGCGCCGCCGCGAGCGAAGGCTTCGCCGGCGCCCTCACCGGTGCGAACGCCGGTGGCCTGCTGATCATCGGGCTGCTCGCCGCGGCGTTCGGCTGGGGCGCGCTGCACGCGCTCTCGCCCGGCCACGGCAAGGCGATGGTGGCCGGCTACCTGGCCGGCAGCGGCGGCAGGCCGCGCGACGCGCTGATCCTCGGGGCGACGGTGACCGTCACCCACACGGCGGCGGTCTTCGCCTTCGGCCTGATCACCCTCGCCGCCTCCGCCTACATCCTCCCCGAGCAGCTCTATCCCTGGCTCGGCCTGGTCTCGGGGCTGATGGTGATCGCGATCGGCGTCTCGGTGATGCGCTCCCGCTTCCGCCGCTGGAAATCCATGCGGGCTCAGGAGGCCCGTGGGGACCAGGCGCACTCGCACGCTCACCCTCATGGCCACAGCCACAGCCACAGCCACGACCACTCTCACTCCCACACTCACGGCCGCGACCAATCTCAAGCCACCGGCCTGCGGGGCCTGATCGGGCTCGGCGTCTCCGGCGGGCTGGTGCCGTGCCCGTCGGCGCTGGTCGTCCTGATCGCCGCCATCTCCCAGCATCGGATCGGTCTCGGGATGGTCCTGATCCTCGCCTTCAGCCTCGGCCTGGCGGCGACGATCAGCGCCGTCGGCCTGGTGGTTCTGGGAAGCCAGCGCTTGTTCCAGCGCCTGCGCCCCGAGCGCCGCCTCTTCGGCGGCCGCCTCAGCGGCGCCCTCCCCGCCGTCTCCGCCGGCGTGATCGTCCTTGCTGGCGTCCTCATCAGCTATCGGGCCCTGCCTCAGATCGGATAGGTCATGACCGCCGCAATCGATTTCGAGTTCCTCTACAAGCCGGTCGAGCAGCTCGACAGCTGGCTCACCGGTCCCCTCGACGGGGCGCCGCTTCTGATCGCGCTCGTACTCGCCTTCGTGCTCGGCCTCCGCCACGCATCCGATCCCGACCACCTCGTGGCGGTGACCTCGCTCGTCGCCGCCGACGGTGGCGGGCCGCGCGAGGCCGCGCGGTTGGGGACGTGGTGGGGGCTCGGGCACGCCGGGACGCTGCTCCTCCTCGGCGTCCCCCTGATCGCCCTCAAAGCCGAGCTGCCGGCGGGGCTGGAGTCGACCGCGGAGCGTGCCGTCGGCGTCGTCATCCTGGCGCTCGCCGTGCGGGTCCTGCTGAAGTGGGCGCGCGGCGACTACCACGCCGGGCGCCACGGGCACGCCGAGGTCGGCGAGCGGCACCGGCGGCATCGGCACCTGCGCCGCGGCGCCGCCCCGACCCACCCCCACCGCTCCGTCCGCACCCCGGGCCAGGCGCTGGCGATCGGCGCCCTGCACGGGCTCGCCGGGACCGGCGCCGTCGTCGTTCTCCTGCTTGCGGCGCTGCCGACCCAGCTCGAGGCCGGCCTTGCGTTGGCGGTCTTCGCGCCGATGTCGATCATCTCGATGGCGGCATGCACCACCGCCTTCTCGTGGCTGCTGACCAGGCGGATCGTCGATCCGGTCTATCGCCGGGTGCTGATCCCGGCGCTGGGTGCGTTCGGGGTCCTGTTCGGCCTCTCCTACGCCGGCCTGGCGTGAGGAGCGGCGCGGGTCTCAGGCGCGGCGGCTTCGATCGGGGCGGCGGGGCACGGCGGCGCCGCGCCCATACCCGCCGATCGGGCGTTTGTGACCTCGCTCACACCGAATTCACCGAGCAAATGACGTCCTCCCTCTAGATTCCCTTCCGTGGACCTACCGCCGCCGATCGACAAAGCCAGCGCCCACCTCGAGCGCCGCACCAAGATCGTCGCCACCGTCGGCCCGGCGAGCTGGGAGCGCGCCGTCCTCGAGCAGATGATCGCCTCCGGCGCCGACGTCTTCCGCCTGAACTTCTCCCACGCCGGTCCCGACAAACAGGCGGAGACGATCGCGACGATCCGCGAGGCCGCCGAGGCGGTCGGCCGCGAGGTAGCGATCCTCGGCGACCTGCCGGGGCCGAAGCTGCGGATCGGGCAGATCCGCGACGACTTCGCCGAGCTGGAGACGGGGATGCACGTGACCCTGACCCCGCGCGAGGTCGAGGGCGATCGCGAGACGATCCCGGTCTCCTGGCCGGGGGTCACGGCGCTGCAGGAGAACGAGCTCGTCTACCTCGCCGACGGGGCGATCCGGCTGCGCGTCGCCGAGCCCGATGACAGCGGCGTCGACTGCGAGATCGAGGTCGGCGGCACCCTCTCCTCTCATAAGGGGATGAACATCCCGGGCGGCACCGAGCTGCCGGCGGCGACCGAGACCGACCTGGCCTGGACCGAGTTCGCAGCCAAGCACGGCGTCGACCTGCTCGCCGTCTCCTTCGTCTCCGCCGCCTCGGACCTGGTGCCGGTGCGCCAGCGCCTCGAGGCGCTCGGCTCCGACATCCCGCTGATCGCCAAGATCGAGCGCGCCCAGGCGGCGGCCAATGTCGAGGAGATCGTCGAGGAGGCGACCAGCGGGATCATGGTCGCCCGCGGCGACCTCGGGATCGAAGTGCCACTGGCCCACGTGCCGATCCTGCAGAAGCAGCTGATCCGCGCCGCCGGCCGCCACTCCAAGCCGGTGATCACTGCGACCCAGATGCTGGCCTCGATGGTCACCGCCCGCCGCCCGACCCGGGCCGAGGTGACCGACGTCGCCAACGCGATCTACGACGGCACCGACGCGGTAATGCTCTCCGAGGAGACCGCGGTCGGCCAGCACCCGGTCGAGGCGGTGCGGGTGATGGACCGGATCGCCCGCGCCACCGAGCCCGACCTCCCCTACGGCGAGTGGCTCTTTAGTCGCACCGACCAGCAGACCACCGACGTCGCCGACTCGGTCGCCCAGTCGGCGGTCGGGGCGGTCTATCGGCTCGGGCTGCGGGCGCTGATCGTGCCGACCACCAGCGGCCGCACGGCGCGGATCATCTCCGCCCACCGGCCGAACGTGCCGGTCCTGGCGGTCAGCCCGCGGATCGAGACCGTACGGCGGTTGAACCTGCTCTCCGGGGTGACCGCGGTGCTCTCCGAGCACGAGACCGATATCCGCGGCCTGCTGCGCCGCTGCGCCGCGCTCGCCTCGCGCCACGGGGTGGCCGAGCCGGGCGACCTGATCGGGATCGTCGCCGGGCTGCCGGAACAGGAACTGGGGACGAATTTGTTCGAGGTGCACCGGGTGCCATGAGCGACTCTGTAGTCGGACTCGAGCGCGAGCCGAGCGGGCTGGCGGTGATGACGCTCGACAGTCCGCCGCTCAACGTCTTCGACCGGCGCCTGATGGACGACCTCTCCGCGGCGGTGCGCGACGTCGCGGCGGAGCCACCGCGGGCGCTGCTCGTGCGGGCCGATGGCCGCGCCGTCTCCGCCGGGGTCGACGTCGAGGTCTTCTCGGGGCTGACGCCCGAGACCGGGCGAGCGCTCTGGGTCGAACTGCTCGAGCTGATCGCGACGGTCGAAGAGCTGCCGGCGCCGGTCGTCTTCGCCGCCCACGCGCTGACCCTGACCGCCGCCTTCGAGCTGGCGCTCGCCTGCGACCTGATCGTCGCCAGCCCGAAGGCGAGCTTCGGCCTGGTCGAGAAAGTGGTCGGGCTGACGCCGTCGATGGGCGGCACCCAGCGGCTGGCCGAGCGGGCTGGCTCCGGGCGCGCCCGCCAGTTCGTGATGAGCGGCGGGATCTTCCCGGCGGAGGAGATGGAGCGCTGGGGCGTGGTCAATGAGATCTACCCCGTGGAGGAGTTCGAGCAGCGCTCGCGGGCGCTCGCCGAGGAGCTGGCGGCGGGGCCGACGAGGGCACACGCGATGACCAAGACGGTGCTGAAGCGCTTCCGCGAGGGCGGGATCCCGGCGGCCGACGAGGTGATCCGGACCGAGGCCGCCGACCTGTTCGCGACCGAGGACCTGCAGAGCGCGGTGAAGACGTTCCTCGAGCACGGCGGGCCCGGGCACGCCACCTTCGAGGGACGCTGAGCGACTCCGCGCCCACGTCGAGGTTGCCTTTTCCCGCGCATATCGACGGAAAAGGCAACCTCGGTTAGGGTGCGCCGATGACCGATTTCGACCTGATCGCCAAGGGGATGAGCCAGGTGGTGCCGTTCGTCGGCTACCTCGACCTGGAGATCGAGAGCCTCACCGCCGGTGAGGCGACCGTCGTTCTCCCCGACAAGGCGGAGCTGAAGAACCACGTCGGCTCCCAGCACGCGGGAGCGCTCTTCACCGCCGCCGAGACCGCCTCAGGGGCGGCCTTCGTCGGTGCCTTCGCCGAACGAATGGGCGAAGTCCGCCCCCTCGCCCGCAGCGCCGAGATCTCCTACGAGAAGATCGCCCAAGGCGAGGTTCGAGCGCATGCCCGACTCGGCGTGCCGGCCGCCGAGGCCCTGGCAACTCTCGACAATGAGGGCGTCGTCCAGTTCCCCTGCGAGATCGAAATCACCGACGGCGACGGAGCGACGGTCGCGACCGCCACGGTCCGCTGGCACGTCCGCAAGACCGAGCCGGCAGGCAGCACCGACAGCGCCGTCGCCACGGCTGAGCAGCCCGACGCCTAGTTCAACAACTAGAATCGTCTGTTCGGGGTGTTCAGCCCCCACTAGCGCCAGTAGCTCAGCCGGATAGAGCGTCGGTCTACGAAACCGAAGGTCACAGGTTCGAATCCTGTCTGGCGCGTTGACGTGATTCCGCTTGGGAAGCGGGGTTGCGGGGTTAAGCGGTTCTCTCGGGAGCCTCGAAGGTCCCAATCGGGGTCGAGTCGGACGTAGTTTGGAGAAGACGCTCCCGCTGGCTGTGGACGTCGCGCCGCTCGAACTGCTGCCACCTGAGCTTCTCTCCTACGCCGAGGAGGTCAGGGCCGAACTGGACGGCCTACCCGAGCGAATCGTAAACCGCCGAATACGCGACTCGCTAGATGAAGCTCGAACGAAGCTCGGTGACCTTGTCGCGGGCGGCCTAAAAATGCGACTTGATGAGCTCAAGACAGCACTTCGGACGCATGCGCTTGGCGAGGACAAGGACCAAATGGTCACGGGGCGCTGATGGCGGCGCCGAAAGCATGAGTAAACCGAAGCGATGTCGGGCAAGGAGAGAACAGGTGAGCGGTCTCGCTCATCGGGGGTCTTCTCTCTGGCTGGATGCCAGATCCCGGTCTTCATTCTGGCTGGAGGCAGGATCGGCTGGCGCGGGCGTCTGCGACGATCGCGCGTCTGCTCACCACGAGATCGACAGCGACGGCCGCTGGGATGCCGAACAGAGTGCTGGGTGGGCAATTGACGGCGGCCGGCCGCAGGGGAGATGGGACGGCCGAGCGCGACGACACTGTTCGCTGAGCGGCTCAAAAGTTCTGGGAGGGCGACCAAGCCGTCGTCCACATCGACCACGACTGACGCGAACTCATTGGTTACCGGCGTCGTGGGGCAAGATATGGGGCAAGGTGCCCCACGGATTCGAGCCGATCTCAGCCGACAGGGTGTTACCTACCGCTCATCAGCCGCTCCTCTCGGCCGGTTCGGCCCCCGGCTTGACGAAGGCTGATCCGATTGCCGTCTGGGTCGCTGAGAGTCGCGAAGACGCCACCCGGCTGCCGAGAGGGAGGGCCATCGAAGGGGACGCCCCGTTGGCTCATCGTCACATAGTCGGCCTCGAGATCGTCCGTCTCGATGACCAGGCCGCGCAGAGACCCGGGAGTCATGTCGTCGAACCAGTCGACGAGCGTCAGCGAGGCCGCTGACCCCTTTGGCCCGACCTGTATCCAGCGCATTTCGTCTCCGAATGAGTTGTCGGCAATCAGCTCGAAGCCCACCACCTCCGTGTAAAAGACCTTTGCCTTCTCCTGGTCGGTCACTGGTACCGAGATGACTGTGATCTGCTTCATTTGTTCCATTCGTCTTGTCTTTTGAGGAGTACCTCGACTGCGGGACTCCACGCCGCTAGTCGAGCACTATGTTGCGGAGCTTGGCCCGGTCGAAGACGATGTCGATCTCGCTGATGACGCCATCTGAGACAACGATGTTTGCCACCGCGATCAGGCGGCCATCGCTCCGCACCAAAGCTCCCGGTGAACCATTCACCATCGCGGGCCGAGCGAGCGGGGCAAACGGCGTGCCACGGGCGACGATTTCCTCGGCGACGACCTCCGCGCCGTGCAGCGGCGGCCGCGCCAGCGGACTGGTCGGGCCGGCGTCGAGGCGGAAGACGACGTCCGGGTCGAGGATCGCGACGAGGCGATCGAAGTCCCCATCGCGGGCGGCAGCGAGAAAAGCGTCGACCACCTCCTGTCGCTCTCGGATGTCCGCGGGAGTTTTCGGCTCCGCACCGCGGACGCGCCGCCGGGCGCGGCTTGCAAGTTGCCGTACCGCTGCCGGACTGCGGTCGACTATGGCTGCGATCTCGTCGAACGGCACGGCGAACATGTCATGCAGCACGAACGCGAGGCGTTCGGGGGGCGAGAGGGTCTCCAGCACGACCAGCAGCGCCAAGCCGACGGAATCGGCGATCAGCGCCTGCTGTTCCGGGTCGGTCTCGACGTCCTCGGAGGCGACCACGGGTTCGGGTAGCCATGCCGCCGATCGGTCCTCGCCACGGTTGCGACGGGCCCTCAGCAGATCGAGGCAAACGCGACCGACAACGGTGGTCAACCAGCCGCCGAGGTTCTCAACGGCCGCGTAGTCGCTGCGGTTGAGTCGCAACCAGGCCTCCTGCACGGCGTCGTCGGCCTCACTGACGGTGCCCAGCATTCGGTAGGCCACCTGTCGCAGGTGGGCGCGATGGTGCTCGAACTGCTCGGTGAGGATGTCGCGTTCGGGGTCATTCATCACTCAGCCTCGCTTCCGATCGCCGCGAGGGCCGGCTCCATGCCCTCGGGATTCTCCTCGTGCTCGCCGCGCGTGTTGGT
>Ga0105249_10003551_pt1 | contig 13490 bp, 9 predicted proteins | sample KBSS44metaG_FD_81522 | JGI IMG/M metagenome (GOLD analysis project Ga0105249, IMG submission 81522) | Switchgrass rhizosphere microbial communities from Kellogg Biological Station, Michigan, USA - KBS S4-4 metaG | ecosystem: Host-associated > Plants > Roots > Rhizosphere > Soil | place... | reverse complement strand
CTCGAGCACGAGGCGGGTGCGCGCGAGCTCGAGGGCGCCCTGGCCGGCCGCGAGCCTGTCGCGCTCGAGTCCCTGGGCGTAGAACGCCGCGATGTCGTCGCTGTCGCGTGAGCGCTCGCTCATCAGTCTACCTCGGGATTTTGCGACGGGGCCTCTGCTTCGAGGAGACTGAACGAATCACCAACTTACCTCGCCCGTGCAACGGGAATGGCGTCTTCGAGTCGGCCGCCGCAGCATCGATGAGCGCTTTCACCTCCGGACGGTCCAGCACTGCGGCCGAGGGCAGACGGATGAACCGCGTCTGCTTGCCGGATCCGACCAGCACTTTCTGCGGGTCTGGAAGGCGCGCACCCTGGATGAAGCAGAGGCCGACGCCATTCGCACCGGCCGCGATGCTCACGACCGCGTCCGAGGGACGCTCGGTCGGCGAGTAGCCGATCACGAAGAAGTTGTAGTTGTCGTACGCCAGCTCCGTCCCGGTCGGGAACCGTGTGCGGAGCTTCCGGCGAATGGCGCGAATCAGCGTCTGGTGGTCCGGCTCGAACTTCTCGATGAACTGCTGCAGCCGTGCCTCGGGATCATCGTCGGCCTGCTGCGCTCGTGCGCTGGTTGGTCGTGTCATGAGGCTCGACGGGTTGGGGTGAGACCCGCTGCCTAACGATGCCGCGAGTCGACAGAAAGGAACGCATTGCTCGCGCGACCTCTGTCGGCCGCTGCAGGAACACGAAGTGGTTGGCCCCGCGCACGTCAACGACCGTGTTCTGCGGAAATCGCGCGAACTTCGCGCGCGAATCCGCGACGACGGCGACGACGAAACGCAGCAGTGAGTCTCCCTGCGCCCGACCGGCTGCGTCGAGCTCCGCGTAGTACGGCACCACGTCGGCGAGCGAGTCCGGCACAGCGTAGATCGCGAGTGCACGGCAGTGGACCTGATCGTACCGCGCGACCCGGTGGCCGCTCGCGAGTCTCGCCTTGAGCGAGTCGGCGGTGACCTCGCCCAGATAGCGATCGGCGGAATCGAACCGCGCTCCTGCTCGAATCTCGGAATCCGGCTCGCGAACACCCATAACGCGCGCGTACACCGCGCGTATGCTGTTGAAGTCCGCTGTGTCCGCCGGTGAGATGCGCGGCTCCGGGGCAGCTGGCTGCGCCTTCGCCAGCGTGTCGAGACCCGAGCGGTCGTAGGCGGCGTCGATGTAGATGAGGCCCCCGCACCGGGCCGGGTGCAGCTCGGCAAACCGCGTCATCTCCTCACCGGCTATCGAATGACCGACGAGAATGACCGACCCGAGGCGAAGTGTATCGAGCGTCGCCGTGATGTCGGCGACGAGCGTGTCGAGATCGGCCGCTGGTGGCGCGCCAGCTGACCCGCCGAAACCGCGACGCGTAATGCCGATGACGTGAAAGCTGTCGGTGAACTGCGGCGCGAAGTCATCGAACACGTGGGCCGTGTTCCCGCCACCAGCAAGGAACACGAGCGACGGACCCTGCCCACCCCAGTCCACCACCTCGAGCGTGATGCCCGGCGCGATGTGCGTCATTCGGGCAGTCGGCGCTCCATGCGGGCGCATGCGAGAGACCTCGGGCCCGCTCGAACAGGCCAACGCGACCGAGACGATCAGGAGTGGCGTCGCGCGAATCATGGTGCGACGGGACAGACCCGTTTCTACTCCGCGGCCTGATCCCGATTCCAGATCATATGAGTGAACTGCCAGGACCCGGCGAGAGTCCGCCGCAGCCAGGCCATGCCCTTTCCGATCTCGGTTGCCGTAGGACCACCGACCTTCGGCGTAACTGAAAACGAGTACGAGAATCTGCCGGTCGCCCAATCGCCGAACACGCACAGCTCGTCGTACTCGAACGCCTCCCGCATCGTGAACTGATCGAACAACGGATCGGACAATGCGGCGACGCCCTCCCGCCCTCGTGCCGATGGTTGCCCCGGCGGCATCATGACGACGTCGTCCGCGAAGAACGCGCGGAACCTCCTCCGGTCTCCCGCGGTGATCGCCTGCGCGTACTCGGTGGCCATCCGCCGGATCTCGAACTCGGCAGCGGACGAGGCCCGCACGGACAGCGGCGTGTCAATCATTCGCGACTCCCAACCCCGTAGGTGTGCTCACCACTCCAGTATATCACTGCAGCGCCGGCTGTGCCGGACGCTCGAGCAGTGCGTTGAAGACCATCTTGAACGTTCCGTAGGACTGCCCGTTGGTCCGCGTCGACCCTGCCCGCAAGGCAGCGATCGCCGGCATCCACGAATCCTTCGTGTGTCAGGATTCGAGCCGTTTGGCGGCCGTCTTCCGCGCCGCCTCCACACGGTCCGTAGCCTGGCGCCTGGCGCGCTCGATGACAGCCTGGAACTTGGGGTCGGACCGCACGGGAGCGAACAGCTCCGATTCGAGGAGTTCCGGTGCGATCCCGTTCGGCGCACGAGCATATGCACGATCGGCCCACAGCGCGGCCTGTGTCGCGTCTCCTGCATACGCGTAGTACGTGGCCAGATCCTCGAGCCTCACCACGTCGGTAAATGTCGAGTCGGTCAGATGGTTTGCTGCGTCGTCGCGGCGGAGTGAATCGATCACGCTCGCCGCTTCCGCGGATCGGCCGGCTGCGCGAAGACACACCGCTCTGAGACCTGCGTACGGTCCGGGATCCATATAGGCACACTCAGCGCCCCGGCCGCCGAGAACGAGAGCGCGGGCCCACCACGCCTTCGCCAGCCCGAGCTCGGGGGCGAGCACTCGTGCTGCCGCCGCGGATCGCGCCGCCTCGTCGTAGCGACGGGCCGCGATGGAGACCACAGCCAGCGTGATTCGCCGCGAAGCCGAAAGCTTGTCGAGGCCTATCGCACGATGAGCTTCCGAGATCGCCTCCTGCAATCGCCCTTGCATCGCCAGGGCAGACGCTGACCAGCCGACCGCGTCGGCGGCGTCCGGGTCGAGCCGCTTCGCGCTGTCGAGACTCGCTTCGGCGGCCATGCCTTGCGCGATCGTTAGGCGCTGGATGTAGCCGCGGGCCGAATACCCGGTCGAGAGACGCGGTTCCAGCCGGATGGCACGATCGGCGGCGGCGAGCGCGCGCCCGGCGGCATCGTAGGGATCGATGCCGAGCCGGTAACGATAAGCGAGTGCCAGGCTGTACGCCTTCGACAGCTCCGCGTACGCCTCGGCGTACTCCGGGTCGAGGGCGATCGCTGCGTCGAACTCCGCGAGGGCACTGCGCAGCCCGTTCGCCGACCGCAGAGCCAGCTGCCGCGAGCCGTTGAGTAGCTGATCGTGGCCGAGGAGATGCTCGTGATGTCCCGTGCGAGGAAGGACGACTGGCTGAGGCAGACCAGTCGCCAATTGCTCGATCAACGCGCGCACCACCGAATCGCGCACTCGCATCAGTCCGAAATCCTTCGCTCGCCACTCGGCTCGTGCCGGCCGAATGATCCTGCCCGTCGAATCGGCGAGGAATGCCTTGAGCACGAGTGCATCCGCGTTCATTTCCAGATCGGACTCGATGACGTGTGTGACCTCCAGGCTTTCCGCAAACTGGCGTGTCGTCAGCTTCGATTGGCGAAGCGCAACGCTCGAGCTGCGGTCCTTGACCTCGACGTCCGGGACGTCGTGGAGCTCATTGATGAGGTCCGCGGTCAGCAGGTCGACGGCCATTTCGTACACCGCAGAGCCGGTGAGATTGTCGACGGCGCGAACAGCGATCCGTATCGGCGTCGGCGCTGGAGTCGCGGTCACCACCGACGGCGCGCGTGTTGCGGTTGATCGTGAGAGAGCCAGGGCGCCCGCGGCACCGATGATGATCGCGAGCGCGGTAGCCGCCCACAGAACCCGCCGGCGCCGCCGCCTAACGTCGACGGTGGACACGGACTGAGGTGTTCGCCCGGTGGGTGTATGAAAGCGGATCACGGCAGCCGGATCGATCGTCTGAATCACCGCGGACGCCAAGTCGACGACGGACGCGAACCGATCGGTCGGCGATTTCGCCAGTGCGCGCGCTACCACGTTGTCCAGATCGGTCGGGACCGTTTGGCGAAGAATGCGCATCGGTGACGCCGTGTCGGATAGCTGACGGCTGATGACGGATTGGATGGTGCGCCCCCGGAATGGCGGCTCGCCGGTCAGCATTTCATAGATGACACAGCCTAACGCGTAGACATCGGAGCGGGCGTCGAGGTGGTCACTGCCGTGGATCTGCTCGGGACTCATGTACTCCGCCGTTCCCACCGCGAGTCCGTCCTCGGTCAGGGCGTGCGGGTCCTGATCATGAACCGCCTTGGCGATGCCGAAGTCGGCCACGAACGCGCGACCCTCATGCAGCAAAATGTTCTGCGGCTTGATGTCCCGATGGACGATGTTGCGCCGGTGCGCGTGGTCGAGCGCGTCGGCTACATCACGCACGATGAGCGCTACGTCGTCGAGCGAGAGTTGGTGCTCGCGATCGAGCCGGTCGCGAAGCGTCTCCCCTTCGACGAAGGGCATGACATAGTAGAGCAGGCCGTCGACCTCACCCGCGGCATAGACCGACACGATCCCGGGATGAGTGAGCTTCCCCGCAAGCGCGATCTCGCGCTGAAACCGCTCCTCGCCTATGCGTGCGCTGATGGCGGGATCGAAAACCTTGATCGCCACCGTCCGGTGCGGGTGGAGCTCCGTGGCGACGTAGACGGTCGCCATGCCTCCGCGAGCGAGCTTGCGCTCGATGCGGTACCGGGTTCCGAGGGCGCCTTGGAGGCGCTCGAGTTCAGTCACGTGGGCGGTCGTCACCTGAAAGACTCCGAACCGCGTTGCCTACGCGCCTGATCTTGACCCCCGTCTACTCTGCCCGCAAGACGAACGGATCAGGATCAACGGGGTCAGAGTCGTTCGAATTCGAGATCGTGTAATGCCGAGTTTCCGGGATTCAAACGACTCTGACCCCTTTGATTAGACGACGCTGACCCCACCAATTCCGAACGGACAATTCCCGGGCGCCGGCTCGTCCTTCCGCTACGCTGCGCCCCTAAAGCGCGAAATACGTCACGATGGTCTCCGCGCGGACGGCGCGAGGCAAATCCATGGAATCCCCCTGGGGCGAGCCGTATGTTGGAGCCGCTATGGTCCGACACGTGCTCGAGCCCTGACTCACGACGAGCCGAAGGCGCGTGACATGACGTCCGGTCCCGACCCGACTGACCGCTGGCCGCAGCTCTCGTCGCTGCTGGACACGCTTCTCGACACCCCACCCGAGCGACGCGCGGAGGTCGTCGCGGAGTTGAGCGGCGGGGATCCGGCACGTCGAGCGGAGCTCGAGCGGCTTCTGGCCGGGTTGGGTCGCGAGTCACCGCTGATCGATGCGCCGGTGGCGGAACGCTTCGGAGCCCTGTTCGACGAGCCCGCCGGCGGATTCCCGGAAGTGCTGGCGGACCGCTATCGCCTCAGCCGCGAGATCGGCCGGGGCGGCATGGCAACCGTGTACCTTGCCCGCGACTTGAGACACAGCCGCGACGTCGCCGTCAAGGTCGTGTCCCCGATGCTGGCGTCGGCGTTAGGCGGCGATCGTTTCCTGCGCGAGATCGAGATCGTCGCGAACCTGCGGCATCCGCACATCGTTCCGCTCTTCGACTCGGGGAACGCCGGCGGTGCGCCGTACTACGTCATGCCGTTCGAGACGGGATTGTCGCTGCGGCAGCGGCTGGCCCGGGACGGGGCGCTCCCCATCGACGACGCCGTCACGATCCTGCGCGACGTCTCGGACGCGCTGGCGCACGCGCACGAGCGTGGCATCGTGCATCGCGACATCAAGCCGGACAACGTGATGTTGTCGGGGCGTCACGCCATGGTCACCGACTTCGGCGTCGCGAAAGCGATCGTCGCCGGAAGTACCGAGGAGCGCCTCGCACGCAGCGATGCGCATGCGTCGCCTGAAGCGAGAGCCGAAGCGGACACCGCGCCGACGACGACACAGGGCGTGGCGTTCGGCACTCCAGCGTACATGGCGCCCGAACAGATCCTGGGCGACCCGCGGATCGATCACCGCGCCGACATCTATGCGGTCGGCGCGCTCGCATACGAGCTGCTCTCGGGACGTCCTCCGTTCGTCGGCGCGACGCGCGACGAGGTGCTGGCCGGCCATCTGTCGCGCGCGCCATCGCCGGTGACGACCCATCGCACCGACGTGCCGACGCCGCTTGCCGAGCTCGTGATGACCTGCCTGGCGAAGGACCCGAACGATCGCCCGCAAACGGCCAACGACCTCGTCGAGCGGCTCGAGGGTCTCGCCGTGCGCGAGCGACCTGACCGAACGGTGTTAGCGCGCCGCTCACGTTGGATGATCGCGGCCGCGGTACTGACGGTCGCTGCGACCGCCACCTTCTTCGTTGCGCGGCAGCGCGCGGCCCGGATTAACGCGTCGTGGTCGGCGCGATGGTCGCTCGCGAGGGTGGAGCGGCTCACGGACTTCCCCGGCACCGAGGTCGATGCATCGATCTCTGCCGACGGCCAGCGGGTGGCGTTTCTCGCGGATCGCGACAGCGTGTTCGACGCGTTCGTCACGCGCGTGGGCAGCGAGCAATTCGCGAATCTCACGAGCGGGAAGTTTCCGCAACTGCTCAACGAGGATGTGCGCAACGTCGGATTCTCGGGCGATGGCGCAAGCACTTGGATTCGCGTCGCCGACATCACGGCGCCGGCAAGCGTCTGGCTCGCGCCAACCGACGGCGGCGCGTTCCGCCCGTTTCTCAGCACCGCCGTGATGGCCGTCTGGTCGCCGGACGGCTCCAGGCTCGCGTATCACGAAACGACGCCGGGCGACCCGATCTACGTCGCCGACCGAGACGGAGCGAACGCCCGCCAGATCCACATAGCCGAGGGCGGGATTCATTCGCATCACCTGAGCTGGTCTCCCGATGGCAAGTACCTCTATTTCACGCACGGCGTCCCGCCTAACGACATGGACATCTGGCGCGTTCCCGCGGCGGGTGGCCAGGCCGAGCGAGTGACGCGTCACAACTCGAGGGTCGGGTATCCGGTCCCACTCGATGATCGGACCCTGCTCTACACCGCGACCGCAAGTGACGGCACCGGACCCTGGCTCTACTCCATGGACCTCGGCACCGGCACATCACAGCGGGCCATCACGGGCGTCGAGCACTATATCTCCATCGCCGGCAGCGCAGAGGTGGCGGGGCGGCCGAGGCGCCTGGTGGCGACCGTCTCGAATCCGACGGTCGGGCTCTGGTCCACGCCCATCGGAACGGGGGTCGCCGGGGAAGACTCGGCTCGACCGCTCGCGCTGCCGACCGCTCGTTCCGCCGCGCCGAGGTTTGCCCGTGACGGCACGCTGCATTATCTCGCCGCTCGCGGCGGAGCGGATGCGGTGTGGCGCCTCGCGGGCGACCGCGCGACCGAGCTGTGGAAAGCGCCCGATGGAGCCATCGACGGGGCGGTGGCTGTGTCGCCGGATGGAAGTCAGCTCTGTGCCTCGGTTCGGCGGCCGGAGCGCTCGACGCTGTACTGTCTGTCCGCCACGGGCGCCGACGCGCGACCCGTTGGCGAATCGCTCGACGTTCGTGGCGCGCCATCATGGTCGCCCGACGGCAAGTGGATCGCCGTCGCCGCCAGGGACGGCCCGGCGGTGCACGTGTTCAAGGTTCCGGTGAACGGGGGCGAGCCGGTGCGGCTCGTGGACTCCGTGTCGGCCAACCCGGTGTGGTCGCCTAACGGGAAGGTCATCCTGTACTCCGGTGCCTCACGCGCGCGGATCGTCCCGCTCAAGGGGGTCACGCCGGAGGGCCAGCCGTACCCCATTCCGGCGATCAGTGTGGATCGCGTCGGGGACAGCTACCGGTTCCTCCCTGGCAGCGACGAGATCGTCGTGAAGCTGGGCGGATTCCGCCGTCAGGATTTCTGGTCGGTGGATCTCGCGTCCGGACAACGACGCCGCCTGACCGCACTCAAACCGGGGGAATCGCTGCAGCGATTCGATGTCTCACCGGATGGGAAACGGATCCTGTTCGAGCGCGTCCGAGAGAACTCGGACATTGCGCTCATCGTCCTGCCGCCTCGTTCTAGTCGTTAGGCGTTAGTCTGGAGTCCGTAGCTAGCTAACGATTATCGACCAACGACTAACGGCTAGGACTAGCGCGCCGCGAGCCGGGACCTCGGGGGCGTGTACGCGGTCGCGATGAGGGTGCGGTGTTCGACCCAGCCAGAGAGTCCCCTGGCCCGAATCCGCCGCCAGTCCCCGCGCGTCTCGCCGAGCTGTACGCGCGTGTTCGGGCCGATCGAGGCGATGATCCGCGACTGGCGCGTGGGATTCGATCGAACGATGGCCCAGTTCCGCGCGACCGATGTGACCCACCCGCCACGGGTCTTCGACCGCGCGGTCGACTTTGGAGCTGGCGCTGCACGCGCGGTGGTCGCCCGAGACGGAGGGGCTTTCGCGATGGCGCGTGGCGTCGATTTGGAAGCGGGGGCTCGTGCGGTTGGCGGCGTGGTTGCGCGGGCGCGTGCGGGCGCCGGCTCGCTGGACGCTGTGGGTTTGGGCGGCTTGGCGAGCGGACGCGGTGCCACTTTCTCCGCGGGACGCTCAGTCACTGGCTCGGGTGGCGGAGCCGCGGGAGCCTCGACAGCGGAGGGCGTCGAGTCACTCTGTACAACTGTACCGGCGGACTGCATCGCGACCCGCCTGGATGCAACGACAGGCGTCGGAGCGGTTGGCAGCGTATCGACGGTCGACAGGGCGATCGCGCTGTCGTGCGTCGAATCGGTGAGAGCGACGGCTGTAGAATCGAGGGCTTCCGCGGCCGCGGTGTCCGGCTGCGCCAACGCGATCTTTCGCCCGAACGATTCGGTCTTGGGCTGATTGGTGGGGAGCGTGTCGGCGACGAAGGTTCGCGGTGCTGGTTTGGGCGCGGCGGGCGTGTAGTTCTTCGAGAGCCACGCGCCTATCGCGAGCGACGCGAGCACAAGACCGCCGAATCCTTTCCAGATGTAGGGGCCTAACGGCCCGATCGGCGAACGCTCGGGCTTGGTTCCGCACCAACGACATCCGCCGGCACTGTGCGGATAATAGGAGTCGCAGCTCGTGCAGTGTGCGAGCGGCAATAGATCGCCGAAGCCGTCACGGTTCTCGAACCCGTGACCGCACTTTGGGCACGTCGACGCCGCGACGAGCGCCTTGGTGCCACAGACATCGCAACGCACAGAGCGCATGCGGACCGCCTTGTTGAGGGTGCGCTCCCCGACGTGCCGGGGTTCGGAGAGGCGCGCGGCCTACCAACCTACTTGTTTGACACCGGGTTCGCTCCCCGTGGAGAGACCAGTTCGTCGCGGGTCCTGACGACTGAGCCAAACCACGAGAGTTGGGAAACGCGAACGGAATTAGTAATACCGTCCTTATAAGGAAGAAGTGCCATTCGTCAAGTTCGACTTGGGTGACCGGGCAGTCATCCAATTCGCAAAAGTGCGTCGGGATAGAGACCGACGGCAGACGGCAGACAACTGAAGACCGCAGACAGCAGACGGCAGGTTGCAGAGGGCAGAGGGACAGGATTCCTCTGCCTTCTGCCATCTGCCTCCTGCCGTCTACCGTCTTCAGTGGTCTGCTGTCTGCCGTCTGAGTTCCGATCTTACCGACCGGCCGGCGGCTCGGCGAAGCTCCGTCTCGCCTTTCCACACGTCGGCCATGGCCTCGGTTGCCCGTTAGGCATCGGCGGCAGCGTCGACAACTCGCGCGACGTCCGCTCCGGATCCTCCGACGCCGCGTACGCCAGCATCGCCGCCATCGTCGCGTTGTTCCTGAGGTCGTCGAACACGATCTTGTCGTACGTGTCCCGGTTCGTGTGCCACGTGTATTGCCGATACTCCGGATAGCTCGACTGTAGCCGGAACGCCGGCGCCGGGCGGCACAGGAACGACGTGTGATCGCTGCCGCTGTTCGCCTGCGGACCCGGCAGCTGCAGCTTCACACTGTCGGTCATCTCCGCCGGCAGCTGCGCCACCCACTTCGCCAAGTTCGCGCTCGCCTTGAGGAAGCCCTGTCCCTCGAGGATCTCCACACGCCACGTCCCGTTGTCCTGGTTGAACGCCACCTGTAGTCCCTGAACCACCTCGGGATGATCCTCGGCGAATGCGAGCGAGCCGTTCGCCCCCTGCTCCTCGCCGCCCCAGTGGCCCCCGAGAATCGTCCGGCGCGGGTGCGGGTAGGTCTCCTTCAGGATCCGCATCGCCTCGAGCATGGTGAGCGTGCCGGTCCCGTTGTCGGTGGCCCCCGTCGCGCCGTGCCAGCTGTCGAGATGGGCCGAGAGCAGGACGTATTCGTTAGGCAGCTCAGTCCCCTTGAGCTCGGCAACCACGTCGAACATCGGCACCTCGGCCGGCGTCGCCTGCGACTCGGCGGTGAGCCTCACGCGCGGTCCCTGCTTGTTCGTCGCCAGGCGGTACAGGAGACCGTAGTCCTCGCACGAGATGTCGACGCTCGGGACTTTCTGCGTGTTGGAGCCGAAGATCTTGTCGACCCCCCAGCCGCCGGACCAGGTGAGCGTCCCGACGCCGATCACCCCCGCGGAATCCAGGCGAGCGTACGCGATGCGGGACACGTCCTGTGGCTGCGCGTCCTGCGCGAGTGCCCGGAACCGAGCGGTCGCGGCTCGCTGGTTCTCCACGCGCTGCTGGTTGATCTTCGTCACAGTCGCCGGAAGGGCATAACGGTCCAGCTCCTGCCGCGCGCGACACATGATCTCTGGTGCCGAAACGAGCACGAACTTCCCGCGAATGGTGCCGAGCCACTGTTTCGCGGCGACAGAGTCTGCCAGTTCGGGAATGACCACGACGTCACCCTCGACGGGTCCGTTCTTCGGCGTTGGCGGACTCCACGCGAGCAGCTCGACGTCGAGGTTCTGGAATCGAGGGCCGATCATCTCCATGTGAACGGTGCCCTGTCGCCACCCGCGCCACGTCCCGTACTTCTCGCGGCGGACGGGAACGCCCCATCCGGTGTAGGTCTTCTCGAGCCAGTCGACCGCGTTCGCAAACCCCTGCGTTCCGGAGAGCCGAGGGCCGATGGAGTCGATGAGCACCTGAGCGAGCTTCTCGGTCTGCGACTGCTCCATGCCGACCTGCCACATCTTCTTGATGACCGTGTCGGCGGAGCGGAAGGTTTGCGCGGCGAGCGTGGCGGGGAGGGGGAACGCGAGCAAAGCGAGTGCGAAGAGACGACGGTTGCTATGGCGCATCCTGGCTCCTGTGGAGGTGCGGTCGTGGCGAGCCATCAATCGTAAGGACCGGTGCGCGCGCCGGGAAAGTGGCGCACATTCGTGTGATCTCCAACAACGCATCCGCCATGAAGCTCATTCTCTTCGCGGCTTTCGTTCCGTCGCTCGCGTTCGCGCAGGCCCAGCCGGTCCCTCAGACGACCGCGAAGCCCGGCTGGCAATGGACAATGGACAGTGTGAGGACGGTCGTAAATACCGTCAGGGCCGGCCGGAACTTGCTCACCGCCCCGTGGCCGAACGGAGCGCGGGTCGCGGTTCTACTCTCGTTCGACGTCGACAACGAGACGGTCGCGCTTCGCTTCGGTGACGCGAACGCCGGTGCGCTGTCCATGGGACAGTACGGGTCTCGGCAGGGGTTGCGTCGCGTGGTGGAGCTGCTCGACAAGAACCGCATCCCGGCGACGTTCTTCATCCCATCCGTGAGCCTGCAGCTCGCGCCGGAGATGGCCGACGTCATCAAGAAGAGCGGCCGCCACGAGTTCGGCATTCACGGGTGGATCCACGAGATGAACACGACCCTTCCCGACTCCGCCGAACGGGCGCTGCTCACGAAGGCGCTCGCGGAGATGACGCGCATGACGGGAACCAAGCCGACCGGCTATCGCGCGCCGAGCTGGAATTTCAGTCCCAACACGCTCTCGATCCTGCGCGACCTGGGGTTCCGGTACGAAAGCTCGCTCATGGCCGACGAGCGGCCGTACGAGCTGCTGCAGAATGGTCAGCCGACGGGGATGGTGGAGCTGCCGGTGGAGTGGATCCTCGACGACGCGCCGCTCTTCGACCCGCGCGGCGAGCGGTACAGCGCACCGCGCGACGTCGCGCAGGTGTGGATCGACGAGTTCGACAAGGCGTACGAGGAGGGCACGATGTTCCTGCTCACGATGCACCCGCACATCTCGGGGCATCGGTCTCGGATCGTAGCGCTGGAGCAGCTCATCGCCCACATCCAGCAGAAGGCGCCGGGGAAGGTGTGGTGGGCGACGCACGGCGAGGTCGCCGAGTACGTGCGGAAGACGTCGAAGCTGGGCGAGCCGAAGCCGCGAAGTGGTCCGACGAGCGACTCTCGTTAGGCTCGTAACCACGAACGCTGAATAACTGACGGCGATTTGAGCCGGACCTCTCAAGCGGTTCAGCGTGCCTAGCGCCCGGCGCGACAGCGCCGTCTGCGTGCTCAGCGTTCGTGGTTCCGTATCGATGATGACAAAGGGGCGTGGCCACGGATCGCGGCCACGCCCCTTTGTTGTTACTGCCGGCGGGCTAGTGCTTCTCAGCCTTCGGCGCCTTCTTGCACTTCGGGTGGAGCTGGATGTTGCCGCCGATCACGACCTGCTCGGGGATCAGGACAACGCCGCCGACTTTGAGGTAGACCGCGTCACCGACCTTCTTGGCGGGCTCGCCGAGGTCGACGAAGCGCCACTCGACTTCCACGTTCTCGGGGCCGCCGTTGACCGAGCCCAGGCCAAACGCAAGGCGCGAGTCCGGATACTGGCTGAGCGGACCGGTGTCCGGGTGGCCGTAGTCGGTCACGTTCCAGACGTGGATGTGGTCGCCGTTCGTGTGGTTCACGAAATTGAGATCGCCGTAGGCGAAGCCCGGGGGATCCTCGATCCGACCAGCGTTACCGCCGTACGAGACGTTGTTGGGCGTGAGGACGAAGCCGCCGAACGTCGAGAAGTCGCAGGCCGCTGGCGGCGGCTCGACGAAGTTCTTGTACGTCAGGCGAACGCCGTGGATCAGGTTGATGTCGTAAGCCACGCCCGGGGCAACGTTGGCTTCCGGGAAAATCACGGCCGGGGGCGGCTGGTCTTCGAAGTCGTCCTCGATCTGCTGCTCGACGATTGTTGGCCCGACGAAGCCGGCAGACGTCTCCGTGATCGTCACCCGCACCGCGCTGCCGCTGTGGTTGTTGGCGACGACGGCGATGCGGCACTCACCCGGCGCAACGGTGATGGAGCCACCCGTGGCGACAGTCCCGCCGGCGACATCACCGGTACCGCCGTTGATCGATTGCGTCGCAATCGTGAATACGCCGGAGACGTTGCTGTCCTCGGTCTTGCAGATCGTGAATCGACCGACGGCCGGAACGTTGTTGACCAGGCCGTCCGGGACGTCACCGATCGCAAAGCTCGGTGTCGGGGGCCGGACAGGCGATGGGCCCGTCGCCGAATCCGAGCACGCCGCCAGGAACGCCATGGCGCTCACAGCGAGCGCCGTGCTGCTCATCATGCGCATG
>Ga0105249_10003550_pt1 | contig 13491 bp, 9 predicted proteins | sample KBSS44metaG_FD_81522 | JGI IMG/M metagenome (GOLD analysis project Ga0105249, IMG submission 81522) | Switchgrass rhizosphere microbial communities from Kellogg Biological Station, Michigan, USA - KBS S4-4 metaG | ecosystem: Host-associated > Plants > Roots > Rhizosphere > Soil | place... | reverse complement strand
TCGTGAGCTCTTTTTGCGCCGCTTTCCTCAGGAGCTTCGCGCCACTGCGGAGCAGATTCCCTTCGCCGCTATCAAGCCACCCTTCGAAGCCGCATTTACCACAACGGCCGGGCAGGTTTGGCTGGTTAAGAGCCGGGCAGTCGGCGACTCGCTGCGCAGCAACCAGGTGGTCGGACGAGATGGCCATCTTACCCGCGAGGTGCGACATCATGGCCACGGCCACGTCCTCGCAGCGAGTCAGAGTGCGGTGCTCTTGACTGAGCCGTTCGAGGGCGGGGTTCGACTTTACCAAATTGCGTTGCCTCAGGCGACTCCTGCCCAATGAGTCACCTCATGTTCAACAGTTCCTTGTGGAGCCATCTCATGACCCGCTGGAGTCCGATTGCCGTCGTTCTGGGAGTGTTCCTGGTCGCCTCGTGCGGCCGGAAACCAACCAGCACCATCGTGCTGGACAAGCCCGAGGCGACGCTGTCTCACACTTTCCAGCAGGTGAGCAACGTGGTCGAGCTTCCCGACGGACGGCTCGCCATGGCCGACGTCAAGGCACGGAGCTTTCTGTTCCTGAATCCTTCGAACGGAGAAGTACAGGAGCTCGGAGAACACGCCGACACGATCTGGCCGCCGGATTCCCTACCCAGCCGGCACAAGATTCCAGGGTTCGTGCTGAGGATTTCCGCCGACACCCTCGCCCTGGTGGATTTCGGCGCGGAGCGGACCACGCTCTGGACCGTCCAGGGTCAACCCCTTGGTGTGATCAACCGGTCCCCGGTCGGTGGCCACAACCAGCCGCTCAACTACGATGCCGCGCTGAACGGATACAAGGAGGACGTGCGCTCGGTGATGGGAGGGCTGGAGCCGGGAGACGAAGTCAAGTACGACAGCCTTAATGTGCTCCGGATTCCGCGGGGAGATACCATCGCGGACACGGTAGCCCGGCTCAAGCTGCCGCCCTGGGGTGATGGCCAGTTCGGAGAACAGAAGAAGATCGTCTCCACCATCTTCGGGGGGAGAGATCTGTTTGGTGTACTCCCCGATGGCTCGATGTGGGTTGCCCGCGCATCTAACAACGCCGTGGACTGGCGGGATCCGTCGGGGAAATGGCAGAAAGGGCCCTCCCGATCCTACACCCGGATCTCGGTCACCGAGGACGACAAGAAGAGCTTTCTGGAGAAAGTCCGCTCGCAGATGAGCCAGGTCGGGGGGCCGGCCGGAATAGAACTCTCCTACCCCTTTGCCGACTACAAGCCGCCCTTCAGCGCCGGCGTCACGGGTGCAGATGGCTCAGTATGGTTGCAGCGTTCCCGCGCCCTGGGCGATTCGAATTCGGTGTGGGACGTGGTCGGGCGGGACGGAAATCAGCTGAAGACGGTGCAGTTACCCCTGGGAACGGCACTCGCCGGTTTTGGAGCTGACGGCACGGTCTATCTGCTACGCCGGCTGGATGGTGGTGTTGGGCAAGTGGTGGAGAAATACGGCGTCAAGCCATAGTGCCCTAAGCCTTAAGCCCTAAGCCTTAAGCCTTAAGCTGTAAGCAGTGCAGCCTACGGCTTAAGGCACTAATCCGCCGGAATACCCTCGGGTGGATCAGTTCTTCGCCGATTCCGCCGCACACCAGCCTCGTACCACTTCCGCGTGATCTCCCCAGCCAGGTCCCGGTTGCCCAGGCCAAACGCGAGTCCAGCCGCCAGCGCGACTGAGCCCAGAATGAGCGTGAACGCCGAGGTGACGATCTCCTCCGCCACACCGACCTGCTGCAGCGCCATGAACAGGGCGATCAGAACCATGATCCCCTTGGTCAGCTTGGCCAGCGTGGGAACTCCCGAAACACCGCCCGCCGAGGCCAGGATGACGCCCTGGACAAACTCCCCGATGATGATGCCGAGGATGATGATGATGATCCCGGATATCAGCGTGGGGATGAAGGCGATCATCCGGCCGAACATGTCGCGGATGTTCTCAAGACCCAGGGCGGAACTGGCGAACAGAATCACCACGAGCATCATCAGCCAGAACACCAGCCGGCCGACGGCGTTGACCGGATCCACCCGGCCCCGATTGACCGCGTCGGCGAAACCTCCGTCCGCGACCATTCGCTTGAACTCGAGGCGTTGCAGGGTCTTGTCGGTCCAGCGCTCGAGCTGCTTCGCCACCAGGTAGCCGGTCAGCAGAATAACCAGAGCCCCGATCAGGCCCGGTAAGACATCCGCGAGCTCACCCGCTCCCAGCAGCAGCCGATCCCAGAGTTCGCTCATCCCGTCACCTCGATAACGATTTTGCCCAGTTGTTCGGCGCGCTCCAGCCGTTCAAAGGCGCGCCGGGCTTCCGCCAGTGGAACCACGGTATCCACCTCAGGCCACAAGCGGCCCCGCGCGGCCTGTTCGGCTACTGCGCGGTACTCCTCGTGGCTCCCCATTGTCGAACCCAGAATGCTCCACTGATACCAGAACAGCTTCCGCACGTCGGTCACGCACATCGGACCGGTGGTGGCGCCGCAGGTGACGAGGCGTCCCTTTCGGGCCAGGCAGCGCAGCGACTTTTCCCAGGTTTGCTCCCCGACATTGTCCACCACCACCTCGACACCCCGCTTCGAGGTCAGGGACCTGATCTCTTTCGGCACATCCGTCTTCGCGTGGTTCAGGACGACGTCCGCGCCGAGCTCCCTAGCGCGCTCGAGCTTCGCGTCCGAAGAACTAGTGACGACAACCGACGCGCCGAGGAGCTTGGCGATCTTCAGCGCGGCGAGTGCGACGCCGCCGCCGATTCCCCAGATCAACACCGTCTCCCCGGGCTGGAGTGCCGCCCGGTGGACGAGCATGCGCCACGCGGTGAGCGTCACCAGTGAGAAAGCGGCAGCCTGGGTTATCGGCATCTCGGCAGGAACCGGCGCCAGATTGCGCTCCGGCACCACCACGAACTCGGCTAACGTGCCGTGGCGATGTTCTCCCAGCACACTATAGGTCAGGCAGAGCGGCTGTTCCCCCGCTTCACACCACTCACAGCGGCCACAGGAGATACCCGAGTTGATCATGACCCGGTCTCCGTGACGGAACCTGGTCGCCGCGGGCCCGGTGGCCGCTACGGTGCCTGCTCCATCGGTTCCCATGATATGCGGGAAGCTGTATTTGACGCCCGGCAAACCAGCGACGACAAAGAGGTCCAGGCGATTGAGCGCGGCCGCCTGAATCCGTACTCGCACGTCGTCCGGGGCGACCAAGTCAGGATCGGGGACGTTCTGCAGGAGGAGATTGTCGAGACCGCCGGCTGCGGTCAGGGTCAGCGCTTTCAAAAGGACGGACTCGCCACTCTCTCTCCGGGGAGAAGCTGCACCGGCGTATCGGGACCAGTGGGCAGCGTACGCCAGAGTAGCGCCGTCTCGGTTCGATTCTTGTCCATGGTGCGGCTCGTGGCCCACGCAATCCGGGAACCATCGGGCGAAATGGCAATGGCGGTGATCGGAGCGTCGCTGGAAACGAGCGGTGCGGCCGAGGAGCGCCGGAGCACCTGGTTCATCTCCTTCTTGTCCTTCCGGTCCACGACGTAGACCAGTTCGCCCGTGGGCAGATAAGCCGGGGTGTGCTCCTGGCGATCCTTGGCGCCCATGGCCACAACCGGTGCGGCGGTGCCGGCCAGAGAAAGGGTGTAGATGTCGCTTTGAAAATTCTTGGCGACGGGGAAGCCGGTGAAGGCCAGAGTGTTTCCGTTGGGAGAAACGACCGGATCCTGGGCGCCTCCCGGAAGGCCAGCCAGCTCACGCAGCCCAGTGCCATTCACCTGCATCATCATGATGCGCTTAACACCGGCGCGAGTTCCGGTGAACACGATGGCCTGTCCGTCCGGAGTCCAGACCGGCTGGAGGTCGGGACCGGGATCGTTGGTCAGCCGTGTCGCGTTCTGACCATCGGCATCCGCGACATAGATGTCGTAGTTGCCGAGAGACCTGTCGGAGCTGAAAGCGAGCCTCGTGCGGTCGGGCGAGTAGGCCGGGTCGATGTTGTTGGAGGAGCTATCGGCGACAATCGGGACAAAGACCCGATTGGGGCTGTTGAGCAGAGAGAAAATTCCCAGTTTGCCAAACCGGCTGGAGACGAGCAGCATGTCGCCCGAGACCATGACGACGGCGGTAACCGGGTCTCCGGGGCCTGCCACCGCCGAGATCATGGCGCGACCGGGAGCTATGGCCTGCACCGTCCCGTCGGCGCCAACCCGGGCGACGCCAGGATTGTTGGAGCTCCAGGTGACGCCCGAGGCGGAACCACCCGGCTTTTTCTGCTCGTTGAGATACGCAACCGTGATCTTGGTCTTCTGGCCGGGTGAAAGCGCGACGCGCGAGCGATCCAGCCCGAGCGTAGCCGCGACGATCTGCACGGTCCAGGAAAGACGGGCAAATCCTCGGGCCGAGAACGCCAGCGTCGTGGTGCCGAGCTGCTTGGCGGTCAGCAGGCCACTTGCCCGGTTGAGGGTCGCGATCGAGGTGTCACCGAGCACCCAGTCGATCGGGACGTCGGGGATGATGGTGGAGTCTGCCGCTTCCGCTCGAACCTTGAACTCGCGGCTCGCGAGGAGCGGGATTCGCACGGTGTCCGACAGTTTCGGACTGGTGAGGAATCGAGCAATCGGGGGATAAATATTGACCGGGAGTCGCCGCTCCTGACCAAATCCTCTCACGATGATCTCAGCCTGTCCGGGTGCCACACCCTTCGCCACACCCTCAGTAGAAATCTGGACTATGGCAAGATTGGTGGAGGCCCATTGCAGATCGCTGTTCACCAGGTGACGGCCCCGCTGCTTGGGTACAACCGTGCTCAGCGTGAACGAGTCATTGACCTGCAACACCAGCGCATTGAGCTGCACGAAGAACTCGTCGGCGGAGACGAAGACCGGCACCATCGCGGCGAGTCCATTAGGCATCATGGCCTGCACCGAGCCCTCGCCCGGTACCAGCGCGGTCACCATTCCCGAAGTGTCACCCACCGTGGCGATGTCCGGACGAATCGACTTCCAGACCGCCTTGAGCCGGCCCACCATACTGCCATCGGCCCTGACGCCGAATGCGACCGCGCGAGCTTTTTCCCCGGGGAGAGCGTAGATCGCGGCAGGCTGAACGACTACCGAGGCAAACTCAGGCAGGGGCGCCGGGACCCTGATCATGGCGGCCGACGAGGCCGTTGTGGGGTCCCCGCCGACCTGAACGAAGACCGCCTTGGACTTCCGGCCCGCGCTCACTATGACCTGGGCGGTTCCGGGACCTACAGCGGTGACAGTTCCGGTCCCTTCCACGACCACCACGGCATCGTCGGTGGTGTGGAAGCTCATCCGCAGGATAGCGTTGCCGTTGCTATCGAACGCCTGAACCGCGAGCCCCTGCTTCTGCCCGACTGTGAGCGACAGGGTATCGGGGCTGACATAGAGCTCGGTGACACTCTGCGCCCAGCCCGGTTGGGGCCCGGCGAGGAGTATCACGGCTGGGATCAGGAGATGGCGAAGTGCTTTCATGACTCGGGTTTGTTGCCCTGGGATCACAATCCGCAAAGCCCAGACCATGGGCAGCGATGGCGTAAGTGGTTGCCCTCGTTGGGGATCAATCCTAATCGGATGGTCGCAGGTCTGGCAGGGAGTAGAAAACCGACACGGAAGGCGGGACCTCAGCCGGTGGGCTAGTGGAACTCTCGGCCGATGCTCTCCTTGAATTCTTTCTGCCGGACCAGCTTTCCCTTTTCGGAGATCCGCCGAAGGACCCTCACGTGGAAGGCCGTCGAGTCCGACCGGATGTCGATGGTGGTTTCGAGGCGGAGGTCACGGCCCGTCCGCCGGATTCGGTGGACTTCCACGCCGAGAAAGCGGGACACTGCCGAATTGGATTCGTTGGTCTCGTAGTATTCCCGCTCGGTATTGTCGTACCTGGTGGATCCAATGGTCCAGGCGTAACCGAACCTCCACTCAACCGAGTTTAACCCGCTTAGCGGATCGTAGGTCACCACTTGGGACGGAACTCCTGGCACCTCGATGTCTTTTACGTCGGGACGCTCTTGCCGCGGCTCCGGAGCGGGGAGACTGACCTCCCGAGTCGTCGCCGGCGGAATGACGGGCACTTCGAGGACCGATTTCGCCGTCGCCAGGTGAACCACCGACGTCATAGGGTACGGCGTCGGCCAGATCATCGGGAATTGCGCGTTGGAAACGGAGACCCGCATCCGATGCCCCGGCCGGTAGGTCCAGGTAGTGAAATGCAGCGGGATCGTGAGGTCGTAGGCCTCGCCGGGACGCATTCGCCCAGGGTTCTCGCTCGACCTGGCCTGGGTTCCGTTGAGCAGGCCTCCAGCCACCAGAGCTACTGAGCCATCGGGGAAGATGTCTTCCAGGCGGGCGGTCCAGGTGGCGAGCGGCGCTCCGGCGGTGACTCGAAGACGGACGTTCGGCAGGCCGATGACCTCCACCGATTCGTTCAGCACCGGGCCGTCCCAGACCAGGCTTCCGGCGTCGTCACGCCGCATGTCGCCAGTCGGCTCTCCCCACCAGTCTCCCGCGGTCACACCGAAACCGGCCAGGTAGCGCAGCGCGATCGTCGCCGAGTCTCCTGAGGCACTCCCCGAGCCGCGCAGCGCGCTGAGCCGGTTATCCGGGAGAAGGGCCAGCGTGTCCCAACGGGTACGCGATATAGGCCAATCCTCCAGGCGCCATGCTCCCGGTGTCATAGCGAGTTCGGGATCCGGTCGCACGCTATCCCGGACATACACAAGCAGCCTCGGCTCATCGAGCAGTGACGTCGGCTTCCCGCGGAGCCAATGATTCCACCACTCGACGACACGGGCTCGCCATTCATAGTTGGGACCGGGGTCACCATCGTCGGGCCAGGCGTGGTTCCACGGGCCGATCTCGACTTTGGTCGGCGCTCTGAGCTGGTCCAGGGCGCGGATCGGCGTGTCGCGATACCCGTCCAGCAGCCCCCCGATGAAATAGGTCGGGATCTCAATCGCCGAGTAGTTCCAGCGGAGGGCATGTTTTCGCCACCAGGGCCCGTCCACCGAGTGCCTCAGGTAGGTGAAGATCCAGGGCTCGGCCTCGAACCGGTCGCGAAAGTAGGCCGAATCGAGCTGGTAGTCCGGAGTCCGGGGCAGCGCGTTCTCGTGATCGATCTGCAGCGCGTACCAGTCCACGTGGAGCGCGCCGTCGATGTAATGGATGTCGTCGTGGTAGAGATCATCCGAGGCGTGTAATGCCACGATCGCCTTAAGCTCGGGAGGATGGAGCATCGCGACCTGAAGCGCGTTGAATCCGCCCCAGGAGATTCCCCACATCCCGACGTTCCCATTGGACCGGGGACTCCGCGCGATCTGTTTGATGATCTCCAACGCGTCCGCCAGCTCCTGATCCGAGTATTCCCGCTCGGGCAAGTGTCCTTCCGAACCGCCGGTCCCTCTGATGTCCACCTTCGCCATGATGAATCCGTGGCCCGCGAAGTAGGAATAGAGCGGGAAGTCCCGGGCGTAGAACGAATCGTCTTTCCTGTAGGGCAGCAGTTCCAACAGGACGGGGAACGTTTCGCCGGAGTCCTTGGGGGTCGGTCTCCACCAGGTGACGGCGAGTTTTACGCCGTCCGGCATGGTCATGAACTCACGGGTTACGGAGTACGAATAGAGGTCCGGCGCAGCGAGAGGCGCCGAGCCGTGCCCACTGCCAAGGAGGAGCAAGGCGGCAGCCAGCAGGCTGGAACTGGTGCGGGAATCGCCGCTCAAGTCAGTGCAGGTTCGAGAGTGGAAGGCGGAGGGTGAGCCGGGAATAGTTGTCGACCGGATCGCCCGCTGCGGGGAAACTGACGGGGAGCGGATTACGCTCGCGATGAAACACCGAGATGGTGTCAGTAGCCCCGGCTGGTCCTTCGAGGGTCAACACGAGCGCGTCGCCCTCGAGGCGCTGATCGAGCATCCTGATTCCGTGCGACCGATCTCCTCGGGAAGGTACCCGGGCGGGGAGCGATATCTCATAGCCCGGCTCGAACGGCACAGTGATCTCCACTCGGCCGATCAGGACGGTCTTCACGGCAACCTCGACGTCTCGAGCCGTCCGCCGTGGTGCGTCGCTGGGGAGAACCGCGCTGCCATTCACTTTCACTTCGCCGGGCACGGAACCGGGCGGGAGGTGCGCCCGGAACACGAGAGTATCCGGCTGCGAAAGGTTACCGGGGCCCAGGATGACGCTCAGCGAGCCGCGGCTCTTCCTGATTTCGACATCATAGCGGTTGGCACCCGCCGGGACCTTGTGCACCGCCAGCCGGTCCCACTCCGCCGGCAGCTGAGGCGCAAGCTCGATCTGCTTATGCGGCACATCGGGCCTCCAACCAAGCAGACCCCGGGCGACGACCGTTGGGATGAGTGACGTTCCGAAGAACTGTTGCGGCACCGCGGTCGTGAGCGGCTCGTACACCGTCCCGGAGAAAACCTCCAGATTCTTGCCCAGTCCCTGGGTAAACCCGCTTTGCACAAGTTGGGTGAGCGCCTGGTAGCCGGCCACCGGGTTGCGATAGCGATACTGCCCCAGCGCCGTGAGTCCCGTGTTGAAGGGCCAGACGGCGCCGTTGCTGTAATCGAGGGGATCGAACAACTGACTCTGACCGGCGAGCGAGCGGGTTCCCCAATCGGTGTTGAGGGTGGCCCGGGCCTGAGTCACCGCCGCGACAATGCCGCGATCAGCCTCGGCCAGCCCAAATGCCAGCGCGACGCTGGGCCACCAGGTCAGTTCCGTCCGAGGCTTGTCCTGCTCGAGCAACGCAAAGGCGTACATGCTCGAGTCGGCGACCCAGAACCGGCTCTGCAGGGAGGCGAGCGCGCGGTTCCTCAGGTTGAGCGCGTCAGAGACGAGCGCTGGTAGTTGGCGGCTCGGCGGCTCGGCGGCTTGGCGGCTCGGCCGTTTCGAGCCTTTTGCCGGCTTGGTCGGCGGCTCGGCCCACTCCGCCATCTCGGCCATTCGACCCAAAGCTTCGATCCAAACCGCTGTGAGGTAAATGTCTGCCTTGACGCCGGTACCCAAGCTCCCGGCATCCACTGCGCCGAGCCCAGCCTTGGTGTTGAGCATCAGCCCCGAACTGGAATCGGCGACGGAGCGGCACCAGTCGTAGGCCCGCCTGATGGCCGGCCAGGCCTGACGGACGGCTAAGGTGTCGCCCGTTTCTCGCCAGTATTCGCCCCACGCCACGATCCACCAGGGTGTGTCTTCGGCATGATAGAACGCGTAGGGGTAATCCTCGAACCACTTGATCCGCCCCGCGCTCTGGGAGACCTCATGAGGTATTCGGCCATCGGCTCGCTGGTAGCGAGTGAAGAAATCGAGCCCCTGCCGCGCGAGCGCGTGACGTCCCGAGGCGAGGAGACCCAGAGTCGTCACAGCCGCGTCGCTCCCGAAGTACCAGGCGAAGCCGGGCCGGGTCCCTCGCGATTGACTTGGTCCATAGCCGGCGACAAGCCCGCATCCCAGATCGGGATTGCAGGCGAGCGCTTCATCCAGGTTCAGCGCCGCCCAACGCACCGCGAGATCGAGCTTCGGGTCGGGCGATTCGGTCCACATGGTCGAATCGAGGACGGCACGCGCATGCGCGGTGCGCTCGGTATACAACGCCGGTATGCTGGAAAGGACGCGACGGTAGATCGCTCTTACGCTATCTCGCGGCGCCGCTGCACCCACAAAGACGATCGGGATGCCTCGCAGGTGCAGCCCCCGGTGGGCCGGAGTCTTCGGCTGCTCCGAACCGGGTTCGGATGCTCCGAGCACAATACGTAAACGAAGCGGTGCCTCAGACGCGCCGGGTTCGGTCTGACCGGTTGCCGAGGAGGCGAACGGGCTACCCACATAGGCGTTCAGATTGCGCTGGCTCTCCGAAAGCAGGAAGGCGCGGTCGGCTTCGTCCCAGTAGGCATACTGCCCTCCGACCGCGCCGGGCCACGCCAGCTGCAGGTCAGGGACGAACTCCGCCTGGATCTCGAGCGATCCAGCCGCATCCACATCAAGGACCATCACGACGGCGGGTTCATTCAGCGCGGCAAAGATCTGTTGCCGGACGGTAAAGGCGGGATGGGTGTAGGTGATTACCGCACCGCTGGGAGTGATCTCCGTAGTACGAGCCAGCGCGCGCCCCCCTACTGGATCATCGAGTTGCGAAGTCCGAAAGTTGAAGTCGAAATGGTGCAGCAGTTTGAGCGGCCAGGCCCACACCTCGAAATCCCCCTGCTCGGTACCGACAGCAATCGCCCGGCGTCCGATGGCGCCGACATAGGCGCCCGCGCGCGATGGGCCCGTGAGGTTCAAGACGTTTTGTTCCACTGTGATGGGAACGAAGGCGGTGGAGTCGTTGGCGGGGGACTGAGCGGCACTCCTCGCCGGGGTGAGGGCAGCGCCGGATGAGGCAACGCAAAACGCTGTGGCCCAATAAGTTACGTTCATTCGCCACCTCGACAGAGAACTGGTGCTCCCGGACGCGGATCGACAGACAATCGATGCTTATCAATTCAATACTCACGAGTGATTCCAACTCTTGCAGTTACTACAGAGATGTGCATCTTATCATCGCTGAGACAAGCGGGCGCATCCAGCCCACACACCAGCGGCGGGTGTGACGCCGCGGCAGACTCCTGAGGAAGCGACGATGTCCGAGCTGCAAGACGAAATGAGCTGGTCCGACTCAGGCTGGATGGACCCTGCACCATCCCCCATGGAACCGTCCAACCCCTCGACCCCGATGAAGTCGGCGGCGGCGAGCGCAAGGAAGGCAGCAGTAAAGAGGGCAGTCAAGGTAGCAGTGGTGAAGAAGGCCGTCCGGAAGGCCCGGGCCAAAAAGGCCGTGAAGCGGGCGGTGAAGAAGGCGGTCCGGACCAAGAAGAGAGCCGCAAGGCGGATGACCCGGACAAAGAAGCGGGCAGTGAAGCGGATTCTCCGGACCAAGAAGAGAACCGCAAGACGGATGGCCCGGACTCGCCGGCGGGCCGTGCGCCAGGCCGGCAGGAAGGTTCGGCGCGCAGTAAGGAAGACCGCCAGGAAGGCCAGGAGGGCGGTCAGGAAGGCGGTCAGGAAGCGGAGTTAGCTTCCCTGGGAGTGACATCTCCCGCAAGCGCTCCGGTGCTGCCGGAGCGCTTTCTTTTTCCGGGCAGGACGCGCAACATGGGAGGAGCCATATCCGGGTCACCCGTAGGAGCATCCCATGATCTTCCTCGCCGCCGGTCTCGTTCTGATCGTTGGACTCTCCATCCTTGAACGGGTGCGAGAGCGGCCGTCCTTCGATTGGTCCCGGAGTTTTCGGCAGACTCCCCTCTTTCCGGAGACCGATCTTCAGGTCGAAGGTCTTGCCCGATCGGGCGACGTGAGCCAGGCGATCGCCATGTTCCAGCGACTCCACAACGTGGATCAGAAGAAGGCCCAGCGCGCGGTGAGCCTCCTGGCGAACGGCCAGCGGGAGCAAGCCGCGGCCCTGGGCAAGACAGGACCGAGTCTCCTTCCCGGGCAGGCACTATTGCGGCGCAACAGCAAGCTCGGGCAGCTGGCCGAGGCGATGACAGCGATACAGGCTGCCAAAAGCGCCGCGGGGAGACGGAAAACTCGCCTGGCGACAGTGGCGTTGGTCCTGGGAACCACCAGTAGCCTCCTGGCCCAGACTCCGAAACTCGGCACTATCAGTTTCCCCACCTCGGGTTCACCGAAAGCCCAAGCCGCTTTCACTCGTGGAGTCCTCTATCTCCACAACTTCGAGTACGACGACGCGGCGAAGTCATTCCAGGAGGCCGAGCGAATCGAGCCCGGATTGGCCATGGCCTACTGGGGCGAGGCCATGACTTACAATCACCCGGTCTGGCAGCAGCAGGACCGGGACAAGGCGGTTGCGGCGCTGGCCAGGCTCGGGTCCACTCCGGACGCCCGGCGGGCAAAGGCAAAGACCGAGCGGGAAGGCCGCTGGCTCGGAGCGGTGGAAGCGCTCTATGGGGAGGGTAACAAGTACCAGCGCGACACCCTGTACTCGAGGGCGATGGCACGCCTGGCAGCGGAATACCCGAAGGATGTCGAGGCGCAGGCTTTCTACGCCCTGTCTCTCCTTGGCATGAGCTACCCGGGACGGGACGTGTCGCTCTACATGCGGGCCGCTGCCATCTGCGAAGAGATCTTTCGTGACCACCCCGATCATCCCGGAGCCGCCCACTACCTGATCCACTCCTATGACGACCCGGTGCATGGACCACTGGGCCTCCGCGCCGCACGAGCTTATTCGACGATAGCGCCTTCGGCTCCGCATGCTCAGCACATGACGAGTCACATCTTCCTGGCACTGGGCATGTGGGATGAAACGGTCGCGTCGAATGAAGTCGCGACGAAGATGACCGGCACTACGAGCGGTCACTATTCGCTCTGGCTGGTCTACGGCTACCTCCAGGAAGGGAGGTACGACGAAGCGCGGCGGGTATTGGGTCAGATGGAGCAGGACGCGGCCAAGAATCCCACCTATGGCAAGCGGTTTCACCTCGCTTTCGCCAGGGCCGCTTACCTGGTGGAAACCCGGGAATGGGATGGCGACGTGGCCCGAATCACGATAGACACCGCTGGCCTGAACGCAGCGCCTTTCCAGCTCGGCCTGCCCGAGGGATGGGCCGCGCTGGACCGGGGAGACACGGCCGCGACCAGCAAGGTCATCAAGGCCATGGAAGCGAGACTGGAACAGGTGCGAGCCGACACCAGCTCCGAGCTGGGCTCGATCGTGAACAACATGGAGATCATGCAGCGAGAGTTGAAGGCGATGTTGCTGGTGAAAGCAGGCAAAACCGATGACGGATTGGCCCTCCTCCGTCAGGCTGCGGCGCAGGAGGACACCGTACCTTATGACTTCGGGCCGCCGGAGACGATCAAGCCACCGAAGGAGCTGCTCGGCGAGATGCTGCTCGCCGCGGGAAAGGCGGCGGAGGCGAAGGTGGCGTTCGAGCAGTCCCTGGCCCGGACGCCTCGAAGGCCTGCGAGCCTGATCGGTCTGGCCAGTGCCGCCACCAAAACGGGGGATACCGAGGAGGCGACGACCGCGTTGACCGAGTTGGAGCGGGTGTGGAAGGGGCCGGTGGACAAGCGGCCCAAAGTGGTGGCTGGGAAGTGACGGCTCCGCTGCCCGAACGCAAGCAGCGAAGCGAGCCCCGCGCCAGCTTTGCACCTGACCGGCGTCCGATGTTGCACTTGCAGGACGGTGCCTACCCGGTACTCGACATTTCACTCCGGGGCCTGCGAATACGGCACTTCAACCTGGTACGCCCGAATTTCGGCGCTCGCATCGCCGGAACCCTGCAGTTTCCCGATCAACGGCCTCCTCTGCCGCTCGAAGGAATCATCATCCGGGTTCAGGCCGCGGATGTGGCCATCGTCTGCGAAGAGGGAGTCTTGCCAGCCCAGTGGGTGCTCGAGGAGGTTGCTCGCTCCGCGGCGGAAGCAGCAGCCAGCTGACGCGTTCGATCAGGAGAAGAACTGCAGGTAGGCGAG
>Ga0105249_10003549_pt1 | contig 13492 bp, 13 predicted proteins | sample KBSS44metaG_FD_81522 | JGI IMG/M metagenome (GOLD analysis project Ga0105249, IMG submission 81522) | Switchgrass rhizosphere microbial communities from Kellogg Biological Station, Michigan, USA - KBS S4-4 metaG | ecosystem: Host-associated > Plants > Roots > Rhizosphere > Soil | place... | reverse complement strand
CAGGAGCCGCAGATCATCATCCGGCAGCTCTTGCGGTAGGCGAGTGTTCCATCGTGCTTGTCCTTGATCAGGTCGAGCACGTCGAGCAGGCACGCCCACTCGGGCGCGTCGACCTCGTACTCGCGTAGGACTTTCTCGCCCGAGACGGGGTCGTACCGCCAGATCTTGAGTGCTACGTCCGTGTCAGCTCCCTTGTGGTCCCAACACCTGCGCGAAGTCGATCACCGTCGCCGCCGGAGGCGGCGTGATCGTCACCGGCGCCCCGAAGTCATACAGCTCCATCGAGATCTTCGCCGCCTGGTTCCTGCTCGCGTGCTGTGTGTATCGCACCTTGTGAACGAAGCCGTCGTCGCCGACCCAGACGTCCACTGGGAGTTGCGACACTCCCGCAACGTCGATCACCCGGCGGATCGAGCGCCTCGTCGAGCCCTTCGCGGTGCGCGCCGCCTGCTCGAGATCGATCGTGGAGCGGTAGTGCGTCGTCTGCTCTCCCCTGACCTTCTCCTCGCCCACCTTCTCCACCTTCCCGGTCGATCCCCGGAGGTAGGCCAGGGCGGCGTTCGGCGTCGGGTTGGAGTCCACTAGGCTGCCGAGGTCGACCCCCTGCTGCCGCGCCAGCTGCGCGAGGTCGACCCGTACCCATTCCTTGCCCGCGGGCAGAGCCTGCTGGAAGACCGGGGAGCGGAGGTAGAGCGTGTTCCCCTGGGCGAGCGTGTCCACTGTCGTCGGCTGGCCGTTGCTCTGGACGGACATCGACAGCCTGCCGGAGCCCGTCGTGCTGGTGTCGAAGACGCCGCGGCCGCCGCCCTCGACGCCCTTGCCGGAGATGCCGAAGTCGACCTTGACGCTGCCTGAGCGAGTCGTGTCCGCGGCGGCCTGGGCGATCGGGTTCGCCTCGGAGCCGCCGCTGGTGTCCGCGCTCTTGTCGTCGCCGCCGCAGCCGGCCGCGGCGAGGAGGAGCGTCACGAAGGCGGCTAGAGCCGCCAGTCGAAGCATCAGTAGGTCCGCTCCATCGGTTGCCACTTCGTCATCGTGACGGGCTTCCACTTGAGCCTGGGCGCGTCGTGCTCCATCGTCACGATGGTGTGCTTGAGGAAGTTCTCGTCGTCGCGGTCCGGGTAGTCGTAGGGGCGCGCGTGTGCGCCGCGACTCTCTCTGCGCTCGATCCCCGAGACCACCATGCAGGCGGCGAGGTCGAGCATGAAGCCGAGCTCCAGCGCCTGTGTGAGGTCGTTGTTGAAGATCTCGCCCTTGTCCTCGACGATCACGCGCTCGTAGCGCTCGCGGAGGCTGGCGACGATCTCGCCCTGCCTGCGCATCTGCTCCTCGCGCCGGAAGACGCCGAAGTTCTCGTGCATGGTCTCGGCCAGCTCGTTGCGAATCGACCAGGGACGCTCGCCGTCGCTGCGGTCGAGTAGCTCCTTCAGCTCGCGCTCGGAGTCAGCCTCGACTGATAGCGGCACCTCCACGGTCGTGTGCGTGAGCGCCCAGTCGGCCGCGTGGGCGCCGGCGCGCTTGCCGTAGGTGATCGTCTCCATCAGCGCGTTCCCGCCGAGCCGGTTTGCCCCGTGCACGGAGACGCAGGCGCATTCGCCGGCGGCGTACAGGCCTTCCAGCGAGGTCATGCCCCAGATGTCCGTATCCACGCCGCCCATGTGGTAGTGGGCTCCCGGCCGCACGGGGATCGGCTCGTAGATCGGGTCGACGCCCGCGAAGGTCATCGCGAGCTCCCGGGTTCCGTGCAGGCGCTCGAGAATCTTCTCCGCTCCGAGGTGCCGCATGTCGAGCATGACGTTGCCGTCCACGCCGCGGCCCTGGTCGATCTCGGTCTGCTCGGCGCGGGAGATGACGTCGCGCGAGGCGAGCTCCATCGCGTTCGGGGCATAGCTCTTGAGGAAGCGGTCGCCCTCGGAGTTGAGCAGGAAGGCGCCCTCCCCGCGAGTGCCCTCGGTGATCAGAACGCCCGTAGGCGCGAGGGTCGTCGGATGGAACTGCATCATCTCCATGTCCTCGAGCGCGACCCCGACCCTCAGCGCCTGCGCCATTCCGTCTCCGGTGCACGCGTAGGCGTTGGTGGTGCCGCTGTAGAGCCGACCCGCCCCGCCAGTCGTGAGGATCACGGTCTTGGCCCCGATCGTCGCCAGCCCGCCGTCGATCAGGTTCCAGGCGACGACGCCCTGGCAGCGGTCCTCGTGCTCGACGAGCTTCCAGACGAAGAACTCGTCGTAGACCTTGAGGTCGCGCTTCATCACCTGCTCGTAAAGGACGTGCACGAGCACGTGGCCGGTGATGTCGGCCGCGTAGGCGGTGCGCGGCTCGCCGGCCGCGCCGAAGGGCCGCTGCGCGATCCGCCCGTCCTCGGTCCGCGAGAAGACGGCGCCCCAGTGCTCGAGCTGGTAGACGTCGCCGGGGGCCTCGTTGCAGAGGATCTCGATCGCATCCTGGTCGCCCAGGTAGTCCGACCCCTTGACCGTGTCGAACGCGTGCTCCTCGGGACTGTCCTCCGAGGCGTTCCCGAGCGCGGCGTTGATTCCGCCCTCAGCCGCGCCGGAGTGGCTGCGAACCGGATGGATCTTGGAGACGAGCGCGACGTCGGCGCCCGCATCGTGCGCTTCGATGGCCGCTCGCATTCCCGCGCAGCCTGCCCCGACAACGAGCACGTCGTGCTTCGCTTCCACCGGGAACGGACGCTATCGAAACGACGACAGGCTGAGGCTCCTAACGGATGCGGCGACGGTTGGGACTGGCGCCGGCCGCAGAAATCCTGATGATAGAGGTGTGCTCCGAATCGATCGGCACCGGCTCGGCCCTCGGGTCTACGTGCTCGGAGCCCGCGTCCACGAGTGGCATCTCGGCGCCGCGCTCCTGTTCGTGCTGGCAGTGGGCGCCGCGTTCGACCGGGTCGATCCCGGGCTGGTGACCGCGGCGGCCGTGCTCATCGGCCTCTGGCTCGTGGCCAAGGACTGGCGCGACCTCGTGCCGTCGAGGCGCGACACGGCCCACTGGCGGCTGGGCTTGCATGCCCACCCCGCCCCGTTGCGCGTGGTGCGGCGAGCCGATCCGCTGCCGAAGCTCGCCGCGCTCGGGACCGCGCTGGCGGGCCTCGTGAACCTCGCCTCGGCGGTCACGCCGAATATCGAGTGGCGCAACCACCTCCTGCTCCAGTTCGCGCCATTCGAGGCGTTGCGCCTCTCGCATGCCGCGGCCGTGCCGGCGTCGCTGCTCCTGCTCGCGACCGCGCCTTATCTCTGGCGCCGGCGGGAGGGGGCCTTGCGCCTGGCACTCGTGCTGCTCTTGGGCCTCGGCGTGCTCAACTTGCTCAAGGGGCTGGACGTGGAGGAGGCGGTCGTCAGCTTCGCGGTCGCTGTAGTCCTCTGGCTGGGACGCGGATCGTTCTGCGTCCGCCCGGACCCGGTCTCGTTGCGGGCCGCACTCTCGAGGGTGCCGCTCGTCGTGGGCTCCGGCCTGCTGCTCTGCGGCTTCGCCGTCTGGCTAGCCGCCCCGGAGAGCGCGAGCCTCGGCGCGGTGGTACGCGAGACGATCGCGGCCCTTGCTTGGCAGCCGGGGCCGCTCGACTTCCACGACGAGCTCGGCGCCGTCGACGAGGCAGTCGGCCTCACCGGCGTGCTCGTGCTCGCTGCGTCGCTCTGGATGGTCTTTCGCCCGCTCGCTCCGCCTGCTGCGTTCCCGGATCTCCGCCTGAGGCGGGCCGCGGCTGGCCTCGTCCGCCGACACGGGTCCGACACGCTCGCGTACTTCAAGCTCCGCCGCGACCAGCACTACCTGTTCAGCGCCGACCGGCGCGCGTTCCTCGGGTACCGAGTGGAGACCGGCGTCCTGCTCGTCTCCGGCGACCCCGTCGGCCCCGACGACGCGATTCCGGGCCTGTTCCGCGAGCTGAGCCTTTTTGCCGAGACACGAGGCCTTCGCATCGCCGCCCTGGGTGCCGGGGAACGGTTTCGGTCTCAGTGGGAGCAACTCGGGCTCCGCGGCATGTATCTGGGTGACGAGGCCGTCGTCGAGACAGCGCAGTTCTCGCTCGAAGGCCGCGGGATTCGGAAGGTCCGTCAGTCCGTCACGCGGCTCGAGAAACAGGGGTACACGGCCCGGCTGCAGGAGCTCTCAGAGCTTTCCGACGCGGACTTCGCGGGGCTCGAGGAAGTGAGCCGGAGCTGGCGGAACGGCAGGCACGAGCGCGGCTTCGCGATGTCCCTCGACGAGCTCCGCCGCGAGGACCATGGCGACAGCCAAGTCGTGCTGGGCCGCGACGCCGAGAACCGTATCCGCGGGTTCCTCCATTTCGCGCCCAGCTACGGCCGGCCCGCCGTTTCGCTCTCGCTCATGCGCCGCGATCGGCAGACGCCGAACGGGCTGACCGAGTTCCTCGTCGCGCGTGGGCTCGAGCTGCTTCGGGACCGCGGTGTCGAGGAGGTGTCGCTGAACTTCGCTGCCTTCGCCCGCTTCATTCACACCCCCCGCGGCTGGACGGAACGCAATGCGGGACGCGTCCTGCTCGTCGCCGACGCGTTGTTCCAGATCGAGCGGCTCCACCGCTTCAACGCAAAGTTCTTCCCGCGCTGGGAACCGCGTTACCTCATGTACGAGCGCGCTCTGTGTCTCCCGCGTGTCGGCCTGGCGGCGATGTGGGCGGAGGGTCAGCTGCCAAAGCCGGGTCTGCCCCGGCGATAGCGCCGACCACCTCGCTCACCTCGAAGGCGATCCAGAAGCAGAGAGCAGCGAGCGGAAGCTCTCCCACCAGGGCGAAGAGCAGCGCCCACCCGAACTCGCGGCCAGGTTGCGCCGTGACCAGGTCGAACCAGGCGTCGCAGAGGAGCGCTGTGCCGGCGACCGAGGCGAAAACGGCTACGAAGACCGAACGCCGCACTATCGCGACCACGGTCGCCGCCAGCGCCGACGCCTCGAAGAGATCGAAGCCCGCCCACGCAACCTGCCAGTGGTGTGTCACGTGCTCGGAGGGCAACGTCGCGCTCAGGTAGGCGGTCCACGGAAACAGCGCGATCGCCAACCCCCCGAGGACGAGCAGGAGCCAGAGACGGGCACGCCGGAGACGGTCGAGATCCCTGGCCGCCCGGGGTGGCAGCTCGCTGGGCTGCATCCGGCCATTGTGCAGGAGTGCGTAGCCTCGCCGGGCCCCGGGTATGCTCCCCGCCGTGGCCAAGATGCTCTTCCGGCTGCCCGACGCGGCCGGCGTGATCGACAACCCGGACCCCGAGGAGCTCAAGCAGCTCACGGCGAAGATGCCGAACGCGCGCTGGACGCGGTTCGGCAACCTCAACGTCCAGACGGCGGTCGTGAACCGCTCGAAGGGCTCGACCTTCATCGTCACCGACGAGCCCGACGGTCAGAACCAGGCGATCACGAGCGAGGAGGGCGAGCGCTGGGCCGCGCGCCAGGACGAGTACATCGCCGGCCGGGAAATGGTCGTGATCGACGGCTACATCGGCAACAACCCCGAGTTCCGCACCCCGGCGCGCCTGTTCGTCGAGGCGGCCAACGCGAACATCGCCGGCATGCAGCAGCAGCTCTACTTCTCGCCGGACGAGGGCGAGGAGATCGATCCCGAGCTGACCGTGATCTATACGCCGAACCTGAAGGCCGAGGGCTATCCGGATGACCGCCTGATCGCCGTCGACCTCGAGCAGGGCGTGACCCGGGTCTTCAACTCCGACTACTTCGGCGAGTCGAAGAAGGGCGGCCTGCGGATGTGGAACAAGCTCGTATACGACCGCGGCGGGATCCCGTTGCACGCCGGCTGCAAGATCATCCCGACCGAAGACGGCAAGCGCGTCGGCCTGATCGTCGGTCTCTCGGGCACCGGCAAGACGACCACCACCTTCACGCGCCAGAACGGCTCTCTTCCCGTCCAGGACGACTTCGTCGCCTGGATGCCGAACGGCCGCGTCTACGCGACCGAGAACGGCTGCTTCGCCAAGACCTTCGGGCTCAACCCCGACGACGAGCCGACGATCTACGGCGCGGTCACGCAGCCGAGGTCGTACCTCGAGAACGTCTCGCAGCACGGCGACGAGGTCGACTTCTACGACACGAACTACACGTCCAACGGTCGCGCGACGTTCCCGTTCGAGGTGATCGAGGCCGCCTCGGCCGACGAGATCGAGGAGGCGCACTTCCTGCTGATCCTGAACAAGAACGAGAACATCGTCCCGGCTGTCGCCAAACTCGAGGGGCCGCAGGCAGCGGCCTTCTTCATGCTCGGCGAGACCACGGGCACGAGCGCCGGCGGCGCCGACGAGGCGGGCAAGTTCCTCCGCGTCCCCGGGACGAACCCGTTCTTCCCGATGCCGCACGACCTCCAGGGCAACCGCTTCCTGGAGCTGCTCGCCGAGCACCCGCTCGAGGTGTACCTCCTGAACACCGGGCGCGTGGGCGGGCCCGAGGGCGACGAGCGCTCGCTGAAGGTGCGGATCAAGCACTCGTCGGCGATCGTCAAGGGCATCGCCGAGGGCACGATCGCGTGGGAGCGCGACCCGGACTTCGGCTACCTCGTCGCCTCCGCCGTGCCCGGGATCGACGAGATCGAGATCCTCCAGCCGCGCCTGCTCTACGAGCAGCAGGGCCGCACCGACGAGTATCGCGCGCTGGTCGAGCGCTTCAAGGCCGAGCGAGCCGAGTACCTTCGCGGCTACGCCAGCCTCAGCGACGAGATCGTCGCGGCGGCTTCGTAGCGCCTGCTTAGCGGAATTTCGAGGCCCGCGGCGAATCCCTCGCCGTGAATCGCGAGATCGACCGCTTCCTCGAGAGCCCCGCGCTCTCCGAGGCGACCCGCCGCGCGTACCGCGTCGACGTGCGCGAGTTCGCGGCCTGGCTCGAGCGGCGCGGCACTCGCCTCGATGACGTCGACGTGCGTGCCCTCGCCGACTACGCGGCCGAGCTCGGTCGCGCCAGGCCGCGCAAGCTCGCACCGGCAACGATCGCGCGCAAGCTCGCTGCGGTGCGGGCCTTTCTCCGCCACGCTCTAGGCAAGGAACGGGTGCCGGACGCCTCGTTCGCTCCCAGGCGACCGCTCCGGCTGCCGGACGCGCCGCGCCCGCAGGAGGTCGACGGCGAGCTAGACGCGCTCGATGGCCGCGCACCGCTGGCCATCCGCAACCGCACGCTGGTCGAGCTCGTCTACTCGGCGGGGCTTCGCTCGCAGGAGGCGGTCGACCTCGACCTCGCCGACGTCGACTTCGACCAGGAGCTCGTCCACGTGCGCGGGAAGGGCGGCAAGGAACGGGTCGTCCCGCTCGGCGAGGAGGCGTCGCTCGCACTCGCGGTCTACCTCCGTGACGTGCGCCCCCAGCTCGCACGCGGCGCCGAGAACGCCCTGTTCCTGTCCGCGAACGGCCGCCGGCTCGACACGAGCACCCTTCGCCGTCTACTCCCCCACCCGCATCGACTACGGCACGCCTTCGCGACGCACCTGCTGGAAGGCGGCGCCGACCTCCGCACGATCCAGGAGCTGCTGGGTCACAGCTCCCTCTCGACCACGCAGATGTACAGCCACGTGGACGCGCGGCGACTGAGGAAGGTCTATGACCGATCCCACCCGAGATCCTGAGGTCGAGGGGTTTCTGGCGCTGCTCGCAGCGCGGAGGGCCCCGAAGACCGTGGACGCGTACCGGCGCGACCTGCGCGCCCTAGGCGACTGGCTCGGCGGCCCGCCGTCGAAGGCGTCGAACGAAGACCTCGAGCGCTGGCTCGCGGAGCTCCGAGCCGCCGGTCTCTCGCCGGCGACGATCGCCCGCCGGGTGGCCGCCGTGCGCTCCTTCTTCCGTCACCTCGTCCTCCTCGGCGCCCGCGCGGACAGCCCCGCCGCGGCGCTCGAGCTGCCCAAGCGGCGGAGGCGGCTGCCGCGTACGCTCTCGCCTGCCGAGGCGCAGCGGCTGATCGAGGCCGCCGCCGGATCGACCCCGCGCATGATGCGCGACCGGGCCCTCGTCGAGCTCCTGTACGGCGCCGGCCTCCGCGTGAGCGAGGCGGTCGGGCTCGACAAGGCCGGCGTCGACCTGGAGCAGCGCATCGTGCGCTGCATCGGCAAGGGCGGCAAGGAGCGCGTCGTCCCGGTCGGGCGCCACGCGGTCGAGGCGCTGCGCCGCTACCTGGCCCACGGGCGCCCCTACCTGGACCGCCGCCACCGACCCGAGCTGTTCCTCAACGCCCAGGGCGGAGGGCTGACCCGGGCGGGCGCGTTCCTGATCCTGCGCCGTCTGGCGGGCCGCGCCGGGCTCGAGCCGGAACGCGTCCACCCGCACCTGCTGCGGCACTCGTTCGCGACGCATCTGCTGGAAGGCGGAGCCGACCTCCGCAGCGTCCAGGAGATGCTGGGCCATGCCGATCTCGGCACCACCGAGCTCTACACGCACGTCTCGGACCGCCGCCGCCGCGACGTTTACTTCCGCAGCCACCCGCACGCGCGCAGACGGCGTGTTTCGGGATCCTGAGTAACAGGAATCAGGAGTGGGCGATGCCCCCCGGACCGCACCTGGCCATGCTCATCGTCTCGACGGTCGGCATCGGCCTCTGGATGTCTCTCGCCGGGTTACAGAAGAGTGCGCTCGAATGGAAGCGCCGTCGCCGGATCTGCCCCTCCTGCGGGCACGAGTTGCGCGGCCGGCACTGCGGCTGTACTTAACGCGCCCGCGCTTTCTTCTCGAGCCCAGCGGCGACCTTGGCCGCCGTCTGCCGGACGTCGCTGTCCAAGCCGTCCTCCTCTGCGATTCCCTGTAAGAGCACGATCGTGTCGCGTTGCGGTGAGCCGTTGCGCAGCGACAGGATCGCCAGGCGTCGCACGGCGGCGTTGTCGTCGGCGTTCGCCAGCGTGTGCAGAAGCGGCCGCACGGAGTTCACCGCCCGCGGGTGGTCGCGCGAGAGCAACTCCAGCGAGAGCAGAGCCGAGCCACGGCAGGCGGGACTCTCGTCCTCCAGACCCCGGCGGAGCAGCTCCTCCTTCTGGCGGAAGCGGAACTGCCCGACCGCCCGGTAGGCGGCCGCGCGCTCGATGTGATTGGGAGAGCGCGCCGCGGCCTCCAGCTCCTCCGCCCACGCGGCTCGGAGCTTGGCCAGGTCGCGCTCGTTCCCTCTCTCGGCGAGAACGTTCGCCTCGACGCCGGCCTCAGCGAGGCTCAACTCGGGACTGGAGCTCCGTCGACGGCTGAGGCCGGCCGCTCGGCGGGCCCCACGTACTGCGCCGACGGCCGGATCAGGCGGCCGGTGCGCTTCTCCTCGAGGATGTGCGCCGACCAGCCGGCCACGCGCGCGCAGGCGAACATCGCCGGGGTCAGGTCATGCGGAATCTCGGCAACGTCCAGCACCACGGCCGACCAGAACTCGACGTTCGTCTCCAGGGGGCGGTCGGGCTTGTACTCCCGGAGCGCGGCGAGTGCCACGCGCTCGAGCTGCTCGGCGACCTCGAACCGCGGTGCGCCGAGCTCCTTCGCGGTGCGCCGGAGAAGTCGTGCCCGCGGGTCCTCGGCGCGATAGACGCGGTGACCGAAGCCCATGATCCGTTCGTGCCGCTCCAGCAGGCTCCGCACGTAGCCCTCAGGATCGTGCGTGCGCGCCACCTCGTCGAGCATCGGCAGGACACGGGCCGGAGCACCGCCGTGGAGCGGCCCGGAGAGCGCACCCACCGCTCCGGACATCGCAGCGCCGGTGTCCGCGCCCGTCGAGGCGATGATCCTCGCGGTGAAAGTCGAGGCGTTGAGGCCGTGCTCCGCCGTGCAGATCTAGTATGTGTCGATCGCCTTCGCGTGCTTCGGATCGGACTCCCCGCGCCAGCGGAGCAGGAACTTCTCGGCGGCGCTCTCGCCCTGGGCGACCACATCCTCGGGAATCCGGTCCGAATGCCCGTCTGCAACGCGGGCCGATTCGGCGACGATCGCGATCATCTGGGGGGAGAGCCTGGCCAGATCGTCCCTGGCCTCCTCCGCGGAGATGTCGACGAGCTTCCGCAACAACCACTCGCTGGAGAGCCGGGCCGTCTCGGCCTGGAGGTCGGACGGGGCGTTGCCACTCAGGTGCTTGGGCTCGTACGGCTCCGGATCGGGCATCCCCGGCTCGAAGCTTTCGTCCACGAGCAGGCCCCAGACCTGCTCGTAGTGATAGGCGCCCACCAGCTCCTCGATGTCGACGCCCCGATAGCGAAGCGCGCCGCCCTCACGGTCCGGCTCCGCGATCTGCGTCTGAAAGGCGACGACCCCTTCGAGCCCAGGCTTGAACTCGTTCACGGGCCGAAATCTACAGGCCAAGGCGCCGCTTGCGACGCCGACCGCAGACGGCGAACGGCCTCCGCTAGAGTCCTGCGCCGTGGCCCATGCGGTGACATTGATCCCCGGAGACGGCACCGGCCCGGAGCTCGCCGAGTCGACGCGCCGAGTGCTCGAGGCCACCGGCGTGGACTTCGACTGGGACGTCCAGGAGGCCGGCGCGGACGTGATGGAGGCCTACGGCGGCAACCCGCTCCCGGATCAGGTGCTGGACTCGATTACGCGCACGGGGGTGGCGCTCAAGGGGCCGATCACCACGCCTGTCGGCGGCGGTTTCCGGTCGGTCAACGTGACCCTGCGCAAGACGCTCGACCTCTACGGCCAGGTGCGTCCCTGCAAGAGCTACGAGGGCGTGCGCTCACGGTACGAGAACGTCGACCTGATCATCGTCCGCGAGGCGACCGAGGATCTGTACGCGGGCATCGAGTTCGAAGAGGGCTCCAATCACGCCACCGAGCTCGCTGCCTGGCTGGAGGCGCACGGCGGTCAGGTACCGGCCGGTTCAGGGATCTCGATCAAGCCGCTGTCGATCGACGGCAGTCGCCGCATCGTGGAGTTCGCCTTCGACTACGCGCGCCGCAACGGGCGACGCAAGGTGACCGCCGTCCACAAGGCCAACATCATGAAGTTCTCGGACGGCCTCTTCCTCCGCGTTGCGCGCGAAGTCGCCGAGGAGAACTCGGATCTCGAGTTCGAAGACCGAATCGTGGACAACCTCTGCATGCAGCTCGTCCAGCGCCCGGAGGAGTACGACGTGCTCGTCCTGCCGAACCTCTACGGAGACATCGTCTCCGACCTCGCGGCGGGTCTCGTGGGCGGCCTCGGCCTCGCCCCGGGCGCGAACTTCGGCACCCACGCGGCGGTCTTCGAGCCCACGCACGGCTCGGCGCCGAAGTACACGGGTCAGAACAAGGTCAATCCCATGGCGATGATGCTCTCCGGCATGCTCATGCTCCGCCACCTCGAGGAGACCGACGCGGCGGACCGGCTCGAGAGCGCGATCGCCGACGTGATCCGCTCCGGCGAGAAGGTCACCTACGACATGAAGCCCTCGCGCGACGACCCGACAGCTGTCGGCACCAGCGACGTCGCCGACGCGATCATCGACGCCATGGGAGCGCGGGTCTGAGCGCACGCAGCAAGGTCACGGTGGTGGGGGCGGGCAACGTCGGCGCGACCTGCGCACAGGTGCTCGCGGTACGCGATTACGCCGACGTCGTGCTCGTCGACATCAAGGAGAACCTGCCCCAGGGCAAGGCACTCGATATCGACCAGATGGGCGCGGTTCTCGGCTACGAGCCAAGCGTCGCCGGGTCGAACGGGTACGAGGAGACCGCGGCCTCCGAGGTCGTCGTGATCACGGCCGGCCTTCCGCGGTCGCCCGGGATGAGCCGCGACGACCTCGTGACCACGAACGAGAAGATCGTCGGCTCGGTCACCGAGCAGGTCGTCACCCAGTCTCCCGATGCCGTGTTGATCGTGGTCTCGAACCCGCTCGACGCGATGTGCCACGTGGCCAAGAACGTCTCCGGCTGGCCGAAGGAGCGGGTCTTCGGGATGGCCGGCATTCTCGACACCGCGCGGTTCTCGACGTTCATCGCCTGGGAGACGGGCGCTTCCCTAAAGGACGTGACCGCGATGGTGCTGGGGGGCCACGGCGACCAGATGGTGCCGGTGGTCTCGGCCACGAGCGTCGGCGGCGTGCCGCTGCGAAAGCTCGTGCCCGAGGATCGGATTCAGGCGATGGTCGAGCGGACGGCCAAGGGCGGTGGCGAGATCGTCGAGCTCCTCGGCACCTCGGCCTGGTACGCGCCAGGGGCGGCGGCCGCGCAGATGGTCGACGCCGTCGTTCTCGACGAGCACCGGGTCTTGCCCTGCACCGCCTACCTCGAGGGCGAGTACGGGATCGACGGCCTGTACATGGGCGTGCCCGTCAAGCTGGGCGCCGGCGGGATCGAGCAGATCCTGGAGCTCGACCTCGGCGAGGACGAGCGTGAGGCCCTCGATGCCTCCGCCGAGGCCGTGCGCGAGGTCGTGAGCGTCCTCGGCAGCGCCGCCTGAGTCGAGGCCTGGGCGGCATGGAGCTCGGATTGAAGGCACGCACCGCGATCGTCTGCGGGGCCTCCTCGGGCATCGGACTCGCGATCGCCGAATCGCTGGCCGGCGAAGGCGCGAACGTCGCCATGTTCGCTCGGCGGCGCGACCTGCTGGAGCAGGAGGCCGAGCGGCTCGGCGCGCTCGCTGTGCGTGGCGACGTGACGAACCCGGCCGATCTCGAGCGGCTGGTCGACCGGACGCTGAAGGCCTTCGGCGGGGTCGACATCCTGGTCAACAACAGCGGCGGCCCGCCCCGCACGCCCGCGATCGGCCTGACGGACGAGCAGGTCGAGGAGGCCGTCGAGCTGTTGCTCCTCTCGGCGATCCGGCTCACGAGCCTCTGCCTGCCAGAGCTCGAACGCAGCGGGCACGGCCGCGTGATCAACATCGAGTCGAGCTCCGTCCGGGAGCCGATCGACTCGCTGGCGCTTTCGAATGCCGTACGCCCGGGCGTGATCGGCTGGGCCAAGACACTGGCCCGCGAGGTCGGCCCGAAGAAGATCACCGTCAACTCGATCGCGCCCGGGCGAATCAAGACCGCCCGACAGGCGGAGGTGCCCGAAAATGTCGAGGCGATTCCGCTTGGGCGCTTGGGACAGCCCCGGGAGGTCGCGCAGGTTGTGAGCTTCCTGGCCTCCGACGCGGCGAGCTACGTCACGGGGGCCGTCATCCCCGTCGACGGCGGCCTGACGCGCTTTCTTCTCTAGCCAGCTAGGTACTCTCGTCGGATGCGGTGGCTCACGCCGGCGCGCCTGGCTACGGCCGGGCTCTTTTTCCTCGGCGCCGCGGCGTTCGTGCTCTGGCTCGCGCCCGCGAACGGGTACGACATCAGGCTCGTCGACCCGGCTCACCCCGTCGACCCGGTGATCAGCGTCCCGGGCGAGAAGCCGGGCAACTCGAACGGCTCGATCTACTTCGTCGACGTTCGCGAGCGCCAGGCGCGCTTGCTCGAGCGAATCCTTCCCTGGGTTCGGGCGGACGGATCCGACCTCGTGCCCGCACCCAAGATCTCGCAGACGCTCGAGCGACGGCTGGGACAGCTCGACATGACCGACTCGCAGAAGGTCGCCGCGGTCGTCGCCCTCAACCGCCTGGGCTACGACGTG
>Ga0105249_10003548_pt1 | contig 13492 bp, 15 predicted proteins | sample KBSS44metaG_FD_81522 | JGI IMG/M metagenome (GOLD analysis project Ga0105249, IMG submission 81522) | Switchgrass rhizosphere microbial communities from Kellogg Biological Station, Michigan, USA - KBS S4-4 metaG | ecosystem: Host-associated > Plants > Roots > Rhizosphere > Soil | place... | reverse complement strand
GGCGACCGAGCCGACATCCGCGACCGCTCGACGACGGTTGCGATGCACCTGCTGCGCCGGGTGCTCTCCGAGCTGGCCGCGGCGCCCTCCGGCGCGGCCACCGCGGCGCACCAGCAGCGGTGAGCGGGCCGCGCGCCCGCATGTTCCTGGCGCTGGACCTCCCTGAGGACGCGCGCGACCGGCTGGCCGATTGGCGCGACGAGCTCCTGGACGGCCGCCGCGACCTCCGCCCCGTGCGGCCGGACGCGCTTCACGTGACGCTCGTCTTCCTCGGGTGGCAGGACGAGTCGGCGGCCGAGGGGATCGCGGAGGCCGCGTTCGGGGCGCTCCCGGCGGCCCCGATGCCGCGGCTCGCCGCCACGGGCGTGCGCCCCGTGCCCCCGAAGCGCGCCCGGCTGTTCGCGCTCGACCTCGACGACGAGGGCGGCCGCGCGACAGCGCTGCAGGCCGCCACTTCGGACGCTCTCGAAGCCGGCGGCTGGTACCGCCCGGAGAAGCGTCCCTTCTGGCCGCACATCACGCTCGCCCGGGTGAAGCGCGGGGAGCGGCGCGTGGCGCCCCCGCCCGACCATCCGCCGCCACCCGGCGACGCGTTCGACGCGGGCGTGGTGACGCTCTACCGCTCGACGCTGCGTCCGCAGGGCGCCATCTACGAGCCCCTGGCGCGTACGGTTGCTTCAGATGCGCTCGATCCCGCTGCCCCGCCCTCCGCTGACTGACGGCGACATCCGGCTGCGGCCGTGGGAGCGCGGCGACGTCAAGGCCGTGACGGCCGCCTGCCAGGACCCGGAGATCCCGCGCTGGACGGTGGTCCCGCACAACTACACCGAGCGTCACGCGCGCGACTTCATCAACGGGACCGGCGCCGACATCGCCAGCGGGCGCGAGCTCGCGCTTGCGATCGTCGATCTCGACGATCGCGTGCTCGGCGCGCTCGGCCTGTCGAACTTCGACTGGCCGGACCTGAAGGGCGAGATCGGCTACTGGGTGGTCGCAGAGGCGCGCCGACGCGGGATCGGGTCGCGCGCGACGCGCCTGCTGGCGACCTGGGCGATCAGGCAGCTCGGGCTCGAGCGGGTGGAGCTGCTGGCGAACCCACACAACGAGCCCTCCGTGCGCCTCGCCGAGCGGGCCGGCTTCACGCGCGAGGGCACCCTGCGCCGCTACCGTCGCCGGCACGGCGTGCGGGAGGATCTCGTGATGTTCGCGCTGCTCGCGGAGGACCTCGACTCGTGAGTCGCATCCATGACGCCGCCGCCGTCGGCTTCGCGCGCGGGGCGGAGGCCTATGAGCTCGGCAGGCCCGAGTATCCCGTCGAGGCGCTCGACCCGCTCCGGCTCTCAGGTGACCTCACGGTCCTCGACCTCGCCGCCGGGACCGGGAAGCTCACCCGCCCGCTCGTGGCGAGCGGCGCGCGGGTGATCGCGGTCGAGCCCGTGGCCGAGATGCGCGCGGCGCTGCCCGCTTCGGTCGAGGCGCTCGACGGCACGGCAGAATCGATCCCGGCGGGCGACGGCTCGGTCGATCTCGTCACGGTCGCGCAGGCCTTCCACTGGTTCGACGGCGACGCCGCTCTGAGCGAGATCCACCGTGTGCTGCGCCCCGGCGGGCGCCTGGCCCTCGTGTGGAACCGGCGCGTGGAGGGTGCCCCGCTGAACGTCGCGATCGACGAGCTCGTGGAGCCTCACCGGCGCGGCACTCCGACGCACAGAGGCGAGGCCTGGCGCACGGCGTTCGAGCGCACGACCCTGTTCGGGCCGCTGGAGGAGCACGTCTTCGACAACGAGCAGGTGCTGGACGCCGACGGCCTGGCGGCGCGCGTCGGCTCGATCAGCTTCATCGCGTCGCTGCCCGCGGGCGAGCGTGAGCGCGTGCTCGAGCGCGTCCGGGCGCTCGCGGCCGGCGGGCCGGTCGTCATGCCCTATCGCACCGAGGTGATGATCACCCCGCGCTTGCGGAGCTGACCCGCGTAGGCTCCGACGGCATGGAGCAGCGAGTGAGCCTGATCACCCTCGGGGCCCGCGACCTCGCGCGCGCCCGCGCCTTCTACGAGGCGCTCGGCTGGACCACCCGGGCCGCCCCGGACGACGACGTCGTCTTCTTCCAGGCCGGCGGCATGGTCGTAGCGCTCTGGGACCGCGGCGAGCTCGCCGAGGACAGCGGCGTCGAGGACGGAGGCGGCTGGGGAGGGATAACGCCCGCCCACAACGTGCGCTCGCCCGCGGAGGTCGACGCCGTGATCGAGGAAGCCCGCCGCGCCGGCGCCGACATCGTCAGAGAGCCCGCCGAGACCTTCTGGGGCGGCTACTCGGCCGCCTTCGTCGACCCCGAGGGCCATCCCTGGGAGATCGCCCACAACCCGCGCTGGGCGATCGCCGACGACGGCTCCGTGACGCTCCCGGACTGAAGCACCCGGTACCGCGGGCTGCGGCTGACGAAACGGCTTCGGTCCGCCCTTCCACCTCTGTCACCGGTCCGGAGCCGGACGATGTACGCGATCTCGATGCAGGCCTCGGCGGGCTTCACCGACATGCAGAAGCGCTCGCACGCGGGTGATTGGCCGGTCTTCGCGTCCGCCGCTCCGCCGCCGGACGCGAGCAACGCGGCCGCGAACACGGGGCGAAGGTCCGTCCGAAGCGGCTCCTACGTTGTGACCTCAAGACTTAGAGGAGAACACAGCCATGGAGAAGGAGCAAGAGAAGGCCGCCAAGGCGCGCGAGGCTGCGCTGAAGGGTGCGCTGACGCAGATCGAGCGGACGTTCGGAGCGGGCTCGATCATGAAGATGGGGGACGACGCCGCGCAGGTGCGGGTCGCCGTGGTGCCCACGGGCGCGCTCTCCCTCGACCTGGCGCTGGGCGTCGGCGGCGTGCCGAGAGGCCGCATCGTCGAGGTGTTCGGGCCGGAGTCGTCCGGTAAGACGACGCTGCTCTACCACATCCTCGCCAGCGCCCAGAAGATGGGCGGGATCTGCGCGTTCATCGACGCCGAGCATGCGATGGACCCGGCGTACGCGAAGCGCATCGGCGTGGACGTGGACGAGCTGCTGGTCTCCCAGCCCGACCACGGCGAGCAGGCGCTCGAGATCGCCGACCTCCTGATCCGCTCGGGCGCGGTCGACGTGGTGGCGATCGACTCCGTGGCAGCGCTCACCCCGAAGGCCGAGCTCGAGGGCGCGATGGGGGACCAGAGCGTCGGATTGCAGGCCCGCATGATGTCCCAGGCGATGCGGAAGCTGGCCGGCAACCTGAACCGCGCCAACACGCTCTGCATCTTCACGAACCAGATCCGCGAGAAGGTCGGCGTAATGTTTGGTAGCCCGGAGACGCAGCCCGGCGGCCGCGCGCTCAAGTTCTATTCCTCGCAGCGGCTCGACATACGGCGCATCGAGACGCTCAAGGAGGGCACCGAGGCGGTCGGGAACCGGGTCCGGGTCAAGGTCGTCAAGAACAAGGTGGCCGCGCCGTTCCGGCAGGCCGAGTTCGACATCGAGTACGGCCTCGGCATCAGCTCGGAGGGCTGCGTCCTCGACCTCGGCATCGAGCACGGGATCGTCCAGAAGTCGGGCTCGTTCTTCTCGTACGGGGACGAACGGCTCGGCCAGGGCCGCAACAACGTGAAGGGATACCTCCGCGAGAACCCACAGGTGGCGCAGGAGATCGAGCGCAAGATCTACGAGGCGCTCGGGGTGGAGCCGGCGTCGCCGCTGACCGTGATCGAGACGCCGCCCGAGGTGGAGGAGGGCGCCGAGGAGGCGCCCGAGGGCCCGCTGGCGGAGGAACAGGCCGCCTAGGGCGCGGAGGCGCGGGCGGCGGCACGGCAGGGAAGCCCTTGAAAAGGCCGAAAGAAGCCGTGTGAGACGCTCAGAGAGCGCTCGAGCGATCGACCTGGCCTACAAGGCGGTCGCACGTCGCGACCTCACTGTCGCCGAGCTCCGGGCTCGCCTGGAGCGCAAGCACGTCCCTCCGCAGGCGATCGACGACGCCGTTGCCGAGCTCGAGGAGACGGGCTTCCTCGACGATGCCCGCTACGCCCGCCAGTTCGCCGAGGACAAGCGGGAGCTCGAGCAGTGGGGGACGGACCGGATCGCGCAGGACCTGCGCCGGCGCGGGATCGCGCCTCAGCTGATCGACGCCGCCGTGTCGACCCATGACCGCGACTCCGAGCTCCGCACGGCCCTCCTCCTGCTGAAGCAGCGCTATCCGGACCCGCCGCGGGACGACCGCGATCGCGACCGCGCCTGGCAGATGCTGGTCCGGCGTGGCTATTCGCCGGACCTCTCATACGACGCGATCAGGACCTGGGAGCGGGCCGAGCGGCAGCGCCGGCGCGCCGCGTAGGCCTCTCAAACCCGCACGAGAGCCACCACCCGGTTGCCGATCCCCGCTCGCACGGTTAATCTCAGATGAACGCGGCCGGCTTGGCCGGCGCGAGACGAAAAGACGAGCAAATCGCCGTATTTTGGTGTTTCACCTGAACTTGATCCTGACAACCACCTGTGACCGTCCCGAAAGGAGTGCTCGGGAGGGTCCGTAGCCGTCTGCAGTCTCGTGGCCGCATGCCGCACCGCTCAACGAGCTGAGTTGAGACCGGGCGCCCCTGCGCGCCGTGTGAGGAGACGAGATGGAGATCGTGTTGGCTGCGCTGGTAGCGGCGGGGGTCGCGGTGGCTGTCGTGATGCTGGTGCAGCGCCCCCGGGCCGTCGGGGCCGCGGCGCCGGTGGCGTCGGCAAGGCAGGACGCGGGGCCGGTGCCCACCGCGCCCACCGAGGTGCGCGAGCCCGTGCCGGTGGGGCGTGACGGGCTCGAGGAGGAGCTGCTCGCGCGCAGGACCGAGCTGGCTCGCCTGGAGGAGCGCCTCAGGGCGAAGGAGGGCTCGCTCGAGGTCCAGACCCACCAGCTCGCGGAGCGTGAGCGCTCGCTCGAGGACCGGCGGCGCAACCTCGACCACACCCGCGAGGAGCTGAAGCAGGAGAAGGCGCGCCAGCTGCGCGAGCTCGAGCGCGTGTCCGGGCTCAGCGCGGGGCAGGCGAAGCAGATCCTCATGCGCGAGCTCGAGGACGCCCTGCGCCACGACAGCGCGCGCGTGATCAGGCAGGTCGAGGAGGAGACGCGCCGCGACGCCGACCGGCGGTCGCGCAGCATCCTCGCCGCGGTGATGCAGAGGGTGGCGTCGAGCCACGCGGTCGAGACCACGGTCTCGGTCGTGGAGCTCAAGTCGGACGAGCTGAAGGGCCGGATCATCGGCCGCGAGGGCCGCAACATCCGCGCGCTCGAGACGCTCACCGGGATCGACTTCATCATCGACGACACGCCCGGAGCCGTGCTCCTGTCGGGCTTCGACGGCGTCCGCCGCGAGATAGCGCGGCTCACGCTGGAGCGCCTGCTCCAGGACGGGCGCATCCATCCGGCGCGCATCGAGGAGGCCTTCCATCAGGCCAAGTCGGAGATCGACCAGCACGTCGTCGAGGTCGGGGAGCAGGCCGTGTTCGAAGCCAACGTTGGCTCGCTCCACCCCGAGCTGGTGAAGCTGCTCGGCCGCCTGAAGTTCCGCACCAGCTACGGGCAGAACGTGCTCCACCACTCGATCGAGTGTGCGCGGCTCGCATCGATGCTCGCGGACGAGCTGGGCGCCGACCCCCGGGTTGCCGCCCGCGCCGCCCTCCTGCATGACATCGGCAAGGCCGTCTCGCACGAGAGCGAAGGCCCGCACGCGCTCGTGGGCGGCGAGCTGGCGCGCCGCTACAAGGAGTCCGAGGCTGTGGCGCATGCCATGGAGTCCCACCACAACGAGGTGGAGCCCCAGACCGTCGAGGCCGTGATCGTGCAGATCGTGGACGCGCTGTCGGGCGCCCGGCCCGGCGCGCGCGGGGAGTCGCTCGAGCACTACGTGAAGCGCCTCCACGAGCTCGAGGAGATCGCCTGCCGGCACGTCGGCGTGGACAAGGTCTACGCGATGCACGCCGGCCGCGAGATCCGCGTGATCGTGCACCCGGAGGAGATCGACGACGACGCCGCGACCCTCCTCTCGCATCAGATCGCCCGCGACGTCGAGAAGGAGCTCGAGTACCCGGGCCAGATCAAGGTGACGGTGATCAGGGAGAGCAGGGCGACCGACTACGCGCGCTAGTGGAGCGGTTCGTCATCTGGCGCGGGCTGGACGAGTGGCGCGCGGAAGCGGCTCACGTCACGGTCGACGGCGACCGGCTGACCGCGCAGGGCACTCAGCTCGGCGCGGACCCGTACCGGCTCGACTACCGGCTCGTGACCGGCGCGGGATTCGTCGCGGAGCGGCTGGAGCTCTCGCTGCTCCACGAGGGGCGGCTCCGCCGGCTTCTGATCGTGCGGGACTCGGACGGACGTTGGACCGCGGACGACCGGCCCGTGCCTGAGCTCGCGGGGGCGCTCGACTTCGACGTGCTGGCCTCTGCGCTCTTCAACAGCACGCCTTTCCTGCGACACGCGATGGGCGCCGGCGGAGAGGCGCGGGACCTCCTGATGGCGTACGTCGCCGTGCCGGACCTGACGCTGACGCGCTCGGAGCAGCGCTACACACCGCTCGGCGGCGGGCGCGTGAACTACGCCTCGGGCGACTACAGCGCCAACATCCACTTCGACGAGGACGGCCTCGTCCGCCTGTACGAGGACTACCTCGAGCGGGTGAGCTAGCTGTACACGCTCTACGTCATCCCCGGCTCGCACGCCTGCCGCTCGGCCATGCTCATGCTGGAGCACAAGCGGGTGCCGTACCGGCGGGTGGAGTTCGTCACGCTGCTGCACCCGCTCGGCGCTCGGCTCCATGGGTTCGATGCCGGCGGGGAGACGCGCAGCGCCGGGGACAAGCGGCCGTTCGGCCTGCGCATGGGGGACCGCCTCGGAACCGTGCCGGGACTGGCCGCCGGAAGCGAGCGGATCTCGACCAACCACCGGATCGCCCGCTTCCTGGACGACCGTCACCCGGATCCTCCGCTGTTCCCCGCCGAGGCCGGCACGCGGGCGGCGGTCGAGGAGGCGGAGGGCTGGGCCAACGAGACGCTCCAGATGGCTGCGCGCCGTATCCCCGGGGCCGCGATCGTCCGCGACCCGGCGGGGTCCGCCCGGACGACCGGCGACGGGCGACTCGGACATCTGCTCTACAAGCGCGAGCTCGCGCGCCGCCTCCTGATCCCGAGGATCATCGGGGGCGTCTTCGCGACCGGCCGCAGCGCCGCGCGCGACCCCGTGCAGGAGCTGCCTTCACTGCTCGACCGGATCGACGCTTGGATCGCCGAGGGCGTGCTCGGCGGCCCGCAGCTCAACGCCGCCGACTTCATGGTCGCGCCCAGCCTGGCGCTGATCCTGTACCGGCCCGACGTGATGCCGGTGTTCGACGGCCGCCCGGCGCTGGAGCTGGTGGACCGGCTGCTGCCCGCTCCCAGCTAGGTCTATCCTCGGCTCCCGTGAAGAGGTACCACCTGACGACCTTCGGTTGCCAGATGAACGAGCACGACTCCGAGCGCATGAAGGGCATGCTCGAGTCGCTCGGCTACAGCGAGGCGGACGGGCGCGAGGGCGCGGACCTCATCCTGTTCAACACCTGCTCGATTCGCGAGAAGGCGGACAACCGCCTCGCCGGGCACCTCGGCGAGGCCAAGCGGCTGAAGGCCGAGGACCCCGAGCGCGTGATCGGCATCGGCGGCTGCTGGTCCCAGTCGCTCAAGGACCAGGTGTTCGAGATGTTCCCGTTCGTCGACGTGGCGTTCGGTCCCGGGCAGGTGCACAAGCTCGCCGAGTTCCTGACCAGCGACAGCCTCACCGCCCAGGGCTTCTTCGAGTTCGAGGGCTTCACGGGCCACCTGCCGATGAAGCGCGAGCGCGAGTTCCAGGCCTGGGTTCAGATCTCCGTCGGCTGCAACTGCCGCTGCTCCTACTGCATCGTGCCCTCGACGCGCGGGCGCGAGGTCTCGCGCCCCGCCTCCGAGATCGTGGCCGAGGTGGAGCGCGTCGCCGCCGAGGGCGTCAAGGAGGTCACGCTCCTCGGGCAGAACGTGTGCTCATACGGGCGCGACCTGCCGAAGGGCTCGAAGACCACCTTCGCGGAGCTGCTCGCGCTGCTGGACGACGTCGACGGCGTCGAGCGCATCCGCTACACGAGCCCGCATCCGAAGGACATTCGCGAGGACGTGATCGCGGCCCACTCGGAGCTCCGGAGCGTCTGCGAGCACATCCACCTGCCGCTCCAGTCGGGGTCCAGCCGGATCCTCAAGGGGATGCGCCGCACCTACAACCGCGAGCGCTATCTCGACCGGGTGGCGATGATCCGCGAGCTCGTGCCCGACTGCTCGCTGACCACGGACATCATCGTCGGCTTCCCGGGGGAGACCGAGGAGGACTTCACCGAGACGCTCGAGGTGGTCGAGCAGGTGCGCTACGACTCCGCCTTCACGTTCATCTACTCCCCGCGCCGCGAGACGGAGGCGGCGACGCTCCCCGGCCAGATCCCGCACGCCGTGGCGAGCGAGCGCATGGGCCGGCTGGTCGCTGCGGTGCAGCGGCATGCCACCGAGCGCGCTCAGCGGTTCGTGGGGCGGACGATGGACGTGCTGGTCGAGGGCCCATCGCGCACCGACCCCTCGAAGCTGCGCGGGCGCACCCGCCACAACAAGACCGTGAACTTCGACGGCGTGGCCGCCACCGGCGACATCACGGACGTGGAGATCTCGTCCGCCACCAGCACGACGCTGGCGGGCGAGGAGCTACTCGCGAGTCGCCTCGGCTAGCTCGGCCTTGAGCGACTCGAGCTCATCGCGCACGCGGTCGAGCTCGGCGCGCAGCTCGCGCTCGGTGAGCGCGTGCACCTGCGCCTGGCGCTCGCTCTCGTCGCGCAGGGCGGCGAGTGCGGCCCGGGCGGCCTCGGCTCGGCGGTCGGCGTCCTGCGTGAGCACGAGCTGATCGCGCGCGGCGACGAGCGACTGCTCGAGCTGCTCGACTCGCCCGGCGCCCGCCGCGGGAGCGGGCAGCTCGCCGGCTGTAGCGGCCTCCTGGCGCGCCGCGTCACGCTCCTCGCGTGCGCTCGCCGCCTCTTCGCGCGCCTGGTTCAGCTCTTCTGTCAACCGCGACCGCAGCGCCTCGAGCTCCCTCTGATTGCGCTCGCGCTCGGTGTCGATCGCCGCGGCGGTGCGTTCGCGCTCGGCCTCGACCTCGTCCACGCGCTTGGCGCGCTCGGCGTCGAGGGCCTCCTCGTGCTTGGCGCGCAGCGAGGTGAGGGCCTGCTGTGCGCTCGCCCGCTCGGCGCGGAGCGCCTCCTCGGCCGCCGCCTCAGCCGTGGCGAGCTCGCGCTCGTGCTCGAGCCGGATGGTCGACAGGGCCTCCTCCCGCTCCTCCTCGGCCACGGCCGCGGACTGCTCGCCCATGGCCGTGAGCTTCGCCATCAGCTCGTCGCGGTCGACGATCGCGAGGGCCAGCTCCTCGCGGAGGCGTGTGAGCTCACGCTCGACCGCGTCGCTGGCCGGGGCCGTCGGAACCGGGTCCACCTCGCGCGACGGCTGCCGGGCGGGCGGGTCGCTCGCCGCCTCGCCGTCGGGCGGCACGATCACCGTGCTGACCGTCTGGCTGGCGCCTTGAGCGGGCTCCTCCATGAACAGAAGCTTGTCTAGCAGCTTCACGATCTGACTGCGAGCCGCGACCGCCGGGCGGACGGGCAGCTTCGTCATCACGGCGATGTCGCTGAGGCCGAGCGAGTCGGCGGGGTCGGCGACGGCGAGCACCAGGGCGCCGTCCTCCGCGAATCCGACCGGCGCCGCCAGGTAGCGCTTCGCGGCCGTCTGCCGGAGCAGAGCCGCGGCGGACTCGTCGACCGGGAACTCCGTCAGGTCGATGTGGTCGAGGCCGTAGCGCTCGGCGAGCGCGCGAGCGAGCTGGTCCTCGGTGATCGTGCCCGCCTGGAGGAGGACCTTCTCCGGCGTCTGCCCGGGATGCCGGGCGGCCTCGACGGCGTGCTCGGCCGCCTGCTCCTCGACGAAGCCAAGCTCGACCAGGATGTCCGACAGGAAGCGCCGGCCGGCGCCGCTGAGCGAGGGCGAGGTGACCCCGGGCCCCGAGAGCGGCGGGCCGCTTCCCGCGCTCGCGATCTCGCCGGTGAAGGGGTCGGCGCTCACGCGGGCCCCTTCGCGGGTGCGGTGCCGAGCGGAGTGCCGTTACGCCGCGCGGGCGCGGACTGCGCCGAGATCTCGGCGAGCTCGAGGGCCTGCTGCGGCGAGTCTGCCTCGGCGAGCCGCTGGATGCCGTAGGACAGCTGGACCGCGGCCGGCCGGTTGGCGGTGACGCGCTCGAGGGAGCGCTCGAAGCGGCCGAGGAAGGCCAGCGCGCCGTCGGGCCCCTTGCACCCCACCAGCACGACGCTGAGACCGTCGGTGGATGTGCGCGCGAGGTAGTCCGTGCGGCGGATCGCGCCGCTCAGCACCTCCGCCACGTCCTTGAGAAGGAGGTTGGCCATCGCCTCGCCGAAGCGCTCGATGAGCGCGTCGCGGTCGCGCAGCTGGGACACCACGACGTACGACTCGACGGTGCCGCGCTTGCTCAGCTCGTGCTCGCGCTCGATCGAGCCGAGCAGCGTCTCGCGGTTGGGCAGGCCGGTCACCGGGTCCGTGCTCGCGCGGTCGCGCGCCACCTCGGCGAGCCGTCTCAGCTCGGCGCGGGCGGAGATGCTCTCCCACTCGTACGAGAGGAGCCGCGCCCCCACCAGGATCAGCTGCGCCACGTCGCGCGAGGGCGACTGCCCGTCCGGGCCGGTGGCGAGCAGCACGCCGACCACGCTGCCGTCCGCGGCGTCGAGCGGGGCGGCCACCCAGTTCGCGGGGCCCAGGGCGGCGAGCGCATCGGTGTCTAGAAGCTCGCCGGCCGCCGCGCCGTTGCTGGGCACGCCCTTGGCGAGCGGAATCTCGTTGCCGCGCGACACGCCGTCGCCGCGCGCGTCGATGACCCGGCACAGGCCCTCGTCCCAGTCGACCTGCCCGAGCACCAGGCTGCCGCCCGGAGCCGCGCTCTCCAGCAGGTCGAACACGGACGTCGCGGCGTCGGCAAAGCTGCCGAACCGGCGCGCGGAGAGGCGAGACAGGGCGTCGAGGAGCTGCGTGGACATCTTCCCCGTCTCCATCGGCCAAATTGGGGTGCTCCCAAAGGGCGCGGGGAGAACTGTTAGAGGGCGTGCGCGATGTCCGCGAGCACGGCGCGGGCCGCCAGCAGCCCGCCCGCGGACCATTCCGGCCCGCCGTCCACCCGGACGATCTCCCGTCCGCGGCCTCCGCCGGTTAGGCCGAGGTCGGCGAGGACGGACTCTCCAACGGGCCCGGGCGCCCTTCCGCCGGGGAGCCTCACGGTGATCTTCCGGTCGCCGATCTGCCTCTTCACCCTGGCGACGCGGTTGTCCCAGTCGATCAGAAGCGCCTCGGAGTCATTCGTGCGGCCGAGGGCCTCGCCGTGGAGCCGGAGCGTGAGCTTCCAGTCGTCGCCCTCGCTCAGGATCGTCGGCGCGATCTTCGAGAGGTCGCGGTACTCGTCGCCGTTGACCTCCTTCGAGCCGAGGATCACGTCGGGCGTACCGGCGCGAATCCCCGAGAGGTCGGTGTCCGAGACGACGCGCACCCCGCGAGCGGGAACCCGCATGTAGTCCGGCACATGCGAGGCGACCACCGGCTTCACGCGCAGCGCCAGCGTGTCGCCCAGCGTGTCAGCCGTGAGCGTGGCCGGTCGCACGGCCTGGCCGGGCACCTTCGTGCCGGTCAGCGGATTCATCGCGTCCTGCACCTTGAGCGGGCGCTGAGTCTCCTTCGACTCGTCGAAGCCGGACTCCTGGCAGCCTGCCAGCGCGCCCACGAGGGCGAGAGCGATGAGGATGCGGACGCGCACCGCAGGTATTACTAGCGATCGTGGCCGCAGCGGAACCCATCATCGCCATCTTCGGGCCGACCGGCGTCGGCAAGACGTCCGTGGCGATCGAGCTCGCGGAGCGCCTCCGCCAGCGCGGGGAGGACCCGGTCGCGATCTCCGCCGACGCGCTGCAGGTCTACCGTGGGCTGGAGGTCCTCACGGGAGCGGCGACGCCGGCGGAGCGGGAGCGCCTCGAGCACCGCCTGCTCTCGTTCGTCCCGGTCACCGAGAGCTTCTCGGCGGGCCAGTTCGCCGCGCTCGCGCACGAGGAGATCGACGCCGCTGTCGCGGCCGGCCGGCGGCCGATCGTCGTGGGCGGCACGGGGCTCTATCTCCAGGCCGCGCTCACGGATCTGGAATTGCGCCCGCCGCCGCCGCCCGGCGTCCGCGAGCGCATCCTGCGCGAGGTGGAGGAGCGAGGCGTCGAGGCGCTCCACGCCGAGCTGGCGGAGCGCTCGCCGGGCGCGGCGGGCGCGATCGAGGCCACCGACCGCACGCGCGTGGTGCGCGCTCTCGAGCTGCTCGAGATGGGGGAGGAGCCCGCGCCGGCCGGCGAAGGCTCGCGCCTCTGGACGGCCGAGCTCCGTCGCCCGACGCTGCTGTGCGGGCTGACGATGGAGCGCGGGCGCCTCTACGCGCAGATCGACGCGCGCGTGGACGCGATGGTGGCGGGAGGAGCGGCGGACGAGGTGCGCCGCGCCGACGAGGCGGGCGCGTCGTCCACGGCGCGCAAGGCGCTCGGCTTCGACGAGCTGCTGCGGGGCGACATCGACGCGATGAAGCGCCGCACGCGCAACTACGCGAAGCGGCAGCTCACCTGGATGCGACGCCTGGAGCACGCCACGCTGCTCGACGCCGAAGCAGATCCGGTGAGCTGGCTGGACCGCCAGCTAGTCTTCCCGCGCCACTAGGAGGAGAGGGGAACCCGCATGAAGCGCGTCGTCGTTGCGGCGGCCATGATGGCCGCGTCGTTTGTCCTGATCGCTGCACCCGCATCGGCGGCGCGGCTGGACTTCGGCAAGCAGACCTGGAACATCCTGCCGCCCGGGCAGTCCGGAGCGCTGCCGCCCGACCCGCACAGCACGGACCAGCTCAAGTTCTACGACCGGCTCACGGCGCTCTTCGACGGCGTTACGGCGAAGGACATCCCGCGCACGTACAAGTCGGCGCGCTTCTTCACGCCCAAGGGCGGTCCTGTGGTGCGCCCGAAGCGAGGGCTCTCCATCCGCACGGACCGCAAGTGGGGCGTGCCGCACATCCAGGGCCGCACCCGCGAGGACGTCTACTTCGGCATCGGGTGGGCCACCGCCCGCGACCGCGGCATCTTCATGGAGACGATCCGCTACCCGGCGCGCTTCGCAATCGTCGATGCGCCCGGCTACGACGCGCTTGACATCGCGACCAGCCTGCGCGCGTTCGAGCCGAGCCGGCAGACGGAGACGTACATCAGGCACCAGAAGCAGCTGCTCATGAAGAGCGGCGCTCGCGGGCGCAGGATCATCCGCGACGTGTCTGCCTTCGTGGCCGGCATCAACGCCTTCAACCGCAAGGCGAAGAACGGGATCAAGCCGTGGACCTACGTCGACGT
>Ga0105249_10003544_pt1 | contig 13500 bp, 16 predicted proteins | sample KBSS44metaG_FD_81522 | JGI IMG/M metagenome (GOLD analysis project Ga0105249, IMG submission 81522) | Switchgrass rhizosphere microbial communities from Kellogg Biological Station, Michigan, USA - KBS S4-4 metaG | ecosystem: Host-associated > Plants > Roots > Rhizosphere > Soil | place... | reverse complement strand
TGGCATTCGCGCCGTCTGGCATTCGCGCCGTCTGGCATTCGCGCCGTCTGGCATTCGCGCCGTCTGGCATTCGCGCCGTCTGGCATTCGCGCCGTCTGGCATTCGCGCCGTCTGGCATTCCGCGCCGTCTGGCATTTGGCGCCGTTCGGGCCTGCGCCTTTATCGTCCGCGCCGTCACGCTACACGGTTTGTGCGACTGTAGCTGCTTTGGTTGCGTCCCGACGCCTGCGACTGAGCACCCCGGCCGACACCAGCGCCACGACCAAACCGAGCGGCAGCGGCTCGACCAGGGTGTATGCCGCGTTGATCACCGGGTTCTCGTACATCTCCGCAAACTTCTTCATCTCGGCCGCCTTCTGCTCGAGCTCTGCCGGCGACGCACCCTTCGCGCGTGCCGACTCCAGCGTGAGCGCCGTGTACTTCGCCGTGAAGTCTGAGTCGAAGCCGAAGTAGTAGACCTCCCACGTGACCACGTAACAGAGGCTCGCGATCAGGGCGATCAGAGCGCCCACCGTGAACGCCCGCCCGAAGCTTATGGTCCCTCCAGCGACGTTGTCCCGGTACGTCCGGATCCCGAAGTAGACGAGGAGGAATGCCGCGAGCATGCTCGCGTATCCGACCACCAGTCCCCGATCCAGGCCGATCTGGTGCATGAACGGGATCGTCAGAACCAACATCGCCGACATCACGAGGCCGGACAGCAGGCCGAACGTCAGCACCGTTTTCTTCATATGAATGGCCTCCCGATTGGATATTGCGCTGCTGGACGGGCGCCAGTCTAGCCGCGCCCGACCGCGTCGCCCATCACCCCAACGGGTGATTTTCGCCGAATCGCCTGAAAATCGTCCGTTCGGGCGACCGTGTCATTCCGAGCGGAACCACCGCGCAGCGCAGGAAGATCGTGTCATTCCGAGCGCAGCGCCGCAGGCGCGGAGGCGAGGAATCGCACTCGTCCCGATCGAGCGGCCCCTCTGCCGGGAGGATGGCGATTCCTCGCCTCCGCCGGCGCTTCGCGCGGGCTCCGCTCGGCAGGACAACTCCCCGGTGATTTCTCGCGTCCGCTCGGAATGACAACAGCCGCTCTAGGGGATGAGGCCGGCCTCTTTCGCGATCTGCACCACCTGCGTCCGCCGCCGCGCGTTCAGCTTGGCGAAGAGTCGGGCCGCATGCGTCTTCACGGTGTTCTCGCTCACGTTGAGCCGTTCGGCGATCTCGCGGTTGCTGAGCCCCGCCGCGATGAGCTGCAGGATCTCCATCTCGCGGGGGGTGACACCGAGGCGCTCGACGCTCTCGGTACGGACGACGAACGGGGCTTCGGTCGGCACCGGCACTTCGCGGACGACGATGCGCTCGGTGGTACGCGTGAGCTTGAGCCCGAGCCAGATGCCGAGGGTGGCGAAGACCAGCGCGACGAGTCCCCCGTAGATCTCGAGCGAGTGCTCGACGACCAGGAACCGGTATTCCGCGAGCTTGAGCGCGGCGATGACCGCGCCGCCGATGAGGCCGTAGACGAGGATGGTGCGTCGCACGTGGCTGCTACGTCGGAAAGGCTCGGGCGCTCGTCGTTGGTCGCGGCGTGTCAGCGTGGGGCTGGCACGACGCACTCCCACTGCGCGTGGACCTCGCAGCCACGCGCGACCTCGACATCCTCGAAGCGGACGACGACGGCGTGCCCTGCGCGGCCGCGGACGGAGGCCCGCACATCGCTCGACAGAACCTCGCGAGTAATGGCCACGATGTCGAGAGCGCGGGCGAGCTGCGTCGCCGGCTCCCATCGCGTCGCACCTATGCCGCGAAGCACGACGTACAGCCGGCCGTGTCCGATGTGGCACGACACCCGGCCGCCAACCGCGAGCCGTCGCTCAATCGCGTCCGTGACGGAGGCATACCGGCTGATGCCGAGGCGCAGACGGGCCACGTCAGCTCAGGCGGCGGTTACAACGTTAGGCGGGACCAACCGGGACCATGCCATCGGCGTCGCGGTGACAACCACGTGCTGCCTAACGCACCCGGAATGCCTAGGCCTTGCCTTCCAGCGCCTGTGCCAGCAGCGACTCCCATACCCCATCCACCGCCGCGATCGCATCGGTGGCCACCACCGCGCCGTCGAGGCGGTGCGTGAGCCGGCGGCGATTCCGGTGAAAGTACTGCTCGTAACGCGTCGTGGCCTGCTCACGCGTCAGATTCTTCGCATACCACGCCGCAACGACGCCGAGCGTGCTCGGGTTCCACTCCGCCGCCGGGAGCGACCCGTCTTCGTACCGCAGCACCAGCTCCCACTGCCAGGACCGGTGCTCGGCGGTGAACGTCGTCGGGTCGGTCATGGTCGTATCCTCGCGGTGGATAGTGCTCGGGACGTGTACTGGTTGACCATCGTTTACGTCACGGATGCCGACTCGGACCGTGACGATTCAGGAAGATAGCAGCTCCGCCGATGTCAGGCGCGTGGTCGGTTTGCGCCCAACCACCATGAGGTGCGCGCTGCACCCGAGCACGGAGGACTCGGACTCGAGCGCTCGCGCCACTCGGAGCACGATCTCGCGACGGGCCGGATCTTCCCAGCGGTCGCCGAGGTCGGGCAGGATCCAGCCCGGTCCCTCGATCCCGTAGAGCCCCTCGATCTCGAACCCGGCGCCCGCGACCTCGCTCCGCAGCTCATCGGGCCGATGGAAATACGCGGTCGTGAAAAAGTCGAGCCGGTCGGTCGGGTTCCGATGGTGCCCGTCGCGGAGGTCGCCGTCGACGATGCGACCGAACTCGCGATCGTTCAGTAGCTCGCGCGCAAGCCCGTCGAGTGCCGACGCCCATCGGGCGATCCCGGCCGCCATCACGACGCCCCCGGGGCGCAGCACACGTGACGCCTCCGCGAGCGCCGCCTGCCGATCGTGCGCGTGCACGAGATGGTAGAGCGGCCCAAGCATCAACACCATCGCCGCCGAGTCGTCCGGTTCGGGCAGCGCCCGCGCATCGCCGACGCGGCAGGAGGTGATGGGGTGGGCGGCCTGTTCGTTTCGCTGGCGAGCCACATCCACCAGGCGCGGCACGGCATCGATCAACCGAACGTCGTACCCCTGCTCGGCCAACCAGAACGCGTACGCACCGGCGGCCCCACCGACATCCAACACAACTGCGGGCGCCTGAGGCGCGTGGCGGAGAATGAGCTCTCGGCTTCGAAGTTCCTCGAGGCGGAACACGTCGAGCTCGAGACGCGATTCCTCCGACGCTCGATCGTAATAGTCCTTGATGGCGGGATCGAAGCCCGGCGGCGATCGCTCTGGCATGGTGGTGTCTCCAGGCGCGGCTGTACGTACGGCAGACTCTCCAGTATGAGTCATCCAGCACACCATGTCATCCCGAGCGAAGCGAGCGAAGCGAGGGATCTCGCGGGGATCATCGTGGCCGCACTTCCCACGAGTTCCTTCGGCCGGATCCAGTGGAGGCAGTTCTCAGGACTCCGGACTCGGGACTGCCCTCTCAGTACCGCGACTGGTGACTGTTGCCCGATGACTGACTCATCACTGTCAGCGCAAAAACCATCAAAGGTCAAACAAAATTCATCACACCCTCTAGAATTTGAGCACGGTGTCGAGACCTCGATGCACACCAACCAGCGTATCCACGCCCCGAATCGCGAGGAGCGCACCATCGACGTACGGCACCGCGCTGGTGCCCGAGTCATGCCGGATCGTGAGCTTCTGGTCCGGCATCCCGAAGATGATCTCGGCGCTGATCACGAACCCCGGGAGACGGACCGAGTGGATCTGCGAGCCGGCGAGCGTGGCGCCTCTCGCGTCTCGGAGACCTACGGTCTGCTCGACGGGCACGGTCGCGGCGGGCGCGCGCACGCGCGCCAATCGATCAGCGAGCTCGCGGGTTGTGCCACTGGGCGCATCGACCTTCCCGTCGTGCGCATAGTCGACGATCTCCCATTGAGGGATCAGCCGCGCCGCCATCTCGGCGAACCGCTGCAGCAGGACGACAGTCAGCGCGAAGTTGCCGCAGGCGAGGACGCCGCGCTCGTTGCGGCGAGCGACCGCGTCGATCTCGGCGAAGTCCGCCTCGGTAAGGCCGGACGTTCCGACGACGACGTGCGCGCCGTGCTCGAGCGCGGCCAGAATGTTCGCCTTCGCCGTATCCGGCGTCGTGTATTCGACGAAGACATCGCACGGCGTCGTCAGCGCCTCGGCGGCGGAAGCAGCGATCGCGGTCGTGAGGCGTGGCTCGCCCAGCACGTCGCCGAGGCGGGCGCCGGCGTGTCGTCGAGCGATGGCCGTGACGAGCGCGACGTCGGACGTGCGAGCGATCGCACGCGCGAGCTCGGAGCCGGCCCACCCGGTTGCTCCTGCGAGACAGACGCGAATCACGGAACCGGTGCTCTCCGAGTCATCGGGTGATGCCTAACGCCGGAACCCGCCCGTCAGCGAGCAGGGAGGTCAGGCGAGCCCCAGCTGTTGGAGCATGATCGACTGATCCCACTGTTCCCATCGCTCCTGTACCTTGCCGCCGACGACGTGATCGAGAATGAGACCGTCGATCGCCATGGCCTTGCCCGTTGGGGGCACGGGGCCGAGGGGGCCGGTGTGGGTACCCGTCGCGTGCCACCGATGCGCTACGCGGTCTCCGTCGACGAGCTGACCCTCCATCGTAAAGTGGAGGTCGGGGAACGCGGCCAGCATGCCAGCCACCAGCTCTTTCCAGGCGCCGACGCCGCGGAGCGGTGCAGGGACGCCCGTGATGTGAACGACGCAGTCTGGCGCAAACGCGGCGTCCGCTACGGAGACATCCCCGCGGTTGAGACCGTCGACCCAGATGCGTTGGTAGTCGAGCAGGGACTCCACTGACATGAGCGACCTCCGGTACCGAAGTGAGTTAAGATCGCGCGACAACCACGCGGCTAGCGTACGCAACACCACCGGCGATGACCAGAGCGTCGGCCACTGCGGCGCAAGTCGAACGGACCGCCTGCGTCGGCCAGTCAACTGCCCGTAGGGACGATCCCGGCAGTTTCGATCATCAGAATCACCGCACGCTCAGGCGCCCGGGTGCGATGCCGAACGCCCTTGGGGACGACGAATCCTTCGTGCGGCTCGAGCGTGACGACCCGGCCCGGTGTGAGACCGTCTGCCTGCGGCTCGAGGTCGATCAGGAAGCGGCCCTCGAGCACGAAGAAGAACTCATCGTCGTCTGTGTGCTCGTGCCAATGATACTCACCCTGCATCACGCCGAGACGAACCACTGACTCGTTGACCCGCGCGAGGGTCTGATTGTACCAGGTGTCCCGCACGGCGGCGACGAGCGGATCGAGCGCGATCGTCTCGAGGGGCGCGAACAGGACGTTCAGGTGTGTCGCGTACGGGAACGCGGACGACGGCGTGGCGCTCGGTTCGGACATGAGAGCGATCGACGAGGAGAGAACGAGTCTATGCTATGGAGCGCTGCCGGCGCCAGGGGAGCACCACAACATTCAACAAAACGGTTGACAATTATTCCACGGTCGATATGTTCAACCGTATGGTTGAACATTATCAGGCACGGCTCGACCTCGTCTTCCGCGCGCTCGGCGACCACACCCGGCGGGCGATGCTCGAGCGGCTCGCCACGGGCGAGCACACGGTTGGCGAGCTCGCGGCACCGTATCGGATGTCGCTCGCCGCCGCGTCGAAGCACATCCAGACCCTCGAACGCGCCGGCCTCGTGAAACGCACCGTGCGCGGCCGCATCCACTACTGCCGCATCGACCCGCGGCCGCTCTCGCGCGCCGACGACTGGCTCCGCGGCTACGAACGCCTCTGGGATACGCGCATCGAGCGGCTCGTCGAGCTGCTGCGCCATCCCGACAACGACCCGTCAGACTCCAGGTGAGGACCTCAATGCCGACCACCACCGTGACTCCCGATCGCATCGAAAAGCAGGTGACCCTCGACGCGCCGCGTTCACGCGTCTGGCGCGCGCTCACCGACGTGGCGCAATTCAACGCCTGGTTCGGCGTGAAGCTCTCCGCGCCGTTCGTCCCGGGGGCCGAGGTCAGCGGGCAGATCACCATTCGCGATTACGACCATGTGACGATGACGATCTGGATCGAGACGATGGAGCCGGAGCGGTTCTTCTCCTTCCGCTGGCACCCGTACGCTATCGAGCCCGGGATCGACTACGCGGACGAGCCGACGACGCTGGTGTCGTTCACACTCGAAGACTCGGGAAAGGGCACGCGGCTCACGATCGTCGAGTCGGGCTTCGATGCCATTCCGGAGTCGCGCCGCGCGAAGGCCTTCGCGATGAACTCCAGTGGCTGGAGCGGACAGGCGGAGAACATCCGGAAGTTCCTCGCCGCCACCTGAGGCGAAACACGAGCGCCGGGAAAGGGGTCAGGATTTTCAAGGGATTTTCAAGGGGTCTGACCCCTTGAAAATTCCCTTGAAAATCAGACTCGAAAATCGAGTCTGATCCCAATTCCCTTGGGCAGCGCGCCTGCCGCGCTCAGGGCGCGACCAACGGCGTCCAGGTCAAGTCCGGGTTGTAGCGCTCCATTGCCTTGAACTGCTCGAGCGTCTTCTCGCCGAGGTCCTTCTCGTACACGATGCCGTCGTGACTCACGATGAAGGTCTTCACCCCGGTCACGAGATACTCCGCTGGCGCAGCCACGAGCGCGAACCCACCGATCATCGCGCTGTCCACCAGGAAGTCGATCTCACCCAACGGTGCGGCCGGACCCTGACCCTTGAGAATCTTGAAGTAATAGCCGTGGTACGGCGGGGACTTTTCCGTGTAGCCTTCCTTTATGAACTCGGCGATCCGCTCGCCAACAGGACCTTGCCACGTGCCGTCTTTCGCCTGCCACGCGAGACCATCCTGCTTGCCAGGCGTGCTGATGACCCGCTGCGCGTACTGATTCACACGCGCCCCGTCGTGCTTCACCAATGCATAGGTGTGCTGCGCCTCGACGTAGCCGCGACACACCTCGATTGCATCGAGCTCGTTGCGACCGATGCGGCGGCGCAGGATCTCCTCCTCACCGGTCGCTGCGTCGAACGACCACTTACCGTCGCGCTTCACGAGCGGAATCGGAAGCGGCCACAGATCCAGGCCGACGACGAGATGAGCCGTCCCCTTCGCTGAATCCAGCTCGAGGGTTTGCTTTGCCCGAGCCTGCGCGGCGAACGCGATGGCTTCATTGCGGTCGCGTACGGAATCCCCGGACTGTACGATCTGCCGGCCCTCGGAGCCAAGAATCGCTTTCAGCGTCGGTACGTCATACTTCTCCGCGGCACTGACCAGCGCCGCTGCCGCTTCCTCCGGAGTCGCGTACTGCTGCGGCGCCACCGAAACGGACCCGTATGACTCCTCCGAGTCCTTCGTGCCGCCGCACCCAGCCAGGATGCCGAGCATCGCCCAGGCGCCGAGGCAAGCGGCGCTGCGTAAAGTTGCCGCGCTCATCGTCGTCGCCCTCCGCCGCCGCCTCGTCCTCCGCCGCCACCGCGGCCACCCATGCTCGATGAACCACGCGATCCGCTGGCTCGAGCGCTCGCACCGTCGAAACCCCGCGAGCCGCCACTGAATCCGCTCGAGCTGCCACCGAAGCCACTCGAGCTCGAGCCCCCACCGCGGTTGCCCGATGCCGACCGGTCGGATGCGCCTCCTCGCGAACCGGCATCGCTCGGGATGTCTCGGCTTCCGATTCGGTCGCCGCCCGCTCCACCGGCGCCGCCCCGATTGCCAGCGCCGCCCGCTCCACCTAGGCCACCCGCTCCACCGGCGCTGCCCGCGCCGCCAGCACCGCCACGCTGACCCGAGCCCGCGCCTCCCGCAGCGCGGTCGCTCACGCCTGCGCCGCCGCCGCGCGTCGATCCGCCGAATTTGTCCGCGGTGCGCTGGTCGGCGTACGGCGCGCCCCCGCGATGCTGCGGGTTGTGCGACCAGTTGCTACCGCCTTTGGGGCCGGCGGGGCCAGCGGGGCCGCCGGCACCGGGGCGGCCGCCGCCGACACCGCCAGCGCCTCCGACACCGCCCACACCGCCGGCGCCCCCGACACCACCGACACCACCCGCACCGCCGACACCACCCACTCCGCCAACTGCGCCAACGCCACCAACTCCGCCAACACCACCGACACTGCCAACTCCGCCGACACCACCGACACCACCGATGCTGTTAAAGTGGTTGCCGTTGTTGATGTAGACGTTGCCACCGCCCCAGCCAGCGTAGCAGCAGGGACCGCCCCACATGGCGGCGCCCCACGCCATGCCGACCGTGAACGAGATGAACATCCCACCTGGCGGGTAGGGCGGGTAATAGATCGGCGGGTAGGGATAGTAGGGATAGGGCGCGCCGTACACTACCGTCGGGCTGTACGACGGCACGTAGATGACCTCGGGGTTCGTCGGTTGCACGACGATGACCGTCTTCTCCTCGACGACCTTGGTCTCGACCTTCTGCTTGTCGTTGGACTCGAGCGCGCCTTTGTCCTTCGCCTTCTTCCGCATCACCTGCACGGCATCCAGCACATCGGACTGCTGCGCCAGGAAGGCGTTGCCCAGGTCGGTGGTCCACTGGATGTCGTCAGACAGGCGTTTGACGACCTCCGGTAGCGCCGCCATGGACTGGATGCTCGGGTCCCAGGGCTGTTTGGCGACGGAATCCACCAGCGCCTTGTCCTTGAGGCCGGGGTTCTTCGCCATCCACTGCTGGAGCTGAACGATCTCGAGTGGATACGTGGACGCGACGAGGGTCTGCATCAGCAGATCGTCCGGATAGAGCGCAACCGGCGCGACAAGCGCCTGAAGCGCTTCGGGCGCCAGCTTCTTCGCGCTGTCAGGCGCGGGCGTGGGCGCGGGCGCAGGCCCTTGCGCGGGCTTGCTCGTGGCGGCCGCGGGCGCCACCTGCTGGGCCGTCCCTGTGCGCGTGCCCGCCACGAGCATGGCGGCGCCGACGAGCAGGCCGGGGCGCAACCGGTCGAACGGCCGACACCGAAGTGTGGGATTCATCTGGCGATGCTTCCTCTAGAGAGGCCGGTCGGTGCGCAATCGCGTCGATCCCGGATACAGCCAACTATAGGATGGCGTGACATCCCGACGCACCTTACCCAAAGGTGTACCGGACGACGGGCGGCTCACCGATTAGATAAAGTCCAGCTTGTTGCAACCGGGAGCCGTCCGGCCGTCTGCTATCAGGCCGTGTCGGCGAGCTCAGAACCGCGACGGATAGAGCGCACTACTGCTGTCCATGTCGCCGGTCTCCGCGTATGTGAGCGGCACGGCCTCGGGGTCGAGGATCTGGCCCCCGACAACCCGGCCGATGATGAGCTCGTGGTCGCCGGCCGGCAGGCTCTGCGTCAGCTCGCAGTCGAAGTACGCCAGCGCCTCACTCAGGTACGGCGCCCCACAACGCCCCGGTTCCCATTGGACGCCCGCGAGCTTGTCCTGATCCCGTCCCGACCGGGTGCCGAATCGCCGAGCGAGGTCCGTCTGTCCCTGCTTCAACACGCTCACGGTGAAGGCGCCGCTGGCGTGCAGGAGAGGGGAGGAGGCGTTCTGCGGGTTGATGCTCAGCGCCAGCAACAGGGGGTCGAACGACGCCTGTGTGACCCAGGCCGCAGTGAACGCGTTGCGCTGTTCGTCATGCGCGACTCCGACGACGTACACGCCGAGTGAGAGCCGGCGAAAGAGCGCTCCGATCTCATTCATCGCCCACCTCCTTCCGTCCGCCGAGCTAGCTTCGCGACGCGCGGCCTAACGCGCTGCCGGCGCTCTCCGAAATACAGTGTGTGACCCGCAGTGTCCTTGATGACGCATTCACTCGTTCCCCAGGCCGTGTCGTGCACGTCCTGCACGAGCGGTACGTCGACGTTCGCGTCGACCCAGACACGGTTCTGATGGTCCGCAGTTCGGGCGGCATCACAATGACCATCACGTCCGTCGTTCACAACTCCGAATCCCGTGCGATCTGCGCCCTTCGGGCTTGCGCCGTTCGGGCTTGCGCCGTTCGGGCCTGCGCCGTTCGGGCCTGCGCCGTTCGGGCCTGCGCCGTTCGGGTCGTGCGCCTTCGTCCCCTGCGAAATCTGTACAGGTTCGAGCAGCCTACCCGAGCAGCTGTCCGACTGCCGCCACCAGTCCCTCGGCCGTGAACGGACGGGCGAGCAACCGAACTCGTGGTCCAGACTCCGGCGCATCGTGTGGCACATCGTCGACGATGACGATGGCGCGGAGCTGCGATAGTGTGACGACGACATCACGCTGGGGCCCGTCAACGACGAGGAGCTCCGGCGAATACACCCCCGCGAGCGGGACTGCGGCCGTGACCGTCGTCGCCTCGACGACCCGCACGTCCGTGCGCTCGCGGAGGCATTCACGCACGTAGCGCCGGAAGTCCGCCTCGGCGGCGACGACGAGCACCGTTAGGCACGTTCGCTCGTCGAGCGCCGCCGGAGGGGCTGGCGCGGGCGCGGCCTGGTCAGCGTCGAGGAACGCCACCTCCAGCCGCACCCTGGGCGAAGGATCCTTCTCGCGCATCACTTCATGCCGATCCCGTGGGGGCGCGCCGGCCCCGTCGAGAACGCGGTGTTGAAATCGATCACGTGAAACGCCGGATCCACTGTGAGGGTCTTTTCCCCCACGTCGAGCACGTGGACCTTGTGGTCGCCCTCCGCGTGGACCTTCCCGAAGTCATCCTGGTCGAGGAAATAGTCGGTCACCACGAGCCGCTTGTCGTCATGCGTCAGGTGGACGGAATGCGGTCCCGTGCCCATCCCGAAGCTCACGACGGAGAGCTGCTCGAACCGCTTTGGGTTCGACATGTCGAGCATCCCGACCTGGCCCGCCATGAACGTCGCGAAAATGAGGCGTCGCCCACTCTTCGGGACTGCCAGCAGCCCCGCCATGCCGCCGCGCACCGGCGTTGCCACGTGGGGCGTGATGTCCTCCTCGAGATCGAACGCCTGCTCGTAGCTGCCATCGGTTGGGTCGACCGAATACATACGACCCGTGAACATGTTGACCGTGACGGCACGCCCGTTCTGGTCGCCGGGGATGAGCTTCACGTCCATCGTCCCGGCATTGTCGGGGAGGAAGACCGACCGCGAGATGCTGCGATTCCGGAGATCCCAGAAACGGAGCGAGCTTCTCAGCTCGATGTCCCCGGGGACCACGTTCAGCGTCGTCGCGGGATTCACGAAATCGGCTGTCACGAGCAGGTTCCGCGAGAAGTCGGCGTCGATGCCGTGCGGATTGAACTTTCCATCAGCCGGCTGCACGGACGGATGTTCGGCGACGAGGTTCAGGTCCTTGTCGAACTCCACCACGCGCCCTCCTGGTCCGCCCGACGCCGACCCCATGTTGGTGACGAGAAATCCTCCGCCGGGCAGCGGCAGAAAGTCGTCGGTGATGCTCGAGTTGGGCGCCCGCGTCGATTTCAGGAACCTGGGGTTTCGGGCGTCGGTGATGTCGAAGAAGAAGATGTCGTTCTGGCCTTTCAGCACGCTGAGAAGCCCACCGCAGGCGAGGATCGTCTGGTCGGGGGATGTGTGGCAGTGATGTGGCTCGTTTCCGAAGTTGCCGGGCGGTGGGAGCGGCACGGTCCGAAGGACCTGCCCGTAGCTGGGCGACTTGCGATCGAAGTCGACGACCGCGAGGAAGTCAGGCGCCCCGCCATCCTGGTCGCTCGCCCACACGTAGAGCGTCGTCGCTTCCTTGGCGTGGCTGCCGTGGCCGTTGTCCAGCGAGACCTCGGTCGGCATCGCCCCGGCGTTCGGCGATGCAGCGTCCGGTTTCGTTCCACACCCCGTGCCGACCACGACCGCCGCAATCCATGTATTCCGCGTAACTCGCGTAATTCCCCGATGCGTGCGCATCACCGCCTCCCGGCGTCGAAGTACGAAGACAGCGTTCGATCGGGAGACTCTATCGGGCGCTTCGGCCTGGACTGAGCAATCGTGTTGCGATTTCAGGCGATTGGAGTTGCGTGCAACCTGGGTGTCGTCAGGCGCAACATGTGTGGTCACCGTGACCCGGCCGAGTGAACGCTTCGCCAGCGCTTGCCTACCGGCGTCGGAGACCTGTCATACCAGCCACGGTGGTCATCCAGTAAACGACAATGCCGCCCTCGCCTCGAGGCGAGAGCGGCCGTTGTCGCTGCGAACAGACTGGTCCGGTAATGTCGGCGGGGAACTACTCCGCTTCGAGCACCGACAGGAAGTTGCCAGCTGGATCCTTGAACCAGGCGATCTTCGGACCGTCATCACGGTGGATCCCCTTGGCGTCCGTCTTGAGATCGCCGTCCTTGTAGACCTCGAAGCGCACGCCACGGTCGGTGAGCTCGTCGACGGCCTGATCGACGTCGTCCACCGGAAAGTTCAGGATCGTAAAGCTCGCCGGCGTGTGGTTCGGTTTTTCGTAGACGAGCACCTTGGTCTCGTCGTCGATGGACAGCTCGAGCGTCCCCATAGGGGCATCGGACACGTCGAGCCCAAGCGTCTCCTGATAGAACTTCTTGGCTTTCTCCAGATCGTTCACGGAGAAGCCGGAGAATGGTTTCGCGTGATTGAACATCGTTCATCCTCCCCTGGCTGAATCGTTTGGCATCGACAGCATTCGCAATGTCGCCAGGCGCGCCGTGTTCTCCAACAGGCTCAGCCGGAGCGTTCCGAGAGTGTTACGGACGAGGCGAGCGCGTCTGCACAGCGACGCGATGACGTCGCTCACGCCGGTTCGAACGCCGGTTCGAACGGCGGCTCGCGAGAACGGGAATCGTTAGGCGCGAGCGAGCGCGATCCTGCCGCAAGGGTGGACGCCGATAGCTCGACTTCGACGGCGCTAACGCCAAAGGAAGAGCTTTCGCACGCCAGTCCCGAGTCCGGCAGCGAGGAGACCGAGCGGTCCGAGCACGGGCCGTTGCCGCAGCGTGACCTAGAGCTCCGACAGCGCAACCTGGCTGCGAAGCGCAGTGAGTCGTGCCTCGAGGCTTTCGATCTCTCCCTGCACGCGCGCCAGCTCGCGCTCGACGGCGATCACGTCCTGCACCGTTCCCGCTCGCTCGAGGAGCTGACGGAGTCGGTCGCGGCTCGCGCGCAGCGAGTTGAGTCGCGCTTCGGCGTCGATCACGCGCTCGGTGACGTCTTCAACTCCAACCGATCGGCTTTCCACGTCGCCCAGCGCGGCAACCGAGTCCATGAGTGCATCGAGGCGCTCGGGTGGTACGCGGATGAAATACTCGGCGCGTTCGCGCTCCTCCACCGTCGCACGCGTCACCTGGGCGCCGAATCCGTTGGCGGAACGTTCGAGCCGGTCGCTCGCGGCGCCGAGGGAGGTCACCTGCACCCCGATTCGGCCGCGGCGCGAGATGCCAGACGGCGCGAGATGCCAGACGGCGCGAGATGCCAGACGGCGCGAGATGCCAGACGGCGCAAATGCCAGACGGCGCGAGATGCCAGACGGAGCAAATGCCAGACGGCGCAAATGCCAGACGGCGCAAATGCCAGACGGCGCGAATGCCAGACGGCGCAAATGCCAG
>Ga0105249_10003543_pt1 | contig 13501 bp, 15 predicted proteins | sample KBSS44metaG_FD_81522 | JGI IMG/M metagenome (GOLD analysis project Ga0105249, IMG submission 81522) | Switchgrass rhizosphere microbial communities from Kellogg Biological Station, Michigan, USA - KBS S4-4 metaG | ecosystem: Host-associated > Plants > Roots > Rhizosphere > Soil | place... | reverse complement strand
TGGCTCTGCTCGGGCGCGCGCTCCTCAACGGCCTTCCGGGCGCGCTGAAGTGCGCTGTTGACCGAGGCCACGGTGGTGTCGAGGGCGTCGGCAACCTCCTGAGCCGAGAAGCCGAGCACCTCCCGGAGCATCAGCACGGCGCGCTGGTTCGCGGGCAGGAGCTGGAGCGCCGCGACGAACGCGAGCTCGACGCTCTCGCGCTGCTCGTAGCGGGCCTCCGGGCCGGCCAGGCCGTCCTCGACGCCGATCAGCTCGTCCGGATAGGGCTCCAACCAGACCGACTCGACCACCGGCTCCCCCGGCCCGCCGTGCGGGTCCGCCGCCGGGGCGTAGTCGACCGGAAGCACGCGCTTCGGGCGCTTCTCGATCTGGTTCAGGCAGGTGTTCGTCGCGATCGTGTACAGCCACGACTTGAGCGAGCTGCGCCCTTCGAAGCGGTCGAGCGCGCGCCACGCCCGCAGCGACACCTCCTGCATCGCATCCTCGGCGTCGTGTACGGAGCCGAGCATCCGGTAGCAGTGCGCGTGCAGCTGGGAGCGATACGGCTCGATGAGGCGGGCGAAGGCGGTCTCGTCGCCCGCACGGGCGGTGTCGAGAAGGGCGGCTTCCATGGCGCTCCAAGTTACCGCCGATCCGCGCGGCTCTCTGCCTGGCCGTTTGAGCGCTGATGGCCCGGGGACCGAAGCCCCTCAGGCAGGGACGTCTGTCAAGGGGAGGAAAGGTTCTGATGAGAAGGTTTTTCGCAGTGCTCGCGGCTGTGTGTGCGGTCGTGGTTGTAGTGGCCGCGCCCGCGTCGGCCGCCGAACCGGGGAAGCGGGTCGGGAAGTTCACGATGACTACGAAGATCACGAGTGTCCACGCGGCGGCGGGTGGGCTCGTGGCGAAGGGCGTGGTGGTCGGCAGGCTGAACGCCGGCGGGACCGTGGTCCGTGACAGGGCGCCGGCAAGGTTCCGTGTGAGTCAGAGCCAGCAGAACGGGCGCTGCAACATCCTTGCCCTGCGGCTCGCGCCAGTGCATCTGGCACTCCTTGGGGTTCGAGTCGATACCTCGCACATCTCCCTGGACGTGACCGCACGGCGGCGCGGTGGGGTGCTCGGTCGTCTGTTCTGTGCGCTGGCGAACGCCCAGGTTCGCTTCCCGCGAGCCGCGATCGCTCAGATCAATCGTGAGCTCGACCACGCACCCATCGCCACGCGCAGCAGCGCTCCAGTCCGGGTGGCCACGCATCTGGGCACGTGTCAGATCCTCGACCTGGTCCTCGGGCCGCTGCATCTCGACCTGCTCGGGCTGGTGGTGGATCTCTACGGGCAGACCAGGAGCGATCCGGTGCACGTGTCGATCACCGGCGAAACGGGACACGGCTTGCTCGGCGACCTGCTCTGCTCGCTCGCCGGTGGCGCGAACATCACGTCGCTGGCTCAGCTCCAGTCGCTGCTGAGCTCGCTCGGGGTGAATCTGACCGACGTCCAGCTGCAGAGCGTGCTGACGCAGCTCGGGATTGGCGATCTGACCGCAGGGCTATCGCAGCTCCAGATCCAGCAGATCCTTGCGCAACTCGGGCTCGGGAGCTCGCTCCCGCCCGGCTGACCGGCAAGCCTAGGAGTTCGGGGCCCCGCGATGAGTTCGGGGCCCCGCTCCGGTCTCAGAAGGTGAAATGGCCCAGCCCGTGGTGCATCTCGAGCTCCACACCGCCGACCTTGCGGGTGCGCGCGCCTTCTACTCGGGGATGTGCGGCTGGCGCCCTGAGCAGATCACCGTCCCGCGCGGCTCGTACCTCGCGCTCGAGATGGGCGCGGGCATCGGAGGCGGGATCGTGGAGTGTGCCGCGCGGCGGCCGCTGTGGCTGCCCTACGTCCAGGTCGAGGACGTGGGCGAGGCCACCGAGCGCGCCCGAGATCTCGGTGCGCAGGTTGTGCTGGAGCCGCGCGAGGGCCCGGCGGGCTGGCGCGGCGTGGTCGCCGCTCCGGCTGCCGGCGAGCTCGCCTTCTGGCAACCGAAGTAACAGGCGCATGATTTTCCGCAGGACGGGTAGCGCCTTGGCATGCGCCGATTTCTGCTGGTTGCCCTCACGCTCGTCGCAATCGCCGCCCTGACGGGACTTGCGATCGCCAAGCCGAAGTCGCAGGAGGGCTTCACGACATCGGTTAAGCCATACGCCGTTGGCCTTGCTGGATGGGATACCCGTGCGCTTCTCAGCGCAAACGATGTCGTTCCCGAAACCGGAGGCGGTAGCGCCCAGTATCGGATGGTCGGCATTCCCGACGGGCTTGGCGTGCTCCGGAAGGGCAAGACGGTGCGCGTCTTCATGACGCACGAGATCACGAAGAGCGCGACGGGGGACCTCTCCGAGCCGCGCGTGGGCCAGTCCAAGCAGCGCGGCGCGTTCGCAAGCGAGTGGATCCTCAACAAGAAGGGTGAGGTCATCTCGGGGCGGCGGGCCTTCGACAACGTCTATCAGGACAACACGCTGGTGGGCCCAGCGGCGCAGGCGGACAACACCACCCCGGCATTCAGCCGCTGGTGCTCGGCGTTCCTGGCCACGGGCCGCGTGGGCTTTGACCGCCCGATCTTCATGGTCAACGAGGAGACGGGCCCGCCCAGCTCCGGCCCCACCCAGACCTTCGATCCGAAGGGATCGCAGAGCGTGGCGATCTTCAACAACGAGGCGCACGCGCTCTCGAAACTCGGCCACTTCCCGAAGGAGAACACGGTGGTCATGCGCGGCACCGGGAACCGCACGGTCATCCTGACGACCGAGGACGGCCCGCGTACGCCGGACTCGCAGCTCTACCTGTACATCGGGCACAAGGACCGCTCGAGCGACAACGTGCTGCGCAGGAACGGCCTCGACAACGGGAAGCTGTACGCCTTCGCGTCCGACGACGCGCGCGACGACGAGAACCAGTTGCTCCAGGGCGACAGCATGCACGGCACCTGGAAGGAGATCGTGGGCGCCGACTCGCTGACAGACGTACAGACCGAGGCGGCCGCGGACGCCGCGGGAGCGTTCGGGTTCGTGCGCATCGAGGACGGCGAGTTCAAGCCGAACAAGAAGCGCGAGTTCTGGTTCGACACGACCGGCGACCAGCAGGCCCGCGACGAGTCGGACCCGACGACCAATGAGCTCGGCAGGCTGTACCGGCTGCGCTTCGACAAGCGCGACCCGCTGAAGGGCGCGACCGTGACGCAGGTCTACAACGCCGACCAGCTGACCTCCGCCCAGGACGGGCCGCTCAGCCCGGACAACGTGACCGTGACGAAGCGCTACATCTTCGTCAACGAGGACGGCACCGGCGGCGGCGCGCCGGGAGGCACCGGCTCGCGTGACGACATCGAGGCGCGGAATCGCGACGGCTCCATCTGGCGTGTACCGCTCGCGACGGCCGGCGACCCATCCACGTTCACCCGCGTTGGTGAGCTGATCGGGCGCTCCGAGGGCGGCCGCGACGGGATCAAGACCACGTCCGCGATCTGGGAGACCAGCGGGATCGTCGGGGCGCGGCACGCGTTTGGCAAGAACACGTTCCTGTTCGATGTGCAGGCGCATCCGCCCACGACAGCCCCCGGCGGCACCGACGTGACGGTCGAGGACGGCCAGCTGCTGCTACTGCACAAGTGATGTGACGGCGGCGGGTGCGCGGTACCTTGCCGCAATGACCAAGACAGCCGGGCACGGTTCCGCGGCCGTGAAGGACCCGTCGCACGTGACGCCCGCGTTCGACGTCCAGCGCACTGATCTCCTCGAGGGTGTGCGCACCTTCGAGGTCAAGAACATCGTGACCGGCAACGGCTTCACGACCGAGATCTTCCGACCGGACTGGGGCGTGGCGCAGCTGCCGATCCAGCACGTGATCCACGTGAGCCTGCACCCGGGTGTCGTGAGCGCCTGGCACCAGCACCGGATCCAGACAGACCACGTCTTCGTCGTGTCGGGCACGCTCCGCGTCGTCCTCTACGACGATCGCGAGGATTCCTCCACGCGCGGCGGGGTCAACGTGTTCAACGTGAGCAACGTGCGTCCCACGCTGCTCGTCGTTCCGCCCGGCGTGTGGCACGGGGTGAAGAACCTCGGCGTGGGGATGGTCAACTTCGTCAACTACTTCGACCGGCCCTACAACTACGAGGACCCAGACGAATGGCGCCTGCCACAGGACACTCCGGAGATTCCGTACAGGTTCACGGACTGACCTCAGGCGACGAGCAGCTCGTCCTCACGCTCTGGACGGGTGACCCGCGGCTGGCGACGCGCGCCGACGCCGCCGGCGTTGAGCGCATCGGCGTGGATCTCGAGCGGCTCGGCAAGCGCGAGCGCCAGAAGGGGCTCGGAACCTGGATCAGCCCTCACACGGAGGCCGACCTGGCGGCGGTGGGAGAGGCACTGACGAGCGCGAGCCTGTTCGCGCGTTTGGATCCGCCCCACGGCGGAACGCCCGCTCAGGTCGAGCGCCTTCTGGCGGCCGGCGCCGAGGTCGTGATGCTGCCGATGTTCCGCACGGCGTCGGAGGTGCAGCACTTCGTCGAGCTGGTGGCCGGACGTGCGACGGTGGTGCTGCTGATCGAAACGCCCGAGGCCGTGGAGCAGGCGGGCGAGATCGCGGCTGTCGACGGCGTCGGCGAGATCCACCTCGGTCTGAACGACCTCACACTGGCCCTCGGCCTCCCGAACCGGTTCATGCTGCTCACCTCGCGCCTCGCGGCTCGCCTCGCGGCCACGGTCACCGACGCCGGCCTGCGCTTCGGAGCCGGCGGAATCGGGAGGGCCGGCGACGACTCGCTTCCTATCCCGGCGGACCTCATCTACGCGCAGTACGCCCGGCTCGGCGCCACCGCCGCGCTCGTCTCGCGCTCGTTCATCGGCGATGACGGCGCGACACTCGACCTGGCGCGCGAGGTCGAGCGCGCCCGCGCGCGGCTCGCGGACTGGCGCGCACGTGACGAGGACGAGCTCGAGGCCGCGCGGCTCGAGCTCATGGAACGGGCAGCCGCCTGCCGAAGCTGGTGACGAGGCGGCGCGCCTCGCGTGGAAGCCGCACCCGAATCTGGCGGCGCGGGCCGGGCGTCAGGGGATGCCGTGCCGCGAAGGCAATCCACACGAGCAGCTCGTAGCGCTCAACCCGGAGGCGGTCATGGCTCTTGCCGCTCTCGGCGGACGGCCAGCGGTAACGCGCGAGTCGCCGGTGAACGTAGGCGAAGCGCCAGCCCGCCGCGATCAGCCGCGCGTACAGGTAGTAGTCGCCCGCGGCCCAGGCCCAGCGTGCGTAGCCACCCACGCGCCGGACCGCGTCGGTTCGCATCGTGGCCGTGAGCGCGGGCACGGGGTTCTGCTCCGCGAACTTCGGAAACGCGTCCATCGGATGGACCGACGGGTCGCCGACGTAGTCGTCGTGACCCGTGGGATGTCCCACGATCGTCGCGTTGGTGTAGGCCAGCCCGATCCCAGGGTCGTGGAAGCAGGGGAGCACCGAGGCGAGGTAGTCCGGCTCCCACGCGTCGTCCGGATCCAGCTGAGAGACGAGCGGCGTGCGCACCAGCTTCAGGCCGGTGGCGCGCGCCGCTGCGCTTCCCCGGTTGCGACGGTGGCGCACGATCCGCAATCGCGGGTCGTCGACGTCCGCGAGCGTCTCGTGAGCGGGGACGGGGGAGGCGTCGTCAACGACGAGCAGCTCGAGCCGCGGCTCGCTCTGTGCGAGCACGCTGTCCACCGCCTCGCGCATGGTCCGCTCCGAGCGGTAGGCGGGCATGAGGACGGTCGTCACCACGCCGAGGCGAGCCGGTAGCTCTCGGCGTCGAAGCGGCGGGTGCGCCGGCGGTACTCGAAGGTGAAGCCGGGCCACTGGATCGAGTTGCGGCCGTTGCGGTCGAAGTACCAGCTCCCGCAGCCGCCCGTGTTCCAGACGCTGTCGGCCAGGCGCTCCTGCAGCTCCTCGTTGTAGACCTCCTGCACCTCTGGCCGGACCTCGAACTCCGCGGCACCGAGTTGGCGCATCGTGTGGAGCGCGTCGAGCGCGTACGCGAACTGCGACTCGAGGACGTAGACGATTGAGCTGTGGCCCAGGTTCGTGTTGGGGCCGTAGAAGAAGAGCAGGTTGGGGAAGCCGGCCACCGTGGTGCCGAGGTACGCCTGCGGGCTTCCCTGCCACACCTCGGCTAGCGAGCTCCCGTCACTGCCGCGGATGCGCTCGGCGATCGGCAGCTCGGCCGGCTTGAAGCCGGTGGCGTAGATCAGCGTGTCGATCTCGCGCTCCACGCCGTCGCCGTCCACCACAGAGTGCTCTCGTACCTCCGCGATGCCCGAGCCGACCAGGTCGACGTTCGGCGCCTGGATCGCGGGATACCACCTGCTCGAGAGGATGATCCGCTTGCAGAAGATCTCGTAGTCGGGCGTGAGCCGCGCTCGCAGCTTCGGGTCGGGCACCTGGCGACGCAGGTGGAGGCGCGCGTTCAGCTCCGTAGCCTTGAGCCAGCGACGGTCGCGCGTGATGCCGAACGCCAGGCTCTCGCGAATCGCGTAGATGCCGGCCCGGGAGAGCTTCTGCAGCGCGGGCAGGCGCCGGTAGAGGTCGCGCATCCCGACCGCCACCGGGTGATCCGTGTGCGGGATCACCCACGGCGGAGTGCGCTGGAAGAGGTGCAGCCGTCCCACCCGCGGCTGGATCTCGGGCACCACCTGGACCGCCGTGGCGCCGGCGCCGATCAGCGCCACGCGTTTGCCGGTGAGGTCATCCGAGTGGTCCCAGTCGGCCGTGTGGAAGGCATTCCCCTCGAAGCGCTCGAAGCCGGGCAGGTCCGGGGTGGAGGGCTCCGAGAGCAGGCCCGGCGCGGCCACGAGCACGCGCGCTGCGAGCGGCCCGGTTGTGGTCTCGAGCTCCCAGCGCTGAGCGTCCGCGACCCAGGTGGCGGCGAGCAGCTCGCAGCCCACGCGCGTGTGCGGCAGGATCCCGAAGCGCCGTGCGCAGTCGCGCAGGTACTCGAGGATCTGGTCGCGCATCGGGTAGGCGCGGTCCCAGTCCGGGTTGCGAGCGAAGGAGAACGAGTACAGGTTCGACGGGATGTCGCACTGGCAGCCCGGGTAGCTGTTCGCCCACCAGGTGCCGCCGACGTCGTCGCCGCGCTCGATCAGCACGAAGTCGTCGGTGCCCTCCTGCTTCAGGCGGATGGCCATGCCGAGACCGCCGAAGCCGGCGCCGACGATCGCGACCTCGTGGACGTGCACGTCCTCCATACGCGGGACGCTATCGGGCCGTATCGTGCGCGGCGTGACCCACCCGCACGTCGAGGTGTTCAGCCGGATGTTCGCCGTCTACCAGGAGGCCGGGGTCGAGCCGGCGCTCGAGGGAGTCCACGAGGCCGTGGTCATCGAGATCCCGCCCGAGATGTCCGCGGAGCCGGACACCTATCACGGGCACGAGGGTGCGCGGCGCTATTTCGCCGGCTTCGACGGGATGCTCGACGACGTCCGCTTCGAGCCGATCGAGCTGCTGGCCGTGGACGGACTCGTGCTCGCCCACCTCCGCGTGAGCGGTCGCGGCGCCAGCAGCGGGCTCGACGTGATGCTGGACGCGTTCGTCGTCACGGAGTTCGCCGACGACAAGATCATCCGGATGCGGGCCTTCCCGGACCGCGGCGCCGCGGAGCGCGCGATCGCAGGCGCAGACCGACCTCAAACCTAAAGGGACAGTCCCTTTATGTTTCTGGCCACCAGCCGGGCTCCATGTCGGCGTCCTTGTTGTCCGTGTTCGGCGCGCCGAAGGCGAGAATCTCGGCGCCATCCGGGCCGGCCTCCATTCCGTGAAGCTCCCCGGGGGCGATCCGCACCGCGTCCCACTGGGCCACGTCGACGATCTCGTCGCCGACCGCCACGCGGCCGCTGCCGGAGAGGACCACGTAGATCTCCTCCTGCTCCGAGTGCGTGTGGCCGAAGGGCGCGCGGTAGCCCGGGTCGAGGCGGAAGTAGCTGAGGCCGGAGTTGGAGAGCTCGAGGTTCGTGCGCGCGAAGCGCGACTCGATGCCCTCCATGTTGTGCTCGGGCGCCATGTCCTTGACGTCCGACTTCAGGTTGACGCGCGTGAAGTCCGCCATCGTCAGGCCTCCGCCTTCTGCTTCAGCCCCTCGGCGGCGTCGCCGAGCAGGAAGTCGCGCACCTTGCCCTCGGCGGGCCCGCGCAGGAGCATGCCGAGCATGCGGCCCGGGTCCGCCTCGAGCGCGTACGTCGCGCGCGTGCGGCCCTCGCCGAGGTCCTCGAACGTCCAGGAGCCGATCAGCGACTTGGTGTCGCCCTTCTCCTGCACCCAGCGGATGGCCGTGGGCTTCTCGTAGGAGAAGCGGAGTGTTGCGCGCACCGTCTTGACCTTCGCGTCCGACTCGGTCTCGGCGAGGAGCGCGCGCTTCTCGCCGTCGCGCTCGAGCACCTCCACGTCCTTCAGCGAGCCCTGCCATTCGGGCGCGTTCGCGATGTCCGACGCGATCTCGTAGCAGCGCTCCATCGGGGCGTCGATCTCGACGGAGCGCTCACCGCTGATCGTTCCCATGGCCGCGAGCCTATCCTGCTTCCCGCATGGAACCCGATGCCGTCGAGATTCGCGTCCTCGGCTGCCTGATCGAGAAGCAGCGCACGACGCCGGACGTCTACCCGCTCACGCTCAACGCGCTCCGGCTGGCCTGCAACCAGTCGACGAACCGCGACCCGGTGGTCGAGTACGACGAGAACATCATCCGCAGCGCGATCGAGCGGCTGGTGCAGCGCAAGTGGGCCACCCTCGCGAGCTGGTCTAACCGGCGCTCGATGAAGTACCGCCACACATTGGACGGCGCGCTTGGCCTCGACGACGGCGAGATCTCCGTGCTAGCCGTGCTGATGCTCCGCGGCGCGCAGACCCCGGGCGAGTTGAAGACCCGCACCGACCGGCTCCACTCGTTCGGCGACATGGGCGAGCTCGCCGGAACGCTCGGGCGCCTGATCGAGCGCGGGCTGGTGGCTCGTCTCGACCGCCGTCCCGGGCAGCGCGAGGAGCGCTACAGGCATCTATTGAGTGAGGATGGGGCGGAAATCGAGCCGCCCGAGGCCGAGCCTGCCGCCCCCTCCGTCGGAGGGAACGAGCGGATCGAGCGCATCGAGCGGCAGCTCGCGGAGCTCCGCGCCGAGATCAAGGCGCTCCGCGAAGACCTGGGTACCTAATTTTCGGGGCCGACTAGCCGAATAAGTAGGCATGTCAGCGGAGCCGACGGCGGGGTTTGCGGCGCGCGTGGCCGCCGCGATCTTCGCGGGCGAGGCCATGATCCTGCTGATGGTGGCGCTGCTGTACCGCTCGGACCTCGGCGACGGGCGCCTCGTGATCCCCACCGCGAGTGCGGGCATCGGGCTGCTGCTGTTCCTGTTCTCGGAGCGGCTTGGCTGGCGGATGATCAACGTCGCCGTGGCCGTGGGGACGCTTCTGGTGTCGATCCACGCGTGGACGGCGCACAACGAGCCGGACCTCTCCGGCGAGATGCTGTACATCTGGCTCGGGCTCTACTCGGCCTACTTCTTCACCCCGCGCATCGCCGCCGCGCAGCTCGCGCTGATCTCGTCGGCGTACCTCGCTGTCCTGCTCGGCACCGCGCCGGTCGAGGCGGTGCCGGCGGCATGGTTCACGCTCGTCGGCATCCTGTTCCCGGCTGCCGGGCTCCTGCGGGCGATGCGCGACGGTGTGACCAGCCTCGTCGCCCGCCTCTCGGAGGCCGCGCTCACCGACACGCTCACCGGTCTGCGCAACCGCCTGGCGCTCGACCAGGAGCTTCACGCCGAGGTCGAGCGGGCCGTACGCGCGGACACCCCTCTGAGCCTCGTGATCGGCGACCTCGACTACTTCAAGTCGGTCAACGACCGCCTCGGCCATCGCGCCGGCGACGAGGCGCTCGTGCGCGCCGGTCGCGTGCTGCTCAGGCACCGGCGCGCGGGCGACTCGATCGCGCGCACCGGCGGCGAGGAGTTCACGATCCTCCTGCCGGGTGCCACCGAGCACGAGGCCTATCTGGTCTCCGAGCGCATGCGCGCCGCCGTCGAGCGCGAGTTCGCCGACGATCCTGCCGGCCTCACCTTTTCGTTCGGGATCGCCACCTACCCGAACCACGGCCGCTCCGCCGACTCGGTGCTGGAGGCGGCCGACCAGGCGCTCTACGCGGCCAAGGCGCTGGGCCGCAACCGCTGCGTCATCTTCAACCCTGAGATCTCCGCGATCTTCGCGCCGCAGCCGGGCCGCGGAGCCGACGAGGTCCAGCTCGCGACGCTGGTCTCGCTCGCCGAGGCGCTCGACCTCCGCGATACGGGCACGGCAAACCACTCCCGCACGGTCGGTCGCTACTGCCGTCTGATCGCGGAGGAGCTCGGGCTCCCGCCCGACCACGTGAAGCGCATGGAGGTTGCCGGGCTCCTGCACGACATCGGGAAGATCGGGCTGCCGGACGCGATCCTCCAGAAGCCGGGGCCGCTCGGCAAGGTGGAGCTGGCCGAGATCCGCACCCATCCGGAGATCGGCGCGCAGATCCTGAACGGCCGCGGCCTCGAGGACCTTCGCGCGTGGGTGCTTGCACACCACGAGCGGCCTGACGGCGCCGGATACCCGCGCGGGCTGCCGGACGAGGAGATCCCGCTCGAGGCGAAGATCCTCGCGGTGGCCGACGCGTACGAGGCGATGATCGCCGACCGGGTCTACCGAGACGGCGTCGAGGAGCGCGCGGCGCGCGCGGAGCTGCTCCGCTGCTCAGGCTCGCAGTTCGACTCGCGGGTGGTGGCCGCGTTCCTGACCGCGCTGAGCGCGGCGGACCTGGCCGGTGTCGAGGGTGCGCCGAGTAGCGTCCCCGACGTTGAGATCGCCTAAGCGCTCCGTCTCACTCGTCATCGAGGGCCCGGACGGGCTGCTCCTCGTGCGGCGCCCCGAGGGCGACGAGAGCCTGCCGGGGATCTGGGGCCTGCCCGCCGCGAGCCTCGGCGAGGGTGAGTCGGAGGAGGACGCCGTGCGCCGCGCGGGACGCGAGAAGCTCGGCGTCGAGGTGGTGCCGGTGCGGCCGGTCGGGAGCGACGGCGCCATGACCGACTGGGAGTCGCGGATCGCCGAGGGAAGCCCCTCGGTGCCGCAGAGGGGCCCGAACACGCAGTACGCCGAGCTGCGCTGGGGCGACGCCCGGGAACTCGCGCCGGCGGCTCGGCTCGGCTCGCTCTGCTCCCGGGCTCTGCTGCGCGCCCGCGGTCTAGATTGGGACGTGTGAGCCCCGGACTGCTCGCTCGCGGACCGTGGCGGCCGGACCAGGTGGAGGCCGTCTGGCGCGACGATGCCTTCGCGGTGCCCGCCGAGGTGGAGCGCATGGCGGACGGCGCTGTCGAGGGCCTGCGTGAGCGGGGCTCTCCCGCTCACGATGGGATGGCCACCCGCCTCGTGTCGTGGGATGCCGCGGGCGACCGGCTCCGCCTCGAGCTTCAGCCGGTGCGCTGGGCGCTGCGGCTGCTCGACGACGCGTCGGACAGCCTCACCGCGCTGTGCCTGGTGCGCACCGGAGACGGCCGCTGGCTGGCGGGCCGCCGCGCGTCATGGGTGTCGAGCTGGGCGAACCGTTGGGCGCTGGGCGCGGGCGGGTCCGTCGACCTGGGCGAGAGCCCCGCTGAGACGCTCACCCGCGAGCTTCACGAGGAGTGGCGGCTCGAGCCCGAGGCGCTCTCGGTCGAGGCGCTGATCGCGCTGCCGAACGGCCTCAACATGCTCGTCGGCCTGGCCACGGTCCCGGACGGCTGCGACCCCGTGCCCGACTCCGAGCACGACGACTGGACCTGGTGGCCCGCCGACGTCTCCGACTGGCCCGCCGAGGCGGACGAGCGGCTCAAGCTGATGGCAGCCCTATTGGGCAGCTGACGCCCGTCCCGCCGATGCCGCAGTAGCCGTTCGGGTTCTTCGCCAGGTACTGCTGGTGGTAGTCCTCGGCGTAGAAGAACTCCGGCGCGTCCACGATCTCGGTCGTGATCTCGCCGTAGCCGGCGTCGATGAGGCGCTCCTGGTACATGTCGCGCGAGGCCTCGGCGGCCTGGCGCTGTGCGTCCGAGGTCACGTAGATCCCGGAGCGGTACTGGGTGCCCACGTCGTTGCCCTGGCGCATGCCCTGGGTCGGGTCGTGGCCCTCCCAGAAGATGCGGAGCAGCTCGTCGAATGAGATCTCGCTCGGGCGATAGGCCACGAGGACGACCTCGTTGTGGCCCGTGCGCCCGCTGCAGACCTCCTCGTAGGTGGGGTTCGGCGTGTAGCCGCCGGCGTATCCGACGGCGGTCGTGTAGACGCCCGGCGCCTGCCAGAAGTCGCGCTCGGCGCCCCAGAAGCAGCCCATGCCGAAGATCGCCGTCTCGACTCCCTCGGGGAAGGGGGGCTCGAGAGGAGTGCCGAGCACGAAGTGCGTCTCGGGTACGTGGAAGGGGCGGGTGTCGCGACCGGGCAGCGCGTCGGCCGCGTCGGGCATCGCGGTCTTGTCGCGGAAGAGGAAGCTCATATCCATTGACTGTAACGTCCGCCTCGCCGATGGAGCTCGACTATTTCGCGCCGGATCTCACGGGGGAGCGCTTCCACGAGACGATCAACGAGCTGCGCAAGCAGACCTGGCTCGCGAAGTCCGAGCTGGGCTACTTCGTGCTCGACCGTGAGGCCGGCTCGTTCTTCCTGCGCACCAAGAGCGCGACCTTCCCGGGGCTTCGCATCGCGGAGATGTTCGGGGTCGAGGAGGGGCCGCTGCTCGAGGAGATGCGGCGCAACATCCTGCACATCAACGGCGACGGCCACCGGCGGCTGCGCAACCTCGTGAACCCGGCCTTCACGCCGCGCGCGGCGGACCGCTGGCGGCCGGCGATGCGCGACTTCCTCGAGCGCCTCTGGGCGCCGCTCGAGGGCGCCGGCCGCTGTGAGCTCGTCGGCGACTTCGCGAAGCCCTACCCGTCGCTGACGATCGCGACGGTGATGGGCGCGCCGCTCGAGGACGCGCCGAGGCTCCACGAGTGGTCGAACCTGATCCAGCGCCAGTTCGACCCGCACAGCCTGATGAACGAGCGCGAGGCGATCGAGCGCGCCTGCGCTGAGTTCTACGAGTGGGCGGGCGAGCTGATCGCGCGCCGGCGCGACGACCCCGGCGACGACCTGATCTCGACGCTGATCGAGGCCTCGCACGAGGGCGACCGGCTAGATGACCCCGAGTGCATGAACCTCGTGCTGAACGTGCTGGTCGGCGGCGTGGACACGACGCAGTCGCAGCTCGCGCACGGCCTGCGCGTGTTCGCCGAGCACCCGGACCAGTGGGCGCTCCTGGCCGAGCGCCCCGAGCTCGCTCCGGCCGCCGTCGAGGAGCTGCTCCGCTACGAGCCGATCACGCCGTTCACCGCGCGCCTGCTGCACGAGGAGGTCGAGTACCGCGGCGTGACCTTCCCGGCCGACACGGTCGTGATGGTCTGCTCGTTCGCGGGCAATCGCGACGGCGTGGACGGCGATCCCGAGG
>Ga0105249_10003540_pt1 | contig 13504 bp, 16 predicted proteins | sample KBSS44metaG_FD_81522 | JGI IMG/M metagenome (GOLD analysis project Ga0105249, IMG submission 81522) | Switchgrass rhizosphere microbial communities from Kellogg Biological Station, Michigan, USA - KBS S4-4 metaG | ecosystem: Host-associated > Plants > Roots > Rhizosphere > Soil | place... | reverse complement strand
TCCCGTCCGGGCCGCCGCACCAGATCTGCGCCGCATCGCGTGCACCTGCCGAACTCCGCCGTCCGGTTCCGCAGGACTGCCGGATGAGGGCTATGCCCCCTGATCTTGCAGATGATGCTCACGGGCGCGGCGGAATTTTGAGGTTATTCGATGACGATTTTCTTCTCGAGCGGCGGCTCGACGAGCTTGAGCTTCTGCTCGGGCTCGCGCTTGCACGTCAGATTGCCTTCGATGATGCCGCCCGTGGCGATCTTCAGGCGCGCATAAACTGCCTCGCCCGAAAGCATTCCAGACGCTTCGACCGCCAGGTCGCCGGTCTCGATCGAGCCGTCGATATTGCCCGAGATGCGTGCACGCTCGGAAAACACCTTGCCCTTGATCGTGCCCTTTTCCCCCAGGATCAGGTTCCTGCAGCGGACGTCGCCCTCGACATTGCCTTCGATCATGAGATCGGCCGAAGCTTCGATGCTGCCGACGATCTTGATGTCGGAACCGATCACCGTCGACGGTGTCGCTTCCTGTTCGTGCTGTGCCCCTACGTCTGCCAATGTACCCTCCTCTGGTGCTGGGTCGGTCGTCGAATGAACTGGAATTCCCCGAAATTCTCTATGTTCAATGACATACCATATGATTTGCGGATCGGGAACATGTCCCGAACCGGTCGAGGATCATTTTGGCACAGCATATTTGGCGCGGGGTCTGACCCTATCGAGACGTTTACGGCCGCGGCGAAAGCATCGCTCCCAAACCGGGACAGCATGGACGGTTCAGACTTCGGTCCATCGAGCGAAGGTGGCAGCCTGACCGTGGCACGTGCCGGCAGCGTCGATCAGGTTCCAGACGATGGCCTGCCCGATGCGGAAACGCCGACCAGTCGCCGAGATTCTGATGCCCGCATAATCCTTGATGAAGCCGTGCATCGTCACGCGGTTCAGCAGCGCGGCGCGCTCATCCCTGTGCACAGGTTCGGCGGTCAGCCGCGACGGCATGCCGATGATGTCGTCCAGCCCGATCTCGAACGCATCGAGCGCCACCCGGTTGGCAAAGAAGACAAGGGGATCCACCTCTGTCCCATGCGCGAGGATTACCGCCGCCGCATTCCACAGCGAAGCAGCGATATTGCCGTCGCTGACACACAGTGGTTGGTCCAGCAGACGTCGGTAGCTGTCGGCGATAAGTTCGATGCGCTGCCGCATCGGAGGCGCGCAATAATGTGGCGGCAGGGCGATTATGTCCGGCAGCGCATCGTCCTAGGCAAATTCATGTTCTTGCCGTCCCTGATCCGAATCCAGCACGTCGCGCACCTTGCGGGCGAGTGCCGGGATCGAGAAGGGCTTGGGCAGGAACGCGACGTCATAGTCGACGATGCCGTTGTGCACGACCGCGTTGCGCGTGTAGCCGGTCGTGTACAGCACCTTCAGTCCGGGCCGGTGGCTGCGCGCCGTGTCGGCCAGCTCGCGGCCGGTCATCCCCGGCATGACGATGTCGGTGAACAGCAGGTCGATACGGTCGTGGCGTTCGAGCTGCTCGAGCGCATGCTTACCGTCGCTTGCGTGGATGACCGTATAGCCAAGGTCGCGCAACGCATCGACACCGACCCGCCGCACTTGCTCCTCATCCTCGACGAGCAGGATTATCTCGCCATTATTGCCGTTCGGTAGGGGTTCGTCCGGCGTCGCCATATCGGCTTGTGCGGACGCGCCGATATGGCGCGGAAGATAGAGTTTGATCGTCGTGCCGCGTCCTGGCTCGGAGTAGATCTTTATATGGCCCTTCGACTGCTTGACGAAGCCGAACACCTGGCTGAGGCCAAGGCCGGTACCCTTTCCGACCTCCTTGGTCGTGTAGAAGGGCTCGAAGGCGCGCTCGATGACGTCGGGCGTCATTCCGGCGCCGGTATCGGTAATCGACACCATCACATATTGACCCGGCGCCACCTCGTCATGCCCCGCCGCATAATGGTCGTCGAGCGCCATATTCGCTGTCTCGACCGTAAGCTTGCCGCCGTCCGGCATGGCATCGCGCGCGTTGACGGCGAGGTTGATGATCGCGCTTTCGATCTGGTTCGGATCGGCGTGCACGGTCCACAGGCCGCCGGCCAGCACCGATTCCACCGTGATGGTCTCGCCAAGCGTGCGGCGCAGCAGCTCGGACATGCCGCTGACCAGCCTGTTCGGATCCAGCACCTTGGGCTCGAGCGGCTGCCGGCGCGCAAACGCCAGAAGCCGCGAGGTCAGGACCGCGGCCCGTTCGGCGCCCTGTTTCGCGTTATCGATATTGGCCGCGAGCTTGGGATGCTCGGTGCCGGTCAAGCGGCGCCGCGCCATGTCGAGGCTGCCGATGACGACGGCGAGCATATTGTTGAAATCATGCGCGATGCCGCCGGTGAGCTGGCCCACTGCTTCCATCTTCTGAAGCTGCTGGATCTGGCCCTGCGCCTGGCTACGCGCCAGCGCTTCTTCCTGCAGGCGCGTGTTTGCGGCAGCGAGCGTCCGTACCGACCGCATCAGTTCGCGCACCGCGAAATAGGCGAGGATGACGATGAACGCGGCGCTCAGGATCAGCACCGACCGCGCGATGACCTTCCACGCGTTGGCAGCGTTTGTCCGGGCAGCGAGCAGACGTTCCTCCTCGCCCGTCATCGTCGCAATGATCTCGCGGATTCGGCTCATATAGGCTTGGCCGATGCCGGACTTCACCCGCGTGATCGCATCACCGGGCCTGCCGGCCTGCGCCATGCCGAGGCTGCTCGCGAGCTCGGCCATCTTTTTGTCTATCGCAGGGCGAAGCTGCTGCAATGCCGTACGCTGCTTCGGATTGTCGGCGGTCGATACCTGCAGTGCATCGAGCTCGATCGGCAACGCCGCAGACGCAGCCTTGTAGGGAATGAGATAGCCGTTCTTGCCGGTAAGCAGGTAACCACGCTGGCCGGTCTCCGCGTCGGTCATGATGATCTGGATGCGGTTAAGCCGGTTTTCTACCTCCAGCGTATGCCTCACCGATTGGACGGCCAGATCCTGCCGGTCGGACAGCCACAGCGCGCTCAGCACACCCAGCACGAGAAGCAGAAATCCAATTGCCAACAGCCAGACCGCGCGGGTCGACATCGAGAAAGACGACACAGGACCCCTTTTTCATTCTTTTTCTTAGCGCGGCGTGCTGTCTACACGAAGGATTCGCCAGGGACAATTCGCCGCGCGCGATGGTGTGCATTACAGGCGCAAGCAAACGCCTCCACTGGTTTTGCATCGCGCATCGGGCGATGGCTTCAAATTATCAAGCGAGGGGCTAAGGACAATTGATGGCCGCGACTAAGGCGCAATTCATCTTGAAACGATCGCCGTGAGGATCCTCATCCTCGGCGGTTACGGAGTATTCGGTGGTCGTCTCGCCGAATTGCTGTCCGACATCACCGATCTCGACCTTCTCATCTGCGGCCGCAATCTGGCGAGGGCCGAGGCATTTTGTGCGCGCTACTGCGGCAATGCGCGCGCTCGTCCGCTTCGCCTCGATCGGGGTGACATCGCTCCGGTGTTGGAAGCCGAAAAGCCCGATATCGTGGTCGACGCATCCGGGCCTTTCCAGGATTATGGAGACGATTGTTACAACGTGGTGTCGGCATGTATCGCCGCTGGGATCGATTATCTCGATTTCGCTGACGCGGCCGATTTCGTTTTCGGAATTCCGCAGTTCGACGAGCGGGCCAGGGAAACAGGTGTGTTCGTCCTGTCCGGAGTCAGCAGCTTTCCGGTGCTGACCGCAGCCGTTCTTCGCGAAATGGCGAAATCGATGGAGATTGTGACCGTCGAAGGCGGGATCGCGCCATCGCCCTATGCCGGCGTTGGCCTCAACGTCATCCGCGCCGTGATCGGCTATGCTGGCGCGCCGGTGAGGCTCTTCCGCGACGGCAGGCAAGCTTATGGCACCGGCCTTGCTGAAAGCATGCGCTTTACGATCGCGGCACCGGGCAGGCTGCCGCTTCGCAACATCCGTTTCTCGCTCGTCGATGTACCGGATCTGCGCGTCATTCCGCCCGAATATCCCGGCATGACCGACATCTGGATGGGGGCAGGGCCGGTACCGGAAATATTGCACAGGATTCTCAACCTCCTTGCCAAGACGCGCGCGAAGTTTCGCTTGCCATCGCTGGAGCCGCTGTCGCCGCTCTTCTACAAAGTGCTCAACCTGATGCGGTTCGGCGAGCATCGCGGCGGAATGTTCGTCCGCGCTCGGGGTACGGCAGATGATCGGCAGGTGGAACGGAGCTGGCACCTTTTGGCCGAGGGAGACGATGGGCCCTACATTCCCTCGATGGCGGTCGAGGGCATCATCCGCAAGTTGCTGGCCGGCACGCGCCCGGCGCCCGGCGCGCGGGCGGCAACGCACGCGCTCGAACTTTCCGACTACGAACTGCTTCTTGGGCACAGAGCGATCTTCATGGGCTTTCGCGCCGAAGATAAGGAAAGTCCTGTGTATCGCAGGCTCCTCGGCTCGGCATTCGACACGCTGCCGCCTCGCATCCGGCAATTGCACGACAGCGTTGCGCTGCGCCGATGGTCCGGCCATGCGGATATCCGTCGCGGCCGCGGCATACTGGCGCGGATCATCGGCGCAATCTTCAGCTTTCCGGCGGCCGGATCAGGGGTGCCGCTTACCGTCACCTTTTCGCCCGAAGCAGATGGCGAGCGTTGGACGCGAAATTTCGGCGGCAAGATCTTCTCGTCGCTGCAATCGTGCGGCACCGGGAGAGATGAATATCTGCTGGTTGAAAGGTTCGGCATCGCCGCCTTCAGGCTGGCGCTTGTCGTGGACGGGGAGCGGCTGTGCCTGATCCCGCGTAGCTGGTCGCTGCTGGGCGTTGCGATGCCGCGTTTCTTGCTGCCTACCGGGCCGAGCTTTGAGACCGAGGTCAGCGGGATATTCTGCTTCAACGTCGAAATTTCGGTGCCGTTCGTCGGACTGATTGCGGCTTACAAGGGAGTGCTGGAAGCGGTTGGCGACGAAAAGGAGGCGGCACCGATCAAGGCCACTCACCGTCGATAAGACGCGGTCCTGCCGTTGCTTTGTTGGACGAAAAGCCTCCCGGGCAGCATCGCGAAGTCGGGCTCGAATTCCGCATAATTACAGGTCAATTCCTCATGCGCCGCGACCGGTCCGATGCAATAGCCGAGCTGCGGATCGGAAAAGCACGTGTTCGGTTTGTCCGAATGATTCATGAAACGGCCATTGTCGAATTCGACCACGGTCAGGCTGGGCTCGGGGGGGAACGGATAGCCGTAGCGCTCTATGAACCTTTGGTGGAGCGACGACATCGCGCGAATCTGTTCCTGGGACATCAGCCGGTCGAAATTCGGCTCCAGCTGCCAGATCAGCGCGCCGGCGGGAATCGGTTCTTCGGCGAAGATGCCGACACCCTCAATCGCCGATGGAGCGACATATGTCGGCACCCGCATCATCGAGTGCGCGAGCCCATCGAACGTGGCATGCGCATTATGAAACGCGGCTGAAGAATTCGGCGCGGTAGCGTTCGAAGCAGCGCGCGCCGCACCTTAGGCGGATCAGCGCGCCTTCGGCCATCGCGGTTGCCCGGCGCGGATCTTCGGCCACGAGTGGAACGATCGCTTCCTCGATCCATGCCGCGCCATGCTTGACGTCGAGCACTGCGTGCAGGTCGAAATAATGGCGCTGCTTGCCGCCGACTCCCAGTCGCCGCAGCCCCGCGGCGGTGGCCGCCGAGCGGTCGGGCGCAGTCAGCTCGATCACGCCCAGCGCGCCGATCGCGTGAAAAGCATAGCGGCGCGAAGTCGCCATCGCGGTCATCGCATTGGCAAGCGCAAGGCTTTCCCACATTGTTGTCGCGATATCGGGCCGCAGGTCCAGCGCCTCGACCAGCAGGTCGAGCATCGGGCCGTGCATTCCCTTGGCATTGCCGCGCCCCATTTCGTCCCAATAATTGCGCGCCAGCTCTAGCTTGGCGCGGGCTGGAAGCTTGACCTGGGTCAGCGCGGTCAAATCCTCGAAACCGGCCTCGCCAGCTGCCTCCTGGGTCAGGAACCAGCGCATCTGGGCAAGGCTCGCAGTTTCGGCGAGCCAGGGGAACAGAGGATCGTCTTGGCCCGGGCCGGTCTCGCGGAGGCGTTCGAACCAGGCTGTGAACCCGTGCGCGTCGGTTGGGACGGCGGCGGCCTCGTCAGCGACGGCAAGGCGCAATTCCTCCAGGAATGCCCCCTCGAGCCGCTGCATCTTGGCGTCAGTGTCGATGGTCGCTTGCCAATCCCCGCTTGGCAGCGCGGGTGCGAGACGCTGGCGGTTCCAGGCCGCGAGCGCCGCCTGAAACCTGTGGTTGAGAAACTGGGAAGCCGGTGCATCGGCTCTCGTATTGAATTTGGTCGCCATATAATGTGTCGTTCCGGTGAGCTTGCTTATGCGGACAAGCGAGCCTGGTCCGGCTTTGTTCCTGATAAATCAGCCTAAAGCAGGTTAGGTCATTCCAGGCAGCGTAGCGCGCCGAACATGATGACACTCCCCGATCGACCGCGGCCTTCGACATCGCTATCCCGCGGCGATCACTATGTCCGCACCAGCATCGACTTTGACCGAGGCCGCCGATCGCGATCTGCTGGCGCTGCTCCAACTGCTTGCACGCCGCGGCTACAGCTTCGTGACGCCGACGCCGGCGAGCCACGCCCGGGTTGTCGCCCGGCCTGACCGCCGTAAGGCGCGCTGTGTCGAAGACGTCCTGGGCTGGAGCTTGCCGTTCGAGCCGGGATCGATCGATCCCGAGATCGAGCACTATCTCCGCGGCGCCGGGATGATCGGCGATCGGGCCGGTCTCCTATGCAGTCTTGTTCGCGTCTCGAGCCTGGGCAATGCACTCTACATTCACTCCGCTTTCCCGACCGCGGATCGCGACGACACCTTCTTCGGGCCGGACAGCTATCGGTTTTCGCGCCTGATCGAGGCCGAGCTTTCCGATCGTCCGCCGCCACAAGGACAGCTGGTCTTCGATGTCGGCACGGGCGTTGGCGTAGGCGCCATCGTGGTCGGCCAGGCTTGGCCCGGGGTCGAGATCCTGATGACCGATATCAACCCGAAGGCGATACGATTTGCCCGGATCAACGCGGCCGCAGCCAATGTCGCCGCGGCTACCCTGGTCGCCGATGGACTGGGCGCGGTGGACCGGCCGATCGGGCTCGCGCTTGCCAACCCGCCCTACATCATCGACGACCTCGAACGCAGCTATCGCCATGGCGGGGCTCTGCATGGCGGCGCCGTCACCGTCGCGATGGCGGTGCAGATTCTGCCGCGCCTTACCGGTTCGGGCCGCCTGATCCTCTATTCGGGAAGTGCGATCGTGTCCGGACACGACGAAATGGAGGCGCAGCTGCGCGGGCTGGCGGCGGCGAACGACTGCACTTTGCGCTACCGCGAGCTTGACCCCGATGTCTTCGGCGAGGAACTCGAACGCCCAGCTTATGCCGCGGTCGATCGCATCGCGCTGATCGCTGCCATATTCGAGCGCCGCTGATGCGCTTTCTGGGCGTCACCGAGACTTGCGATCTCGGCGCGCTCTATCTGCGCCTCCAGGAGGAGGGGCATGACGTCCGCATCGCGGTCAGCGAGCCGTACGCACAGGGGACGATGGCCGGGCTGATACCGCGCGTCGAGGACTGGCGGGCCTGCATCGAATGGGTCCGCGACGCCGGCGATGACGGCGTGATCATATTCGAGGCTGTTTCGGAAGGCTTTGGCGCCATTCAGGACGAGTTGCGTGCCGACGGGCTGCAGGTGATCGGCGGCAGCGCGTTCGGCGATCGGCTCGAGAACGACCGCGCCTTCGCGCAGGCGCTGCTTGCGGAGCACGGGTTCCCGGCCGGGCATGTGCATGAATTTTCCGATGCTGCTGCGGCCGATGCGTTCATCGCCGACAATCCGAAGCGCTATGTGCTCAAGTTCAGCGGCCCGGATTTTGCCTCGAGCGACAATTACATCGGCCAGCTCGCCGACGGCCGCGACGTGCGCGCGATGCTGCGGCGCGGCAGCAACCACGACTGCAGCTTCATCCTGATGGACTTCATCGCCGGCGTAGAAATGGGCGTCGGCGCTTATTTCGATGGCACGCATTTCCTTCGTCCCGTTTGCCTCGACTGGGAGCACAAGCGCTTCTTTGCGGGCGACATGGGCGAGTTGACCGGCGAGATGGGAACCGTCGCGACCTTCGATCGCAGCGCAGCCTTTTTTGAATATACTTTGGAGCGCATCGAGCCTTTGCTGCGCGGGCACGGCCACGTCGGCTACGTCAATCTCAACACGATCGTGAACGAAGAGGGGATCTGGCCGCTCGAGTTCACTTGCCGCTTCGGCTATCCGGGGTTCGCGGTCCTGTCGCCGCTGCAGCAAACGCCCTGGGCCGATTTATTTCGCATCATGCTCGGGCACAGCTGCGAGCGGTTCACGACGCGGCCTGGCTTTTCGGTCGGCATATTGCTTACGACACCGCCATTTCCTTATTCGCTCAAGGACGTGGATGCGCCGACCGGACTGCCGGTGCAGTTTCTCGGAGCGCTCGACGACGCGGATAGGGAAAATCTCCATTTCGGCGAGATCGGCCTGACGAACGGCGAACTCGAAACGTCCGGTCTATATGGCTGGACGATGGTCGTCACCGGCTGCGGGGCTACGATCGGGGAGGCGCAAGCCGAGGCTTATGCTCGTGCACGCCGCATCCACATCCCCAACATGCGCTATCGACTCGACATCGGGGATCGCTTGGCCGCTACCGACTTTTCGGTCGTCGAACGACTGGGCCTCCTTGGATAATCCCGATCCGTGGCTCATTGCTCCACGCCGGCGCGGTCCAGGTGGAGATAGGATTCGTCGAAGTCGCCCGCCCTGCGGAGCGCGTCCCAATCCGCCACCCTGACTTGGCGAAATTCGCGCTCGATCAGGCCGCGCCGTGCCAATTCCATCAGCATCCTGTTGACGTGCACCGATGTAAGACCGGTGGCGTCGGCCAGCTGCTCCTGCGTCATCGGGAACACGTAGCTGTGACGCGTACCGAGGCCTATCGCTTCCAGCCGCATTCCGAACTCGCACAATATATGCGCGATCCGGGTCAGCGCGTCGCGGCGCGAAATGTTGAGCACCCATTCGCGAAAGATCGATGCGTCGACCAAAGTATCGTGCCACATCGCCAGCCCGACCTGGGGCCAGGCAAGCGCGAGGCCGACGATATCCTCGCGCGGTATGAAAGCAACGCGCGCCTCGTTCAGCGCCTGGACGCTATGGTCGGCATGACCGAGCAGCGAATTTTGCAGGTCGACCATGTCGCCCTTCATGTGGATCGCGCAGATCGATCGCTCGCCGTCGCCGGCAAGCTTCTGCCGGAACGCGAAACCCGATAGCAGCAGGCATGAATGCTTCGCTATATCGCCTTCGCGGACGATATATTGCGAAGGCCTGATCGCCGCAGTGGTACAGGGCAGCCGAAGCACTGCCTCCAGTTCGGGCGGTTCCAGCGCCTTCCACAATTGAAGCTTTCGCGCGAGCGGACCTAGTTCTGATTGGATCAATGTGGACATGCGCATGTCCGAACGAGGCGGGGCCGTAATAGTTGCCCCGTTGCTGAAGCAGAGCTTGAAATTCGGCCGAGCAAAATATGTCGGCCGCAGCCTGGTTTCCAGACGAGATTTTGGCTCGAAACCAGCTCGCCTCCGGCTGTTTCCCGATCCCGTTTCCCCAATATTATAACGATCGCGTCACGCATGACGACGAGGGCTGCGATTTGCCCTGACACTGCCGCTGCGCGTGACGATGCGATCAACGGCGCGGGCGAGCCAGTCTGCGATTGGAACGGCACGGACATCCTGTCCATTTCGTGCACCGGATCGAGATCGTGGATGACCACGGCCGCCGGTGCTCAACATCCCGATTCGTGAGGTAATCGAGGTCAGTTGACCGCAATTCCCCACCGCGATGGGCACTTTAGCAACGCAGGATGGTTCTTCCGGTCGTGTTCGCCGGAGAATGGTCGTGGTTGTGGAACGCGTGGTTGCTGTGGGTCTGCTCACCCAGCGGGATCTGGATGTTCTCGGCCAGGAGTTCACACGCCTATGGCCGGTCGACGAGACACCATGCTTCAATGATCTGCTGAAAGCCATCGACGAAGCCGACGAGGAATTGCGTCGCAGCGCTTCAAAGGCCCGACCTAGGTGATCATGAACGCGATCAATATCGCGCCGGCGGCGATGCCCGCGGCAACCGCGCTCGCCTGCCCAAGCAGTGTCAACCATTCTCGCATATTCGCGGCCCCAGTTGAGAACGACTCAATATGCGGCATCCGGGCGCGCGGCGCCTTAATCAGCATCAGGCTTCGCTGTCTAACGTGCGACGCTAAATCATTCTGAAACTTCATCAAAACTCCGGCGTTGGGCCACTAAATCAAAGGAGGAAAATATGGCGACTGTAGCTAAGGCCCGTGCCGGTGCGGGATCGAACGCCGGTGCATTTATCGGTGCTGCCGCCGTTGGCGTTGTGGCCGGTCTGACTGCCAATCTGGCGCGCAAGGTGGCGGTGCAGGGGGTGACTGCCGTGGCTGGCGACTGGATGGAGGGACTCAAGGCAGAGCATGCTATGACGCTGAAAATCTTCGATGCGATCGAGGCGACCGGTAATGATCAGGCCAGGAAGCGGTCTTTGCTTCTGATGCAGCTCAAGCATGCGCTCGGTAAGCATGCATTTCAGGAAGAAAATGTGGTCTATCCCGCGATGCGGCAGCATGGTCAGACCGATGCCGCCGACGCGCTGAGCCACGACCATGCCTATGTGAAGCAGCATCTGTTCAATCTGACCGACACTCCCCGGGACAGCGGGACCTGGCTAACCGAGGTTCGGGCGTTTCGCGACGCGCTCGAAAGGCATATTCGCGAGGAGGAAGACACCATCTTTCCGGAGCTTCACCGCACCCTTGGCGACGATGGCAACAAGCATGTGACTTTGGCGATGAACAAGGAAGGCTTCAAGCTGGCTTGACCCGCCTTGCGGACCAGTTCCGAAGCCGAATCCACGATGCGCATGGATGAGGGCGGCGGTGGCGTGAGTCGATGTCAGGCTCCCGTCACTGCCAAAACCGGCGGTCGATTTGGGCAACGCATTTCGCTTTGGCAATCGGAATGACGGTTGGACGGCCGGACAGCGCGAAACCGAATATGCCGCACGACAATCTCTACGTGCGGCTGGGGCCGTCGCCGATCCACGGCATTGGTGTCTTCGCCATCCGGCCAATTCCGGAAGGAACCAACATCTTCGCCAATGATCGCTCGGAACTGGTCTGGGTAGCGGCCTCGGACCTGGAAACCGCAGCGCTATGTCCGGCCGACCGGCAATTCTATCATGACTTTTGCATTCCGGTCGGCAATTGGCTGATCTGCCCGTCACATTTCGACAATCTGACTCCGGGCTGGTATTGCAACGAGGCTCCGCAAGGCCAGGACGCCAACGTGCGGGTGGACGCGGATCTCAATTTCCTTGCTGCGCGCGATATTGCCGGAGGGGAAGAAGTGACCGTGGTCTATGCCGATTTGCAGACATGCGGCCTCGCTCGAAAAATCCTGACCCGGTGGCCATCACTGCAACGCTGCCCTGAGCTCTCCACTTGAAATTCCACCGACGACAGGCGTTAAGGGCGGATGGAACGCGATGAATTGATAGCGAAGATGCGGGGGCGGGTGGCGCAATGTCGGCGGCTCGCCAATAGCACTACCGACGAACGCACTGCGAAGGTGCTCAGGGAAATGGCTGATCAGGGCGACGCGGATATAAAGCGGTTGCTGGCCGAAGGCACCGGCGGTCAGCGAGACTGATTGGGGACACGTTAGCCCGAGACCTGCGGTTCAAGGTGCAGATAGCGCTGGTTGAAGTCGCCCACGTTGCGCATTTGCTGCCAGTTGGGAAAGCTGATGCTGCGCTTGGTCCGCGTCAGGAAGCCGTCGCGCTCAAGGACCTTGAGCGTTCGGTTTACGTGCACAGGCGTCAGTCCCACGGCGTCGGCAAGCTGCTCCTGCGTCATTGGCAGCTGATAGCTATATTCGTCGGCGAGCCCTTCAGCCTCGAGCCTGACCGCCAGTTCGCATAAAAGATGCGCCACGCGGGTCTTGGCATCGCGCCGGCCCACGTTGAGCACCCATTCCCGGAAAATCGAAGCCTCGACCAGTATCTTGGTCAAGATTGCGCGAGCGACTGCCGGACGCAAAGCCGACAGCTTGTTGATCTCGTTCCTCGGAATGAGCGCGACCTCGCCGCGCGTCAGCATCTGCATGCTGTGGTCGGATATATCCAGGCAAAGATTCTGGAAGTCGAGCGCGTCGCCGGGAATGTGCAGCGCGACGATCTGGCGTGCTCCATCCCCTGCCATCTTGTGGCGGAATGCGAAACCGGAAACCATCACCGCGCAGACTTCGGGAGCATCGGCCTCGCGCATGGTATAGGATCCCGCTTCCAGCGTCCTGAGCGTGTAGGGAAGACCCAATATCGCTTCACGGTCCTCCGCCGACAGCCGCGAACGCAACTGCAGGTTGCGCACAAGTAGCTCTAGCGGATGTCGGAACTCGTCCACTGTATTCTCCCGTCTGCGAGGGCGGGAGCACAAATCATCTCTCGGTCGCCATGGCCCGGATAACGGTGCGGCGATAACGTCACCATAACACGGCCGACCATTTATTCGCTAACATATGATCAAACATAAATAAAAGTCGCGGTCCGCGTCGATTGGGTGTACCTTCCTTTGATCATCGAGTTTTGCCACGGGCCTTGATGACTGAGAGACGATTGCGCTCCCGCCCCAGCGCGAGAGCAGCGATGTCACTCTATTTCTTTCACTTACGCGACGGCGTGGATCTTATCCTCGACGAGGAAGGACGCATGCTCGAACTGTCCGCGCTGGCCGACGCTGCGCTCAAGGAAGCGCGGTCGATCATCAGCGCAGACATCCTGACCGGACATCTTCGGCTCGACCAGCGCATTGACGTCGAAGACGAGTTTCACGCCGTCGTGCACTCGCTCGACTTTGCAGACGCGATTGCGATCACGGCCCCGGACTGATCCTGACGGCCATATCCTGCGGTTACCGGCGCTCCGTCTCCCCTGGTATGTTGCGCGACCCCGGTCGGGGGTGTTCGCCGCGTCTGCACCGTTAAGGCTCTTCCGCAAGGTGTCACGAAACGGAACGTTAATTTATCCATGAAAAAGAACGGTTTGTCGCCGCGACGAGTCCTGTTACCCGGCCGCCAAGGAGATCAAAATGTTCATCGATCCAACCCTTCGCGGCTTCCATGTTGCTTACCGTCAGGACACCGTGAACCACTGCCCGGGCTGCGGCCGCACGCATTGGTACATCGGCCGCTTCTCCGCCGAATGCGGATTTTGCGCCACCGCGCTTCCGCTTCTCGAGACGGCTATGATCGGCTCGGGCACGCACAGCCGGAACCGGCAGCCCTATAACCTGCAC
>Ga0105249_10003537_pt1 | contig 13511 bp, 10 predicted proteins | sample KBSS44metaG_FD_81522 | JGI IMG/M metagenome (GOLD analysis project Ga0105249, IMG submission 81522) | Switchgrass rhizosphere microbial communities from Kellogg Biological Station, Michigan, USA - KBS S4-4 metaG | ecosystem: Host-associated > Plants > Roots > Rhizosphere > Soil | place... | reverse complement strand
GGGATCGAAAGGTAGACATCGATCGCTTCGGGATAACGGCGAAGCTGTTCGAGCGCATAGGCGTGAAGAAATTTTACTTCGCCAATATTCGTTCCGACCGGCGTGTTCACGCCGCCGAGATCGGGATACTTCTCGAGTCGTTCGAGCGTCGGCAATGCGTCGGGCCAGTTCGTGCGTGCGAGATAGATCCGCGCTTCGGCGAACGTCGCGAGAGCCTCGGGAAGTTTTCCCTTGAACTTGTCACGGATCGTTCCGATCCACTTTACTGCAGCCGTCTCTTCACGCACGTCGCGGAGAACATCGATGTAATTCAGATACGCCCGATCGAGCCGCTCACCCTCGGGGTATTTTTCGATGTACAGCTTGTAACGCGCTCCGGCTTCGTGATGCTTCCCGACTCTGGCGTACGATGACGCGGTTTGGAGCAGAGCTTCTTCGGCGATCGGGTGTTCGGGGTACTGCTCTAAAACGCGCTCGAACCACTTGAGTGCTTCGGTAAAATCGCCTTGCTGAACATACCCGCGGCCGGTCTGGAAGATCGCGTCAGGCGCGAGTCCGCTCCCCGCATGATCTTTTAGGATCGCCGCGTAGTGAATCCTTGCGTGTTCGAAATCACGGTTGAACTGATATATCGATGCTCGACGGAAATGTTCGTAATCGGATAACTGTGATGACGACTCGGGAGTCTCGAGCCGGTCGAGAGCAATTGCGCCGGCGAGAGCAAAATCATCGGGCTGAGCAGGATTCGTAAGATTGGCCGTCAGCGATGTGAAAAGCTCCTTCGACTTTTCGATGTTTCCAACTCTCAGATATGCGTCCGCAAGAAACCGCTGGAGATCGCGGGATGCTTGCTCGGCGGCTCGAGCGGGAAGTTGAGTTGAAGGTTTCGGCATCTGTTCGATCTGACGGATCGCAAGATCGAAACTTTCGCTGTCATACCAACTCTGCGCCATTCGGCGTGCGGCCGGATATAGCAGAACACTATCGGGCGAGAATGAGAGCAGCTCCTGAAGGTAGACTCTCTCCAACGTCAGATTGCCCGATGCCCGAGCAAGCCGCGATAGATGCCAGAGCGCGTACGGCTTCAAAACCGACCCCCGATTCACGACGCTTTGATAGGAAGCCATGGCCGACGCAGCGTCACCCGTTTGCTCCGAGATTCGCGCGCTCAGGTAATCGTAGTTATTTGCTTTGAATCCCGCCGGGTCTTTCGAAGCGATGTCGCGAAGGTCGTTCGCAACCACGAGATAACTTCGCTCCGCCAGCGCAGCTCGAATCTTGGCGTGAGATTCGATCGACACCTGCGCGGATATTGCGTTGAATGAAAAAACGAAAAGTAAAAGAAACACGAGTCTCTGCATCTTCGAGGATTCTAACGCGTTTCGATTTAAACAAAAAAAGAGAAGTCCGAAGACTTCTCTCAAAGGTCTCACATCGACCTCAGCTTAGGGGACTGCGAGGATACTTGCTCGGACGGTTCCGGAATTGACCGGAACATCTGCTGCTTGTCCGAAGTTATAAGTTCGCAGGTGTGGACGGGAACTGTCAGAAACATACCAGGTGCCGCTTCGATAGACCGCGAAGTCGGTGATTCCGTCGCCGTCGTAATCAGCAGGCACGGCGACATCGTCATTGAATCCAAAAGTGAATTGATCGGTCTCTCCGGTCGAGCTATCGAGTACGTACCATACTCCGCTGCGATAGACCGCGAGGTCGGCTTTCTTGTCGCCGGTGTAATCGGCCGGGACGAGCGTGTCGAGTCCGGCTAAGCCGAACGATCGAACATACGATTTGCCAGTGGAGCTTTCGCGGATGTACCAACGATTCTCGCTCGAGCGAAAGACTGCGAAGTCTGCTACGTGATCGCCGTCGTAATCCGCCTGGACCGGAACGTCGCCGGTCTTGCCCCAGCGAAATGTGATCGCTTTATTTTGATCGTATCCGTTCGACGATTTCGCGATCGACCATTCGCCCGTTTCCGGATGCCAAACGCCGAGGTCAGCCCGTCCGTCGTGGTCGTAGTCAGCCGGTACCGGAACGTCGGCTACGTTCATCGTCGTCATTCCCCATCGTACGAGGAGGACGCTGTCGTCTCCGCTCTCGTGGATGTACCAGACTCCGTTCTCAGGTCGCCATACCGCGAAATCGGTGCGGCCGTCGCCATCGTAGTCGGCAGGTACAAGCACATCGGTCGAGCGACCCCATTGAAATCCACTTGCGTCACCTTTCGATGAGTCGCTCGTCCAGGTCGCCGTCGACGGGCGAAATACCGCGAAGTCCGCCTTGCCGTCCTTGTTGAAGTCGGCGGCGATCGACGAGCCGGCGATAGTCAACAGAATTGCGACTGCAAGAATCGACCTCGGGATCATTCGAAAAGTCTCTGTCGAGTTGAAGAATTTCATTGGTTCAGCCTTTTGGACGGTTAAAGTTTGGGTCTTTTGCGGTGATATCTCTGTAACTGCCCCTACAAAACTGACAATCTAAGTCTAGTTCCTGTAAAATTTCGAAATTCACTATGAGTTCAAGGATCCTGAGCGGCAAAGATATCGCCGAGTCGATAAAATCTGAGGTTTCGGCGGACATCGCCCAGCTCAAAGCGGAGCACGGAGTCACGCCGTGTCTTGCTGTCGTCCGGGTCGGCGATGATCCGGCGTCGGCGGTCTATGTCGGGAACAAGGTCAAGACATCCGAAGAGATCGGTCTGATATCCGAACAGCATCATCTGCTTGATTCGGTTTCGCATGAAGATCTCCTCAGCCTCGTCGAGGATCTGAATTCGCGCGATGAGGTAGACGGAATCCTCGTGCAGTTGCCTCTGCCGGAGCAAATAAATGACAAGGAGATCCTCGAAGCCATCGATCCGGAAAAGGATGTCGACGGATTTCATCCGATCAATGTCGGGCGATTGTCGCAAGGCGAAAAGGCACTCGTCCCGTGCACACCGGCGGGTGTCATCGAGGTGCTGAAGCGATCGGGGATCGAGATCGCCGGGCAGAATGCAGTGATCGTCGGACGAAGCAACATCGTCGGGAAACCGATGGCAATGCTTCTGCTGCAGGAGAATGCGACGGTGACGATCTGTCATTCGCGAACGCGCGATCTGCCTGCGATTACTCAGCAAGCGGACATTCTGGTCGCAGCGATCGGACGTGCGGGATATATCCGCGGCGAACATATCCGCGAAGGTGCGACGGTGATTGACGTCGGGATCAACAAGGTATCGGATGTCGGGTTTGCCCGTGAGCTTTTTGGTGACGATGAGATCGAGAAACGTCTTGCCGCGATCGAGAAGCGCGGCTTCACGTTGGTCGGAGATGTGAATCCGAAAGAAGCAAAAGAGAAGGCCGGGAATTTTACACCCGTGCCCGGCGGTGTCGGTCTCCTGACCGTTGCGATGCTTATGAAGAACACGGTTGAGGCAGCGAGAATGAGAAGAAAGATTTAGAGCCGTTCAGAGTGCGCGATTCATCGCGTAGTTCACTGCGGGCTTCAGCCCGCTGACTACGCGATAAATCGCGAGATGAACTACGCGATGAATCGCGCACTCTGAACTATTAAAATTATGACCTTTGAAGAATATCAATCCGAAGCGAGCGTAACCGCTCTCTATCCGAAACGAATGAGCAATCTCGAGTACCCGACACTCGGGCTTGCAGGTGAGGCTGGTGAGGTGGCGAACATCGTCAAGAAGATCCAGCGCGATCATGGCGGTGTGATCACAGACGAAGTGCGCGGGAAATTGAAAGACGAACTTGGCGATGTGCTCTGGTATATCTCCGCGTGCGCCGATGAGCTTGGATTGACGCTCGGTGAGATCGCCGAGTTCAACGTCAACAAGCTCGCGAAGAGACACGGGCGGTAGTCCGAAGACGCGAGACGAGAGACTGAGTTGTCTTCTTCTTTATTCTTTCTTGTTCCGTGTTTTCCGTGTGTTCCGTTGTTGATTTTCTGATAGATATGACCACGGAATACACGGAAAACACGGAACAAGAAAGAATAAAGACGAAAGAAGAGCTCGGACATTCTCTATGAAAAAGGTAGGGCTGACAGGTTCGATCGCGGTAGGAAAGTCATTCGTTTGCGAAGTCTTTCGCGAGCTCGGTTGCGCCGTGCTCGACGCCGATCGGGTCGCTCGCGATGTCGTTGAGCCGGGAACGGTCGGATTGGATCGCGTCGTCGCAGCATTCGGCGAAACGGTCCTGCGTCCGGATGGAAGTCTGAATCGTCCGAAGGTCGGATCGATCGTCTTCGCCGACGAAGAAAAACGCCTCCTTCTCAATTCGATCATTCATCCGCTGGTCTTCGAATCACAAAACGCGTGGCTTAAAGAAGTCGAGTCGAACGATCCGGACGCCATCGCGATCGTCGACGCCGCATTGATGATCGAGTCCGGCGGTTACAAGCGGTTCGAGAAGCTTATTGTTGTATGGTGCGAAGCTGAACTACAATTGCAGCGGTTGATGGCTCGCGACGGCATATCCAAAGAAGTCGCCGAAGCGAGAATTGCGGCCCAATTGCCGCAGGATGAGAAAAAACGCTACGCGGATCTGCTGATCGACACATCTAAGGGTTACGACGATACGCGTCGGCAAACGACTGAGATCTTCCGGCAGTTGAAACTTTCTCAATAGCTCTACGCAGGTTCGATCCGTGCTTCAACGCAGCCCAGACAAAATACAGCGAGCAAGTCGCAATCGATCGGCATTCCGATCGCGGAGCATTCTCCTGTGTCTGCTTGCGGTGCAGCTCATCTGCTCAGCTTGCAACGATTTTGAGAAGCCAAAATCCGAGCCTTACTACTCGGGAACAACGCCGCCGCGGAAGCAGGAATTTCGCTGGAGCAACGGAAAGCTTCCGAAGACTTTGGATCCGGCTCGAGCGACCGCTCCTCCCGAAACAGATCTCGTCCGCGCCGTCTTCGAAGGTTTGACCGAAATCGACGCGAAGACTTTGAAAGAGAAACCTGCGGCGGCAGCGAGTTGGACCGCAAGCGAAGATCTCCGAAGCTGGACTTTTCATATCCGTCCGAATGCTCGATGGTCGAATGGAAAGCCGGTGACTGCCGACGATTTTGTTCGTTCGTGGAGAAGGCTTGGCGAGATGGGCGATACTCTCGTGCAGCGCGATCTGCTCAAGAACATCGTCGGGTTTCCACTCCCGAAGAAACACGTCGCCGTTCCGTCATCCGAATTGATCCCGAATTCAAATACCACTACCGCGGTAGAAGCGACGCCGGAGATGAGTTCAACTCCGCCGCCTGCCGCAAACGCGAACGTCAATCACGAAGCTGGGCCGGCACCGCCCGCGTTCGGAGTCATCGCATCCGATCCGTTGACACTCGAGGTATTGCTGATCGCCCCCGACAAAGATTTTCCAAAGCTCGTTGCTCACCCGCTCTTCCGGCCCGTCTTCGATGCGGCCGACGTTGTGAATAAACCGCCGGGCACAAATGTCGTCACGAACGGAGCTTTCAAGATCACTATCGTCGATGACGGGGGAATCACGCTGGAGCAATCGCAAAGTTACTGGAATCGTGAAGCGATCGCGTTAGAGCGGGTTCGCCTCGTCGCGAGCGAAAATGCAGAGCAGGCGCTCAACGCATATCGATCCGGCGAGATCGACGCCGTAACAAATGCTGATTTCGAACCGCTCGCGCTAAAACTCCTCGAGCCGTTCGACGATTTCCGCCGACGGACTCACGCGGCGGTGAATTTCTACGAGATCAATCACGAGGAAGCTCCGTTCGATGATCGCCGCGTGCGCGAAGCTCTCGCGATATCGATCGAACGCGAGCGACTCACCGAAGGCGAGATGGATGGGCTGACGCAGCCCGCACTTTCGTTTCTGCCGTTTGTCTCGACCGACGAGACAAAGATCGTCCAGGACAAAGAGCGTGCGAAGGACCTGATGGAAGACGCCGGCTTTCCGAACGGGGAAGACTTTCCCGACATCCGATTGGTCGTCAATCGCAATGACACGCAGCAGCGGATCGCTCGCGCGGTCGCGCGGATGTGGAAAGAGAATCTGAATATCGAGACCGAGATCGTCGTCAAAGAGAACGCCGAATTGGAAGAAGCTCGACTCATCGGCGATTACGATCTGATCCGTCGAAATGCAGTCTTCCCGACGGCTGATGAGTTGATGAGCATTCTCTCGATCCTGAAGCCGCCGCAGAATCCGACTGTAATCGCGGAGCCGACAAAAGGCGCCGGAGTCGAGGCTCGCGATCCGAAGGAACCAGTTGCGAAGCCGCAGCAAAACTTAAAGTCGGTCGAAGCACCGGACGTCACGATGTCCGAGGCGAACGCGATCTACGAGCTCTGGGCGATACCTTTGTATTTCCCGACGTCTTACTCGCTCGTCAAACCGTACGTTTCCGGTTTCGAGATGAATAGTCTGGACGCTCCGTCACTCGCGGATGTTTCGATCAACAGCGACTGGCAACCGAAGTAGACGGAAATAGAATCCAAAGACCGCCGATATGGTAACCTGTTGGCGTTCGGCGATTTCCTCGTTTTCGTTCCTGAGTTTGATCGATTTGGGTCTCGCCCAAATTTTCTCTTCCCGGAGTTTTATATGAAAAGGACGCGTTCGATAATTCCTTGTCTCTGTTTTGTTGTCTTGTCGTCCCTTCTTATCTCGAGCTGTACTTCGTCGGCCAAGAGTCGTTACTGGGGACGGACCGTTGCCCCTTCTGAAAATGTACTCAAATACATATCGGGTTCCGAGCCCGAGTCGCTCGATCCGGCGATCCCGAACGGACAGCCGGAAGCTCGAATCCTGATGGCGCTCTACGATGGTTTGATCGAATACGATCCGATCACGATGGAGCCGATCCCGGCCCTCGCCGAAAGTTGGGAAGTAAGAGAAGGAGGAACTGAATATCTTTTCCATCTACGCAAGAACGGGAAGTTCTCGAACGGCGATCCGATCACGGCAAATGATTTCGTCTACACGATCCGTCGCGGTTTCAAACCCGAGCTCGCATCGCGAAACGCGAGCCTCGGCTACTACATAAAATACTCCGAGGCTTACAACTCGAATTTTGCGTTCGTAAAAAACGTCGACGGAAAGTTTCTTTTGAAGAAAGATTTTGTCGACATGGTTGAAGCGTCCACGCCGCAAGAAGCGACGCCGGCTGGAGACAGCGCGTTTCACAAGTTCCTCGACGAGCCTGAGCGGCTGACGATCCCAACGGTTGAGAAAGATCGGACGAAGCTTCTCGACAGCGATCCCAAATTAAAAGCCGCCGTCGCGGGCAAAGAGCTCGTCCCCGTGAAAGCCGAGGACATCGGCGTCGAAGCGATCGACGATTACACACTTCGCCTCAAGCTCTACCAGCCGGCTCCGTATTTCATGGGACTGCTTGGCCATCAGTTCTTCCGCGTCGTTGATCCGAAAGTAGTCGAGAAGTTCGGCGATAAATGGTCGCGGCCGGAAAACATCGTCACGAGCGGTTCCTTCAAGCTGCTCGAGCATAAACCTTACGATGAGCTCATCGTCGTAAAGGATCCGCAGAACTGGGACGCGGCAAACGTGAAGCTCGATCGTATCGAATTTTATCCGCTCGACGAGGCGACGACGATGATGAACCTCTACAAGTCGGGCCGGATCGATGCGACATACAATCATACGATCCCTGCTCCGTGGTTCGATGAGATCAGTCAATACAAGGACGAATATCTCCTCACGCCCGAGAACGCGAGCGAGTTCTATGTGATCAATGTCAAAAAGCCGCCGATGGATAATCAAAAGGTCCGCGAGGCTTTTGCACTGGCGATCGACCGCGACGATTACGTCAAGCTCCGGCGCACTTACAAGCCGCTCGTCGATTTTGTTCCGTTCGGGATCTATCCGAAATATGAAGAAGCACGCGACAAGATCTACACCGAACAACTGAAGAAGCAGGGCAGCTCGCTCGACGAGTGGAAGGCGCGAAAGTTCAACGCCGAGAAGGCTCGACAACTGATGACCGAGGCGGGGTACCCGGTCCAGCAAGCCGGAAGTGGGTGGAGCTGTCCTTCGTTCCCGCTCGAACACGTGTCAATCACGTACAACACCGCTGAGAGCAATAAGTCGACGGCTGAGTTCGTTCAGGCGCAGTGGAAACAAAATCTCGGGATCACGGTGCCGCTGAAGAACATGGAATTCAAAACGTTCTTGCCACTGCTGAACCGGGTGGACTACGAAGGCTTTGGTCGCCGCGGCTGGGTCGGCGATTACATGGATCCGTACACGTTTCTTTATCTTTTTTATTCGCCGCAGAATTCCGGTGCGACGGGATGGTGGGATCCTAAGTACGACCGCATGCTCGACGAGGCGAACAACACCGTCGATCCGCAGCTTCGCTATGAAAAGCTTGCTGCTGCCGAGCTCTACATGATGCAGAAGCAGATCGTCGTCCCGCTCGGTGTGCCGGGTACGAGCTGGTTGAAGAAGCCGTACGTTAAAGGACTCTATCCGAATCCGGGAACGCTCCACCCGTGGAAATTCGTCTACATAGAGCGCGACTCATCGAAGTGGGATGCCGATGTAGAAAACCTGATGACGGTGAAAGACCCGATCGTCCAGGAGCAGATCGCCGCGATCGTGAAAAGTCAGGCAGATTTTGAGAAGTCTAACGCTGGAGCGAAGACGGCGGAGTGAAAAGCTAGTGCTTTGATCAGTGCTTTGACTAGTGCTTTGAGTTAGTGCTTTGAGTTAGTGCTTGAATTTCTTTCTTTAAATTGCCACTAGCTTCAGCTAGTGGACCGGGCAACAAAGACAAGGCTTTAGCCCAACTTAAGAAAAAGATTTCCTTAAGGCTTAAGCCTCATTTGAAATTCGCTCTTGGGCTAAAGCCAAGAGCTTTCGACCGGCAACCTCCACCTGAAGGTGGAGGCAATTTAAAGAAAAAGCCTTGAGCGACTGCAGCCTCGATCTGAAGGTCTAGGCAATTTGAAAGAGAGAGCCTTACAAGATCTCGTACAACTGAATCGACATCCTGTCGAACTATGCTGACATTTATACTTCGCAGAATACTTCTGATCGTACCGATGGCTTTGCTTGTCGTGACTGTGACCTGGGGACTCATCCGAGTCGCTCCCGGTACTTTCTATGACAGCGAGAAGAAACTGCCGCCGGCCATCGAAGCGAACATTCGCGCGAAGTACGGACTCGACCAACCGTGGTACACGCAGTATTGGCTGATGATCAAGAATGTCGCGAAGGGAGACTTCGGAGATTCGCTTCGTTACATCGGTCAATCCGTTAACGAGATCATCTGGCGCCATCTTCCGTACTCGGCGACGATAGGTTTGCTCGCGTACCTCATCGCGCTGATCATCGGGGTCACGTCCGGAATAATCGCGGCACTAAAACAGAATTCCAGATTCGACTACGGTGCGATGGCCGGTGCGATGCTCGGGCTGTCGGTGCCGAACTTCGTGCTCGGTCCGATACTCGTACTCGTTCTCGCGCTCGGACTGTACATTCTTCCGCCCGCTCGTTGGGGAGGGATCTCAGGACTGATCTTACCGGTGATCACGCTCGCCGGAGTTTACACCGCGTATATCGCGCGGCTGACGCGAGCGGGAATGCTCGAGGTCATGCGATCCGATTACATTCGCACGGCGCGTGCGAAGGGCTTGAGCGAAACGGTCGTACTACTCAAACACGGATTACGCGGCGGTATCATCCCGGTCGTTTCGTATACCGGACCGGCACTCGCCGCATTGCTAGCAGGAACCGTCGTCGTAGAAAGAATTTTTTCTATCCCGGGTCTGGGAAATATTTTTATCCAGGCGGTGCTCAATCGCGACGAGCCTCTCGTGCTCGGCATCGTCGCGTTTCTGTCGATCCTGATCATGGTCTTTAATTTGATCGTCGACATCTCGTACGGATTTCTTGATCCGAGGATCAGGTATGAGTAGCAGTTCGGTTTTTGTTCAGTGCTTTCCGTGTATTCCGTGGTTCCCTTTTTTAAAACGATTGGAACCACAGAATACACAGAAGACACGGAATAAGAAGAAAGAAGACGGAAGTCGATCAATAAATGTTAAGTGAACTGAGTTGTCCAAAATGTGGTGCACCGGTAACGCTGGCGAGCGAGGAGCAGCGAGCGGTCGTTTGCAGCATCTGTAATGCGACATCGATCCTCGACGATCACGATGAAGCGCATCTGGTTCTCGAAGACGACACGCAGCTCCTGTTAGAGGAAGAACTGCCGGGCGAGCCAGTCGCGAAAGTTTCCGGTACTTCGCTTTGGGCCGACGCGTGGAAGCGTCTCCTGAAAAACAAGCTAGCAGTATTCGGAATGATCGTCCTCGCGTTCATGATCATTCTCGTGTCGCTTGGGCCGATCATTTTGAAAATGATCACCGGCATTACGGCCGACTTTATGCCGGAAGGAAATCTCATCAAGTCGTACCCGCCATCGTGGGAGCATCCGATGGGAACCGATGAACAGGGCCGGGATATTTTTGCACGCGTTCTTCAAGGCGGACGAATTTCGCTCTCCGTCGGATTGATCTCGACCATCGTCTCGCTCGCGGTCGGCGTGTCGTACGGAGCTATCGCCGGTTATCTCGGCGGTAAGATCGACAACGTGATGATGCGGCTTGTCGATATCATTTACGCGATCCCGTACATCCTCATCGTCATCGTTTTGCTCTCCGTCTTCGGCGGTCCGAACACGCAGGTTTTGATCGGAGCTCTTCCCGCGATACTCACCGGTTTGATCGTCGGTGTGGTAGGAATTCTCGTCGCGGTAAACATATATCGAAAGATGTTCGGCGAGATGGCGTCACAAAATTTCAGTCAAACGATTTTGAGGTTTCTTGTCGGACTGTCGTTCGCCGTTGCCGTGGTCGCGCTCGCAGTCCTAAGCGCGGTCTTAGTGTTTCGAACGAATGTCGGCGCGTCGATGGCCGAGAGCTACGGCAATGTCGTTAGTCTCGGCATGAGCCAGATATTTCTGTTGTTCTTCGCACTCGGTCTCGTCTCATGGCTGACGATGGCCCGCGTCGTTCGCGGTCAGATCCTGAGCTTGAAGAATCAGGAGTTCGTGCTCGCGGCGAAGGCGACCGGAGTTTCGACGTTCGGCATCATCTTCCGACACCTTGTGCCGAATGCACTCGGTCCGGTGATCGTGTATGCGACGCTGACGGTGCCGAGCGTGATGTTGTCCGAAGCGTTCCTTTCGTATCTCGGTCTCGGCGTCCAGGCGCCGTATGCTTCATGGGGAAGTCTCGCGGCTGACGGCGTGAAGAACATCGCGATCTTTCCGTGGCAGCTCATCTTCCCCGGCGTGACGATGGCGCTCACTTTGTTCTCGCTGAATTTTTTAGGTGACGGTTTGCGCGATGCACTCGATCCGCAGACGAGGAAGTTTTAAAGGAGCCGCGCTATTAACCGCAGATGACGCAGATGACGCAGATAAACCGGATTAAGCGGATGACGGACTTTTTACAGGGATGAAGGGGATATAAGGGATAAGGGAAAATCCCCCTCATCCCCTTTATCCCTGTCTTGAAATCTTTCTTATCCGCGTGATCTGCGTCATCAGCGGTTAATGAACCAGCAGACGCGTCGGTCTCCAGCAATATATGAACGGTAACGGCACAATTCTTTCGGTCAAAGATTTGAGGACCTACTTCCAAACCGAAGACGGCGTGGTCAAAGCGGTCGACGGGATCTCCTTCGAGTTGAAAAAGGGCGAGACTCTCGGGATCGTCGGCGAGTCGGGCTCGGGGAAGTCCGTTACGAATCTGTCGATCATGCGTCTGATCCCGGAGCCTCCCGGAAAGATCGTCGGCGGCGATGTGAATTTTGATGGAACTGATGTGCTTGCGCTTCCGATCGACGATGTTCGAAAGATACGCGGCAAGCGCATCGCGATGATCTTCCAGGATCCGATGACGTCGCTCAATCCCTTCCTCAAGATCTCGACGCAGTTGATGGAAGTCACGCGGCTTCATCTCGGGCATACCAGGAAGCAGGCGTATGAGCACGCGGTCAAGATGCTGAAAACGGTCGGCATCCCCGAAGCTCATGAGCGGATCGATAATTATCCGCATGAATTTTCCGGAGGCATGCGGCAGCGAGTGATGATCGCGATGGCATTATCATGCGATCCCGAATTGCTGATCGCCGACGAGCCGACAACGGCGCTCGACGTGACGATCCAGGCGCAGATCCTCGAGCTGATAAAAGATCTGAAGTCGCGTATGGGGACGAGCGTGATCCTCATCACGCACGATCTCGGTGTCGTCGCCGGAATGACCGATAAGATCATCGTCATGTACGCGGGGAAAGTTTTCGAACAGGCGCCGACGATCGAGCTTTTCAATACGCCGGCGAATCCTTACACGCGAGGTTTGCTAAAGAGCGTTCCGGATCCGGCGCACGAAGAAGGGACCGAGTTGTATCAGATCCCCGGACTTCCGCCCGATGTCGCCCATCTTCCGCCTGGATGCCCGTTCGCCGAGCGATGCTATCGCGCCGAAGACTTATGCCGAACGCAGTATCCACCGTTCGTGCAGATAAACGAGAACCATCATTCGCTCTGTCATTTTGCTCAAGAGGTTTACGAAGATTCAAAAGTGAATCCGCCGACCACGGCGGCGAGGGCTCATAAATGAAAAAACTCATCCCCGTATTTCTGACTCTCTTGTTCGTCGTGATCGGCTGCAAACTTCCGGGAGCGCTGAAGGACGCAACATCGGGAACGAATAGCACCGGCAGTTCGTCGTCCTCGAAAGGCGGCAAGGCGACAGCCAGTTCCGATCCGCGTGCCGACGTTGTCGAAGCGTCGAAGAAATTTCTCGAGCTTCCTTACTTCACCGCGAACATGGAAGGCGAGGGACAGACCGAGATCAAGTCGCAGGTCCAATACGCGGCTCCCGATCGCTTTCATGTTAAGTACCTTGGCGGAACCGGGGCCGGACTGGAGATGATCTGGATCGGGACAGATTCGTATATGAACGCGAACGGGAAATGGACCAAGATGCCTTCGTCGAACGCATCGATCCCGAATCTTCGCGACACGTTTACGGAAGAGGGATTGAAGAAGCTGAAGGACGTCACATTCGAAGGCGAAGATTCCGTCGATGGAAAACCGGCCCTCGTTTATGCCTACAAGAACGTGACGCCTGTCGGAAATTATCCATTCACTTCGAAGATCTGGGTGAGCCAGGACACGGGTGTGCCGCTGAAGATCTATGTCGAGTACGCGAATGGCACGTTGAAGAACATGACGGTAAATTACGATACCGAATCGAAGGTCACGATCGAGCCTCCGATCGCAAGCGCGGCGAAGTAGGACTATATGAAAAGGGATTAAGGGGATGGAAGGGGTTTTATTGGTAAGGTTCGTCCCCTCTATGCTCGTTAAATCCAGGTAGCTTGACATGGAACATTGATGAATGAAAACGGAAACAACTTGATCACGCTCGACCAACTGCAGGTCTACTACCGCATCGGCGGCGGACTTTTTCGTGAAGCGAAAAATGTGAAAGCGGTCGACGGCGTGT
>Ga0105249_10003536_pt1 | contig 13512 bp, 9 predicted proteins | sample KBSS44metaG_FD_81522 | JGI IMG/M metagenome (GOLD analysis project Ga0105249, IMG submission 81522) | Switchgrass rhizosphere microbial communities from Kellogg Biological Station, Michigan, USA - KBS S4-4 metaG | ecosystem: Host-associated > Plants > Roots > Rhizosphere > Soil | place... | reverse complement strand
TGGAAGATCCTCATGCTGGAGTCCGCGCGGTACCTCGAGCGCGCGCAGTCGAGTCCGCACCCGGACAACTACGTGTCGCGCCAGAACGTCATGCAGGCGGTAGAGGACCTGCAATACAACCTGTCGGTCACGTGCGTCGGCATGGCGACGGTGATGACACCGCTGATGTATTCCGAGCTCGACTTCGTGGTCAACCGGATTCTCGGCCATGAGGAGGTGCGCAAGCATCTCGTGCCGTCGGGCGGTTCTTGGTGGAAGGTCGTCGAGAAACTCCACGCGGGCCAGGGCCGCCGGGCCAGGGCCTCGGTGCTGCACAACAAGGCGCGACTCGGTTACGCGCTGATCCGAGCGATCGCCGATTACAGCCCCTCCCGATTCGAGGAGGATGCGCCGTTCGCCGAGTTCATCAGCAACGTCGACGCATTCATCACCACTCAGTCGATCCTGCAGGAGGAAGCCGAGGGTGATTCCGATACCGCCGCGGAGAACGGCGACGCCTCGTCCTACGACGACAGCTACGGCGGGAGCGGCTCTGGCAACGGTTACGGAAACGGCCAGCCCCCTGGCATGCCCGACGTGTCGAAACTGCCTGGTATGCCGAGCATCCCAGGCGTGACCGCCCCATGGCCCGGATCATCGAACGGCAGCTACAACAAACGCGTCAACGGCGAAGCCGCACCAACACCTTCGGCCGGCGGGTCGGGCGACGAGTGGGACTTCTAGGCGAATCGGCGACGGAGGTATGGAGGCAGATATGACCGACATCGTGACCCCCGACGGCGAAATCCTCGGACAGGCCCGCAGCATCGCCCAGAGCTGGCTGTCCACCAGCTCGGCCTTCGCGAACCTGCCGTGGGACGAGCAGCAGCAGGTCTACTTCGACACCGTGCGACGCGAGGCCGACAACCTGCTCCAGCAGCAAGGTCGGCCGCCGGAGTTCTCCTTGGCAAAGGCGACTGACTCGGGCAAGGAGATGGGATTCAAAGGTTACGACCCCGGCTTCCAAGGCTCCACACAAGCCTTCAACGAGCTTGTCGACTCCGTCGACTTCCCGCAGTTCGTAGCGGACCTGCTCAAGGCCGTCTTCAACGCCAACCTCAAGGTGATGAAGGAGCAGACCGACTCCTACATCAAATTGATGAAGGAGTGCACGAAGTCCACCGCCGACTTCATCAAGAAGATCAACGACGACGACACCTTCGCCAAGCTCGCCGAGAGCAAGAGCGACCAGTACAACGTCGTCACCGAGACACAGCCCGACGGGAGCATGAAGCTCTCCCTGACCAACCCACAGGGCGACAAGCTGGACCCCGAGGACACCGAAGTCAAGAAGGCGATCCTCGAGGCCAAGCTCAACATGGCGAAGGAACACCGGGCCGCGCTGCGGGAAGTGCTGCTGATGGGGGTTACCCGACTGGTCGTCGACAAGGGCACCGTCGAAGCGGGCGTGGAGTTCATGATCACCGCCAACCGCAAGAGCACCGCGATGCACCAGGACCAGAACATCAACACCACCACGCTGACGATGGATTACGACCCACCGCTGTTCGGCCTGTTCGGCGGCCCGAGCGGCTCAATGTCGATGACCAACACCAACATTCAGGTCAACACATCACAGAAGGAGGCGACCGATACACTCTCGGCCAAGCTGACCGGCAAGGTCAACATCCAGTTCAAGACGGACTATTTCAAGCTCGACAACTTCGCGAACATGTACGCCGACGGCGGCGTCGCCGCGATCAAACCGCCGGGCACCCCCGGTGCCCCCGGCGCCGCCGCGCTGCCTCCCGGCCGCTAGCCCATGATCTGCCATGGCACTTGCCATCCTCCGCTTGGACGACAACGACGAAGCCGGGCTCGCGTTCGTCGCCGATACGGGGACGAGCAGCTACTACCGGATCCATCTCGGCAAGGAGGTTCGACGTGAGGAAGGCATTGACCTCGTCGACGGCCCCTACTGGTCCTCGCCGCTACAGCTCAATCCCCGTGCCGGGCGGCATGTGGACACCCGGACAACGGTTCGTCTACCCGCGGACGCCGTCACCGAGCGCGGCACTCTGGCCCAACTCGAGACGTGCCGAGGGCCCGATGGCCGTGGACCCGCGTACTCCCGCCCGGTCCGGATTCCCGTCGCTGTTCCTGTCGCCGCGCTGGTCGACAAGTCTGGTGCTCGCCGGTCCCGGGAGCGGGTGTTGACGATGTCCACGCCCGCGTCGGTTCGGCCGGTGTCGACGCTCGTTCGCACCGCCACTCTCGCCCGCCCGCGAACGGTCACCGTGTGCAGCGCCGAGGAGCGCTTCTGCAGGCCGGCCAGTATCGCCGACCTGATCGACGCCGTCACGCAGGCCGCCGCCCCCGTTGTGCTCGACGTGATCAGCCGCGCCGGGCAAGCACCCAGTGCAACGACCGGCACAGCGGCCAACTCAGTCGGCGCTGCGATCCCGGCACTTCTCTCCGACGTTCTGCGGATGGTGCTCGACGCGCTCGCGAAGCCGCCCACTGTCGCGGCACCAAGAATTCCGGCCCCGTCCGCAGTCACCACGCAACCCGCCACTCCGGTCACCACACCGGCGGCGCAACCGACCGCCCCCGCCGCCCCGGTGGTTTCGAAACCGGCCTCGGCGATGATTCGGCTTTCGAACCGCTTCGTGGAGGACCCGTACAGCCGGCCGAAGATCTTCGGCATCGACGACGCCCTGCTCGCTTCCGTCGCGGGGCCGGCGCTGTCGAGCATTGTCGGACCGTTGGTTCAGGCCCTTCCGCAGTTGCTGAATGCGGCGAACAAACAGAAGCTCGATCGTCAGACGGAGACAGACAAGCACGTCACCGACCTGCTCGCCGAGGTCAACCGAACCATGCTTATGCAGCAGCTGATCTCCGCTCAGAATCAGCCGGTAAACCCCGGCGTCGCCTCCTCCGATCTGGGAGCCATCGGATCGCTGCTGCAGCAGATCGCGAGCACCCCGGCCCCGGCCGGCACGCCTGCCACGGCCGTCTCCCGCCCAGCGAGTACAACCGACCCCACGACTGCCCCTATCGCCAGTCGAGCAGTGCTGAGCTCGATCACCGGCCCCGCTGTGACGGTGCTAGGCACGCCTCGGGCGGCGTTCATGCATGACCAGGCGATCGCGCTGAGGTACCGCCTCGACGTCGGCGCTGGCGGCCCGGCGCGTGCGTTGCCTCGCGCCATCCTGACGCTGTGCGTGCGGGAGCCCGGCGGCGCCCGCGACTTGTGCTGGCACAGCGAGAAGTTGACGAACGTCGCGCCCGGGACCGAGATCAAGGTTGCGCTAACCGCCGAGGAAAGCGGGGCGTTGCCCACCGACACCGACCTCGAGGTAATGACGTGCCTGCGGTGGAAGGGTGCCAAAGGTACTTATCAGGCAACGTGTGCCCATCGCATCGTCGTGACCTCCCACGTTCAGGTCCGCGACCGGGGAGACATCGTCGGCAACGCGGTTGAGCTCACCGACATGAACCGATTCCGCTCGTTTTGGAACAAGGTGTGGGAATCGCAGGCGCAAGGTCCGGGAATGGACACCCTCCCGCTGTGGGGCCTGCACGCAGCGCTGCGGTATTCCGTGGTGATGGTCGGCGGTGCGCAGGGCAACGGCCTGATGCAGACCCGGGTCCAGCAAGAGCCGACCGATCAGGGCCTGCGGGCAGAAACCAAGGGACGCATCAAAAGTGGCCTCGAGGTGAGCGTTGCGGAGTTGAACAAGCTGTTGCCGCTGTGGACCGACGAGCAACCGCTCTCCGACGCTGACCTGGCGGCGTTCACCGCCCGTGGCTGGCTCGCTGGACAAGGTGGCGACGCCATCACCCAGGTTCGGATGGAAGGCAAGCGCGGAACGCGCGGGGTGCTGTGGGTCGTCCCAGTCCTGCGGCTGCGCGCCTTCACACTGGCAACCGCAACGGATGTCGATCCATACGGTCAGGTAGTCAACACGCAGGATCGTATCGTTCACTTCCCGGTGATCGAGAGCGTCCGCGTCGTCGGCCTCGCCTCACTGCGTGAAGGTGGCGAGCACGGTGACGCCGCGGAAGTCCAAGGCGCACAAGATGCGTCGGGTCTGCCAGCAGAGTATCGGTTCGACGGATACGACGTGGTGTTGCAGTCTCTGGTGGGAACCGAACCCGCGCTGCCGCTCCCGAAGACGATGAGGTGAGTCGCATGGATGAAGCCTTCCTGCCACTCGCCGAGTTGTTGCCCGGGCTGCTCCCGTCCCTGCCTGACCTTTACGACGTGGACGCCGGAATGCGTTCGCGTGTAACCGGATTGGAGGTCGAGACGCCTGTCGAGCTGGACATCGTCGTCGATGCCGACGGCCGTGTCCAGCTGGGCGGAACGCCCCCGATCTACCACCTGGAGACCAGCACGCTGCCGGTATTTCACGCGATCCGGATCGTCGCGGTACGTGACGCAGAGGAGGTCGGCTGATGGCCGCACGTGCCCTCGTCGACGAACTCAACCCGACGGGTCCCGGCAATGCCGCCTGGCGACTGGAGGACTTCGTCGATTCGCTCGTCGTGGAGCTCGACAAGACCCGGGAGACGCTCGCAGTGAAGGCAATCAACAAACCGCTCAGCTACTCGGTGAAGGAGGTCGCGCTCGACGTGAACGCCTTCCCTACCTACGACGGAGACACGGTGCGTTTCACCACCGCTGCACCGGGACAGGAAGGTGCGTCCAAGCTGACAATCCAGCTCGGTTCGATCACCGACCAACAGGTCCGTGCCAGCACCAAGCGCCGGGAGGGCGAGCCGGACCAGAACCTCGACGAGCTCGATGTGGACGACGCCACCAGGTCCAAGCTGCGCAAGATCGGGGTGAGCTCCGTGGACGACCTCAAAGACCTCGAGGCGCGCAAGGTCGACCTCAAAGCGGCAACCGGCACCGACATCGATTACAGCAGCCTGGCGCGCAAGATCAACCAGTCACGTAGGGCCAAGTCCGCGCCCGCCGTTGACGGCGTCAGCCTGTCGCAGTCCAACGGCGAGCCGTGTCTCCTGATCGAAGGCCGCAACCTCGGCCTCGATCCGACCTTCCCTCCGGTCGCGGTGCTCAACGACCAGCTGGCCGAGGTATTGTCCAGCGGCCCAGGCCATTTGACGATCCGCCTGGATACCGAAGATTCGCTACGCGAGGAGAACGAGGTCGTTGTGACCTTGGACCCCTACGCGGTCGTCAAGGTGAATGTGAGGGCGTGAGATCCATGTACGCACGACCAGTGACCCGTGACCGGGACTTCGACCGGTTGCTTCGAACAAGATACGGCGTGCCGAAATCACGAAAGAACGGCAGCACACATACCGGTTCCTCGGTGACGATGACGGTCGACGCAGGTACCGAGGTCATCGCGCAGCCGGGAGTCACCGCGGCCGACGAACTCCCCGAGTACGTCGTCGACCGTGTCCCCGCCGTCATCCCCCAACCCGCCGCGCCAGCGCCCTTGCAACCACCGGTGCGGCCACCAAGCGCGGTTGCGCAGGCACCCGCGCCGCCGGCCACCAAACCGGCTGCGGAGACGCCCGTTTCGCCGCCAAGCCCCCCTGCCGCCGCCGATCTGCCGCAGCCTCCTCCCGCCGCTCAGCCGATGCCAACCCAGGACCCTTCACCGGCGCAGCCCATGCCGGCCCCTTCTCCTGCGCCGGCCCAGCCCATGCCTGCGCCTGCCGCCCAAGAGGCGGCGCTGCCCGCATCCATCGCCGGCTCACCGCTGACCGATGCCGACCTCGCGGAGGACATCCGCGCAATACTGTCCGGCGGCACCTCCGCATCGACAGGGTCCACGGCAGTGCCGATGTCCGATCCCGGCCGTCCCATGCCTGACAGCAAGAACGAGCAGGCCATCTTCGACAAGATCCGCGACAGCATGCGGTATTCCAACAGCTTCGACCTTGGCACCCGCAACCTAACCCGCTTCGAGGAATTCGAGCGGAAAGCTGCTGCGGCAGCGCGGGTCCCGGCACCCTCACCAGCCCCGCCGATGACGGAAACAATGTCGGGGCTGACCATCGCGCCCGAAGCGCTGGCCGGGGTCGCGCTCGTCCCCGGCTGCGCAGGCGCCGCGCTCACCATGGCCTTGGCGCCGGAGCGCAGTGTGGCGATGTACGACACCGGCGAGCACGTGCTGTCGGCGGGTGACCTCTACCCCGACCAGTTGACGGTCGGCAGCGGTGCGGGCGTGGCGTTTTCGTACGGGCAGCTGGTCGCCATGGGCGACTTCTACGCCACCGTCGACGATCTGAAGAATGCCGACCCGGCCGAGCTGAGCAAGCTCAAGGCGCTGATCATCCGCAATACGGCCTTCTATCGCAAGCCGGTCGGCAGCCGACCGAAGGACGATCCCGACGACATCTCGCACAAGGCATGGAACGACGCGACGAACAAGCGTTACCTCGCGCTCGCCGACGACAACTATGCGCACTTCTCGCCGCCTGACGTGCTCGGGCTCTCCGATCACATCACCACCCCGACGAACAGGTCGGAATGGGAGAAGTACCACGAACGCGCAATTGCGGAGATGAAGGCATTGGTGGCCGCGCACCCGAATGCGTCGGTGGCACCGTTCGGGCCCCTTGCGACGAACGCTTTCGGTGACCATTTCCTCACGGATGCGTTCGCTTCAGGGCATCTCGTGAACAAGGAAGTCGTGATCAACCGCTTCCGCCGCGGGTTCTACCGGGGCACAAACACTTTGACATCTGCCGCAGAGAAGTTCCTCGAGAGACTCGCCGCGGCCGCATGGGCGCGTCCCACTATCCGCGAAACCTTCTCGCCGCTCGAGCTCCCCACCAGGGACGCCTCGAAGTTGTGGATCCAGTGGAACATCGACACCGAGAACGCATTCCGCAAGCTGTTGGTCCAGATCGCAGAACGGGAGCCCTCGAAGGTCGAGAACCTGGTGGCGAAGACGCTGCACGACCACCTCAACGAGGTCGGCGTCGAGGTCGTCAACGACAACGGCGATGGGCCGTGGAAGCTCAAGGGCGACTACTACCTCGGCGAGCCAACACTGTCGATAATGCGCAAGGCAGTCCAACAGTCCGTCGACAACATCCTGAGCCCCGAGATCTTGGTCAGCGAGGCTGACCAAGGGCCACTGTCGATCGCCCACCACGGCGCGCAGATTGCGAAGGTCTGGAAGTACGTGCCGAAGCCAACCGCCGCGGGCCGCGCTCAGGTGCTCAAAGCGATCGACTCGTTCACCGATCTCAACTCGCAGACGCTGCTGTCGGCCGCAACCGATCTACTCGAAAGGCAGCGGAAGCTCATCGCCGATGAGTTGATCGAACGCAAATTCCTGGCGCACGAGTGAAACCAAGGAGAACCGCGATGAGCACCACGACCGTCAACCGGTTCCTCGACCGCCGCTACTATGGCGTCGGCAACGGCATCCTCGATCGCCCGCGCCGGGGCCAGTCCTTCGCGGGATCCGCCTCTGCCGCCGACCGGACCCTGGTTGTCCTCATCGAGAACGGCGGCGTCGACCTCGGTCTCCCCGACCTAGTCGACAAGCTGATCAGCGAGATCCCCGGCGCGTCGTCGATCATCAGCGACAGCATGAAGTCGCAGATCGTGACTTCGCTGCGGGACTGGCTAAAAAAGACCACAGACAACCTCATCGAGTCGGCCGAGCTGACGCTGAACCGCTACTCGGCGACGAAGCCGGACTCCTACGGCGACGTCGTGATTCTGCGCGACTCCTCGGCCACGTTCGCAGAGCTCAAGAATGCCCTGTTCACTGCCTCGCGGGCCGGAAGAGTGATCGACCTAGTCATCCTCACACACGGGCGCAGTGACTTCATCTCGGCCGACAACGGTATCGACGGCGCCCGAATCCGTTCTTTGGCAAAGGAATACGGCGGTCCGCTGAACATCCGCGCGGTCTACATGATGAACTGCGTCGGCTCCAGCCTGAACCAGGCGTGGCTCGATGTTGGCGCACGCACCAGCGCCGGAAGCCATGAGAACAACTACCTGCCCGAGCCGACGACTTTCTTCTTTTTCTCCGCGTGGAAGGCCGGCCAGTCCTTCGAGACGGCGGTGACGGGTGCGTATCGGAAGACGATCGATGAGATCAACGCCGCGCTGCGCGCCATCATCACCGCAATCGTGCCGCTCGCCGGTGCGGTGCTGGCCTCGAAAATCGATGTCAGCGGGCTGTCGTTCATCGTGGCGAGCCGTCCCGAGGTGGTCGGTGCCGGCAGCATGACGATATCGACCGACGCCCTGCCGCCTGCGTCGAGCGGGACGTCGACCGGCCAGAGTCTGGTGATAACCGTGGTGCCCCCGGGTGCCAGGGCGTTGGTCAAGGGGATGTCGGTGCCCCGATCCGTTTCTCCAAGCGGCCGCACTTTCATCCTCCGGTGGGAGCTGGCTGGGCCCGAACTGGACCACCGGATCGCCGCCGTGGAAACCTTTCTCACCGACCGGATCGCGACGCCCTTGACACAGCCGCAGATCGACGCGCTCGCCTCTTTCGGTGTCGGCATTGGTGCGGCGGCGCTGCTGCGCTCCACGCTCCTGAAGTTGCTCGACGCAGGCAATCTGGCCGCCATCCCGGTCGAGATGCGCAAGTGGATACGGCTGCGTCAGGACGGCCGCATCGTCGAAGACGAGCGGCTACTCGAACGCAGGCGGGCCGAGGCCGAATTGTTCGGCGGCGGACCGACGGCCGTGGCCGTACCCGCGTCGCTGGAGGTACGCGAGTACTCCTACCAACAGAACCCCGCGGCGGCTGCGATCGGCTTGGCCGAGGTCGTCGAGTGGGGGTTGGCGGCCGGCGCGATTGTCCAGGCCGGCGTCCAGGACGCGTCCGGCTCGTTCAGCCTGACCTATGACGAGGCACATCGGTTACTCACCCCGCAGGGCAGATTGGGGATGCCCGGCGTCGCCGCAGCGACGCAGTCATACCGGCGGCGGTTCATGGTCGTGCCTCAGATTCGCGCAGGGACCGCGAACGCCACCATCGATGTGGTGTGGAGTGGTAACGCCTACGGCGAGATCACGTCGGTGGTCTTCGAGCGTGTGCTGAGCGAGTCCAGCGATTGGTCGAAATCCGATCTGCACATCACTGTCAACGCCATGAGCCGGATCCCGGTGAGCCGCGACCCACGCGAGTGGCCGCTAACATTCCGCTATCAGGGCAACTACGATCCGCTTGGCAACGGACATTTCGAATTCCAGGGCGAGATCGAGGTCAACGCCTTCGGAGGTCTGCGGTGGATCAGCCCGCATCAGGTGGTGTCGCGGTCGTTTTGGGACTTCTTCATCTCTGGTAAACCCGAGGACTGGGTACAGCGCGGCCCCGACGTGTGGCCCGCGACCCCGGCCATCCCGCCGGAGCAAGCGAAGTTTCTGCGCGAGAACGTGCCAGCGTAGCGCGGGCGGCGGCTAGACCTTCACCGGCGGTTCAGCCTTCCAGGTGCCGTTGAGTGCATCGGGTTTGGGCCAGTACAGCCGCAGGATCACCATGAACGGACCCTTCGGCGCCGGCAGCCAGTTGGGCTCCTTTGCCAGGCCGGGCGACTCGTTCTGGATGTAGAGCGTGTAGCCCCCGTCGGGGTCGGGCAACAAGCTGGGCAGCATCGGTGAGTTGATCAGATACCGGTCAATCGGGTTGTCCACCAGCAGACTCTGCGGCAGTTCGTACATGGTCAGCGACCAGAATGCGTTGACCGGCGGCAGCTGATCCTTTGCGAAATGGAACGTGTACTTGTTGGCGCCGGTCAGCGGTGCGCCCGCAGAGTCGTTCGAGAAGTTCGGATAGAGCGCTTCAGCCGCCGTGTTGCCATAGATGCCGAGCACCGCGCCCGCCATGCGGTAGAGATAGTTGCCCTTCAAATCCTCTGCCGTACCGAACAACTGGGCCGAGCTGACTTGGCCGGTGTCGAGCTTGTCCTTTTTAAACGTGTCGAACTCCGCCCAGGCGTCGGCCATCCCGCCCTCGATCGCCTTGCGCATCTCGGGGGTCAACTTGTCGGCATCGAAGTTTCCCTCGGGGCCGATTCCGATGGACGCGAACCGGGCCCGCAGATCCTTTTCGGCGGGCAGCGTCGGCGCGAACCGCAATGCGAACCCGAGAATTTCGAAGAATTGCGGCGAAGTCCTCTCCTGATCGGGCGTCAGTGCCGGAGTGAAATCGATCGGCGGAGCCGGCGGTGGGGACGGCTGGTTCAGATACACCGACAGTGGTGCGATTTGATAGCCCGCCTGAATCTTCTTCACGTTGTCGATATCGGACGTCCCGAACAGCTGGGTGCGATACAACACGAACGCCAGGTCGGTGTCGGACCGAATGACCTCGTTGATGCCCTCCGGTTTGTTGCCCTTCCAATTTGGCCCGGCGAGAAGGTATCTGCCTCCGCCGTTGCCAGTCGTACGGCTCCCGACGTACGCGAAGTTGTACGTGTAGCTGTCGACGAACTGCAGCGAGTAATAACGGTTCTGCTCGATAGGCGGGACCGTCAACACCTGCGGCTCAGCGCGCAGGTCGGCACCCACAGCTGAATACGGCGTGTCCGAATTCGGTGTCTGGACCGCCTTATCCTCGGGCGTGTAAACCCGTGCAGTGTTGTGGATTTGGTTCCATCCGCCCTTGTACTCCGGGTCCTGCTTGTCCACGAAATACGCGTACTGCACCCGGTAGTTGTCCACGAGCGGAAAGCCGTAGATGTAAGCCTCTTTGGCGATCGCGCGGGCCTGGTCGGGGGTGACCGCAGCGGGAGGCGGAGGCGACGACTTCGGTTGCTCCTCCGATCCTTTGGTGCTGCACCCCGCGATCAGGGTTATTACTGCGATGACGACCCCGATGCGACGGATCAATGCTTCTCCAGGTCCTCGGTGCGAGCACCCATTGACCGCCCGAGCGCGGCGACTTCCGCGTCCATCCTCGGCACCAGCGTAGGCGCGCTCCTGCGCGTCGGCGCCTCACCGATGCGGCTCGTCAGCAGCGGCTTGAGCCAGCGGAACGCCCCGACCCAACCGGGAGAATAGATGCGGCTCTTGCGGGCCTCGATGCCTGCGACGAAGGCCTCGCCGCACTCTTCTACCGACGTGGTCTTGCCCAGCGGGCCCGGGAGCGAGTTCAGCATCTCGCGAAACGCCGGTAGATCTGCCTTGGTGTCACGGACCAGCGGAGTGTCGATCCACGACATGTGCGCAGAACCGACATCGACACCGAGGTGCGCGACCTCGAGGCGAAGTGCGTTGGCGAAGTGCTCAACCCCTGCCTTGGCCGTGTCGTAGGGCGCCATGCCAGGAGCGGCGGCAAAGGCAGCCAGCGACGACACAATCAAGACGTAGCCGCGCCGATCGATGACCGACTGCAACGCGGCCCGCACGGTGTTGAAGACGCCGACGACGTTGACATCGATCAGCGTGCGAAAGGCGTCGGGATCGACCGTCAGCACCGATCCGTATGTCCCGATTCCGGCATTGGCCATGACGATGTCGATGCCGCCAAAGCGCTCGATGGCCTTGTCGACGGCGGCCTGCATGGCCGACAGGTCGCGGACGTCTGCGACGACTGTCAGCACCCGCTCTTCGCCGAGTCGAGCGGCGACCTCCTTGAGCAGCGTCTCATCGATGTCGGTCAGCACCAATTTGGCGCCCTTGGCATGCAGGCGACGGGCCACCTCGGCACCGACACCGTTCGCGCCACCGGTGATCAAGGCGACTTTTCCGTTCACAGAACCCATGTCGGTCAACGTACTCCACCGCGTGAACGGGCTTGGCCGATTGGTGCTCAGCCCCCGACGAGGGGCGCAAGCGCGGTCAGGAGTGGCCGCGCGTCGCCCGTTGCTCCGGACTGGGCCCAGGTGCCCTCGAACTCGGCGACTTCGACACCTACGACGGCGTTTTCCGCCAAACGGTTTGCCACACCGGCTAATTCAGTGAAACTGAGCCCGTTCGGGACGCGGTAGTCGGTGGGCACCAGGCCGGGTTCGAGCACATCGCAGTCGAGGTGGAAGTACACCGGACGATCACCCACTGCCGCACCGAGGTCCTCCAACAAGCGCGGGCCGACGGGTACGTGTCGCACCATGCCCTCGTCGATGAGCCGGCGCTCGTAGGGATCGAGATCGCGGGCCCCGCCCAGCACCACGTTGGCAGGCGCGATGCCCGATCCGAGCCCCGAGTCCCACAAGCCCATCGGACCTGACAGCGCCAAGCCGCCGAGGAACGCCGTCGTGCTCGACTGCGGCGTGTTGAGGTCGCCGTGCGCGTCGAACCACACCACCAGCGCGTCCGGATGAAAACGGGCCACCACTGGCAGCGTGGCCAGCGCGACGGCGCAGCGGGTCAACGCCGTGACGGGTGTCTGGCCAGCGTTGTAGATGTCCTCGTAGCGCTGCGACATCGCCTCGAGAGTGGGTGCGGCCGCCGTGAGTTCCGTGCGCCAGTCCGTGCTGAGCGCGGGCTCGGGCGTGCCGATGGTGGCGGCAGCAAGGCCAAGGCGCTGTTGCCACGTGGCACCTACGGCCGCGGCCCCGCTGTATGCGCGATCGTTGTGGTCGCCGGCCCGGCCCTGAAATACGGTGAGCGCAAGCGTCATCGGGACAGCTGCACGCCTAGTAGCCCATCGACCGCAGTGGCCACCGTGTGCGGAGCCTCGGTATCGTGACCGCCGTACTCCAACGCGTCTGTGGCCCAACCATCCAGTGCGGCAAGCGCTTTCGGGGTGTCCAGGTCGTCGGCGAGGTATTGGCGCACGCGCGCAATCACATCGGCCGCGTCGGGCCCGGCCGGCAGTGTCGTGGCGGCCCGCCACCGGTGCAGTCGGGCGTTGGCCTCGTCGAGCACCTGTGCGCTCCAATACCGGTCGGCGCGGTAATGCCCGGCGAAAAGGCCAAGCCGGATGGCCGCCGGCTCGACACCCTCGGTGCGTAGCCGCGACACCAGCACCAGGTTGCCGCGGCTCTTGCTCATCTTGTGGCCGTCCCAGCCGATCATCCCGGCGTGTACATAATGACGCGCGAATCGCCGCTCCCCCGTTACGGATTCGCCGTGCGCCGCGGAAAACTCGTGGTGCGGGAAGATCAGATCGCTGCCGCCGCCCTGAATATCGAGACCGGTGCCGATGCGGGACAGCGCGATCGCCGTACATTCGACGTGCCAGCCGGGTCGTCCCGGCCCGAACGGCGACGGCCAACTGGGCTCGCCTTCGCGTTCCGCGCGCCACATCAACGCGTCGAGTTGGTCGCTCTTGCCCGCGCGGTCGGGATCGCCGCCGCGCTCGGTGAACAGCCGCAGCATGGTGTCGCGGTCGTAGCCGGACTCGTAGCCGAACTGCTGCGTCGCGTCGGCACGGAAGTACACATCGGGATATTGGGGATCGTCGACGACGTACGCGGCGCCGGAGGCCAGCATCTTCTCCACCAGCTCCACGACCTCACCGATCGCGTCGGTGGCCGCCACGTAGTCGTGCGGCGGTAGCACCCGCAGCGCGGCCATGTCTTCGCGGAACAGCTGCGTCTCACGTTCGGCCAGCGCCCGCCAGTCGA
>Ga0105249_10003533_pt1 | contig 13517 bp, 8 predicted proteins | sample KBSS44metaG_FD_81522 | JGI IMG/M metagenome (GOLD analysis project Ga0105249, IMG submission 81522) | Switchgrass rhizosphere microbial communities from Kellogg Biological Station, Michigan, USA - KBS S4-4 metaG | ecosystem: Host-associated > Plants > Roots > Rhizosphere > Soil | place... | reverse complement strand
TCGAGGTCGACGCCGTTGACCGAGAAACGTCGGTTGCCGTACATTTTGCCGAGAACGAGGGTCGCCGGGCGGGCTCATCGAGCCTCCCGGCGACCCGTTTTCCCGAGGGCCTCATGCCCGACCAGCTGAGCACTATAGAGCGACGGGTTTACCACTATCTGCTCGATTTCCTCAGCGAGCATACGTATCAGCCAAGCATCCGCGAGATCGGGAAGCGCTTTCGCATCAAATCGACGAAGACGGTTTCCGACATCCTGCAATCGCTCGCCGACAAGGGGTTCATTCAGCGCGACCCAGCGCGGTCCCGCGGCGTCCGCTTGCTCGGGTATTCAACCGTCGGGCGGATGCAGCCCGTGCCGTTCTACGGAAAGATCGCTGCCGGTGAGCCGATGCTGATCCCGGAGAATCGGGAACGCTACATCACGCTCGACCGTGTGTTCGTCCCCAGCGAAGACTGCTTCTTTCTCCGCGTGGCCGGGGACAGCATGATCGGCCGCGGAATCTTCGACCGCGACTTCGTGCTGGTGAATCCCTCGGCGCGCGCCAGCGACGGAGATATCATCGCCGCGCGCGTGGGCAACGAAGCGACCGTGAAGACGCTACAGCACCGTGGGGCGACGATCGTGCTCGAGCCGGCGAACCCCGATGAGCGCGAGCTCGTCATCACGCCCGACGACGACTTCGCGGTGATCGGAACGATTGTCGCCGTCTTCCGGCCGTTCCATGATGCGTCCGATGAGTCGGACGAGGCCGGCGCGCCGCCAGTTTGAGGCGTTAGGCGGAGCCTACGGGTTCGACGAACCGCTCCGGTCGCGATCGCGATCGACAGCCGAGATGGGCTTGGGCGCCCGATCCTTGTCCTGCTGCTGGCGCTCCCGCTCCTTGCGCTCGCGGAGCTCCTTCACCGCCTTCCTGAACTGCTCCTCGTTCATCGCCCGCTGCGACTGGTAGAGAATCTCCTGCCGGAGCGACTCCGTCGCACGATCACGCTCGGCGGCGATCGGATTGCCCTGCATGTTCAGCGGGAGGAGTCCGAGCAGGACGTTCGGGATCGACACCTTTCCCAGTCGGATGTACTGGTTGTCGATTCCATACTTCTTGCCGTTCTTCTCGACGGTCCAGTCGCCGCGCTCGAACTTGTTAGGGCTGTACGTAACCGCGGCCGCGGAATCGCGAGCACGTTCGATGTCGGCCGTGACGACGCTGTCCATGCGCTCGTGCGCTGATTTCGGCGCGCTTACGACAGGCGCCGGCGGTACCCAGATGCGCGGGTCCGAGTATGACGGGCGGATGCCTCGCGTCGCTCCACCGCGCCCTATCAGGGGACCATTCGCTTCGTCGTCGGTTGCCGGCGGCGGCGCCGCGGGCGTGATGGGCGGAAGCGTGGATGGCACCTCGGTGGGGGCCACGATGGGACGCGGCGCCTCTCGTTTCGTCGTTTCGGGTCGCCCGTTTCCGCCGCTCTTGCCTGGCGTGTTCGCGGTCGATGCCTGTGGGAGCGCGAGGAAGCTGATGCGCTCCGGCTCGACCGGCTTCTCCTTGGAGGAGAACAGCGAGGTGAATGGATATGGAACGAGGAGGATGCGGAGGAGCGCGATACCGACGACGACGTGGAGGACAATGGAGATCATCGCCGGCCCGGAGAGCCGCCGTCGCCCCTGGGCTTCTGCTCGCTTGGGGTAAGGCGGCCGCCTCACCGTTCGCCCTACCGTCGCGCCCGTCGTCTCTTCGCTCAGCGTTCCCCCAGGATCTCCGTCCGGTCCGTGGTGGGCCGGTCGCCTGGCCTTATAGCCCGTATTGCGCACCGGTGTTCCCACGATACCTCCGACGCATCGCTTACGCCACTCTTGCAATCCTGAGACCTTATACCGATGGCGCCGCGACAGGGTTTGTAACCATGCTCAGCCCCACAACTTCGACCTCGACGATGTCCCCTTCGTCGAGCTTGCCCACCCCGGCCGGAGTGCCGGTTGCGATCAGGTCGCCCGGCTCGAGGGTCATGATCGCCGAAATGTACGAGATGAGAAACGGAATGGAGAACGCCATATCGGCCGCCTTGCCGTGCTGACGTTTTTCGCCGTTCACACGCGTAACGACCTCGAGCTTCGCTAGCTCATCCGCGGTCATCCCGCCAACGCGGGGCTTTCCAACCGCGCAGAATGTGTCGAACCCTTTCGCGCGGGTCCACTGCCCATCCTTGCGCTGGAGATCGCGCGCCGTCACGTCGTTGATCGCCACGATCCCGGCGATCGCCTGGATCGCGGTCGCTTCCGACGCATGCCGGAGCCGCTGCCCCACGACGACGCCGATCTCCCCCTCGAACTCCACCTGCGCCGATTGTGGCGGGAGGAGGATCGATTCCCCGCCGTCGATGAGGCTCGATGGTGGCTTGAGGAAGATGAGCGGTTCGGCCGGAACTTCGTTCCCGAGCTCGCGCGCGTGCTCGAGGTAGTTCCTGCCAACGCATACGATCTTGGACGGGCGTTGTCCGGTCATAGGGAGTCAGTACGGCTAGTCCCGTTGATAGAAAGCCTGAATGTGCTCGAGAACGGTGGCCCACGGACCAACCAGTCGTCGCGCGGGGGGTAGCGCGTCCAGGAGCGTGCGGCCGTACGACTTGGAGATGACGCGCGGGTCGATCAAAACGATGACGCCGCGGTCTGTCGCCGTGCGAATGAGCCGGCCAAATCCCTGCTTCAGACGCAGCGATGCGTGCGGCAGCATGTATTCGCGAAACGCGTCGCCACCGCGACGTTCGATCGACTCGCAGTGCGCCGCCGTCACGGGCTCGTTGGGAACCTTGAACGGCAGCTTGGTGATGACGAGCGCGCGGAGCGCATGCCCCGGAACGTCCACGCCTTCCCAGAAGCTCGCGGTTCCGACGAGCACCGCTCGTTCGTTCTCTCGAAAGCGTCGAAGCAGTGCATCACGACCGTCGTCGCCGTGCACGAGCAGCGGCCATCGCCGTTCGACACCTCGCGCTCGCAGCTCCGCAGCGACCAACCGAACATCGCGGTGGCTCGTTGCGAGCACGAACATCCCGCCATCCGAGGCGGTGGCGACATCGAGCACGGCGCGTACGACGAACTGAATGTGCGCGGGCGCATCGACGTTAGGCGCCGGTGCGTTCGTCGGAATCGCGAGCCGCGCATGCCGGGGAAAATCGAACGGCGACGGATAGAGTGCCGTCGTCGGCTCGAGCTCGGGGTCGTCGAGACCGAGACGTCGGCTCAGAAAATCGAAGCGCTGTTCCGCGGCGAGCGTCGCGCTCGTCACCACCGCCGTGCGCACACGCCGGAATAGATCCTCCCGCAGCACGGGTGCGAGGTCGAGCGGAACGGACGTGGCCGCGAGATTGCGGTCCTTCCCGCGTACCTCGATCCACCGGACCGCGGCGCCCTCGTCCTGCTTCGGTTTGAGCGTGCGTCGCAGCGCGTCACCCGCACTCTGGAGGCGTCGCGCGATGCCGCGCAGCTCGTTGAGCAGCGGGGCAACCGCTTCCGCCCGCGCCTCGTCGACCTCGAGCCGCTCGCGTACCACACGCAGCCCGTCGTGCAGCAGCTCGATCTCGGCCAGCAGCTCGTCGAGCGCCATCTCCAGCCCGTTTCGCCAGATCCGGTGCCCCGCGAAATCATCGGTCAGGCGGAGCACCGGCACACCGCTCTCGTCGAGCAGTGTCGAGAGTAGGTCGAACACGAGCCCTGCACGATCGCGCGCGGCGAGTACAGAAGGCGACAGCTTCGTGGCGGCGAGATCGAGGCTCGCCGCGCTGAGGAGATCCTTCCCCTCGGCAAGACGCGCCATGAGCGCTGGCAGAATGCCCTTCCCCGTTCGGTCCAGCCGCGCGAAGAGTCGCTGCAGCGAGCGTCGCGTCACCGTTGCACCGAGGTGCGCGGCAGCCGCGTCTTCCATGTGATGGCCTTCGTCGACCACCAACCGCGAGTAGGCCGGCAGTACCGCCGCGTCGTCCCAGTTCTGCGAGACGCGCCGCACAGCAACGTCGGACATCAGAAGATGGTGGTTCACCACAATCACGTCTGCCTGCGCCGCCTTACGCCGCGCCGCGAACAAAAAGCACTTGTCGTAGAACTGACATCGCGCGCGATTGCACAGGTCGGGCTCGGCAGACACCTCGTCCCAGAGCTCGGCCCGTGGCGGCGCCGGCAGGTCGCTAAGCGACCCATCGGTCGTTCGCTCGGCCCATGCCGCGAGCGCGGTCAGCTCGTTGCCTAACGATTCCTCGAACAGGGCGGTGCCGGTGGACACGGCCTGCTCGAGCCGCAGCCGGCACAGGTAGTTGCGCCATCCCTTGAGGAGCGCGAAGCGGACGGGCTGGTCATCGAGCGCGCGCGCGAGGAACGGCAGGTCTTTGCCGACGAGTTGTTCCTGCAGGTTGATCGTGTTGGTGGACACGACCGTGCGCTCGCCGTTCGCGGCGGCCCAGCGAAGCGCCGGGATCAGGTAGCCCAGCGATTTTCCGATCCCGGTGCCCGCCTCGAGGAGCCCAACGCCGCCATCGTTGTAGAGCTGCGCGATCTTGGCGGCGAGCTCGCGCTGCGCGGGCCGATCCTCGTATTTCGGCAGTAGTCGCGCGATCGGACCATCGGGGCCGAGGTCCGCGTCGATGGCGTCTGCCTCGAGCGGCGTGTCGGGTACCGTACGCGGCACCTCCACGACCACGTACAGCTCGCGCGCATCGTTGTCGATGATCCCGAAGCCCACACCGTCGTCGTGTATCCGCGCGGCGACCGCGAGATCCGCGTCCGAAGGCTCGAGCAACCCTGACGGGTGATTGTGGACGAGCATCTCGCCGCGTTCCGCGAAGCCGGGCAGCGCGAGCACGCTCTCGACGTCTCCGCGCGCCGCGACCCGTGCGGTGCGTACCATGCCCTCGTCGTCAATCGTGCAGACGAAGCACACCTCCCGCCCGCCCGCGAGCCGTATGGCGGCTCGCATGGCCGCGGCAGGCGATGAGGCGAGGCGAGAGTGCTTGGGTTCGAAGACTGCGGACGGCGGCACGATCAAGAAGATAGCCTCCGCCCGAAGATTTCACGAACCAATTACGTCTTGAGCGGCTTTTTCTTGGCGGCCGGGAACAGGACGTTGTTCAGGATCAGCCGATAGCCGGGGGACGTCGGGTGCAGCGCGAGATCGGTCGGCGCATTGCCGATGTTGTGTTGCGGATCTTCCGGATCGTGGCCGCCGAGGAACGTCCACGAGCCCTTGCCATAGTCCCCGTGGATGTACTTCACCCACGGTGCTCCTTCCTCGTAGGCGAGCACCGTCACACCTGGTTTGATGACTGCCTTGTTGAAGCTCGTCGTCACGCCATAGTAGTCGGGGATGACCGTGCGATGATCCTGCACGAGCATCGTGGCGACGGGGTCGAACTTCGCGGAGAACGCGAACAGCGTGAACTGTCCGAGCGGCTGGCGCCGCGCGGGCACATTCACCTGATGTCCATCGATATCGCTCATCGAGTTGGTGAACGGCGACTGCTCGACGTGCACATCGCGGAACGCCATCGCGCGCTTCCAGTCCATCTTGGCATCCACGTCTTCGTCGATCGGCGTTCCGTCCGCGTAGGCGGCGGCGATATCCGCGTTATGCGCCGCGATCGCCAACTCGAGCGTCTCCGTCGCCCCACACATGGCAAAGAGGAATCCCCCGCCCTCGACGTATTGGCGGATGCGCTCCGCCACCGCTTTCTTGAGCGCGGGAATGGTGGCGAACCCGAGGCGCTTCGCGGCATCGAGGTTCCGCTCGCGCTGCTCGACAAACCACGGCGCGTCGCGGAATCCGAGGTACAGCTTGTTGAGCTGCCCGGTGAAGTCCTCGTGAAAGAGGTGGAGCCAGTCATATTTCTGGAGGTCCCCGTTCATGACCTCGTCGTCCCAGACCGTCGTGTACTCGATGCCGGCGTATCGGAGCGCCAGCGTCACGGCGTCGTCCCAAGGCGGAGACTTCGGCGGCGTGTAGATCGCAATCCGCGGCGCCTTCTCCAGCGTCACGGCATCCATGTTGCCGCTGGCGATCTCGGCGCGGATCTGGGCGAGACGCCCGTTGTCGAGCGGCTCGAACGTCACGCCGCTGAGCGTTGCCGTCTTCCGGAGCTCCTGCCCGTCCGGAAGCAGGAACGACCCACCCCGGTAGTTGATGAACCACTCGGCGCGGTTCCCGGCCTTGAGCGCGTTGAACGTCAGTCCATACGCTTTGAGGTGATTCTGCTGCGCGTCGTCCATGGGGACGAGCAGATGCTGCGCCGCGGCGGCCTGCGCGGCGACCGCGAGAGTCACGAGCGCAAGCAGGCCCCGCGTCCGGTTCGTTAGGCATCGAATCCAGGACCGCGCGACACCGCGCCGATCAGACGATGGATGTGTCATATCGAGGGAACGCTCTGGCGAGCGAGGTCCAACTCGCGCCGGGCCTGGGGCACCAGCGCGCTTCGGGGATAGGTAAGAATCATATGCTCGAGATGCTCTACCGCGCCGGACCGGTCGCCGTTGCGCCGCAATGTCCGCGCCCACTCGAGCTCGGCTTCTGCCGCCTCCGGCGCCGACGCGTAGTCCTTCACAATGCGATCCCAGAGCGCGATGGCGGCGGTGTCGTCATGCCGCGCCGAATAGATGCGCGCCGCCGCGTTGAGCAGAAGCGCGCTGGCGTCTGGCACGAGCGGCGCTGCCGTCACAAGCTTCGTCGCGGCCGCCGCGCTATCGGCGCGAGCGAGGGCGAGAAACGCGCTCCCAACAGCCGGTGCACTGTCCACCCTGGTTCGACCAAGCAGCGCGAGCGCGAGCAACAGATCGGGGTCCGTCTCGGTGGTTCGTTTGAGAATGCGGCGAGCGGTCTTCAGATCGCCCTCGTAGAGCGAGATCCAGCCCATCGTCCGGTCCTCGTCCTCGCCCATCGGCGTCGTCCCCATCGCGGCACGCGCCTTCGCGAGATCGCCGGCGCGAACCCAGCCCCATGCGGCCATGCGCACGAGACGGACGTGCGCGAGGGAATCGAGCCGCGAGGCATTCGCCGTGATGAGGGCTTCGGCATCGGCGGCGCGGCCTAACGCGCTCAGTGCGCGCACGCGCAGCGGCAGGACGGTGCGCACGCTCTCGGAGTCCGTTGCCGCGGCGTACGGCTCGAGGAGCTTCACCGCCGACGCCGGGTCGGCGCCACTCAAGGCGTCGTTCGCGGCGCGCACCGCGAGCTCCCGCGTAGGCGCGTGGGCCAACGCCGCCGCAAACGCGTCTCGCGCCACGAGCCACGCGCCGGACGCTTCCGCCTCGTCGCCAAACTCGGTCCATGCCTTCACGGCCTCGTCGCTGGGCGGCAGGTCGCGCAACGCGAGCCACCCTTCACGCGCCGAGCTCCAACGGACCTCGAGGAATGCGAGCGCCCGCCGTGCTTCCACCTGCACGGGCGGCGCGCGGAAGACCTGGCGAATGGCGCCACGTAGGGAATCGGGCGTGGGAAACAGCGAGAACACCGCCGCCTGATCCAGGTATGGGGACGCGATCATCGCGTCCCGCCAACTCTGCGCCGATAGCTCCCAGAGCCCGGTGGCAGCACGCAGCTGCGCCATCTCCACCGTGATGTCCTTCGTCCCGCCTAACGCGCGCTGCGCCCGCTGCAGCACGGTGTCGGCGGCCGCCGACCGGCCGGCATCGAGCAGGAGACGCGCATACTCGCGGTACGGGACGGCATCACGAGGCGTGATCTGCACCCAGCGCTCGAAGGCGGCCGCGGCCGCTTCGTCGCGGTGCAGATACGCGAACGTGCGGAGCTGCACCGTGCGCAGCATCGGCTCGCGCGGGCGCTTCGTGATCAGCGAGTCGATCAGCGGGAGAATGGAGTCGCGCTTCCCGAGCTGATCGTACACACGCTCGATCCCGAGAATCGCCGCCGTCGTGGATTCGTCGAGCGCCGCGCGGTAGGCACTCAACGCCTCGCGCCACTGCCCCGCCTGCTCGAGCTCGAGCGCACGCATCGGCAGGCCCGGTTGCGCCTGCGCTCGTGCCGCCTGCGGCGCGAGCGTCAACACCCAAGCGAACGTAAAGGCGACCCTTGCGCTACGGCTTCTCCGCATTGATGCGCTTGAAGTAATCGAGCACGAGGCGTCGCTCCTCCGGCGTCAACCCGCGGAGGTCGTTCCAGTTCGGCATGGCGAACTTCGACGCCGCCTTGCCGTTGGCATTCGCGTTAGGCGGCAGGAACAGCTCGTTGCCGGTTGCGGCTTTCGCCTCGCGCTTGCCGTTGTCCTCGCGTTCGTCACGCTCAAGCGTCCGCCCGGCATCGAGCATCCGGCGGAACAGCCGCTGCTGCCGGTCGATGACGTTCGGATCCAGCGCCCCGCTTTCCAGTGCCTGCGCGAGCTGACGCGCCTCCTTCGCCAGCTCGTCGGCCCGGCCCGTTCGATCCTGGTCACTCATCTCCTCGAGCGACGCCGCGACCTCGCGCTGCTGGCGACCAAGCTGCCGCGCCTGCTCGCGGCCCTGCTGATCGAGCTGCGCGCCCGGCCGCGGGATCAGCTCCGCGGTCTGCGAGTTGAGCGACCCTTGCTGCTGCGCCATGTCCTTGAGCTGCTCGAGCATCTCCTGGAACCCGGACGCGGAGCTCGCGTTCTGTGCCCGCTCCCGGTCGCGCACGAGCGTCGCCGCCGCCTGATTCAACGCCTCGGATGCCCCGCGCATCGAGCTCGCCGCCTGGTCGGTCTGCCGAGCGCTCGCGAGATCGCGCGTGGCCTGATCGACCTTCTTCTGCGCGTCGCTCACGGAGCGCTGAGCCCGCGGAGAGAGCAGCGAGGACTTCTGCCCCGCCTCGGTCAGTCGCTTGCCTGCCTGCTGGACTCCCTGCTGAAGTGCGCTCTGTTCCGCCTGCAACGATTGCTTGTCGACATTCTGCCGTGCTTTCTGCTCGATCTGCTCCTGTTGTCGTGAGAGCTGGAGCATCTCCTGGACAGACTGATCGAGCTCACCCGTCAACTCCTGCTTCCATGCGTCGATCTGTTTTTGCCGAGCATCAGCCAGCTGGTCGGCTGCTTTCTGCATGGCATCCGCGGCATCGTTGGCCGACTGCTGTCCTGCCGACTGCTGCCCACCACCCTGCTGTCCGGACTGTTGATCGGATTGCTGCTGGCCGGGCTGGCCCGTTTGCCCCTGCTGCGACTGTTGCCCCTGCTGCCCCTGCTTCTGAGCTCCGGGCTGACCGTCCTGCTTCTCCTGGCCCTTTTGCGCCTGACCGTCTTTGTCCTGCGGCTTGTTGCCCTGCGCATTCTGCTGCTGGCCACTCTGTTGCTGACCACTTTGTTGCTGACCGTTCTGCGGCTGACCGTTCTGCGGCTGACCATTCTGTCGCTGAGCGGCCTGCGCCATCTGCTGCGACATCTGCTGCTGCGAGCGCTGGTCGTTCTGTTGCTGATTCTCGCCACGCTTCTGATCGGGCGCCTGATTGCGCGCAGCACGCTCCATTGCCTGCGCCGATTCCTTCACCTGCTGGTTCGCGTCGTTGACGCGCTGCGCACCCGCGTCGGCGTTCTCGCGCTCGAGTCGCTTCTGCAGCTCCTCGACTTGTTTCTCCAGGTCGCGCGACCGGTCGGCCAGGTCACGAGCGTTGTTCTGCGCTTCCTGCTTCTGCGCCTGATCGCGAGCCTTGGCCATCGAGTCCGCGTTCGCGCGCTCCGCCTTGGAAAGGTCCTTCGCCTCTTCCTTGAGTGTCTGCATCGAGCCCTCGAGTGCCGCGCGCTTGAGCATCTCGACGCTCTTCTCGAGTTGTTCGCGCAGCCCCTTCTGCTGCTGCGCCAGGTCGCCTAACGCCTTCTGCGCGTCTTCGGCGGACAGCTTCTGCGCCGACTCCTCGAGCTTGCGCAGCTTCTCCGCGAGCTCCGGCGTCAGCGCGTCTTTCAACAACTTCTGCGCCTCCTGCAGCCGCGCCGACAGCGCGCTGTCGAGTGCGTTGCTCTGCTGGAGCTGCTTCTCGATCTGTTGCGCGTTCTGCTGAAGCTGCTGCATCCGCTCTGCCAGCTCGCGCTGTTCCTTCGCCAGGGCCTGCGCCTGCTGTGCGGCCTCGTAGGACATCGAGCTCTTGTTGCCCGAGCCCTGTTGATCGCCGTTCTTCGGGATGTTGCGCTGGCGCGCGCGCGCCGCATCGGCGGTCCGCTGCTGCAGCGCTTTCTGCGCGGCCGCAGCCGCCTTGGCTCGTTCCACCGCCGAATCCGCGGCGGCACGCACGTTCGCGCGCGCCTCGGTCATGCCGGGCACGCGGAGCACCAGCTCACGCGTCGATCCGCTCTGACGCCATGGCGACCCATCGATCGCCACCGCCACCAGGTGCACCGCCTCGCCCGGCTGGACGCCGAGGTCGGGCAGCGACACGATGGCGTTGCCAGTCCACTGCGTGCTTGGCTGCGAGAGGAGCGGCCGTTTCGTCTCCGGCATCGCGGTCCCGCCCTCGGGTTGTCTCCACACCCGAAGCACGACGCTCGCGAGCCCGTGGTCATCGGTCGCGAGGAACGACATCGGAATCGTGTCACCAGCCGACACGGTCGTGTCGGTCGCGGGGGCGAGAATCTCGATGTGTGGCACCGAGTCGGGAACGACCTCGAATTCGAGCGCGGCCGGCAACTCGGTGATCGGTCCGGCAACACCGGCGGCGCTCCATTCGTACCGGCCGCTCTCGACCACCGGCAGCCGCCCCGTGAACGATCGGCCGGCCGGCGTTAGGCGCACCGTGTCTCTCGCCCTCGCGAGTGACACGCCCGTGAGCTCGGTGGACGAGTGACCGGAGATCGTCAGGACGGTACCTCGTGGCAGCTGCGCCGCTTCCCCGACCGGCAGCGTCTCGGCGCGCCGATCCAGATACCGCGGGAACGTTGCCGTGACCGAGACGTCGCCGATGAATGGTCGCTCGACCAGCGCCACCGACGCCGTGTCGCTTACGGTCCTGCCGTCGGTCGCGAAGAAGGCGAGGTCCGCATCCATCGGCGCGAGCCGGACCTTCGCGACGCCGTCGTGGACTTCGTGCTGCGATGACCGCCACGCCGAGCCTTTCGCCCGTTGATACAGCGTAACGCGCCGACGTTCCGGCGCCGCGATGGATAGTGTGAGCCGCTCACCGCGCAGCACGCTCTTCGGCGCACGCTGAAACGCGATGGGAGCGAGCAGCGTTCCGGTCCACGCGCGAACGGGATGCGCAATGGCGCGCCATCCGTCTGGTGTCGCGGACGACCGGGTCGCCAGGAGGAAGATCCCGAGCGTCCCCACGACGGCCGCGCCGCCGCTCCTGACCAGAGCTCGTCGCGTCAGCGTCGGCGTTAGGCTTCGGTTGCCGGCTTTTTCCTTGAGCCGCTTCGCCACCTGCTCGGCGTTGTACCGACCGAGCGTGCCCGTATTGGCGACTTCCAGCGCGCCGCGAACCGCGCCGGCGCGCAGGGACTGCTCGCGCTCGACCTCGAACGCGAGGCCGCTCACGGACGCATCGCGCGCGAGGCGACGACGCGTCCACCAGATGGCCGTTATCGCGACGATTGCGACCGCCAGCCACACGACGAACGGGACCACACGCGGGAGGTCGATCCATCGGGCGCGACCGAGTAGCACCACCCCCACCGCGAGCAGCAATGCCGCCAACCCGACCGCGGCCGCGCCACCCGCGGCGGCGATCAGTCGCGAGATGCGTCCGCGTTCGCGATCGACGAGATCGATGACCGTCATGCCGCCGGGCGGCTCGTCACCGCGTACACGAACAGGTTCACGCCCATGCGAAGCGCCGCCTCGTGCAATTCAGGTGGGTCGTTGTAGGTGCCCGTGTCTTCCCAACCATTCCCGAGGTCGGATGAGAAGTCGTAGTACACCGCGAGTCGATCGCCGATGAAGATCCCCAGCCCCCGCGCCGGCTTCCCGTCATGCTCATGGATCTTCGGGACACCGTTGGGGAACTCGTACACCAAATGATAGATCGGGTGCGTGAGCGGCACATCGACCAGCGGACGATCCGGGAAAACGCGCGCGATCTCCCGCCGGAAATTCGCATCCAGCCCGTAGTTGTCGCTCACGTGCAGGAACCCACCGCGCAGGAGATACTGCCGCAGTCGGTCCACTTCGGCATCGCTGAACCGAATGTCGCCGTGACCCGTTATGTGGAGGAACGCATAGTCCCACACGCGGTCATCGAGCAGGGTGACGCGACCTTCGGTTTTGTCGACCCGCAATGACGTCCGCTCGTTGATCGCCTCAATGAGGTTTGGAAGGCTCGACGGGTTGGCGTACCAATCGCCGCCCTCGTATTGCAGGCGAGCAATGGCGAGGCGCGGGCCATCGTTCCGGGCCGCGCCCAAGGTCGCCAGCGCGACCAGCGCCGCGAGCGATGCGGCGTATGCGCGTACGATTCTCATGCTTCGTGAGCGAGTCGATAGGCAAGATTGCGTGACGCGCCGCCCTCGCGCACGAGCGCGGCAGCAACATCGCGTGCACTGAGTCCGGCGGCGCGCATCAGGCGGGCCCGAGATCGCAACTCGTCCTCCGCCAGCGGTTGAAGAGTGGTACCCTCGAGCACGATCACGACCTCCCCGCGCGGCGGAGCGCTCTCGTAATACGCCGAGAGCTCGGCCACCGTTCCGCGGCGAATTTCCTCGAACTGTTTCGTCAACTCCCGGGCCACGACCACCCGCCGCTCCCCCGCACCGCGAGCCCCGAGCTCACCGAGCGTAGCCGCCACGCGGTTCGGCGCCTCGTACAGTACGCTCGTGTGCCGAAGGCTGCTGAGCTCCTGAAGAGCGTCCTCTCGCTCGCGCCCTTTCCGCGCCAGGAAACCAAAAAACGTAAAGCGCTCGCTCCCAAGAGCGGAACTTACGAGGGCCGCCAGCACGGCGGAGGGGCCAGGAATCGGAACCACGGCGATACCAGCCTCCGCGGCCGCTCGCACGACACGCGTGCCGGGGTCTGACACCAGCGGCGTGCCGGCGTCGGAAATCAACGCCACATCGCGTCCTTCTCGGAGACGAGCGATCGCCGTCTCCGTTGCACGTGCCTCGTTGTGCTCGTGGTACGAGAGCATCGGCGTCGCGATCCCGTGATGGTCGAGAAGGTGCCGCGAATGGCGCGTGTCCTCGGCGAGAATGAGATCGACTGCCCGCAGGACATCGATCGCCCGGAGGGTAATGTCGCGCAGGTTGCCGATCGGAGTGCTGACGACGTACAGCGACCCGTGGTGCTCTGCGCCGTCTACCACTCCAACTCCCACGGCAGAGCCGACAGAAATCCCGCGGCGTGAAGCATGTGACGGCGCTCCCGCGCGGCCTCCCCCACCACGCGGCGTGCGGCGTCCTCGTCGCCATCGAGCGCTTCCCTGGCTGTATCCGTCACCCAGGCCGCGATTCCAGCCGTGACCTCGTAGCCGTCCTCGGAGGGGTCTTCCAGCCTCGATCCGCTTGCGAACCGACTCAACGCCGGATACCGCCGAAGGAGCGCATCCCGAACCCGCTCCCCGACTGCCGAGGGTACGGGGACGCCATAAGATCCAAGCTCGGC